>Ga0070667_100002109_pt1 | contig 17528 bp, 17 predicted proteins | sample KBSS33metaG_FD_64659 | JGI IMG/M metagenome (GOLD analysis project Ga0070667, IMG submission 64659) | Switchgrass rhizosphere microbial communities from Kellogg Biological Station, Michigan, USA - KBS S3-3 metaG | ecosystem: Host-associated > Plants > Roots > Rhizosphere > Soil ... | reverse complement strand
TGCGCGTTCATCGGGGTCGCCATCGTCGTGACCATCTGGCTCAGCGTGCTGCGGACCATCTTCACGCCGAGGTTCAGGACGTCGCTCGTAGCGCGGAAGGGCCTGGCCCTCACCTCGTTCGCGTTCCTGACGACGGCCCGCCTGCTCCCCGGGCCAAGGCGCGAACGGCTGCTGGACCTGTGCGCGCCGGTGACGCTCTTCCTGATGGCGGGGTTCTGGCTCGCGTCGGCGGAGACCGGATTCCTCCTGCTGGACCGCGCGACCGGCGACTGGGCGCCGGTGACCGGCTTGGCGTGGGGCTCGATCGCGCTGATGCTCACCGCGTTCACCTGCCACCTGGTGCGGTTCACCGACGCCTACAGCAGGCGCGAGCGCATGGTCGCCCAGCTCGACGGCGAGGTGGCCAAGCCCACCGACGCCGAGGCCGTGCTCGCCGCCAACCTGCGTACCGGGTCACGCGGTCAGCTGAACGACATCTTCGCCGAATGGGCCGGCTGGATAGCCGACATCCGGTGCACGCACATCGGATACCCGGCCCTGATCTACATGCGCAAGACCAGCAAGCTGTCCTGGATCAGGGCGGCGGTGATCGCACTCGACGCCGCGGCCCTCACCCTGGCCCTGGCGCCGGACTGGGCACCGCCGCAGACCAGGTCGTTCCTCAACAACGGCATCCGCTGCATGCGGGAGCTGTGCAGGGAGCTCGGCGTCGTGCCGCCGCGCGCGGTCGCCAGCCTCCAGGGGCGCGAGGAGTTCGGGTTCGACGACACCGTCCGGCTCGCCCAGGACGCGGGGCTGCCGACGCAGACCGGCGACAAGGAGGCGTGGGAGGCGTTCCAGCAGTTCCGCGCCCAGTACGCCCCGCACGCGACGTGGCTTGCGGAGCGGTTGCTCTACGAGATCCACTACCCCGCATTTCTCGACGACGAGGTCGAGAACAACGTCAAGGAAGGTCCGCCGACTTGGAGACCTAGATGACCATCTACAGTCAGGCAAGTTCGATCGACATGTCGCTGCATACCGACCTGTCGCGGTTCTGCCAGGACCTGTTCTGCACCTTTGCCCGGTCCGACCAGCGACGATGGGGCGAGGTATATGTACGGGGACTGACCGACGTGCACGGACGCAAGTCGGTGCGCCGGATCTCCGAGCACGTGCTCGGGGAACGCGCGGACCAGAACCTCCAGCAGTTCGTGAACCAGAGCCCGTGGGAATGGGGCCCCGTACGGAGCCGGCTCGCCCAGCATGTGACCGCGACGCTGCGACCGCGGCTGTGGGTCGCCAAAGAGGTCATCTTTCCCAAGAACGGGGCCAGCTCCGTCGGGGTGGCCAAGCAGTACGTGGACACCTGGGGACGGACACTCAACTGCCAAGTGGGCCTCGCCCTCTTCGTCGCCGGCGACCTGGGCAGCTGCCCGGTGAACTGGAAGCTGCAACTGCCGCGGTCGTGGAACGACGACCTCGAGCGGCGCAAACGCACGCACCTGCCGGACGAGGAACGGCACCGGCCGCGCTGGGCGCACCTGCTCGAAGCCGTCGACGAGATGGCGCTCGACTGGGACCTCATGCCACCGCCGATCCTGGTCGACGCGCGGCACGAGCGGAACACCGAGCCGCTGCTGGCGGGGCTCGAGGAGCGCGGCCTGCACTACCTGGTCAGGGTCAAGGAAAGCACGCCCCTGGTCGCCCGGCGCGGCGGGCCCTCCCTCGCATGGCACAAAGGCCGCGCCGAGATGCCGGGCCGGGCCCGGTTCGTACTGGCACCGCTCGCTCCGGCGCGCACCCCTGTGAACCGGCCTCCGCGGCCGAACCCGGGCCAACGCCGGGTCCTCGCCGAATGGCCGAGCTCGCAACCCAATCCCACCGATCTCTGGCTGACCAACTTGAACACGTCGCGGCTGCAGAGCCTGACCGACCTGATCAGGCTCAGCCGGCGGACGAGCACCGACCTCACGGTCATGAAGGAAGAGCTCGGTCTGCAGCACTTCGAGGGCCGGTCGTTCCGCGGCTGGCACCACCACGTGACGCTCGTGTCCGTGGCACACGGCCACCGGCTGCTGCAAGGGCTCGTGGACGACGCCCTCGCGGAACGGCGGCGGCCGCGCTCCGCCTGATATCCGGGCTGGCTCGCGCACATGATGGAACGCTCCCCTACGAGCTCCTTCCGAGCTCCCGTGAGGAAGAGTCGCCATGACGACAGGTCCCGACAGGCTCCGCGAGATCGAGCTGTTCGCCGATCTCGACCATGAGCAGCTCTCCTGGGTGGCGCGCGTGGGCCGGCCGGTCCGGCTCACCGACCGCCAGGTGCTGTTCGAGGACGGCGAGCCGGCCCGGCATTTCTACGTCCTGCTCACCGGTGAACTGCTGATCACCAAGGTGATCGACGGCCGGGAGCAGGTCGTCGCCCGGCACCGGGCCGATCCGCCCGACGGGCCGCGCGACGGCAAGCCCCGCGCCGCCGACCAGTACACCGGCGAGCTCCCACTGCTCACCGGCGACGGCTACCTCGCCAAGGCCACGGCGGTCGGCAGGGTGGAACTGCTCGCCTACGACCGGCCGTGCTTCCTGGAGATGCTGGCCCGCTGCCCGCAGATCGGCGGGGTGATGTTCCCCGTCCTCGCGTGGCGCATCCACAGCTACGAGGTGCAGGCCACCCGCACGGCGCTGCTGTCGGGACTCGGCGGGCTGGCGGCGGGACTCGCCCACGAACTGAACAACCCGGCCGCCGCGGCCGTGCGCGCCGCCGGCGAACTGCGGCGTGCCGTGCCCGAGCTCGCCGACTGGTCCGTGCGCTGGGGCCTGGTCTCCTGCGACGGCGAACGCCGCGCGCTCGGCCGGGTGGTCGACGCCCTGTCGGGCGGTGTCCTGGAGACCTCGCGCGCGAGCGCCGGGGCGCTGGCCGACGCCGACGCCGCCGACCAGATCGTCGACTGGCTGACTCTGCGCGGCCTGGACGAGTCGGGCGAACTCGGCGCCGTGCTGACCGATCAGGCGGTACCGATGGCCGCTCTCACCGAGATCGAGGAACGGGTCCGGCCCGACGCGCTGAGCGCCGCGATCGGTTGCCTGGCCCTGTCCCTGCACGTGAGATCGCTGTCGGCGGAGGTCTCCGAGGCCGGGCAGCGGATCCAGGACCTGGTCGACTCCGCCAGGTCCTACACCAACCTCGATCGGGCGCCCGAACGCGAGGTCGACGTCCGGGAGGGCGTGGACGCCACGCTGGCGATGCTGGCGCCGAGGCTCACCGGCGTCAAGGTCCACCACGACCACGTGGCCCTGCCCGTGCTCGCCGGTTATCCGGGCGACCTCAACCAGGTGTGGACCAACCTGATCAACAACGCCGTGGACGCCATGGGCGGCGCCGGCGAACTGCGCATCAGCACCCGCATGGAGGGCGGCTCGGTGGTCGTGGAGTTCCGCGACGACGGGGCCGGCATCCCGCCCGACGCGCTGCCCCTGGTGTTCCAGCCGTTCTTCACCACCAAGGACATCGGCAGGGGCACCGGGCTCGGGCTGCACCTGAGCCGCGAGATCGTGACCCGGCGGCACAACGGCTCCATCGAGGTGACCTCCGAGCCCGGCGACACGCGGTTCACGGTGCGGCTGCCGCTACGCCCGGTGGCCGCCGTGTCGGCCATCGGCGCGGCCGGCCTGTGAGCGGCAGGGCGGCGAGCGGCAGGGCGGCGAGCGGCAGGGCGGCGAGCGGCGCGGCAGGCCTGCGAACGGCGAGTCCGCAGGCCGAACCGGGGATCAGTCGGTCGTGGCGGGCAGGTCGACCTCCTTGTTGGTGACCTTGGTGACCGCCTCGGTGAGGTCGCGCGCCAGGTCCTGCGGGGTGAGGCGCAGGTCGGCCAGGATCTCGCCGCGCGAGGCGTGGTCGATGAACTCCTGCGGGATGCCGAACGTGCGCACCGGGGTGTCCACCGCCGCGTCGCGCAGCAGGCGGGCCACCGCGTCGCCGGTCGCGCCGGTACGGCCGTTGTCCTCCACCACCGCGACCAGGCTGTGGTCCACGGCGAGGCCGATCAGGGCCGGGTCCAGGGGCTTCACCCAGCGCGGGTCGACGACCGTCACGCCGATGCCGTGCGCGGCGATCCGCTCGGCGGCCTCGACGGCGGTGTGCGCCATCGGGCCGACGGCGACCAGCAGCACGCGGACGCCGTTGGAGCCGTCGTGGCGGGCCAGCACGTCCATGCCGCCCACCGTGTCGACCGCCGCCAGGTCCTCGGCCGCCGGGCCCTTGGGGTAGCGGATCGCAGTGGGACCGTCGTCCACGGCCACGCACTCGCGCAGGAGCTCGCGCAGCCGGGCGCCGTCGCGCGGGACGGCGACGCGCAGGCCCGGGACCAGCTGCATGATCGACAGGTCCCACATGCCGTGGTGGCTGGCGCCGTCGGGGCCGGTCACACCGGACCGGTCCAGGGCGAACGTCACCGGCAGCCTGTGCAGCGCGACGTCCATCAGGACCTGGTCGAAGGCGCGGTTCAGGAACGTGGCGTAGAGCGCGACGACCGGGTGCAGCCCGCCCATCGCCAGGCCCGCGGCGGAGGTGGCGGCGTGCTGCTCGGCGATGCCGACGTCGTAGATCCGGTCAGGGAAGGCCTCGGCGAACGGGGCCAGGCCGACCGGGTGCAGCATGGCGGCGGTGATCGCGACCACGTCGCGGTGCTCGCTGCCGATCGCGACCATCTCGCTGCCGAACACCTTGGTCCAGCCGGGCGCGCCGCCCTTGGCCTTCAGCTCGCCGGTGACCGGGTCGAACGCGCCCGGACCGTGGAAGCAGTCCTCTTCGTGGTTCTCGGCGGGCGCGTAGCCGTGACCCTTCTGGGTGATCGTGTGCACGATCACGGGGGCGCCGAACCGGCGGGCCTTGCGCAGCGCGTGCTCGACGGCGTCCTCGTCGTGGCCGTCGATCGGGCCGACGTACTTCATGCCGAGGTCCTCGAACATCGCCTGCGGCTGCAGGACGTCCTTGAGGCCCTTCTTGATGCCGTGCAGCGCCTCGTAGGCGACGTGGCCCACGACCGGCGCGCGCGGCACGGTCTTCTTGATCAGGTCGAGCGCGTGCTCGTAGCCCTGGGTGACCCGCAGGTCGGCCAGGTGGCTGGCGAGCCCGCCGATGGTCGGCGAGTACGAGCGGCCGTTGTCGTTCACCACGATGATCACCGGGCGGTCCCGGCCGGCCGCGATGTTGTTCAGCGCCTCCCAGCACATGCCGCCGGTGAGCGCGCCGTCACCGACCACCGCGACGACCGCGCGGTCGCCCTCGCCGCGCAGCTGGAACGCCTTGGCCAGGCCGTCGGCGTACGAGAGCGCGGTGGAGGCGTGCGAGTTCTCGACCAGGTCGTGCTCGGACTCGGCGCGGTTCGGGTAGCCCGAGAGGCCGCCGCGCTGGCGCAGCAGGCTCCAGTCGTGCCGGCCGGTCAGCATCTTGTGCACGTACGCCTGATGCCCCGTGTCAAAAAGGATCTTGTCGTGCGGGGAGTCGAAGACCCGATGCAGAGCGATGGTGAGCTCGACCACCCCCAGGCTGGGGCCCAGGTGACCGCCGGTCTTGGAGACCGCGTCGACCATGAACTCCCTGATCTCGCCCGCCAGCTGCGGCAACTGCTCTGCGTCCAGTCGCTTGAGGTCCTCCGGACCCTTGATCGACTCAAGCAGCACGAGCTTCAACTCCTCCATTAGGGACTCCCCCGTCCCCCGGGTCCTGGGCCGTTCCGAGTTTAATCCCGGTTTGCGGGCGGCGTGCCCCCGGCATGCCTCTGCGAGAATTCCTTCACGGAACCTCCACGTCCCGGATTGCGATATGAAGATAGGCATGGGTGTCGAGGAGATCGTGCTGCTCAACGAGGCGGACGAAGCGGTGGGTACCGCTCCGAAAGCGGAGAGTCACCACCGTCACACCCCCTATCACCTGGCCTTTTCGTGTTATCTGGTCGATCCGGAAGGCCGGGTCCTCATCACCAGGCGGGCCCTGGACAAGCGCACGTTCCCCGGCGTCTGGACGGGCAGCTGCTGCGGCCACCCCGGTCCGGGCGAGGGCCTGCGGGACGCGGTGCTGCGACGCCTGGAGCACGAGCTCGGTGTGATGGCCGACACCCTCACCCCGGTCCTGCCCGCGTTCCGCTACCGCGCCGAGGCCGCGGACGGCGTCGTGGAGTACGAGCGCTGCCCGGTCGTACGGGCGACGGCCGCCTCCGACGCCCTGCGAGCCAACCCCGACGAGGTCGCCGCCGCCGACTGGCGCACGTGGGACGACTGCCTGAAGCTGGTGGACGACCCCGCTTCCTCACCCTGGTACCGGCTTCAGCTGGCCGAACTCGCCCCCTTGGGCGCACCGCTCGACTGGCCCGACGCCGGCCTCGAAGCCCTCCCGCCCGCACTGTCCTGGTAGCCACCCAGGCGGCTCGCCTGCATCTGCCCTGGTGGCCCCTACTGGGGCCCTCCCGCAGCCGTCCCGTGGCCCTCCCGGCGACCCTCCTGGCGGCTCTGACTGCCGATATAACCGTTCTGCGCTCGCCGGTATAACCGGAAGATTGCGTTTTCTTCACCGGCATTGACCCTCCCGCCCTTCCGAACGGACGCTTGTTCTTCGGGGTAACCGAAGGGACGGACGATGCGAGGACGTGCGGCCAACCTGAGGGCCGGGTTGACGTGGAAAGCGCTCGCCGCTGTCGCGGTCAGCGGCGCGCTGGCTGTTTCCGGGTGCGGCGGCAACAGCAGCGACAAGGGCAAGAACGACAAGTCCAAGGTGGAGGTCTTCTCCTGGTGGACCGGCCCCGGCGAGGCCGACGGCCTGAACGCCATGAAGGCCGACTTCGAGAAGAAGAACCCCGGGACGCAGTTCATCAACGCCGCCATCGCCGGCGGCTCGGGAACCCAGGCGCAGGCCGTGCTGGCGAGCCGCCTCCAGAACCGCAAGCCGCCGGACTCGTTCCAGGGCCACGCGGGCGCCGAGCTTCTGGACTACATCAAGCAGGGCCAGATCGAGCCGCTGGACTCCTTCTACGACCAGAACAACCTGAAGTCGGTCTACCCGCAGCAGCTCCTCGACCAGATCTCCTACCAGGGCCACATCTACTCGGTGCCGGTGAACATCCACCGCTCGAACATGCTCTGGTACAACCCGGCCATCCTGAAGGCGGCGGGCATCTCCGACCCGCCCAAGTCGGTGGCGGAGTTCATCACCGACCTGAAGGCCATCAAGTCCAAGACCAAGAAGGTCCCGCTGTCGCTCGGCGCCCAATGGACCGCCGACCACCTGCTGGAGAGCGTGCTGCTCGGCGACCTCGGCACCGACGGCTACAACGCCCTGTGGAAGCCGGGCGCCGACTGGGGCAGCGCGGCCGTCACCAAGGCGCTGACCGACTACGCCGAGATCGTGAAGTACACGACCGCCGAGGCCGCCTCCACCGACTGGCAGGGCGCCGCCAAGGCCGTCGTGGACGGCAAGGCCGCGTTCAACATCATGGGCGACTGGGCGTACGGCTACTTCACCGGGCCTTCCCCGAACGGTCTGAGCAAGAAGGACGGCGCCGACTTCAAGTACGTCCCGTCCCCCGGCACCGACGGCACCTACCTGTGGCTGTCGGACAGCTTCACCCTGCCCAAGGGCGCACCGCACCGCGAAGGCGCGCTCGCGTGGCTCAAGGAGGCCTCCAGCAAGGAAGGCCAGGACCTCTTCAACCCGAAGAAGGGTTCGGTACCCGCACGTAAGGACGCCGACAAGGCGCTCTACACGGGCTACCTCGAGTACGCGTTCGCCCAGTGGAACAACCCCAGCACCAAGCTGGCCGGGTCGTTCTGGCACGGCGTGAACGCGAACAAGCGCTGGCACAACGACATCGACACCACGGTGGGCCTGTTCCTGCAGAACAAGGACGTGGGCAAGCTCCAGAGCGGCCTGGTCACCGCGGCCAAGAACGACGCTCAGTGACGACGACCTCCACGAAGCCCGTACGGACGCCCAGCGTCCCGCGGCGGCGGTGGCGTCAGCGTGCTCCCCGGTGGCTGCCGGGGCTGCTGCTGATGTCACCGTCGATCGTGGCGATCGGGCTGTTCGTCTACGGGCTCATCTTCTGGAACACCAAGGTCGCCGTCAGCGGCAAGCACGACCAGGTCTCGCCGTCCGGCTTCGACAAGGGAAAGAACTTCGTCAAGGTCTGGGACATCCCGACCTGGCCCACCGCCGTCCGGCACGCCCTGATCTTCACCGCGGTGTTCGTCATCGGGGCGCTGATCCTCGGCTTCTTCCTGGCCTTCCTCATGGAGAAGGGCCTGAAGGGCGAGGCCGGGTTCCGCGTGATCTTCCTGTTCCCGATGGCGATCTCGTTCATCGCCAGCGGCGTCGTGTGGCGATGGCTGATGAACCCGGCGCCGCCCGAACGCGCCGTCGGCCTGAACCAGCTGTTCAACAAGATCGGGCTCGAGGGCCTGTCGAACGACTGGTGGCAGGACCAGCACTGGGGCATGGCGGCGATGGCGATACCGGCCATGTGGCAGATGTCCGGGTATGTGATGGCGCTGTACCTGGCGGGCTTCCGCGGCGTCTCCGAGGACCTGCGCGAGGCCGCGCGCGTCGACGGCGCCTCGGAATGGCAGACCTACCGGTACGTGGTGCTGCCGCAGCTGCGGCCGGTGACGCTGTCGGCCCTGATCATCCTCGGGCACATCTCGCTGAAGGTCTTCGACCTCATCATGGCGATCGCCGGGCCGCAGGTCATCACCTACGTGCCGGCGGTGGCGATGTTCCAGCAGGTCTTCGAGCGGGGCGACCCGGCCAACGGCGCGACGATGGCGACCTATCTGCTGGTCGCGGTGGCGGTGCTGGTGATCCCCTACCTCGTCTGGTCGGTACGAACGGAGCGCAAGAGTTGACCGCGACGACCATCTCGGCCCCCGGCAAGGCCGGCAAGCCCGGCACGCGGGGCGGCAGGGCGCGCGGCGCGCGGATCGCCAAGTACGCGATGCTGCTCGCGTTCGTGGTGATCTTCCTGATGCCGGTGTACGTGCTGGTGGTCACCAGCTTCAAGTCGCTGCAGGAGGCCGACCCGTCCCAGGCCTGGAGCCTGCCCAAGCACTGGAGCACCTACGGGTGGCGCACCGCCTGGAGCACGCTGAGGCCCGGGTTGGAGAACAGCTTCAAGATCGCCGTCCCGGGCGCGCTGATCTCGGCGGTGCTCGGGTCGCTGAACGGCTTCGTGCTGTCGCGGTGGCGCTTCCCCGGCGCGGACGTGGTGTTCACGCTGTTCCTGTTCGGGATGTTCATCCCGTACCAGGCCGTGATGATCCCGCTGCAGTCGCTGCTCATCAACATCGAGCTGTCGGGCAGCATCCGGGGCCTGGTCCTCGCGCACGTCGTCTACGGCATCCCGATCTGCACGCTCATCTTCCGGAACTACTACGTGACGATCCCGGAGGACCTGATCGAGGCCGCCCGGGTCGACGGCGCGGGCATGCTGCGCACGTACTGGTCGATCGTGGCGCCGGTGTCGGGCCCCGCGTTCGCGGTGGTGCTGATCTGGCAGTTCACCTCGATGTGGAACGACTTCCTGTTCGCGGTCTTCCTCGGCTCGCAGGAGAGCTGGCCGGTCACGGTGCTGTTGCAGAACACCTCGGGCTCCGGGGCCACGGCCGTGCCGTACAACGTGCAGATGGCCTCGGCGCTGCTGGCCTCGCTCCCGACGCTGCTGGTCTACCTGCTCCTCGGCAGGTTCTTCATGCGCGGCCTGATGGCAGGCGCGCTGAAGGGTTAATGGTCCAGTGAAACAGGAGAAAATCCGCGGAAATCGCGATCGATGCTTGATCGTTGACAACCATCGGCGGGTGTGGCGCGTCCTCAGCCACATGGGCATCACTCGACTTGCCGCCGCGACCGCGGCCGTCGGGGGTGTGGCACTGCTCGGCGTCGCCGTGCCCGCCTCGGCGGCGCCCGCTCCCCCCGCTGCTCCCGACATCACCGTCAAGCCTGATCCGTTCAAGCCCGGCGAGAAGGTCGACCTCCGGGTCACCGGGTGCAAGGACGAACCGAAGGTCGGCTCGCCCAACGAGATCTTCGTCAAGGGCGAGCCCTCCTCGTTCGGCAAGGGCACGGCGGACGGTGTCTGGACCACCGTCGCCGCCACCAAGTCCGCCCTGAAGCCGGAGCAGACGTACGAGACCACCTTCACCTGCACGACCGTCGACGGGCCGTCGGCCTTCCAGCTGCGGACGACGATCCCCAAGACGCCGGCGTTCACGTTCGGCTTCGACAAGGTCGAGCTGTCCACTCGCACGGTCGTCGCCGGCGGGAAGCTGGGCATGACAGTCACCTGCCCGAGCACGGTGACGGCCACCTCGGCGTCGTTCACCGCCGAGCCGAAGTTCACCAAGAACGACGGCGTCTCCAAGGCCACCGGGACGTTCAAGGACCACCTCCCCTCGGTCGTCCGCGTCAAGGTCACGTGCGCCGGCTACGGCTCGGTCAGCTACAGCACCAAGCCGGGCGAGCGCGACGTCAAGCCCGGCGACGGGAAGATCCCCAAGGGCGCTCCGCAGACCGGTGACGGCACCATGGCCCCGCGCGGCGATGGCGGGCCGAACGGCCTGACCGTTGCCGGGTCCGCCGCGCTGCTGGCGGGCGCCGGGCTGGGCGGCGGACTGATGGTGCGCAGGCGCCGCAACGCCGCCAAGGGGAACGCCTGAACGTGCTTCTTCCAGTCTCTCGTCCGGTGACAGGCCGCTCCGGTGCAGCGGTCCGCCACCGGGCGCGGCGCGGGGCGGCGTGCGGTCTGCTGCTGGGCTTGATGCTGAGCGCATCGGCGTGCGGGAGTGATGACGACGCGGCCGAGCCCGTCAATCCCGGACTCGCCGTCGGCGCGGCCCCCAGCGCCTCCGCCACCGCCACCGCGAGTTCGGGCCCGGCCGCGGCGCCGGTGAACTACGCGTCCCCGCTCCCGCGCTCGGAGCCGACCGGCATCAAGATCCCGCGACTGAACGTGTCGGCCCCGATGACCGACCTCGGGCTGAAGCCGGACGGGACCATCGAGGAGCCTCCGCTCAGCAAGCCGAACCTCGCGGGATGGTGGAAGGACGGCCCGACGCCCGGCGAGGGCGGCCCGTCGGTGATCCTCGGGCACGTGGACGCCGACCGGCACGCGGCGGTGTTCTACCGGCTCAAGGATCTGCGGCCCGGCGACCGGATCCAGGTGACGCGCCAGGACGGCAGTACGGCGACGTTCGCGGTGCAGAGCGTGGAGCGGGTGCCGAAGGCGTCGTTCCCCGGCCAGAAGGTCTATGCGGAGGATCTGGACTACCCGGCGCTGCGACTGGTCACGTGCGGCGGCACGTTCGACGCCTCGACCGGGCATTATGTGGACAACGTCATCGCCTACACCAGGCTGGTGACGGGTTGAGCCCCGCCCGCCGCCCGGCGCGCTGATTTGCATTTGGTCTCAAATCATGAGAAATCAGACTTTGAACCGTTGGCACGGCGAGCCCGTGCTCTTATCGTTCCAATTTTCACCTGTCCCCACCGTCACGAATACCTGGCGTACCGGTGGGGATCTGTCCACCGGAGTCGGATACTCGACACCAAAACGGGCACCGGACCATCAACGGTCCGGCCAAGATGGAGACCAGGCGAGCACGGAGGTGACCGCGTGCGGGCGATCAGCGTTCAGCAGCCCTGGGCATTCGCCATTGCGCGAGGCGGTAAGGCCGTCTTCAACCAGAGTCTGCCGACCGCGTATCGCGGCCCGCTGCTCGTGCACGCCTCGATGCGGGTCGACCTCAAGGCGTGCGACTCCCCGCTCATCCAGGCCGCCGGCTGGAACCCGGCCGACCCGCTGGCCGCCATCGGCGCGGTGATCGCGACCGCCGAGCTGACCGACGTCTGCCCCGGCTCCCCGTGCGAGTGCGGCCCCTGGGCCGAACCGGACGCCTACCACTGGCGGCTGTCCGACGTCCGCTCCCTGCCGCGCCCCATCGTGGCGCTCGGCCGCACCGACCTGTGGGAGCCCAAGCCGTCCCTGGTCACCGAGGTCAACGCCATGGTCGCCGCCGCAGCCATCAACCACTCCTGAACGCTCGGAGCCGGCCGGCGCGTTAGGCGTGGGCGCGGAGGCGGGCGAACTCGGCGGCGATGCGGTCGAGCTGCCAGCCGGCGTTCAGCCCGCTCGGATTGGGCAAGATCCAGAGCCCCGCGGGGCCGATCTTCTCGTTCTGCGGTCCGATCTGCGCCTTCGGGCGGCCGAACGCGGTCCGGTACGCGGTGACCCCGGCGATCGCCACGTACGCCGGGCGGTAGGTCTCGGCCAGCTCCACCAGATGCTCGCCGCCTTTGCGCAGCTCCTCGTCGGTGAGCTCGTCGGCGCGGGCCGTCGCACGTGGCGCCACGTTGCTGATTCCCAGGCCCAGCGGTGGCAGCAGGTCCTGTTCGGAGGGCGCGAGCAGGCGTTCGGTGAAACCGGAGCTGTGCAGCGCAGGCCAGAAGCGGTTGCCGGGGCGGGCGAAGTGAAGACCGGTCGCGGCCGAGTACAGACCCGGGTTGATGCCGGTGAACAGCACGCGAAGCCGCTCGCCCTCCGCCGGGAGAACGTCGGGGATGAGGAGGTCGCGGGCCGCCTCGAGCTCGGCCTTGGTGGGGCGCATCAGATCAGGCTACGCACGATCAGGCTGACCGCGGAGAAGCCGACCACGACGAGGATGCCGGTGCGCAGCCTGCCGTCGTCCAGGAAGCGGCGCAACGGCCCGGCCATCAGGAACCCCGCCAGCACGAACGGCGTGAGCTCCAGTCCGGCGGTCACCTGTGCGCGCGGAAGCTGCCCCACCGCCGCGAGCGTCACGAGTGACAGCACGGCCCCGACCGTGAAGAAGATGGCGAGCGTCGCCCGCACCCTGGGCCCGCTCTCGCGCTGGTAGAGCAGCGCCAAGGGCGGCCCGCCGATCGAGGAGGCGGTCCCGGTCGCCCCGGCGACCAGCCCCGCCGTCGCGAGCGTCGCCGGGTTGCGCGGCACGCTCGCCGACCAGGCCGTCCCGGCCATCGCGGCCAGCACCACCAGGCCCACGAGCACGCCCAGCGCCCGCGCGGGCACGGTCGCCACCACCAGCACACCGAGGGGCGTGCCCACGAGCCTTCCGCCGAACGCCCAGCCGAGGCCGTGCAGATCCGCGTGCCTGATCTCCTGCGCGAGCGTCGCCAGCGGCAGCAGGGCGGCGACGACCAGGATGGCGCCGGGCATGAGGGAGGGGAACGCCAAGGTCACGACCGGCGCGGCGACCAGGCCGACGCCCAGGCCCACGCTGCCCTGCACGAGCGCGCCGACCATGGCCGCGATCCCGCCGATCAGGAGAAAATCAAGGTCAGGCATATCGCCTGGAAGGCTACATTCAGCGCCCCGATGCCTCTCCGGCGACCTCCTCGCGGCCACCCGTTCGACGGTTTTGTCCCGGTCGGCCGTGCGCTCGGTGGTCTTGTCGCGGCCAGCCGCCCGCCCGGCGGCCTAGTCGCGACCGGCCGCCCGTCCGGCGGCTTTGTTCCGGTCGGCCGTCCGTTCGGCGGCTTAGTCTCGGGCGGCTGTCCGTTCGGCGGCCTCCTCGCGGGCGGTACGGATCATCGCCTGCGCGGCCCAGCGCAGGGTCGCCACGACCTCGTTCGGCTCCAGGCCGCACACGTCGCGCGCGGAGATGACCGCCTCCACGCCGTACACCAGGGCCACCGCCGAGATGAGCCGCTCGTGCAGATCGGGCGGCAGCTCGTCGGCCAGCCCCGCGAGCGCCTCGCGGGTCATGGTGATGCGCCGGTCGCCCCGGATGGGGATGCGCTCGTCCTCGGGGACGTCCTGCTGCGCGAGCCAGCGCTCCATGATGGAACGCAGGACCGCGCGCCACAGGGCCTCGTCGCCGAGTTGCAGCTCGGCCGTCGCCCGCACGATGTGGTCCATCCGGGCGGCGGGCTCGGCCGGAGCGCCCTCCAGGACCGCCGTGACGCTCAGCTCGCGCCGGCCGTCCTTGGCCACCTCGACCCACAGCGACTGCGGGTTGGGGAAGTAGCGGTAGGCCGTCGCCGTCGAGACCAGGGCCGCCTCGGCGACCTCGGCGATGGAGAGCTGGTGTCCCTCGCGGGCCATCTCGATGGCGGCATCGACGATCGCCTGCCTGGTCCGCAGCTTCTGGTTCACCCGTCCCGTGGCGTGACCGTCCTCATCTGCGACATCCATCTCATGATGATAGAAGCCTCTCAGGGGCTTCGGCCTCTAGCCGGCCCCGTTTCGGCGCCGAGCGCGCAGGCGCGCGTCGATACTGCGGCCCGCCCTCGTCACCGCGTCGGTGAGCGACGACATCCGCCGCCCAGGCTCGACCAGGGCCGAGAGCACCGCCACCGTGGCTCCTCCCGGCGCGCGCACCGGGACGGCCACGCAGCAGACGCCCTCGATCAGCTCCTGATCGTCGATGGCCGCGCCCCGGTCGCGGATCGCCGCCGCCTCCCGCGCCCAGCCGTGCGGCAGCGGGTCCAGCGGAACGCGCGAACCCGCTCCCGCTCCCGCTCCCGCTACGAGGACCTTCCCGGCGGCGGTCGACCAGGGCCAGGTCGCGCCCGGCCGCATGGGCGCCAGCTCGTCCAGTTCGCCGGGCACGCCGTCGATCACCAGCGCGCGTCCCTGCGAGAGCACGCAGACGCCCACGGTCGCGCCGGTGGCCCGGGCGAGGGCGCGGCTCGGCCCGGCCACCGCGGCCCGCAGGCCGGGGTGGGGCTGCCGGGCCTGGCCGAGCCGGAAGATGCGGGGGCCGATCCGGTAACCGCGCCCGGATCGTTCCACCGCCCCCAGCTCGACCAGTTGCTCCAGCAGGCGGTACGCGGTCGTCTTCGGCAGGCCGCAGTCGGCGGCGATCGCCGTCAGCCCGGCTTCGCCACCGCATCGTTCGACCGCGTCCAGGAGGCTGAACGCCCCCTCTAGGACGCCCCGTCCGCCTGGCTGGGTCACGCCGCGGCGGGGAACGCGCCCAGCTGAGCGAGGACGGCGATCGCGTCCATCCAGACGTTCTCCCTGCTCATCTTGCCGTCGCGGAACTCGCACACGTGCAGCAGCCGGAACGACACCGTGCGCCCCTCCCCCGGTATGCCGAGCATGACCCCGTCCACCCGCCCGGTGATCACGCACTCGTCGACGACGAAGCCGTCGCCGTGGTAGCGGCGGACCGGCTCGACGGTGTCGTCGACCAGACCCTCGAACAGCTCGGCGTAGCGCTCCCGGATGGCTTTGTGGTCGTTCAGCACCGGCACCGGGAAGCCGACCGCGTCGTGCTCGGCGTCCTCGGTCAGCGTCGCGAGCACCCCGTCAAGGTCCTTGGCGGCCTCGGCACGGAAGTGAGCGTCCAGCACCGCGTCCATCTCGTCCCGCGTCATCCTGCGGTCCCCCTTTGTTTCGTTGGATGCTCGAATCATTATGAGAAACATCTCTCATGTCAATGGATTCTTCTCATACCGTCCGGGTGGTTCCGCTGAGCGGACCAATGCGGCCCGTGAGACGCGCGTGAGACGTCGCTGAAACGCCTGGCCCGCAGGCTGGTGAGCCGACGTACGGGGACCGTGAACATCAGGGGGAACGACGATGACGAGCCGACGAGCATGGGCGGCGGGCTTGGCAGTGGCCTTGGCTCTCACACAGTCCGGCTGCGACTTCCGTAAGAAGGCGTCGTCCGGCGGAGCGAGCCCTGCGGGCTCAACACCCGCAGCCGCGCCGCAGGGCGGTGAAGCTGGGGGCGGTGGCGGTGGCGGTGGCGGTGGCGGGGCCGGGGCCTCGGCCTCTAACTCCGCTGGCGGCGTGGTGAACGCCGGGCCCGTCTCGACGGCGTACGGCATCGAGGGGCACGACATGCGGCTCGTCCGCACCGGCGACCAGGAGCTGGCGTTGCAGTTCGAGCTGTTCAACGGGACGGCCGCGCCGGTCGACGTGAGCGGGCTCGGCCTGGATCCGCGCGAGCAACTCGTCGGGCTCGTCGACCTGCCGCGCGGCACCGCGTACGGCCTCATCGGAGCCTCCGGCACGAACGGCAGGATCGGGAGCGGCGACGAGGACACCGTCGCCCCGGGTAAGACGGTCACGGTGACGGCGATGTTCGCGGCGCCGCCGCAGGAGGCCGACAGCATGCTGGTCGTGGTGAACGGACTTCTCCCCGTTCAGGTGCCGATCCAGCCGCAGGGCTCCAAGGCGCTCCGCCCCGACCCGGTGCTCACCGGCTCGCACGACCGGCGTCCGGTCAACCCGCTGGCCTGCTCGACGACCGGGGGCTCGTCCGAGGCCTCGTTGTCCGGGTCCGGTCTCCAGTGGAACGTGGCGGGCGTCCGCCGTACCGGCCGCTACGCGCTCGCACAGGTCACCGTCGACAACCCCACCTCGGGCGCGCTGCCGCTGGACTTCCAGAACCACTTCACGCCGAAGCAGGTCACGGCGGGGCAGCTGACGCTGGGCACCGGAGCGGGGCGCCGCCAGGCGTGCGGCTTCACCGATCCGGTGTATTACAGCTTCATCGGAAACCTCGGCCAGAACTTCGCGCCCGGCCCGCTGGGCTCCGTACCGGCGGGCGCGAAAATCACACTCTGGGGACTGTTCGCGGCTCCCGAGGGCGACACGGTGAACGTGGGCGTCGGCGGCTTCGGCGGGCCCCGCCCCGCACAGGTCACGCCCGGCGACTGACCTTAGAGATCAGTACAATCCCGGCATGTTGTCCGCCTGCCTCGCCTTCGCCCTGGTCGCCGCGCTGGTCACCGTCACGCCCGGCCTGGACACGATGCTCGTGCTGCGCACGACCGTCTCCGGCGGCCGCCGGGTCGGCTACCTGGGCGCGGTCGGCATCTCCGCCGGCTGCCTGGCCTGGGCGGTGGCGAGCGCGGCGGGCCTGACCGCCCTGCTGGCGGCCTCCCATATGGCGTTCACGGCGGTACGGATCGCGGGCGCCTGCTACCTGCTGTGGCTCGGCGCCCAAGCCCTGTGGCGCACCCGGACCGGCAACGCTCCCGCGATCGTGGACGAGCCGATCTCCAAAGGCGCCGCATTCCGTACGGGCCTGGTCACCAACCTGCTCAACCCGAAGGCCGGCGTCTTCTACATGAGCCTGCTCCCCCAGTTCGTGCCGCATGGGGCCTCGATGTTCTGGACGAGCCTGATCTTCGCCGGTATCCACGTCGCCGAGGGCCTGCTCTGGTTCGCGGTGGTCGTGGCCGCCGCCGGGACGGCCCGCCATCTCCTCACCCGCCCCGGCGTCAAGCGCCGCCTCCAGCAGATCACGGGCCTGGCGTTCATCGGCTTCGGCCTGCGCATCGCGACCGAACACTGAGCCAGGAGCGCCCCTCATGACCGATGACCTCTCCGCCGATGGCCTCACCGCCGCGGATCTCACCGCCGCCGACCTCACCGCCGCGGATCTCGCGACCGCCGACCTGGCGGCTGCTGGCCGCTCGGCCGTTCGCGACGCCGTCGACGATCCGGACGAGCACATCAGCCCCGGCCGCCTCCAGGCGCTCAGCGACGGGGTGTTCGCGATCGCGG
>Ga0070667_100002096_pt1 | contig 17606 bp, 11 predicted proteins | sample KBSS33metaG_FD_64659 | JGI IMG/M metagenome (GOLD analysis project Ga0070667, IMG submission 64659) | Switchgrass rhizosphere microbial communities from Kellogg Biological Station, Michigan, USA - KBS S3-3 metaG | ecosystem: Host-associated > Plants > Roots > Rhizosphere > Soil ... | reverse complement strand
GATGACGTTTTCGTCGTTTCGCTTGTCGCCGATCAGCGCGCGCTTGGCGCCGTTCGGATCGTTCGGATCGTCGAACCTGGGTAGGTCCCGCGCTTTCGTCGCCTGATCCAGATCGAACAGCGGCCGCCCGAGCCTGAATTTCCTTCCGTCGTACATGTACGGCTGGTCGTCGGGCCCGCGGCCGTAGACCGAGTCGAGGTCCAGCCGCGGCGTGCGAAAGTCGACCAGCGCCATCGGGTCGTTCTGCTGCTGAAGACTGGAGGCTGGATCGAACGTGATGTCGTGGTCGATGAACTGCCCGAGATACGTGTACCCCGCGGCGATCCCCGCGTTTTCCTCGTCGTCATGAATCCGCTTCTTCGGATTCTCCTTCGCGGCCGCCGGCAGCCTCGGATCCTTGTCGCCGGTTTCGGGCTCCGCCGTCATGTTGCCGGTGGCACCGAGCGTCATCAGCGCCTCGACCGGCCACACCGCCGGGGGCAGCGACCGAAACATCCGGCCAAATCGCCCTTCGAAGAGCGACGACCGCGTGACGTACTGGTCGCCGCGTACGCCTCCGCCATGCGCGGCAGGCTGCCGCTTTCTCAGTTCCGGAACGTTCTCGGCCATATGCCTCCAGCGTGACGATGAGGGTTGGGATCGTCGCGATCATACGTTTACACATGCGGATGTCTTCACGATGACACTCGTCGTTTCAGCGTCGTCAGCGAAACACGCGTCGTGTCGGTCAGGGTACGCGGCCGCCACTGTCGAGCTAGCGGGAGGCAGGATACTGGTGATTTTGCGTCGATCTGAGAAGAAGGGGCGCTCGGAAACCATGATAGAACTGGTAACTGTTCCATATTGCACAGACAGCGTGTTCGACGATCCGCGACTGTAGCCGGGTCACGCGCAACTTCTTTGGGAGTCCGTTCTTATGCCGCCTGGCCTCGACAATCTCAAACATCTCGTCGTGCTCATGATGGAGAACCGCTCGTTCGATCACATGCTCGGCGGACTGTTCAAAGAGAACAATGCGATCGACGGGCTCCGGGGCGACGAATCGAACCCCGACACGACCGGGAAGACCGTGAAGGTCCAGCCCAAGGCCAAGTATCAGAGCCAGTTGACGCCGGATCCCGATCACGACTTCGCGCCGGTCGATCAGCAGATCTTCAACGGCGGCGACGTGCCCGGCATGCAGGGCTTCATCGCCAGCTACTTCAACAAGCAGCGGAACGTCGAGCACTCGCGCAATGTGATGTATTACTTCGCGCCCGAGAAACTGCCGGTGCTGACGACGCTGGCGCGCGAGTACGCGGTGTTCAACCGGTGGTTTGCGTCGATTCCCGGGCCGACCCTCTGCAATCGGGCCTTCGCGCATTACGGGACGTCGTTCGGCCACGTTGGCATGGAGCTCTTTTACGCCAACCAGAAGTTCAAGAGCATCTACGACCGGGTGCTCGACAAGGGGAAGCTGGCCAAACTCTATTACTTCGACCAGGTCAGCTCCACGCTGGAGGTCGTGAACCTGCTTCAGAACCAGCCACAGCTGTTCGCTACCTATCCGCAGTTTCTGGAAGATTGCAAAGCGGGCACGCTCCCCGATTACTGCTTCGTCGAGCCGAACTACAGCGACCACGACGGCCCCGGCGGCAACCTGATCGCGTCGGACCAGCACCCCGATCACCACGTGGCCGAGGGCGAGCGGTTCATCGCCTCGATCTACCAGGCGATCCGGAAGAACCCGGCGCTTTGGGCGAGCACCGCGCTGTTGATCACCTACGACGAGCACGGCGGCATCTACGACCACGTCCCTCCGCCAGCGTGCATGCCGGACGGCTTCGTGGCGCAGCCGAACGCGACGAAAACCGGCGAGCCGTTTCATTTCGATCGCCTGGGCGTGCGCGTCCCGGCCATTCTGGTCTCGCCGTGGGTGCCGAAAGGCACCGTCGTGCACAAGCGGGCCGACGGCACCGAGCGGATCTTCGAGCACGCCTCGATCCCCAACACAGTGTCGAAGTGGCTGCTGCCCGACTTCAACGACAACGACCGATCGCCTCGCGAAGCGGCAGCCGAAACGTTCCTCGACCTGCTGACGCTGCCTGTCATGCGGCCGGACTGTCCGGAATTCACCCTCTGATGTCCATCAACCCCAGAAGGCAACCACGATGGCTGTGACGAAGATCAGCGTTCCGAAGACCCCGAAGAGCGCCTTCAACAAGAACCGTCCGGCGTCGGGCCTCTTGCTGGCGCAGCTCGAGCATCTCGAGACGGCCAGTGGTGAGTACGCGCCGCCGAGAAAGAAACAGAAGAAGCCGCTGACCGAAGGTCAGGTCGCCGCTCGTATCCACGAACTGACCAGGGCTTTGCATCCGCAAGCCGCTCACGTGCCGCTGCCCAGCGCTCGGATGATGAGCCACGCGGAAGAACCTGGCGCCCTCGGTGGAGGCGCGGCGCCCGCCGGCCGCAAACCGCCGAAGAAGGCCGCGGTACAGAAGCGCGGGCGCAACGCCCGCAAGCGAGGCTGACGGATGCGCGTCATCATCATCATCATCGCGTGCGTGCTGACCGCCGCGCCCGCGCTGGCGCAAGGCGAGAGCACGCTCGGCGCCGAGTTTCGAATCGAGGGCGAAGCGCTCAAAGAGGGCTGCAAGAGCCTCAAGACGTTTGTCAGCTGCGCCTCGACGTTGGCGACGGATCACCCGGTGCACGTCGCCATCGGCAGCATCGCGCCGCAGAACGGGTTCGCGTTCGGACCGGCGATCACCGCCGAACGCCCGATCGGCGAAAACTGGCGATTCAGCTGGAGCGGTGACGTCGTCGGAGCCACCAGCGGCGCGTGGAGAGCTGGCGCGTACTTGAAGATGGTACGCACGGGCGTGCGGCTGCCGACCCCCGTCGGTCCGGGCGCCGGATCGGATGCGTCCGACGGCATCAGCCCCTATCCGGTCTTCAACATCTACGCGCAGAACATTTCGTTGCCGACCGTTTCGTACTTCGGCCTCGGCCCCAACACGACGCTCAGCATGAAATCGTTCTTTGACATGCGGGAGACGATCGTGGGAACCAGCGCGATCTACCCCATCAAACGTCTCGGGCGGCTGAATCTGTCGCTGGCCGGCGAAGCGAACGGCCGCTTCGTGGACGTCGGCGGCGCGAACACCGACAAGGGGCCGTCAATCGACCAGCTCTACACGCCTGTCACCGCACCCGGTCTCCTCGCCCAGCCGGGCTTCGCACAATTCGGCGAGGGCGTTCGCGTCATGCCGCGATTGGCGAACGGCCGCGTGCGATTGAACTATCTGGGCACGTTTCAGCAATTCCTCGCGTCGGACTCGGCATTCACGTTCCGACGGTGGACGCTGGATCTGTCGAACGAGTTCGCGCTCTACAAGACCGTGGCGCCATCGCTGACTCGAGACACGAACGACCCGAATCAGTGCGGTCTGACCGCCGGCGACCTCCGGTGCCCCCCGATGATTCCGCCTGCGGCTTCCCGCAACTACACGGGAAGTATCGGCTTCCGCTTGTTCGCGTCGGCATCCGGCGTCTCCACCGGAAATGTGGTCCCGTTCTATTTTCAGCAGACGATCGGTGGCTCCGACATCAACGGCAACCGCGTCCTGCCGAGCTACGAAGACTATCGCTTCCGCGGTCCGAAGCTGCTCGTGCTGCAGGAGAGCTTCGAGCACTCGATCTTCAAGACGCCAGTGGGCATCTGGCTGGCCGCTGAACAGGGCCAGGTGGCGCTCCAGCAAGAGAGCTTGAGCTTCGACAACCTGATTCGCAGCTACACGTTCGGTCTGACGCTCAGGGCCGGCGGGTTTCCCGCGGTCGTCGCGTCGTGGTCTACCGGCAGCACCGAAGGACATCATTTCGCGTTCACGATCAGCACCTCGCTGCTCGGAGGATCGTCCCGCCCATCGTTGCAGTAAGGCACGTTCGTGAAACGGCAAACGATGGGTGTCTCTGAAGTCCCCGGCAAGGAGTCGACGAATGGCGTGGCCTAGAAGTCCGAGCCGTCCGAACACGTGGTCGCCGGTGAGCGGGATCGCTCGCGCGACACCCTCTCACGCTTACCAAGAGGGTGTCATGCCGCACAGTTCCGATTCGGCCCGCCTCCTGCGTCAACTCGCGTGCCTGCTGTTGGTGATGGCCGCTGCTGCCAGCGGATCCAGGGTCGCAGCCCAAGCCACTCAACCCACGCAAGCCGACCGAGCGCTTGCCTCGTCGCTGACGGCTCAGGCAGAGCTTGCCTCGTATGGGTTGAGCATCCGGCATCCGCCGAACTGGACGCTGCAAGAAGGTGGCGGCATTTGGCAGTTAGTAAGCGTCCCGGCGGATCGAGTCGCCAGTCTGGATTTGCAAACCCTCGAGCACACGCCGCAGGTGTTTATTTCGGTTGATCGGCTTCGCAGTCACGCTGAAGCCGTGCAGCGACTCGAGTTTATTCGCGCGGAGTTCGATGCTCCCGTGACGTTTCTCACCATTGGGGACTGGCCTGCATTGCAGCGCCGGGTGGTGACCGCTCGTGAGCAACCGGGCGCGCTCGGCAGCCAACTGCAGCCCCCTCCTCGCGCGCCACGCGCACCGCCCGGGCAAGAGGGACCGGTATTCCTGCAAAACATCTTGCGCGTGACGACCGCGATCGCGGCTGGCAATTCACTCGTGCGAATCGAGGGACGTCTCCCGCCAGACGCTCCATCGCCGGCAGAAGCCACGGTCCGTGTCATAGGACAGAACGTGATCTTTCGCGCGCCTGGGAATCGCGCACAGGCGCAGCGCGAGATTACACAGCTTCGAGGCATGGCCCCACGTCGTCCCATACCACCGCCCCGATCAAACGTCAGGACGTTGCGGCCCGGGCGCCTCGCCGACCGGCTGCCAGCCATCGCTGTGCCGAGACGGAGAGCGGCAACGGGTGCCGCGAGTGCCCCTCCGTCCTCCCTGCAGTCCGCCGGGCTCGCACAAAATGTGATACCGGGCGGCATCGCGAGCGAAGCCGAGATTGCTGTCTCAACCAACGGTCAAAACATCGTCATTGGGCAGGCCGGCAATCACGTCACCTCCAACGATGGCGGACAGAATTTTCCCTTCTCGGGTCCGTTGCCGGGGACCGTTAACGGCGATGCGTCAGTGGCCTTCGGTCGGAGCGGCACGTTTTACGCAGCGACAATTGCCACCAATGCCACGGCGTTCAGCGCGTCCGCGCCACCCAGTAATGGCCGAGCCTTTACGGCGCGAACCAACGCGTTCACGTGCGGGACGACCGGTCCTACCGTCTGCCCGGGAGGTCTTCCCGATCAAGAGCACATTGCCGCGGACCGCTTCAACGGCGCCGTCGGCGGCGGCGGAGACCAGGTGTACTCCGTATGGCGACAGTTGAACGGCTTTTACGGCATCGTCTGCTCGAACGACGGCGGCGTGAACTGGGGGACTCCGATCTTCAGACCCGGCGATCTTCCGCGAATCGCCGTGGGGCAGGATGGACGGGTGTACGTCGTGTATCAAACGGGGGCGAACATCGCCCTCGATCGCTTCAGCGCGTGCTCCACGCCGACTGGGTTTGCGGTGCAGCCGACCGCGAGTGCGATCCCGGTAGCCACGATCGGTCCAAATTGGGTCAGATGTCCGGTGCCCGGCCTCGATCGTTGCAACGATGGAAACAACTTGTCCAGCTTTACTGTCGCTGTCGATGATAGGAACGCGAATCACATCTACATCGCGTACGCGCAGAACGACGGGACAGGCACGACTGAAAACATCGTCATTCGTGATTCGACCAACAGCGGAGAAGCCTGGCCGGCGGCGCGGGTCGTCACGGTGAGCAGCGCCGTGGCTGCTCGCCGATACATGCCGTGGGTCTGCGCCACGGGTGGCGTGGCGTACGTCTCGTGGTTCGATCGTCGAGCCTCGACCGCCGCCAATAACAGCCTCACGGACTTTTACGGCGGTAGCGCGTCGCTCGACGGCGGCGGCAATCTCGTGCCCGGCGTCGAACGCCAAATCAACGCGGTGGGACAGGCCGACAATCAATGTTTGGCCGGGCAGGCGGCCGGCGCTCCCGGCAGTTGGCCAGGCGGGGTACGTAACCAGAACGACTCCGAGGCTTGCTCGACACAGCCACAGCTCGGTGGGCGATGCCTCAGCTCCGTTGGTCCCCCGGCGGTCGGTTCCAACAACTCATGCGACTTCAATTCAACCGCGTGCCCAACCCTCCCCCTGCCCGAAACCTGCGTGCCCTTGCCGCTCGGCGGCTTTCCGAAATACGGCGACTACAACGGCAGCGCGTGCACGGCTGGACGTGTGTACGCAATCTGGCCGTCCGCGACGACGCCCCCGCCCACGATCGGGCCAGCCGGCGCCATCAATCTCTATTTCGCATCGCTCGTCGTCGCAGCTTCACAGATCCAGGTCCCTGGCCCGTTGGTGTTTCCTGACACGTGCGTCGGTTCCAGCGCGTTGACCACGGCCAATGTGTGCAACACCGGCACGAATCCTCTCCGCGTTGATCCGATTACTTCATCAGATCCGCAATTTTCCGTCTCGACACCGTCATCCGGATATCCAGTCACTGTCGCGGCAGGTTCGTGCTTCCCGTTTCAAGTGCGATTCACGCCCGCCAGCGCGGGCAACAAATCGGCGGCGCTGACCGTGCCGAGCGACGACACCGTCAGTCCCAACGTGACGATTTTCGTGTCGGGCCGCGGCACACAGGCCGCGATGACCACGATGATTGCGGACGCCGGCGATTTCGGTACGGTGACGCCCGGCTTGCTGCGCGATCAGCCGCTCGTGATCACAAACCCTGGAAGCTGCCCGTTGACCGTCACCAACCTCGCGTCGAACGGGCCGGACTTCCTGGCGGCGCAAGTCACGTCGTTTCCGTTCACCGTCGCGTCCGGCGCAGCCGTGAATGTGCCGATCCGATTCCAGCCGACCGGTGTCGGGCCAAAAGCCGCCACGCTGACCATTTCCAGCAACGATCCCGCCGGCGCGACCCGTCAGGTCCGCGTCAGCGGCACCGGCGGCGCTCCCGTCATCACGACCAGCGTCGTGGACACCGGGAACTTCGGGCAGGTGTGCGTCGGCGACACGAAGGACCTCAACGTCACCGTGACCAACAGCGGCGTCGCACCGCTCGTCATCACCGCGATCGCCTCGAGCTCGCTGGAGTTTCAGGTGCCCCAGGTGCTGGTGTTCCCGCTCGTCGTCGCGCCTGGAACGTCGCTCGAGATCCCGATCCGCCTCGCGCCGACAACGGCGGGACCGAAAACGACGATCCTGACCCTGTCGAGCAACGATCCCGCGACGCTCGCCAAGACGGTGACACTGACCGGTGACACACCCGCAGCGGAATTGTGTCATGCGCCGTCGTTCACCTCGGTGGGTCTCAGCATCGGCCCGACGTTCGGGTCCACCCGAACCGGCGATTTCACCGTCACCGCGCAGGGACGGCAGATGGTGCCGTTCGGCGAGCGTCACAGTTTCGCCTTCCAGGGCCAGGGGGAATACCTCTACTACGAAGGGCGCCACGAAGGCGAAGTCGACTTCGGTCTGATAAAACGCCGGCGCGAGGTGCAGTTTGGCGTGTTTGCAAACCTGAAGTTCGCCGACTTCGCGCCCTCGCTCGATGGCGGCTCGCTCGGTCAGGCGTCAGCCGTCGCGGACGTCCTGTTAACCAAGGTGCGCCTGAATTTCTTTGGCACGAAGGGGTTCAAGGACGTCGGCCTCATTGATCGCCAGTCGTCACTGCTGCTCGCGCCGGTCGGCCCGGGGATTCCCGTCGCGGCAATCGAGCGCATCGCCCAGGTAACCGATGCTTATGGCGGCGGAGCGCAGGCGGCCCTTGCGGTCAACACCGACATCGAGGGCCATCTCATGTGGCTGCGCAGGGCGCGACCCTCCCTGCTGAGCGATCGCGTGGGTGCCGATCTGCGCGTCACCCAGCATTTGACGCCTCAGTTCGCGCTGTTTGGCGAGCTGACGCTGAACGAGACGCTCGTCGGCTCGTCAAACAACGGCACTGTGGTGTTTGGCTTCGTGTTCGGTCGCTGGACGCGCCCATCCGATCTGAGCAACAAGCACACGCCGCTCGGCATGGACATCCCGAGTATCCATTACGACCTCAGGACGCGGGCCCGGTAACCGCGTCCTCGAGGCCATTTCAGTGAGGGTTGAGTCTTGAACCTTGAGAACTGAGAAAGGTTATTCGTTACGAAGTACCGCGGCGGGTTCGACGCCGATGGCACGGCGCGCGGGAACGAAACAGGCGGCCAGCGCGACGCCTAACATGAGGATGGCGACCGCCGCGTATGTGACGGCATCGGCGGCGCCGACACCGAACAGGAGACTCGACATCACGCGCGCGGCGCCGGCAGCGACCGCCAGCCCGACGACGACGCCGGCTGTCACCACTTTCATCCCTTCGCGGACGATCAACCCAAGCACGTGAGCCGGCCGCCCGCCGAGCGCGAGACGGATGCTGATGTCCTTGGTCTGCTGTTGGACGTAGTGCGCCATCACGCCGTAGATGCCGACCAGCGACAGCATCAGCGCCACGGCGGCGAAGCCGCCGACGAGCACGGAAATCGATCGCGGCCGCTGCAGCGATTGGTCAACGAGATCGTCGAACGTGGCCAATCCTGAAAGCGGGACGCGGGGGTCGAGCTCGCGGACGATTTGACGTACCGCGGACGCGAGTGAGATCGCGTCGACGTCGGTCCGGGCAAGAAAGAAGCGGACACGAGCGGGCGACGACGACCCCTGCGCAGGCATCGCCGTGTAGACCGTGCCTTCGTCCGGCTTGTCGATGCCGGCGTATTTCACCTCGCTGACGACGCCAACCACGGTCGTCCAGGGACAGGTCGTGCAGCCGCCTCCGTGCAACCGTTTGCCGACGGCGCTCTGGTTAGGAAAGAACCGCCGGGCCCATGCCCGGTCGACGACGACCGACTCGAGATTCGCGGCAGCACCGTCGCGGTCCTCCAGCAGCCGGCCGTCAAGAAGCGACAGCCCGAGCAGCCGGAAGTAGTCGGGGCTGACCGACACCCACGGCGTCACCGGCTGCGACTGCCCCGCTGCCGTCGGAAAGTCTTCCAGCTCGAAGTTGTTGAAGTCGCCGGCCCCGTTCGGCGGCCGGCTGTCGGCAAACGCGACACGCGAGACACCCGGCAGCGTTTCGAGCCGCCGCTGCAGCTGATCCCAGAACGCGATGACGCGGCCCGCGGTGTCGTACTGCGTCGGCGGCAGCGAAATCGATCCGCTGAGGACGTTGTGCGTATCGAACCCGAGATCGACGCGCCCCAGCTGCTTCAGGCTCACCAGCAGCAGGCCCGCCACCACCAGCAGCGGCGTGGCAATGGCAAACTGGCTGCCCACCAGAATCTGCCGCAGCCGCCTTACGCTGACACTGCCGGTCGAAGAACGCCCCATCGACCGAAGTGACTCGTCGACCGGGCCGCCGGTGCCGTAGACCGCCGGCACCACGCCGAATAACAGCGCGCTCGCCGCGGTCAGACCGACGAGCAGCCAGAAGACCGGTCCATCCAGCGCAATTTCGTGGGTGCGCGGAAAGTAAGCGGCGCCAAAATCGCGGACCAGGCGCACGCCCGTCCGCGCCAGCAGCACGCCAAGCGACGCGGCGCCAATCGCGAGCACCGCGCTTTCCGCCATCAGGTAGCGCACGACGCGCCCGCGCGACGCGCCCAGGGCCGCGCGCACCGCGAGTTCGCGCCGCCGGCTGGTCACGCGCGCAACCAGCAGGTTCGACGCGTTGGCGCAGGCGATCAGCCACACCAGGGCCACCGCAGCGAGTGCCAGGCCCGCCGTCAGCTCGACGTTGCCGACGACGTGCCGCTTCAAATCGATGAAGCTCCAGGTCGCCTTGTCGTCCTGATACGACGACCGCCAGATCGGAAACATCCGTCTGTTGATGGCGCGCAGCTCGTCGGCCGCCGCCGAACGTTCCGATTCACTTCGAAGACGGGCGAGCGTGGTGATGACGAACGGTCCCTTGCGCCGCGGCGGCTGCCACTGGGCGGCGATGAAGAGGTCCTGCCCCTCTTCGAGCGGTCCAACCGTCTGCGGCAGGACGCCGACAACGATGTGATCGGCGCCGTCGATGCGGATCGGTTTGCCGATGGCGTCGTCGCGTCCAGCGAGCCGCTGATGCCAGAATGCCCGCGAGACGATCACCGTGAGCGGACTGCCGGGCCGGCCGTCGGCTTCCGCGAAGTCGCGTCCGTTGGCCGGCCGTAAACCGAGCAGACTGAAGTACGTCCAGGACACGAGCTTTCCTCGAAGACGCTCGGCCACATTGCCGTCGCTGAACGACATCAGCCGGTCGGTGTAGCCCGCGATCCGCTCGAAATGGGTCTGCTCGGCCTGCAGCGCCTGGTAGTCGGCGACCGAGAACCTGAATCGGTTGGGCGGCGCGTCCGTATAGATGCGCACCAGGCGGCCGGGGTCGGCGTAGGGCAACGGCTGAAGGAGGGCGGCGTGTATGGCGCTGAAAATGACGGTGGTGGCGCCAATGCCAAGCCCGACGGTGACCACGATGGTGAGGGTCATCATCGGCGAGCGGAGAAGGCCACGGAGCGTGACGCGAAGGTCCTGCAGCAGATCCTGGAGCATCATGACTCTTGGACGGACGATGGCGGCGGCCGTTAGCATCCGGCTGCCGCGCGACCGGTCCCTACTCGGCGCGCAGGGCCGTCATCGGATCGACGCGTAGCGCGCGCACCGTCGGGGCGAGCGTGCCGAGCACGGTCATCAGAAACGAGAGGGCGATCGCGGCCGCGAGCGTGACACCGTCCGTTGGTCTGACACCCGCCAGCAGCGCCTCCATGCTACGGCCGGCGGCATACGCGATCAGCACACCGGGTACGATGCCGGCGAACGCCAGCAGGACGCCGCGCCAGACGATCAGCGACAGGATGTCGCTCGATTGCGCGCCGAGCGCGAGACGGACGCCGATCTCCTGCACACGTTGCGACACCGCGAACGACAGCAGGCCGTGGATGCCGATCGCGGCCAACACGAATGCCACGACCGCAAACGCCGACAGCACGCGTACCTGCACCGAGCGCGACGCCGTCTCGAGATCGACCATCTCGGTGGCCATCTGCAATTCGCTGATCGGCACCTTCGGATCGGCCCGCCGGATGACGTCGCGGATCGCCGGAGCCAGGTGGGCTGGCGGTATGGTCATCCGGATCGCCAACGCCTTCGGAGAATAGAAGGCGATCGCGCCATCCGCCACCTGCTTCGACGACAGGTACACCTGCGGCTCGCTGATGCGCTCGAGGCCGCGAAACAGGACGTCACGGGCCACGCCGACGACCTCGCGGTCGCCGGCGTAGGCGAACGTGAAATGGCGGCCGATTGGATCCTGGTTCGGCCAGTAACGCTTGACGAACGATTCGCTGACGACCGCCACCGGCTGGCGACCGCGGGTGTCGCCCTCGGCAATGTCGCGACCGCGCTTGAGCGGTATGCCCATCGCCTCGAAGTACCCCGGCGTGATGAACCGAATCGCGGCCACATTATTGGCGCTGCGGATCTCCTGCCCCGCGTCCGCGTCGCCCTTGACAGAAACCGGCCAAATGCCTCCGCGGAACGAAGAAATCGGCAGGAAACTGATGAAGCCGGCCGCCCGCACGCCGGGCAGCGCCCGGACCTCCTGCAGGACACGGGAGTAGTAGGTCTCGCGCGCCGCCACAGGGCCGTACTCCGGCATCGGCAGCTCGGTCCGCAGCGTCAGCACGCCCTCAGCGCTGAAGCCGGGATCGATCGACTGCACTGTCAGCAACGCGCGAATCAGGAGACCGGCCGAGACGAGCAGAACAACGGACGCGATCACCTCCGCGACGACAAGCGCGGATCTGAGACGTTCTTTCTGGCCGCCGCCCGCTCGAGCGCCCTCTCGCAGGCCATCGAGATCCGGACGCCGGCCGATGCGAACCACCGGGGCCAGGCCGAAGGCGATACCGGTGAGCACCGTCAGCACGACCGCGACGACGAGGACGCGCAGGTCGATCGACGGTGTTTCGGCGATCGGCAGCGTCGCTGGCACGAGCCGCGCCAGCAGCGGTACCGAGGCGGACGCGAGAGCGATCCCGAGCGAGCCACCGGCGCCGGCCAGCAGCAGGTTCTCGGTCATCAACTGTCTGACGAGCCGTTCCCGGCCGGCACCAATCGCGGTCCGCACCGCCAACTCGCGTCGACGGGAGAGGGCGCGGGCGAGAAGGAGATTGGCCAGGTTGGCGCAGGCGATCAGAAGCACGCAACCGGCCGCCGCCGATAGCGCGAGCAGCAACAGGCGCGATCGCTCGGAGACTTCCTGCCCGAGCGGGATCACGAGGGCACCAGTGTCCTTGTTCTCGCGCGGATACTCCCTTTCCAGCCGCGCGGCGATCACCTGCAGGTCGGCCTCCGCCTGCTCGGGAGTGATCCCTCGCCGGAGCCGCCCCACCGCTTCCAGCCAGTTGTTTGCCCGTTCCGACGCCTGGTATTCGCGCTCGCTGAAGCGCGTGGTGATCCAGAACAGCGAATTGCTCTTCGGAAATTGAAACTCGCGCGGCATCACGCCGATCACCGTGAACGTCGCATCGTCGAAGTCGGCCTTGGCAGTGAGCTGACGGCCGATGATGCCGGGATCGCCGCCGAACTCGGTCTGCCAGAGGCGGTGGCTGAGAATGATGGTTCCAGGCGCGCCAGGGCGATCGTCCTCGGCGGTGAACGTCCGGCCGATGATCGGGGCGACACCGAGCGTCGGAAGCAGATCCGCGCTCACCGACGTGCCGTCGAGCCGGCGCGGCTCGCCGGCGCCAATCAACGTGATCTCGTCGAAGTGGTACATGCCCATCGAGTCGAACGACCGCGTCGCTGCCTTCCAGTCGCGATAGTTTGGCGCGGACAGCTCCATGCCCGGATAGCCGGGGGTTCGTTCCAAGACCTTGACGAGGCGTGAGGGCTCGGGAAACGGCAGCGGGCGGATGAGCACGAAGTCGGTGACCGAGAACGCCGCCGTCGTGGCGCCGATGCCGAGCGCGACCATCAGGATGGCGGTGATCGCGAAGCCTGGACTTCGCCGCAGCACGCGGCCGCTGTAGCCGAGATCCTGCCGAAGGATGTCGAGGTGGACAAAGGCGGCGTTGCTCAGCACCTCGCCGAGGGTGCTCGCCCACAAGGCCGCGATCGCCAAGAATCCGGCCGCCTCGCGGCGCCGCTGCTTGAACACGGCCCGCATCTCGGTGCCGTACTCGTTTCTGAAGGAGGTCGGGTAGAGCCACAGCAGCGCGTCGTAAATGTGCATGCTCCTCCGCAATCCGATTTGTCGAAACGCAGAGCACGCAGGGCACGCAGAGAAAATTCTTCTCTGCGAGCTCAGCGAGCTCGGCGTTCAACCGATCTCGAGATCACGCCCGTCCCGGCGCGAAGCCACGGGCGCGCGCCATCCGGACGAGCTGCGTCAGCCGCCGCGCTTCCGCTTTGGCGACCGCCGTGCCCAACGGCGTGATGCGGTAATAGCGCCGTCGCTCGTCGTCGTTTTCCGGCGCCGGCCGTTCGCGCGTCTCGACGAGCAATCCCTGCTCGAGCATGCGCTGAATCGATCGATAGAGCGTACCGGCGCTGAGCTTCAGCTCGCCGCCGGTTCGCACGGCCACATCCTGGATGATGGCGTAGCCGTGGCGGTCTTCGCCTGCCACCGCGAGCAGGATATGGAACGTCGCCGGCGGAAGCGGGAGCAGTTCGTCGATCTCGTGCCTGTCGACCATGGGCTCAGTCTAGTTCACTATAGCCACACTGGCTACATTGCTCATGGCTATAGACGGAACCCGTGACGAATTGGTTTACTCCGGGCCGGCCGGTCCGGCAGCGGACGCATTCCACGTACAATCAGCTCCGATGGACAAGACCTTCATGCTCATCGGCTCGGTCGCCGCGTTGATTGGCGTCGGCTTCGGCGCCTTCGGCGCGCACGGACTCCGGGGGCGGCTGACGCCGCAGATGCTGGCGGTCTTCGAGACCGGCGTCCGGTATCAGATGTACCACGCGTTCGCGCTTCTGATTACGGCGCTGGCGCTGGCGCGATTCGACGGCTGGCTGCTACGGACCGCGGGCTGGTTGTTCACGGCCGGTATTGTGCTCTTCTCCGGCAGCCTTTATGCGCTCGCTCTCTCCGGTGTCACGGCGCTCGGCGCGATTACGCCGCTCGGTGGCCTGGCGTTTCTCGCCGGCTGGGCCTGCTTCATCATCGCCGCCATCTGAGCGGCCGCAGCCGCTCGAGCATCATGCCGGGAACGCGAAAACACGACGATACGACGACGCAGCAAGAAGAATCAGGCCATCCCCTGATAGCGGTATGACCATTCGAATCTCCGATGCGATCGCCATCGAAGACAACGAGCTCGACGAGCGGTTCGTCCGTGCCTCCGGTCCGGGCGGTCAGAACGTCAACAAGGTCTCGACGGCCGTGGAGCTGCGATTCGATGTCGGCGCGTCATCGCTGCCGCACGACGTCAAGTCGCGGCTCATCGCGCTCGCCGGGCATCGGATGACGACGGATGGCGTCCTGCTGATCGACAGCCGCGAACACCGGACGCAGGGACAGAACCGCGAGGCGGCGCGGGCTCGGCTGATCGCGTTGATCCAACACGCCACGCGGCGGCCGAAAACCCGGCGGCCGACCCGGCCGAAGAAGAGTGCGAAAGAAAACCGCCTGTCGTCCAAGAAACGCCGCGGCGAGGTGAAATCGTTGCGCGCCCGCCGCCCGCGAAGCGATGATTGACGTCGTGCATCGCCGCCGCTTTCTTCGCGACGCCGCCACCATGTCCGCCGCGATGGCGTGGGGCGGCATCCCGAAGGCGTGGTATCAGGCGGCGCCGGCTGCCGCCCGGCGCCGCATCTTCGAAATCATCACCCGGATCGAGATCCTCCAGCCTAGTGGACCGACACGTGTCTGGGTGCCCACGCCGCTTGCGGTGGCACCGTACCAGGAAACGCTCGGCGACACGTATCACCTTGGCGAGGACGGGCGCTCGGTGATGGTCGAGAACGAAGACGTCGACATGCTGGTCGCGGAATGGCCGGCCGGCGCGGCGCCGCTGCTCACGTTGACCAGCCGCGTCGCCACCATGGGACACGCGGCCAATCTCGCCGGGCCGACGGTGGCGCCACCCTTGAGCCTTGACGGCTTCGCGCGTTTCCTGCGACCAACCCGCCTGATCCCGACCGACGGCATCGTGAAGGAAACTGCCGCGACGATCACGCGTGGCGCGGGGACGGACTTCGAGAAGGCGCGCGCCATCTACGACTGGATCGTCGATCACACGTTCCGCGATCCGAAGACGATCGGCTGCGGCACCGGCGATATCCGCTTCATGCTGGAGTCGAAGAACCTGAGCGGAAAATGCGCCGACCTCAATTCGCTGTTCGTCGGCCTCGCGCGCGCGTCAGGGGTGCCGGCGCGCGATGTTTGGGGCCTTCGCGTGGCGAAGTCCGACAGCGGTCTGCGAAGTCTGGGCTTGTCGTCCGACAACGCGTCGAAGGCGCAGCACTGCCGCGCCGAGGTCTATCTGGTCGGCTACGGCTGGGTGCCCGTCGATCCCGCCGACGTGCGAAAGGCGGCGCTCGACGAGCCGCCAGGCAACCTGCCACTGAGCGATGAACGAATCCGGGACGCTCGCGCACGGTTGTTCGGATCCTGGGAGATGAACTGGATTGCCTACAACGTCGCGCACGATGTCGCGCTGCCCGGGTCGAAGCACGGCCGGCCGCTGCCGTATCTGATGTACCCGCAGTGCGAAACCGCGAACCGCCGTCTCGACAGCCTCGACCCGGAGTCGTTCAGCTACGAGATCACGGTACGCGAGGCATCGCCAGAGTGAAAGTCAGAAATTAGGAATTAGGAATTAGGAATTGGGATGGCTGGTCGGAATTCCTCATTCACAATTCATAATTCCTAATTCTCTCTATATCTCCATCGTCCCCTCGCCGACGACGACGGCTCCCCCGCCGACTTTGATCCCTGTGACGTCCGCACCGGTCATCTCGACCTTCGCATAGATGCGGCAGGGACGCTTCACCAGGACGCCCTGCAGGATCTCGATCGAGCCGGCGCGTTCCGACGGCACGAACCGGTGCTGGACCATGAAGCACGCCGCCGGGCCGGCTGCCGATCCGGTGCCGGGGTCCTCGGTGCCGCCTGTTCCCAACAAGCGCGTATACGCCATCGCCGTGTCCGACCCCGGCTCGTTCGTAAACACGTAAATGCCGCGGCGCTGAATGCCAGCCGCGGCGAACGCCGCGTCAGCCTTCGCACGATCCAGCACCGCCGCGTCCACCGCCTTGCGCGTGGACAGCGGAACGATGAAGAAATTCGATCCGCAGTTCACTTCCTGCGGCGCGTGCGGACCGGCGATCGCCGAGACGTCCAGGCCAATCGCCGACGCCAGCGCCGCGGTGTCGGTCATGGTCTTGCCGAAGGTCGGCTTGAGTTGTGTCATCCACGCGAATGCCAGCCGGCCGTCCTTCCAGTCCAGGTCGACGTTGGTCGGACCCACCCCGAGGCCGAACACGGTTCTCGCGGTTCCTGGCTTCAGCACCCCGGCATGCGCGAGGGCGAACGCGGTGCCGAGCGTCGGATGCCCGGCGAACGGCGTCTCCGCCGTCCGCGTGAAAATGCGGACACGGTGATCGGTGCCGGCGGCTTCCGACGGAAACACGAACGTGCACTCGGAGTAGTTCGATTCGCGCGTCAGCGCCTGCATCCGCTCCACGTCGAGACCCGCCGGCTGCACGAATACCAGCAGCTGATTGCCCTGCAGGCGGCGGTCCGTGAACACGTCCACGTGCACATAGCGATAGGTGTTGCTCTGCACCGGGGACGGAGCGTTACTCTGGGCAAACAGCTCCGTCCCCGATGGAGCGCCGCCAGTCTGGGAAAACAGATCCGTCCCCGACACCGCGCCGGCGAGTCCCATCACGCCGATCCGGCCGAAGTCTCTTCGATTCATGGCGGTTACAATAGCTCGAATGGCCAACATTCTTCAGCGTCTTCCAGCCGGCGAGCGCGTCGGCATTGCGTTTTCCGGCGGCCTCGACACGAGCGCGGCGCTGCACTGGATGCGGGCGAAGGGTGCGATTCCCTACGCGTACACCGCGAACCTCGGGCAGCCCGACGAGCCGGACTACGACGACATCCCGAAGCGCGCGCTGCAGTACGGCGCAGAGCAGGCACGGCTCGTCGACTGCCGCCCGCAACTGGTCGCCGAAGGGCTCGCGGCGCTGCAGTCTGGCGCCTTCCACATCTCGACCGCCGGACTCCCCTACTTCAACACCACGCCGCTGGGCCGTGCCGTCACCGGCACGATGCTCGTCGTCGCGATGAAGGAAGACGACGTCCACATCTGGGGCGACGGCAGCACATTCAAAGGCAACGACATCGAGCGGTTCTACCGCTACGGGCTGCTGGCGAATCCGAATCTCCGGGTCTACAAGCCGTGGCTCGATCAGCGCTTTATCGACGAACTCGGCGGCCGGAAGGAGATGTCCGAGTACATGCAGCACGCCGGCTTCGCCTACCGCATGAGCGTGGAGAAGGCGTACTCCACCGATTC
>Ga0070667_100002090_pt1 | contig 17622 bp, 15 predicted proteins | sample KBSS33metaG_FD_64659 | JGI IMG/M metagenome (GOLD analysis project Ga0070667, IMG submission 64659) | Switchgrass rhizosphere microbial communities from Kellogg Biological Station, Michigan, USA - KBS S3-3 metaG | ecosystem: Host-associated > Plants > Roots > Rhizosphere > Soil ... | reverse complement strand
GATGAGGGTTTTGCGGTAACGTAAGCCCCCGGTTCAGCTATTGCTAAGTCGCAGGAGTGAGCGCCGTGTACGTCAACCCGCTGTCTCGGTCTCGGGTGAGTCGAATCGCCTGGTCATTGTTCCGTCATCCCCTGAAGTGCCGCGAATTCCCCGCCAAAGCAGAGCGCTTGATCACCGCCGACGAGCTACTTCGTTACGGCGTCTAGCGAATCCGAAGCCCAGTGGTTGCGCCAGCAAGACGGCGTCAGACCCTGCGTTTGCCTAACCGTTATATTATCGTTACCGTCCATTATCTTTGCTGGTGAGCAACCCTGAATCCCTGATCGCCTCGGCGAGCGGCTCGAGAACCGCGGGGGTGTGGGGCGTCGGCAGATAGACGATCGCCAGATCCAGCCCTTCCTTGCCGAGCGCGGCAGCCTCGTCGATGGCGTGGCTGAAGTCGATCGGGCTGTCGGGGTTGTGGTGGTCGGGGCTGAGCCGGATGTGTGACGACAGCATGATCTCCTTGAAATCCCGCCCGATGTCCGCGCAGTGCGCGGCGAGCACGTCACGCTTGCGCGCGAACTCCTCCGGGGGCCCGCCCACGAAGTTCCAGTGCTGGGCGTAGCGGGCGGTGATGCGCAGTGTCCGTTTCTCGCCGCTGCCGCCAATGCAGATCGGCGGGTGCGGCTGCTGCGGCCCCTTCGGCTCGTTGCGAGCGTCCTTGAGTTGGTAGAACTTGCCGTCGAATGTCGTGGTGTCCTTGCTGAGCAAGCTGGTCAGCACCTCACAGGCTTCCTCGAACCGGTCGAAGCGCTCCTTGATGCTGCCGAGCTCGATGCCGTAGGCACCGGACTCTTCCTCGTTCCAGCCCGCGCCGATGCCGAGCTCGAGCCGGCCGTTGGACACGATGTCGAGCGCCGAAGCCATGTTGGCGAGCACGGCGGGATGGCGGTAGTGGATGCCGGTCACCAGAACGCCGACGCGAAGGCGTTTGGTGGCCTGCGCGAGCGCCGTCAGGGTGGTCCAGCCCTCCAGGCATGGACCTGACGAGTCGGAGAAGATCGGATAGAAGTGATCGAAGGTCCAGCCGGACTCGAAAACGTCGATGTCGTCGGCGGCCTGCCAGACGGCGAGCATGTCCGACCAAGCGGTGTTCTGAGGGGAGGTTTTGAATGCGAATCTCACGTGTTTCCAAAGTAGTCTCCGCAGCCGATTAATTCCTGGCAGTGGCTTGCTGACCTATGTATCTGATAACTTCTTCAATTGATTTAATGCAGGACACCGAAAGTCTTCAGGGAGGGTCATGGATCCGCAGCCGCTCTACAAACTCAAGGGCGACTTTTTCAAGACGCTCGGCCACCCAGCGCGAATCCGGATCCTCGAGTTGTTGTCAGAGCGAGACCGGTCGGTCAGTGAGCTCCTGCCAGAGATCGGCATCGAGTCATCGAATCTGTCCCAGCAGCTGGGCGTCCTGCGGCGAGCCGGTGTCGTCGACGCGCGCAAAGACGGCAACACGGTGATCTATTCGATCGCCTCGCCGGATATCGCGGAACTGCTCGTGGTGGCGCGCAAGGTGTTGACCAGAATGCTGAGCGATCGCGTCGCCGTGCTCGAAGACCTACGCGCAGCGGAATAGCGCCGATGGGATGGCTTAGCAAGATCCTGCGGGTGGGACGCGTTGTCGAGCGCGCGGGCGAAGTGCCTCCCTCTGCCGTGAAACCACCTGCGGGAGTGCGTGGTTCGCTGCAGATCCGACACATAGACGCCGGCTCGTGCAACGGGTGCGAAGTGGAGATCGGTGCCGCATTCGGCCCGATCTACGACGGCGAACAATACGGGGCCAGGCTGGTTGCCTCGCCTCGTCATGCAGACGCCCTCCTCGTCACAGGAGTAGTGACGCGCAATATGGCCGATCCGCTGCAGAACACCGTCGCCGCAACTCCGCAGCCGCGAGTCGTGATCGCGTGCGGCGACTGCGCCTTGAACAGAGGTGTGTTCAAGGACGCCTACGCGGTGGTGGGCGCGGTCGGCGAGCTAGTACCCGTCGACGTCGAGATCGCCGGCTGCCCGCCCACGCCCACGGAGATCATCAGCGCACTGCGATCGGTGACCGGTAAGTGACCGCTACGCTGTCCGCACTGGGACCGCTGAAGCCGTTGCGCACCAACGGTTTACCAACTGTCGCCGGGCTCCTTACCTCGGTGCTCGGCGCACTCGGGGTGTGGGCCGGGGCTGTCGGCATGTTCGGCGCGCCACGATCGATACACATCGGCTGGCTGTTGCCGCTGTCGGGGGTGCAGCTGAACCTCGATCCGCTCGGCGGGTTCTTCCTCGCGCTCACCGGCGCGGTCGCCATTCCTGTCGGCATTTATGCCATCGGCTACGCCCGCCACCTCAACCGAGTTCCGACCGCGGCGCTGCCCCTGTTCGTTGCCGCGATGCTGGTGGTGCCCGCCGCGGGTTCGATAACCACCTTCCTGCTGGCGTGGGAGTTGATGGCGATCGCGTCTCTGATCCTTGTGCTGGCGGAGCACACCCGGCCGGAGGTCCGTTCGGCGGCGCTGGTTTACGCGGTGATGACGCAGTTGGGTTTCGTGGCCATCCTGATCGGCTTGATGGTCTTGAGCGCTGCCAGCGGCGTTAACCGGTTCGCGGATTTGACGGCGGTATCCGACGGTGTGCGAACCACGGTCTTCCTGCTGACCTTCGCTGGCTTCGGATCGAAGGCGGGGCTGGTGCCCCTGCACGCATGGCTGCCGCGCGCGCACCCCGAAGCACCGAGTCCGGTTTCGGCACTGATGAGCGCGGCGATGGTCAACCTCGGCATCTACGGCATCGTCCGGTTCGATTTGCAGCTGCTCGGTCCGGGGCCGCGATGGTGGGGTCTGTTGTTGCTCGCGGTCGGCGCGTTCTCCGCGCTGTACGGGGTGCTGCAGGCGTCGGTGGCGACGGATCTCAAACGGCTGCTCGCCTATTCGACCACTGAGAACATGGGTTTGATCACGCTGGCGTTGGGGGCGGCGACGCTATTCGCTGAGTCCAGCGAATTCGGTCCGGCCACCATCGCGATGGCGGCGGCACTGCTGCACCTGATCGGCCACGCGGCATTCAAGTGCCTCGGATTCCTGGCCGCCGGTTCGGTGCTCGCGGCCACCGGGCTACGTGACCTCGACCGGCTGGGCGGACTAGCGCGCCGGATGCCTGCCACCACCACACTTTTCGGTATCGCGGCGCTTGGCGCTTCAGGTCTTCCGCTAGGCGCAGGGTTCGTCAGCGAGTGGCTACTGGTGCAGTCGCTGATCCACACCGCACCCGCTCACGACACCGTCGTGGCGCTGACGGCGCCCCTTGCCGTCGGTGCAGTCGCGCTGACCACCGGGTTGGGTGTCGCCGCGATGGTCAAGGCGTTCGGCATCGGTTTCCTGGCGCGGCCCCGCTCTGAGAGCGCCGCCGGAGCCCTGGAGGCGCCTGCAAGCATGATCGTCGGAATGGCCGTCGCGGCCACCGCGTGTGTACTCCTGGCGGTGGTGCCCGTGCTGGTGGCGCGTGAGTTGCGAACGGTGCTCGACGTGCTGCCGGCCTCGCGGGACATGCCATTCACCGATTTTGGCACCGTCGTGCGGCTACCGGGCGTGGCCGGCTCGATCGCGCCCGCTGTGATCGCCGTGGCCCTCTTGCTTGCGGTGCTGACCGCGGTCGGCTTGACGCTGCTGAGGTCCCGCCGACGGCCTTCGGCGGCCACACTGCCGCTGTGGGCGTGCGGCGCTGACGATCTGACCGCTCGGATGCAGTACACCGCAACATCGTTCGCGGAGCCGCTGCAGCGAGTCTTCGACGACGTGCTGCGTCCCGATACCGATGTCGAGGTCACCCACGTCGCCGAGTCGCGCTACATGACCGACAGCGTCACGTATCGCAGCCGCATCGGCGACGCGGTCGAGGAGCGGCTCTATCCGCCCGTGTTGCGTGCCGTGGGGGCGGCTGCCGCGCTGCTCCGTCGTGCCCACACCGGCAGCGTCCACCTGTACCTGCTTTACGGCGCGCTCGGCGTGCTGGCCGTGTTGGTGATCGCGCGATGAACGTCATGTCCTATGTGGCAGGCGTCGCCCAGATCGGCACCGTCATGATCGGCGCGCCGCTGGCAATCGGGTTGATGCGGCAGGTGCGCGCGCGCTGGGAGGGCCGGGCCGGTGGCGGTGTCCTTCAGCCGTGCCGCGATATATGCAAACAGCTTGGTAAACAACAGATCACACCGCAAGGCACCACGTTGGTGTTCAGGGCGGCGCCCGCGGTATTGGCCGGTACGACACTAGTGATCGTCGCCGTCGCGCCGCTGGTGGCCACTGGATCACCACTCGATGCGAGCGCAGATCTATTCGCGATCGTGGGACTGCTTTTCCTCGGCACCGTCGCGCTGACGCTCGCCGGGATCGACACCGGCACATCGTTCGGCGGTATGGGCGCCAGCCGGGAAATCACCATCGCAGCGTTGGTCGAGCCGACGATCCTGCTGGCTGTCTTCGCGCTGTCCATCCCGGCCGGATCGACGAATCTTGGTGCACTGGTTGCGAATACGATCGAGAACCCCGGCCAGGTGGCGTCGGTGACAGGAGTCCTCGCGTTCGTGGCGCTGGTGATCGTGATCATCGCTGAGACCGGCCGGCTGCCGGTCGACAATCCCGCAACGCACCTGGAGCTGACGATGGTGCACGAAGCGATGGTGCTGGAGTATGCGGGCCCCCGCCTGGCGCTGGTCGAGTGGGCTTCGGCGATGCGGTTGACGGTACTACTGGCGCTGCTGGCGAATCTGTTCCTGCCGTGGGGAATTGCCGGTGGGCAGCCGTCCGCACTAGGCGTGGCGGTCGGAGTCGGCGCTGTCGCAGTCAAGGTGACGGTGCTGGCGGCGCTGCTGGCCAGCGCGGAGGTGTTCATCGCGAAGTTGCGGCTGTTCCGGGTGCCCGAACTGCTGGCAGGTTCGTTCCTGCTGGCACTGCTGGCGGTCACGGCCGCGAACTTCTTTAGGGTGTGAGGGAGCGTTGACTGAGGACAACTTCGCCATCCTGATCGACTTTGCCGCGGGCGGGCTCATGCTCGCGGCAGTGCTCGTCGTGTGGCGTCGCGAGTTGCGGTCCATCGTGCGCCTGCTGGCGTGGCAGGGCGTCGCACTGGCGGTCATACCGATCGTGCGGGGTGTCCACGAAGGTGACGTCGGCCTTATCGGAATCGGTGCCGCAGTATTGCTGCTGAGGGCTGTCGCGCTGCCGTGGCTATTGGCCCGCGCATTGGCAGCCGAAGCGCCGGCACAGCGAGAAGCCACGCCGGTGGTGAATACGGCGACGTCGCTGTTGATCACCGGCGGTCTGACGGTCGTCGCGTTCGCGATCACCCGCCCTGTCGTCGTATTGGAGCCGAGCGCGACGACCAATGCGGCCCCCGCCGCGTTCGCGGTGATCCTCATCGCGCTGTTTGTGATGACCACCCGCCGGCATGCAGTGTCGCAGGCCGCCGGATTCCTCATGCTGGACAACGGGATCGCCGCGACCGCGTTTCTGCTGACCGCCGGGGTGCCACTGATCGTTGAGCTTGGCGCATCGCTAGACGTGCTGTTCGCGGTGATCGTGATCGGTGTGCTAACCGGCCGACTGCGCCGCGCGTTCGGCGGGGCCGATCTTGACCAGCTCCAGGAGCTGCGCGACTGATGACCGCCTTACTGCTCGCTGCCATAGTCGCGCCGACCACCGCGTCGATCGCCAATCTCGTTGCGGGGTGGCGCCGTTGGACCGCTGTGCTCACCGTGCTGTCGGCGGCCACGGTGCTGGCATGCGGGATCGCATTGGCCGTGCGGGTAGGGTCGGGCGCGTATCTGGCGCTGAGCGGGCTGCTTCGTGCCGATGCGCTCTCGGTCACCATGCTGATTGTCATCGGCGTGGTGGGCACGCTGGCGACGTGGGCAAGCATCGGGTACATCAACGCCGAGCTAGAGCATGGCCATACCGACGCAGACGGCGCTCGGCTCTACGGCGTGCTGACACCGGCGTTCCTCACCGCCATGGCGCTGGCGGTGTGCGCCAACAACATTGGCGTCGTTTGGGTGGCGATCGAGGCCACCACCGTCGTGACCGCGTTCCTGGTGGGGCATCGGCGCACCCGGACGGCCTTGGAGGCGACGTGGAAGTACGTGATCATATGCTCGGTCGGAATCGCCATGGCGTTCCTGGGCACCGTGCTGCTGTACTACGCGGCCCAACACGCCGGCGCGCCGAGTCCGCATGCGCTGAACCTCGACGTCCTCGTTGCGTGCGCCGCGGACCTTGACCCCGGCGTGACACGTCTGGCCGGTGGTCTCCTACTCATTGGCTACGGCGCGAAGGCGGGCCTCTTCCCGTTTCACACCTGGTTGGCAGACGCGCACAGCCAGGCGCCGGCGCCGGTCTCCGCGCTGATGAGCGGAGTGCTGCTGTCCGTTGCCTTTTCGGTGTTGCTGCGCCTCAAGCCGATCATCGACGCAGCCACCGGCCAGGCGTTCCTACGCACCGGCCTTATAGTGCTGGGGTTGGCCACACTACTCGTGGCGGCGCTGATGCTGACCGTGACCGGCGATGTCAAAAGGATGCTCGCGTACTCGTCGATGGAGAACATGGGACTGATCGCGATCGCCGCCGCCGCGGGTACGCCGTTGGCCATCGCGGCGCTGCTGCTGCATGTCCTTGCACACGGCGTCGGCAAGACCGTGTTGTTCCTCGCTGGCGGACAACTACAGGCAACACACGACTCCACCGCCATCGCCGATATCACCGCTGTGGTGCGACGATCGCGACTGGTGGGGGTCTCGTTCGCGGTGGGACTGATCGTGCTGCTCGGACTACCGCCATTCGCGATGTTCGCCAGTGAACTGGCCATCGCCCGTTCGTTGGCCGACGCGAGGCTGACCTGGGTGCTGGCGGCGGCGCTGTTGTTCATCGGGATCGCGTTCGCTGCGCTGGTGCGCAATGGGGGACGGCTGCTGCTGGGCGCACCTGCGGCGGGGGCGCCGGTCGTCTCGGTACCCGCCACCGTTGCGGCGGCGCTGTCGGTTGGCATCGCCGCCTCAATCGCACTCGGGGTCAGCGCGGGCCCGCTGACCGACCTGTTCAACACAGCGGCCAGCCAGGTGGGGGTCTCGCAATGAGCGCGGACTTCGTGCTGCACCGGCTCTCGCTGGATGCCGTCGCCGACAAGGCCGAAGAACTCTTGGCTGCGGATTTCCGCCTGGCCATGGTTGCCGGCCACGACGACGGTGACCGGTTGCGGGTGGTGTACCTATTCCTGGCAGGCCGTCCGGACCGTCGGATCGAGCTCGAATGCGTGCTTTCCGCAGGCGACCCCGCGGTACCGTCGCTGGCGTACCTGTCGTTCCCCGCAGGGCGGTTCGAACGTGAGATGGCCGATCTGTACGGCATCCGGCCCGCGGGGCATCCGAGGCCCCGACGGTTGGTGCGCCATGCGCACTGGCCGCATGGCTGGCATCCGATGCGTGAAAACGCTGGCCCTGCACCAGAATTCGAACCGACTGAACGTTTTCCTTTCGTCACGGTAGCGGGTCCCGGGGTATACGAAATTCCCGTCGGCCCCGTGCACGCGGGCCTGATCGAACCCGGTCACTTCCGGTTTTCCGTCGTCGGCGAGACGGTGCTACGCCTCAAGGCGCGGTTGTGGTTCGTGCATCGGGGGTTGGAGAAGCTCTTTGAGGGCAGGACATCGGCCGATGCGATCGAGCTGGCGGAGCGCGTCAGCGGCGACACGTCGGCCGGTCATGCGGTGGCGCACAGTCTTGCTGTCGAGGACGCGCTGGGCATTGGGGTGGGCGACGCTGTGCACCGGTTGCGTGCGCTGCTCGTCGAATTGGAGCGGCTCTACAACCTCGCTGGCGATCTCGGAGCGCTTGCCAACGACGTCGGCTTCTCGCTGGCGAACTCGCACTGCCTCCGTATCCGGGAACAGTTGCTCCGGCTGAACGCGAGGGTCACTGGCCACCGGCTGCTACGAGGTGCCGTCGGCCCGGCGCGAGTTGCAATGCGCGAACTTCCCGACCCCGCCGAGCTACGTTCGGTCGCGGTCGACCTCGCCGAGGTCGCCGAAATGACGCTTGGTAACAGCGTCGTCCACGACCGGTTCGCGGGCACCTCGATACTGAGGGTTGACGATGCGCGTGCGATGGGTTGCTTGGGATATGTCGCCCGTGCCAGCGGCATCCGCACTGACGCCCGGCTCGACCACCCGACGGTCACGCTACCTGTCACGGAGACGCGGTCCGACGACGGCGACGTGCTGGCCCGCTACAAGGTGCGCCGCGATGACTTTGCGGCGTCGATCGAGCTGGCGTGTCATTTGATCGAATCGCATTCGGGTCCAATCGAATACGAGACAGCAGTGCCTAGCGTGCGTGAACGCCGCAGCGGCGTGGGCATCGTCGAAGGCTGGCGCGGCACCATCGTGCACCGTGTCGAGATCGGCGGCGACGGCCGCATCACACGGTCGAAGATCGTCGACCCTTCCTGGTTCAACTGGCCGGCGTTGCCGGTCGCGATGGCCGATACGATCGTCCCCGACTTCCCACTGACCAACAAGAGCTTCAATCTGTCGTATGCCGGCAATGACTTGTAGCGATGAGTTCCTGTCGTCATGCCGGTCAGTACGGTCATGATCGATTTCACCCGGGCGTGTCAACGGACCGCCGACGTGCTGACGAACGTGACCGACGAGCAACTCAAAGGCCCGACAGCGTGTGAGAGGCTGAGCCTGCGAGACCTCGTTGCACATGTGGGTGGACTCGCTCTGGCGTTCACCGCGGCAGCCCGTAAGGAGTTCGGCCCGTTGACGGACACGCCGCCGGCCGAGGGGGTGCCGCTGGACGAGGACTGGCGGACCGCCTACCCATCGCGACTGGCGGACTTGGCGCGGGCGTGGCGTGAGCCGGCGGCGTGGGAAGGGATGTCGCGAGCGGGCGGTGTCGACTTCCCTGGCGAGGTGGGTGGCATCATCGCGTTGACCGAGGTGGTCATCCACGGCTGGGACATGGCGGCCGCGACGGGCCAGGCTTACTACGTCGACCAGGCCACGCTGGATGCAGTCTTGCCGCATGTGACGGCGACTGCCGAGCAGGGTCCGGTCGAGGGCTTATTCGGGCCGGCAGTGCCCGTTGCAGATGATGCGCCGGCGCTGGATCGCTTGATTGCACTCAGCGGACGCGACCCTAGACGCCGGTAGCGGCACACTGGAGTGATGGATCCAGTACTCGCGCTGCGTCAGATCGCGTACTACAAGGACCGGGCCCGCGAAGATCCGCGTCGCGTGATGGCGTACCGCAACGCCGCCGACATCGTGGAAGGACTGTCAGAAGCGGACCGCGAGCGACACGGCACCGCCAACAGTTGGCAGTCGCTGCCCGGTATCGGACCGAAGACCGCTAAGGTCATCGCCCAGGCATGGGCCGGTGGCGAACCGGATGCGCTCGTCGAATTGCGTTCGGCGGTACAGGATCTGGGCGGCGGCGAGCTTCGCGCGGCGCTCAAGGGTGACCTGCATGTGCACTCCAATTGGTCGGACGGCTCGGCGCCGATCGAAGAGATGATGCTCGCTGCCAAGGAACTTGGTCATGAGTACTGCGCGCTGACCGACCACTCGCCCCGGCTCAAAGTCGCCAACGGCCTGTCGCCGGAGCGGCTGCGCAAGCAGCTCGACGTCATCGACGAGCTACGCGAGACCGTCGCGCCGATGCGAATCCTGACCGGCATCGAAGTCGACATTCTCGAGGATGGGTCGCTGGACCAGGAGCCCGAGCTGTTGGAGGGCCTGGACGTGGTGGTGGCCAGTGTGCATTCCAAGCTGTCGATGGATGAGTCGTCGATGACGCGCCGCATGCTCAAGGCGGTGGCCAATCCACACACCGATGTGCTCGGGCACTGCACCGGTCGACTCGTCACAGGCGGCCGCGGCACCAGGCCGGAGTCGAAGTTCGATGCGGAGAAGGTGTTCACCGCCTGCCGGGATAACGGAACGGCCGTCGAAATCAATTCGCGGCCTGAACGCAGAGATCCGCCGACCAGGCTGTTGAAACTGGCGCTAGACATCGGGTGTCTGTTCTCCATCGACACGGACTCGCATGCGCCTGGGCAGTTGGACTTCCTGGGCTACGGTGCGCAACGCGCGCTCGACGCCGGGGTGCCCAAAGAACGGATCGTCAACACCTGGTCGGCCGACAAACTGCTGGAGTGGACGACGAATTAGTCAGGCAGGTGCGGCATTTCGAGGCCCGGGTCCCGGCCGAGCAGCACGCCGCGCGTCAATGCGGTGTTTCCATAACGCTCCCGCACCTTGTCGACCGCATCGTCGATCGCGACGGTGTCCGCGGATTCCTCGAACGGCAGCTCCAACTGCTGTGCGCCGTCGCGGTCGATGTTCGACACCGCGAACCCGACCAGCGTCAGGCCCCGATCGGCGATCAGCGGTGCGGCCGCCGCGACCAGACCGCGGGCGGTTTCGAGGATGACGTCCGTCGACGCCGTTGCGCGCGGCATCGTGTGCGAGCGGGTGGCCCGGCCGAAATCGTCAAAACGTAACCGCAGCACCACCGTTCGGCCTGTCCGGGCAGCCTTGCGCATCCGGCGGGTGATCCGGTCGATCAGGTTGACGACGACAGCGTCGACCTCCGCGGCCGACATCGTGTTGCCTGCCCGGCCCAGCGCCCGCTGGGCGCCGACCGAACGACGCCGTACACCCGTCACAACGCGACGGCGATCTATATTGCGCGACAACGCAAACAGCTGACGGCCCATCGCCCCGCCGACCATCGCGGCGAGCGTCGACTCGCCGAGTTCGGCGACGTCGGCGACCGTCTCGATGCCGTGCGCGTGTAGCTTCTCGGCGGTCTTCGCGCCGACGCCCCAAAGTCGTCGTACCGGCAACGGGTGCAGGAACGCGAGTTCGCGGTCGGGCGGGACGAGCAGCAGTCCGTCGGGCTTGGCCTCTTGGCTGGCGACCTTGGCCAGGAATTTGGTGCGCGCGATGCCGACGGTAATGGGTAGCCCGACGCGGTCGCGTACCTCTGCGCGTAAGCGGGCCGCGATTTCAACCGGCGTGCCCGAAACCCGCCACAGTCCCGACACGTCGAGGAACGCCTCGTCCACTGAGAGCGGTTCGACTAGCGGCGTGGTGTCGCGGAACACCTCGAACACGGCGTCACTTGCTTGCGAATACGCCGACATCCGCGGCCGGACCACGATCGCGTGCGGACACAACGCGCGAGCCTGGCGGCCACCCATCGCGGTGCGGACGCCATAGGCCTTCGCCTCGTAGCTGGCCGCCAACACGACACCCCCGCCGACGATCACCGGCTTGCCGCGCAGGGCGGGGTCGTCACGTTGCTCGACCGATGCGTAGAACGAGTCGAGATCGGCGTGCAGGATGGTGGCGCTGGCGCCGGACACGAACATATGTTCGCATTCGGGGCCGACAGGTCAGGGCATCCGGCCGTAGATGCTGGTGATCCACACGTGCACCAGGGTGTCCAGCGCCGTGTCCTCGACGATCGCCGGCGTCTGGCCGGTGTACGAGGCGAACATCGTCCGCTCGTTCATCAAGTTCAGCGCGACGGCGAGGTCCTGCGCAGGCACGGTCTCCGGCGCGGCGCCACGAGCGCGTTCGGCTGTGATGACCGCGGCGGTGCGGTCGACCCACTTCTGCATGAATGTCGACCAAAGCTCGCGGATCTCGGCGTTGGTACCCGTCGCTGCCACACCGGCCAGGGCGACAGCGAGGTGCGCACGCAGAGGTTCGAAAAAGGCGTAGATGCCCTCGCGCCAGACACGCGCAGGGTCGACGGAGTAATCGTCGGCCCTGGTCTCGAATGTCGCATCAGCCTCGGCGAGCACCCGCTCGAACAAGGTCAGCAGCACTGCGTCCTTCGACGGGAAGTAGAAGTAGAACGTCGGGCGCGAAATCCCTGCGCCTTTGGCCAGGTCATCGACGGAGATTTCGGCGAACGACCGGCCTGCCAGCAGTCGCTCCAATGTGGAGAAGATGGCCAGCTCACGATCGTCACCGGACGGCCGGGCCGCGCGGCGCCCACGGGCGGCACGCGGCTGGCTGACGCTGGTCACGGCGTATGACTTTACGCTATGTCGAATTTCTCGACACACCGTTGACTCACTCGACACCGTGTTGATAGCTTTACATCATGACCGAATTTGTCGACGTAGTCATCGTCGGAGCCGGCATCTCCGGCATCAGCGCTGCCTGGCATCTGCAGGATCGCTGCCCGGACAAGAGCTATGTGATCCTGGAGCGCCGCGAGAACCTCGGCGGCACCTGGGACCTGTTCAAGTACCCGGGCATCCGCTCGGACTCCGACATGTTTACGTTGGGCTTCCGCTTCAAGCCGTGGACGTCGGAGAAAGCCATCGCCGACGGGCCGTCGATCATGGCGTACCTGAAGGAGACGGTCGCCGAGTACGGCATCGACAAGCACATCCGCTACGGCCAGAAGGTCGTCGGCGCTGACTGGTCCGACGAGGAGAACCGCTGGACCGTGCGCGTAAAGCGGGACGGCGAGGAAGTGGAGATCAAGGCCGGCTTTCTGTTCGCGGCGAGCGGCTACTACAACTACGACGAGGGTTACACCCCGGAGTTCGTGGGACGCGACGATTTCGAGGGCACGATCATTCACCCGCAGCACTGGCCGGAGGACCTCGACTACGCGGGCAAGAAGATCGTCGTGATCGGCAGTGGCGCCACCGCCGTGACTCTGATTCCGGCCCTTGCCAATTCGGGCGCAGGGCATGTGACGATGCTGCAGCGGTCGCCGACGTACATCGGCTCGCTGCCTGACGTCGACCCGTTCACCGTGCGGACCAACAAGGCGCTGCCTGCCAAGCCGGCCTACGTGCTGAACCGATGGAAGAGCATCCTCTTCCAGTCCGCGCAGTACAACATCAGCAGGCGTTTCCCGAACTTCATGCGCAAGACGCTGATGACCATGGCGCAGCGGCGCCTGCCCGAGGGCTATGACGTCGAGAAGCACTTCGGTCCCAGTTACAACCCGTGGGATCAGCGTCTCTGCTTGGCGCCCAACGGCGATCTGTTCAAGACGATCCGTTCGGGTAAGGCCGACGTCGTCACCGACACCATCGAGCGTTTCACCAAGACCGGCATCAAGCTGGCCTCTGGCGAAGAGCTACAGGCCGACATCATCGTCACCGCAACGGGTTTGAACCTGCAACTGTTCGGCGGTGCCGAGATTTCCCGCAATGGCGAGAAGGTCGAGCTCAACGACACCATGGCGTACAAGGGCATGATGCTGACCCACATGCCGAACATGGCGTTCACCGTCGGGTACACCAATGCATCGTGGACGCTGAAGGCCGACCTGGTTTCGGAGTTCGTCTGCCGCGTGCTGAACTACATGGACGCCAACGGCTTCGACACCGTCGAGCCGCAGCATCCTGGCAACTCGGTCGACGAGCGGCCGCTGATGGACTTCACGCCGGGCTACGTGCTGCGCGCACTGGACTACCTACCGAAGGCCGGTCATATCGCACCGTGGCGGCTCAGGCAGAACTACCTGCTCGACCTGCGCCTGATCCGGCACGGCAGCGTCGATGACGAGGCACTGGCGTTCACCAAACACCGTGCCGCGGAGCGCGTTTCGGCATAGTGATTCACCGGCGAGCAGACGCAGAAGGGGTCAATACCGCGCCGAAAGACCCCCTTCTGCGTCTGCTCGCGGTAGAGGGTCCCCTCGCTAGGGGGCGACCACGACAATGCCGTCGTCGTCGCTGTAGGCGATCTCGCCGGGCTTGAACAGCACGCCACCGAACTCGACGGCGACGTCACGTTGACCGTCGCCGGTCTTGGTGCTCTTGCGGGGATTGGTGCCCAGCGCCTTGATTCCGATCGGCAGCGTGCGCAGCGTCGCCGCGTCGCGGACCGCTCCGTTGATGATCAGCCCGGCCCAGCCGTTCTCCACGCCGAGGCCCGCGATCACGTCGCCGACCAGTGCGCTGTGTAGCGAGCCGTCGCCGTCGATCACCAGTACGCCCCCGTTGCCGGGCTCCGAAAGCACAGACTTCAGCAGCGCGTTGTCCTCGAAGCACCGCACGGTGGTGATCGGACCCGCGAACTGCATCCGGCCGCCGTACTGATTGAACTGAAGGTCGCAGCTTCGGACGTCGGGGCCGAGGTCGTCGACGAGGTCAGCGGTGGGGCGAGGCTCGATGGTCACCGGTCGATGCTAGCGATCGGACCGGTGAGGAGTTTCGGGTCGATGTTGGCGAGCGCGTAGGCCACCGCCTCGTCCATGGTCATCGCTGCACCCTCGTGGCGAAGGTCGCGCAGTCGATCCGCGGCGATTGCGGCGACGGCGAGGCCTCCAGTCTCGTGAAGTGCCGTGAAGATGAAATTGGCGTTGGCTGCGGCAGGCGCCTGATTCGATCGATCGCCGGGCAACGGCGCAGTGGCCATGCGCCGGAATGTGGCATACGCCGCACTGTGCAGCACAGCGGCGACCTCAGGCCGCGTCTCAACGAGTGCACGCGCGCACAAGGCGAGACATGGTGCGGTCTGCAGCAGTGCGGGGCTCCATCTCCATAGGGATATCGCCCGTCCGGTCAAGGTCAAGGTGAGGTTCCAGTCGCGGAGACGCCCAGCGACGAGGCACGCGGTGACGATTCCGGTCGTGACCTCCTCGCCGGGTGCGGCACCGCATTCGATGCTTTCGCGTAAGAGCGCTCTTGCGCGCGGAGCATCGTCCTCGACGAGTGTAAGTGCCAACGCGTTGAGCCCCATCATGATCGCACCGGGCATGCCGGACCGTCGAGCCAACGACACAGACCTTTCAGCGTGGTCGGTTGCCTCATCCATGCCGGCACCCCAGAGCACCGCGCTGGTGACACCGTACGCGAGGTAGATCGCCGCAAGCCCGGAATAGCCGTCGGCACTGGCGAGTTCGGCTGCTCGGAGATAAAGCGAAACAGCATCGGCGTAGGCGCCGGCAGAGAGCCGCGCCATGGCTCGCACGGCGCAGACGTCCGCTTCGATCCGTGGTCCCTGCGGGCTCGCCGCGTGCCTGCTCCCGGCCTCCACTGCCTGTCGGCAGAGTTCCTCTACGCCGTCCCAGTCTCCATTAGCGTGCGCGTCGTACGCGGCGGCCACCAACGCCCGCGGATAGCCCGGTTGCTCGGCAGCTGTGGGCATCTCGAGGACCCGAGACGCTGGGGTCAGGATCAATTCGCCGGTTGGGCTCACCGTGTTCGTGCGGTTCGGCAGGTTAGTGACGAGCGGTACGGCCAGCGCTGCGTTTTCCGTGTCGATCGCGTGAGCGAGGGCCGAGCGGATGTTGTCCCGTTCGATGTTCATCTGTCTGGCAGCGATGAGCTGGTCTGGTCCGTAGAAGTGCTCGGCGATCCGCGCCGACAGGTCGCCGTAATACTGGGCGTGCCGTCCGAGCAGCGCTGCTGTTTCGCCGCAATCGGCGAGCCGTTCCTCGGCGTACTGGCGAATAGTTTCGAGCAAGCGAAAGCGGGTGCCGGTGATCCCGTCTTCGGCGACCACCAAAGACCGCGCCACCAAACCGGTGACCAGATCCATCACGTCGTCGCGCTCGACGAGGTCGCCGCTGCAGACCTCCTCGATCGCTTCCAGGCTGCAGCCTCCTGTGAACACAGCCATCCGGGCCAGCAGGCGCTGTTCGGAGGGGTTCAGCAGCTCGTATGACCAGTCGATGGCCGCGCGTAATGTCGCGTGCCGTTCGACCGCTCCGCGCCGCCCCCCCGCCAGTACTTGGAATCGGCGGTCAAGTCGCTGAAGAAGCTCATTGGGGCTCAGGACAATGACGCGTGCGGCGGCCAACTCGATGGCGAGTGGGACGCCGTCGAGCCGCTGGCAGACTTGCACCACCGCTCGGCCGTTGTTTTCGGTGAGGGCGAAGTCGGCCTTCACATGCCGGGCTCGATCGACGAACAGTCTGACGGCATCGGTATGAACCAGGCGCTCCATGTCCCCGCTCGGGTCACCGGATTCGAGTGGCGGCAGAGCGATTATCTGTTCGCCTTCGACGGCCATGCCTTCGCGGCTAGTTGCGAGCACCACCACGCCGGCACATGAGCGTTCGATCCGGCCCACAAATCTTGCGACCGTCGACAACACGTGTTCGCAATTGTCGAGCACCAACAGCAATTGCTTCTGCGCAAGTGCCTCGATCAGTGAGTCCTCCATGCTTCGCGTGCCGCGATTAGTCATGCGCAGAACCGCTGCCACCGCTTCCACCAAGGCTTCTGGGTCGCGCACGCCGGCCAGTTCGACCAACCACGCGCCGTCACGGAAACGGGGGAGTAGCTCGGCAGCCACCTGAATCGAAAGGCGGGTCTTGCCGACGCCGCCCACGCCGGTGATCGTCACTACTCGCGATTCCTTGAGCGCAGAACCGACCCGGGAGACCTCTGCTTGGCGACCGATGAACGAGCTCACTTGCGCGGGAAGGTTTCCGGGGTACGAGTCAAGGCTGCGAAGAGCTGGAAACGTCTCCGGGCCGCTTGGTGAATTCACCTGTAAGACCCGCATCGGTTGCCCGAGGTCACGCAGACGGTGTTCGCCCAGATCGACCAACCCGACGCCGTCGGGAAAGTGATCGCGCACAAGCGATTCCGTGGCGTCGGAAATCACGATTTGCCCACCGTGGGCGGCCGCCATCAATCGTGCGCAGCGATTGATCGGCAAGCTGGCATATCCGCTGTCGTCGACGATGACAGCCTCCGCGGTATGCAGTCCGATGCGGGCCTTCAGAGGCGCCTGTGTACGCCAATCTTCGACCGCCAGAGCCTGTTTGATCGCCAACGCCGTGGAAACGGCATCGCCCGCCGTTGCGAATGCAGCCGCCATGCCATCGCCCATCCGCGAGAACACGAATCCGTGGTGCGCCGCAATCGTTTTCTCCAGGATTTCGTCGTGGCGCACCATGGCGGCCTTCATCGCGGCGGGGTCCTGCTCCCACATCCGGGTGGACCCTTCGAGGTCGGTGAGAAGAAAGGTCACCGTGCCCGACGGTGGACGCTCAGCCATGGCCCCCCAACCCCGCTGATCTCGGGTTACAGCGGATTAAGCGTAGCTGGCCACCACGATGTCGTGGACGAACTGAGCCAACCCGGGTTCGACGTCGTCGTAGTAGCGGGTGAACCGTTCGTCGGCCAGATACATCTGCACCAGGTTGCGGTGCATCTCGTCGCCGCAGTCGTAGAAGCGTTCGATCGATGCGCGATGCCGCGCAGCCAACGCGTTCGCCACATCGGACCCGGGCTTCACGCCGTCGCGCTTGGCTTGCGCCAGCGCCTCGAGCAGCGCATCCCCCTCGGCCTTGATCGCGATCCAGTCGTCCTTGGATAACCGCGAAACCCGTTGTTGCGACTGCCTCCACGCGTCGGTATCACCCCAACGCTTTTCGGCTTCCACCGCGTATTCCTCCGTGAAGGCCGTCGTGCCGAAGATCTCCACCTGTTCCTCCGCGGTCAGCTGAATGCCACTGCGGTGTGCGTTCATCAGTTCCTCCACTGCTTTGATCGTGTGCTGCAGCCGGTCGGCCTGCTCCAGCAGCAATTGGTGTTGGCGTCGCAG
>Ga0070667_100002089_pt1 | contig 17629 bp, 14 predicted proteins | sample KBSS33metaG_FD_64659 | JGI IMG/M metagenome (GOLD analysis project Ga0070667, IMG submission 64659) | Switchgrass rhizosphere microbial communities from Kellogg Biological Station, Michigan, USA - KBS S3-3 metaG | ecosystem: Host-associated > Plants > Roots > Rhizosphere > Soil ... | reverse complement strand
GGGTTCTACGCCTGGAACGAAGACGTTGTTGGCAGCGAGATCGGTAAGACGAAAGGAAAGGCGACTCCGATGGCCGGCGTTGTCCAGGAGCGGCTCATTCGTCTCTGGGCGAGTCCCCAGGGTGCGGCGAAGGCAGCGCTGGCCGGCACGACGGAGACTTGGTGGTTGGGCGCCAATCCGGGCACGTTGTTCGCCGACAGCGTTGCGAAGGTGCGCGACACCTCAGTGTCGTGGGACACCGGTAAGCCGGTCGTGACGTTCCCGATTCCGGGTGTGCCCGGGGCGACCGCGACCGCAACTCTCGATGCGAAGTACATGACCGAACGCGTGGTGGTCACCCAGGGGGCGACCACCACGGAGTTCATTTACAGCAACTACAAGGACTGGAACAACCCGCTGAACAGGATTGAAGTGTTCTACGCCGGCAAGATGGTCGAGCGACGAAACGGCGCGGTCGTCCGAGACCTCACAACGGATGTGACGGAGACAGGCAATGTCTATGTCGTCGCCCCGGTGCCGGCAAGTGTGCAAGCCGCGATTAAACCGGCGGGGCAGATTCCGCGTGGCGTGTTCAACAAGCAGGAGGCTGCAGCAGACAAGACGGCATCCACACCGCGGTTGGGCGCGCATCCTGATCTCACCGGCAGCTGGCAGCACACGGACTGGATTGGAAACTACATGGGGAACGGCGGCCGCCGCTGCGGTCCCACGCAGGAGAAACCGTGTAACCGCAGTACCAATCAGACTCGAGATTTTGAACTCTACGCACCGTCGCGGTTTGGACAATTGAGTCGTCCGCTTTACAAGCCGGAGCACTGGGACAAAGTTCAGGAACTCGACATGTGGACGAACAAGTACGATCCTGTCATGACCTGTCAGCCTCTGGGAGTGCCCCGGCAGGGACCACCCCGACGCATCTACCAGACGGATAACGACGTCACCTTCATCTATCAGGGAGGCGATGCCGGCGGCGGGTATGGCGAATACCGCATTATCCCCACCGATAACCGCAAACGGAATGCAGATGCGGATTTCGATATCACGTACCTGGGAAATTCGGTGGGACGCTGGGAAGGCGACACGCTCGTCATTGATTCCATCGGATTCATCGATACGACATGGCTGGCTCGCGGCGGTTTCTTCCACTCGGATCGGATGCATGTCGTGGAGAAATTCACGCGTGTGGGCAATACAATCCTGTACGACGTTACGGTTGAAGACCCTGATGTGCTGCTGGAGCCGTGGGTGAACCCGACGCGAACGCTGGAGCGCAACGCGAACCCCAACGCGGGTCTTCTGCGAGAACGGGGCAACTGCGAGACAAGTCAGGAGACGGAAGCAGCAGCTTCGCAGATTCGGCACTAGGAGGAGGTGGACTCATGAATAAGTGGACTTTGCGATTCATTGTCTTGTGCGCTTGCCTCCTGGCGAGTGCATCGATGTACGCGCATCATTCCCTCGCAGGCGTGTACGCACTGGGAAAAGAAGCCAAGGTGACAGGCGAGTTCAAGGCATTCCGGCTTGTCAATCCGCACTCGTCGTTGAGAATCGACGTGAAGGACAAGGATGGAAAGACTGTCGAGTGGGCTATCGTCGGCGGCAGCGTCAACAGCATCGCGAGGCTTGGCCTCGGAAGGACCTCAGAGGGCCCGAATGCGCTCCACCCCGGCGATGAAATCACAGTCACCATCGTCCCGGCATTGGACGGCAAGAGCCCGGTTGGACTTCTGGTAGCGATCACCTACCCAGACGGGCACACGGTTCGTTTCCGATCCCCGGATGAGTAGAGGGCGCCAGTTGACCGGTTCTCACCGCATTGCAAGGTAGTCCACAGCCTCGCGGCGTAACTCGGGATCGGGATCCGATTGTGCGATGGAAAACAGCTTCTGATTCACACGCGGATCTCCAGACATGCCCAGAAAGCCCAGGATGTACTTCCTGGTTTCACTGACTTTGCTGGTGTCATAGATCGAGACGAGCTGGTCGTAGGCGTTGGATCGGAACCCGACGTAGCCGATTGCCTCTCTCTGCATGTCCTTGTCGGCATCGGAGCGCGCGATTGCAAGCACCTTCTCGGCAGCCTGCGGATTGCCCGACATACCGAGGTATCCCAGGATGTGCTTTTTCATTTCGGCGTCGTTGCTGGTGTCGAACAGCTTGATCAACATACCGGTGCTTTCCCCGCTCGCGGCGGCAGTCTGATCCTGCGAACCGAAAACACCCGGCAGCGTACCCGGTCTTATGCTTTCAACAATCTTGTTCGCCTCCGCGATTATTCGTTCAATTTCGTCCTCTCTGAATTTCAGGCCGTTTCCTTTCGGCGCCTGTGAGACCAGTTGTTCGATATATTTTTCCAACTCGGCCTCGTTGTCGGGAAGGGCCTGGTCGGCCGGGAGGGGCCTTGCCTGCGGAAGCGGGCGCTGAACGGGCACTGACGTCCCAGGCGCGATCGCCGGCTGCGCGGGCTCCACACGCGTCTGCGAGGCAGGCTGCGGGGCCGCCGCGAAGGTTTTCATCGCCGGCAACGAAGCGGTGATGGAAAGGCCGAGGACCAACGTCAGCCGGCCTGCAAACGGTGTCAGAGGATTTCGATTGAGGTTAGGATTGAGCATCGCAGCGAATCTCCTTTCGAGTGTCGATGGTCGGGCCATGGTAAGCACGGCAGACCACGCGCGGTCCGTGGTATTCAGACTTCGCGCGAGGCTTAGCAGGTGGCGGGCGTAGTCATGGCCATGGATATTTGTGATGAGCACGGCGTCGTCCGCAGCTATTTCGGCTTCGAGGCGCAGGCGCCTGCAAACGATCCAGATCAGAGGATTGAACCAATGCAGGATGCGGAGCGATTGCGCGATCATCTGAACAACCCAGTCGCGGCGGCGGATATGGGCGAGCTCGTGACGCAGCACGATGTTCGCAATCTCGGGAGACCAGGACTCAGCGCCTTTCGGAAGCAAAATCTTCGGTTGTGCCACGCCCCATGTGACGAGTACCGAGGGGTTCTGGCTTTGAAGCAGTTGAACGGGACGCGGGAGCGCGTAGTCGCGGGATACCTGATCTGCGAGGTTCCTCCATGGTTCACCGACGGGAGTGGAACGAGAGGCAAGGCGACGAAGCCGGAGCAAGCCGACGCAGAGAAACGCCAGTCCTCCGAGTGCGACGGCGAGCCAAATGGCGAGCATCAACTGGCGCGTGGAAATCACGCGCGGAGCGGCCTTGGGTTCTGCGAGCGCAACTGCACTCGATTGCCCCTCACTCGTCACGAGTGCCTCAGCGCCGGCCTTCCACGCTATCGGGCTTTGCGGGTGAGGGATGGCGCTTGCGATCCTCGCGGGCACGCTCCACGATGGCATCAGAAGATTGAATGCCGGCGTCGCTGCGGAGAATAGAAGTGCCGATGCGAGAACCCAGTGTCGAAGTGCCGCAGACCGCCTGCGGAGCAGAGGCAGAACGACGACGGCAATCAATAAAATCGCTGTTGTCTGAACCGCCGACATCCATAGCAGTGTCATCGTTTGGCCCCCTTTCGAGCCTTTTCGACCATCTCTGCAATTCGATCGAGCCGCTTTTGTGACAGCTTCGACCCCTCAGAGCCGAGGAGCGCGGCAACGACGTTTTCCATGGAGCCGTCGTAAAACGCGTCCATCAGCTGTTTGAGCGCAGAGCGGCCAACTTCGTGTTGCTGCACAACCGGAATGTAGACGTACCGGAGGCTTTCCTCTTCGTGACGGACGTAGCCCTTGCCTTCGAGAATGCGCAGCTGCGTTCGGACTGTGGAGTAGTGCGGGTTTCCGGAAAGATCGTTCATGACCTCGATAGCGGTTGCACGGCCCCGGGCGTACAGTATGTCCATGATGTTCCGCTCTCGTGGCGACAGATTTGGTCGTGCCATCTTCATGTGTTAGTCCTTATAACGATGTGTTATCTGATATAACATCAGACCGCTTCCTGTGTCAAAACTCTTTGTCTGTGGTTCGTTTCTGTTCCCGGATGAGTAGATCGCGGTCGCTGCCTTACGGCCCGTGGCTAAGACGATTTGGGTGTTCTTCCGGTCGTTTATCCGTTTGGAGGAAAGACTTCGTTTGCCTCCACTGGAGGGAGGCGACGGCGCATCAGCCAGCCGACCGCAATCATATCCACGAAGGGCCGCCAGAGCATGACCCACAAGCCATATTTGGACACTCCCGCCGTACGCGCTCGATGGGCGACCGGGCATTCGACAACTCGAAAGCCGCCACCTAACGCGAACGCGGGAATAAAGGAATAGAGGGTGCGAATGGGGAGAAAGCTTCGGAGCACCTCGCGCCGGAATACTCTGAGGGCGCATCCTGTGTCCCGCATATTGTCGCGCAGCCAGTACCGCCGCACTGCGTTCGCGACTTTGGACATGGCGAGTCTCAGCGAAGAGTCCTGCCTGTTCGCACGGAAGCCAATCACCATATCCGCGTCTTCCAAATGCTTCAGCAACACCGGTATATCGCGCGGATCATTCTGTCCATCGCCGTCAAGAGTAATCAGGATCGAACCGCGCGCCGCATGCAGTCCATTCCACAAGGCGGCCGCCTGCCCGAGATTGCGTGGATGATGCAGAACCCGGCATGATGGCGACCGCCGTTGCGCGAGCATCAACACTTCGCTGGTCGCGTCAGAGCTTCCGTCATCCACCAGGACAATTTCAAAGGAACGGCCGAGCTGGTTCAAACAGGCGACGAGTTCATCGATAACACCGGTCGCGACTGCAGCTTCGTTGTAGAACGGGACGACTCCGGAGATTTCAGGGGCGGAAGTCATTGTTGTTTATCCGTGAGGCCGTCAATGAGACGCTCAAAGGACCCAGGCGCGCCCAGGTTCAAATCAGGTTGTGCCAGAACAGATTCCACAAGTGCCGGCGCTGCAGAATTGATGTTCACCATACCCGAAGGCGTCGTCGACACAATCCACGCGGCCCCAACATGTTCGCGCATGCGGGCAAAGGACGGGTTCTCGGACCACTTGTCCGGAAAGAAATAGACCGGTTGACGCTCGAGCACCACAAAATCCCGAGTCAGATCCCTTTGCTGAAATGGCGGCCGCAGAGCAAACGGGCTCGCCCAGGACCATATGAAGGCCGCGTCATTACGCTCGGGCACGTTCAGAAGCAGCAGGTCCCCGAGAGACGCTTTGTCTGCCACCTGGCCAATCGAGACGCTAACGTCTTTCGACAGCTTCGCGGCGCCGCGCCACGGTCCTTCCGCTACCCTCAATTGCCAGCCGCATGAGACGACAAGGATCGCCATGACGATCGCGAAGGCCACACGCTGTCCCAACAGTCGAGTGAAGCCAGCAGACAAGCCCACAGCAACTCCGGCAGAAGCCAGGTAAAGATGTCGTGCTGACGGGTACGTAATCATAAGGGGCATTGTTGCTGCCAAAAACCACACGACGCCAAAAAACACGGCCACCCGTGGCTCACGCGTGTTGCGACGCCGGTCCAGTGCGAGCCACAGGATCGATATCGTTATGGCGATGCCAAGTATCGCCAGCCATATCGGCAAGGCTCTGGCAGGTGCCGCGGCGGCGAATTCGAAAGCGCGCTGTGCCGGCCAAAGTAGTTGTCCCAGATAGTAAAGCTGTCGCTGTGCGGCCCCCTGCCAAAAGCCAAGTGTCGCGTACGGGATCGCTGGAGCTCCCAGCCCCGAACCGAGGGCTGTGGTGCGGCAATAGTAATAGACCAGTGCAACAGCCCCCCAGCCAAGATAGGGCGCGACAGCGCGAGCCATAGTCCATCGCGCGTTCTTCGGGACATAAAAAAGTTCACAGAGCAATGCCATCAGTGGAAGCGTAAGGGCAGCTTCCTTTGCAAAGATGCCGACACCGTAGGCGAGCCAGGAGACGGCCAGCCAGTACCACGCGGCATCCGACCTAAATCTGAGAAGGCCGTAGATACTCAACAGGTAAGCCAGAGTGGATATCGTATCTACTCGTCCGGTGATCCAGATGACAGGCTCCACGTGGACAGGATGCAGAGCAAATATCAGTCCCGCTGCCGCCGCGGGTAACCATGCCTCTGTGAGGACAGCGCGAGTAATCAGCATCACCAAACCCGAGCACCCCAGGTGAAGCAGGAGATTTGTAAGATGATAGCCTGTGGGGTTGGCGCCCCAAATTTCACCGTCGAGAATGAAAGACAATGCAGCTACGGGCCGAAGCTCGAGTAATGGAGCACCCCACATTCCTTCCGACCACTCATGTACGAAAAACCGCGGTAACGAAGCAAGAGAGGTCCCGAGGAACTTTCCGACGTAGGCAAAATCGTCGCCCACGAAATAACTTCGAACCGACCGACCGAACCCGAAAACGATGGCAACAACCAGGACGCCCCACCAGAAGTAACCAGCCCACCACTTTGGTTCCTGTGTCACGGGCGCAGATTCTAACCGGTTGGGTTACTGAAATCCATGCGTGCGGCTTCCTTCTATACTCAAGATTCGGTTTCGATGTGAATTGAAACGGACTATCGTTCGGGACCTGAAGTAAGGGGCACACGAAGGTATACAAATAATGGGGAAAACACGGCGCCGGAGTACACACTCTCAGAGAACACAATCCGATAATTTTCAAATGCGTCAGGCGCTTCAGTCGATCGAGGTGCGTCGCTCACGCATCCATGGCAGAGGATTGTTCGCACGCCGCGATATCGCCGCCGGAATGCGGCTGATCCAATACGTCGGGCGAAGAATTCCCAAAAAGGAGTCGGCCGACTTGTGTCTCAAGCAGAACGCCTACATCTTTGCGTTGAATGAACGGGAGGATGTGGACGGAAGAGTCAGCTGGAATCCGGCTCGGCTGATCAATCACAGCTGCGATCCGAACTGTGAAGCCGAGTTGGACGATCGGGAGCAGATTTGGATTCTTTCCCGGCGAGCGATAACGCGCAGCGAGGAACTGACTTTCAATTACGGATACGACCTCGAAGACTTCATGAACTACCCCTGTCACTGCGGGGCGGCAACATGTCTGGGATATATGGTTGCCGAAGAGTTTTTCCCCAAGGTTCGACAGGCGCTCTCGGCGCTTGCTACAGGTTCTCAATCGGAATGACTGTGATTTTGTCGGCTGGAACAAACCCGAATATCCGCGAATAGAAGTACAACTCCGCTTCGATCGCCCGCTGAATATTTGCGGCTTCTCGGAATCCGTGACCTTCGGTGGGAAAGGCGACATAGGCGAACGGCAGGTGCTTCTCTCTCAAAGCGTCGATCATGACTTCCGCCTGCGATGGCGGAACGACCTTGTCCTCCAGCCCCTGCAGGAGGATGACGGGACAAGACAGTCGATCCGCGAAGCGAACCGGGGACCGTTCCTTGTACAGATCGGCCGCCTGCGGATACGGTCCCACGAGACCTTCTTCGTATCGCGATTCGAATTTGTGTGTATCTACTGCCAGCGTTTCAAGATCAGCCACACCGTAGTAGCTGGCGCCGGCTGCAAAGACGTTGTGAAACACGAGGGCGCAAAGCGTGGTGTAGCCTCCCGCGCTGCCCCCGCGGATTGCCATGCGTTTGCCGTCAACATCACCTCGCTTCTCGAGATAGCGGGCGGCATGGATGCAGTCTTCGACATCGACGATTCCCCAGTTGCCGTTCAATCGCTCGCGATAAGCGCGCCCATAGCCGGTGCTGCCGCCGTAGTTCACGTCGACGACTCCGAAGCCTCGGCTCGTCCAGTACTGGATTGCCAATCGAAAAGCCGGCGTTGTCGCACTGGTTGGCCCACCATGACTGATGACGATCAGCGGCGGCCGTTCACCCGCAGGAGCAACATGGTCACTGTTCTTCGGCGCGTAAAAGAGGGCAAACGCACTTTGGTTATGTTGAGTCGGAAACTCGATCGGTTCCGGAATCGAAACATAACCATCATCCAGATTGATTTCGAGGCTATGTTTCAACGCCACCAGGCTATTGCGGGGCAGGTCCAGCGCAACCACCTCAGACGCTTTTGAGGCAGAAGCCCCCACGAAAAACAACCGCTCATCGCCATCCGATGCAATGCTGCCAAACGTTGAATGCGGAAGCGATAACCGGCTTCGGCTTCCAGACCGCGTATCTACCACCACGATGTGCTCTAAACCGTTTTCGTTCACGACGCAGGCGACGCGATCTTTTGAGAGAAATGCATAGCGCTTATAACCGAACAACCATTGAGGCACGCCGATTTCCGCATTGATGTCGAAGACGGAGACAACTTCGCCGGTCTTCTCCACGTAGAGATTCCACCAGCCTGTGCGATCGGAAATGAAATAGAGCGATCCGTTCGGTGCCCACTCGGGTTGAAAGATCGATTCTGTCGAGGAACCTGCGATCCGCGCCGGGTTCGAAACGGAACCGTCTGGACTCAAATCACCGACCCACAACTCTGTGCCGTCCCAGGGCATTTGAGGATGGCGCCAGCACGTCCATGCGAGTTTCCTGCCATCGGAACGGACTCGCGGAAAGGAATAAAAGTCGTAACCCTCGAGAATGATTCTTGGCGGAGCGGACCCGTCCGCTGGAAATGCCACGATCTCATTGATTGCTTCGCGGCCTTCTTCGTGCCTTTCGCGAACAGAAATAATCGTTTTCCCGTCGGGTGTAACCCGCCCGTCGGCATACCGCAGCGCAGCCGGTTTCGGCGGCGCAGGAGTAATGGGCTTTGGTGTGCCGTCTGGTTCCTGGCGGTGTAACTGCTGGTCTTTGAAATCGGAAAAGAAAACTGTGCTGCCGTGGACAAGATAGGCGCCGCCGCCGTACTCATGAACGCGAGTCCTGACGTTAAACGGTTTGGGAACGACGTCGGTTGGTGTCCCGGGCAGGCCGCAACGAACGATTGCGACGCGCCCGCCTTCATCTGGTCGACTCTCCAGCCAGTACAGGGTACCGTCTGAAAACTGCGGCTCACCGAAAGTGATTCCTGATGAAGTCAGTAGCGCGCCGCTGACAGGAGACTTCCAGGAACCGAAGGCGGCTGTTGTTGTCATCTTTAAATCGCACCTCGGAACGGCTGTTGCTTCAGTTAGACCAAACGGTAGCCTATCGAGAACGGGTGTACATCACAATATGGCCCAACCTGGAAACCTCCAGCTATCTTTTAGAGTATTGGAGCTGCCTCCAAAAGGCCCGTATTATAACGTTCGCAGGTAGATGAACATGAAAACTGCACTGCTTGCGCTCGTCCTCTTTACGCCAGTCACGCTGTTCCAGAGTCAGACGGGTACGGTTACGGGACATTTGCGTTCGACGGACGGAACGGTTGCCGCACCAGGCGTCCGTGTCGTTGCGGTTCTTGTCCCGGACTCAAGCCGCGCCGAGGGAACGGATACCATAGTCGCTTTCTCCGAGACCGATGCTTCTGGCGCTTATCGCCTGGAAAATCTTTCTCCAGGCCGGTACTACATCCGCGCGGGTTTGCTGGATCTTCCGACGTACTACGTTGGAACGACGATTCCGAGCGAAGCGCGGGTCGTTACAGTTGCGCCGGGTTCCACACAATCCGGAATCGATTTTCAACTTATGCGTGCCGCTGGCGTCAAGCTCAGCGGGCGCGTCATTCTCGATCCCAAACAGAAACCTTCAGCTGCACTCCGCCGTGTCAGCCTCGCGCGCGGCGCTCCATTTGTTGACGAAGTGCCGGTTAACGACGATGGGACGTTTGAGTTCGTAAGGGTTGCGCCAGGGTCATACAGTGTCGTGATTCGCGGAGCGGCTGCGGTCACGAGAATCCAGGTCGGCCAAAAAGACGTCATAGGAATCGAATTGAAAGTTCCCCTCAGATACGAAGTCACGGCGCGGATGGTCGTCGAGCCCAACAGTCCATTGCCGGTCCGCCCCGTTGGAGTGTTTTTTGAACGAAGTGACCGGCAGGGAACTCAGGCGCAATTCCTGAATGATTTGCCCATTACGCTGCTGTTTCTCGAAGGTACTTTCCAATCCTTGCCGAACGACGTACCTCCAGGTTATGCGGTTACCTCGGTCATGCGTGGCTCGTTCGACCTGATGAAGGACAGGTTGAAGATTCCTTCCGATGAAACTTCAGAGATCGTAGTAACCGTTCGCGCTGAACGTTAGTTTGGCTATTCACGCATCGTAAGCAAGCACGCCGTCCCCGGGCGCCAATCTTGGTGAGATGGACGATCAACGATCTGAAACCTGCGTGCTTTGGGACAAAGTTAAGAAGGATTTCTTCAATTGCAAGGACAGCCGCGTCTTGGCCGGATACGGCACGAACACGTTTGGAATTGAATTGAAGCCGCGTTGTCTTGTTGGAATTGGCGGAAGAGATGGCAAATGGGCCGCAGGGTCGAGGACAGATCGATCGAGTTCAGGTTAGAGGTAGGGCAGCTTGGGCAACTCCAAAACCACGGCAACTTCCTAGAATTTAGGTTCGATAGGGAATCGACGACTTACAAAGTGGAAATCTCCGTTTCCCGGCGTTTCCCGAGCTCCATCAAGTACGCGATTACTCCAAGTTCCGACGGAGGCCCGTACAAGAGACAATGGAACCTCTCGGGAATCACACCTCAGGAATTCTCGTTTCGAGCTGAGAATTTCATCAGGAACTATTCCCTTACTGAAGCCAAGTAGCGGCCGCCGCCTGTTTCAGGCCCACTGGTTTAGGTTGCCGACGCCAAGCCCGTTACGGTCTGGCGGGCGTGGGATCAGCTTGTTATTTGATTCTTAGGACGGCTTCGATCAAACTGCCTGGCCTTGGGCATTCGTGCGGGAAGGCAAATTGCTTAGCCTAAACACAAATGATGCAAACAATGAGGAGGCGGTCATTAAAGCTAGCTAAATTAGTTTTTCATCTATCTAATCAGATAGCCTCAAAACCAGCTTTGCTGCACTCCCGAAGTATTGTCGAGGTGACTCGGATATGCCCGCAAAGCTCACTGATATGGACGATCCTTCTAACATGGATGAACTCGCCGCCACCGAAAGTCAGGCGGAGTCGATACAAAACAAGGCCCAAGTATCTTTCGAAGGGCTTCGAGCAGGTTTGCCATGAAAACCAGTAGCTGCCGCATCAATGTCATTCTTGTCATGGGCAAGAACCGCCTTGGCGATATGCCGATCCGGCATTTCAAGGAAATGACTTCCACCGTGACGCACCCCATAGTGCAGGTTCCACTGCCGTGCTTCGTGCGTGTAGTGGACCGTTTTGATTTGACGGACATGGAGGAGTTCACGAACCCGGCTCGATCTGAGGGCTTAATAGTGATTTCCAGCGATTTGGTCGCATTAGAAGGTCAGCTACGCGCGAGCCCCCTAGCCCGCCAGTTGCTCGATACCGCTAAGAAAGCCAAGTTGGCCATGGCATTGGTCGGAGTGGTGTCCCTATCGCGAAATCCGCTCAAAATTCCACCGATGGACCTGGATTTTCTCGTCACTGACAGCGAGGATTTAGCCGAGCAGGTCAACAAGGTGGTCCGGCTATTGGCCGCCCGAATCTGGCTGACGCTGCCACCTCCGCCACCCCCGCCGGGAAATGACTCAGATGTCGTGATCGATTTTCCGCGCAACCTGGACGATTTCCGCGGCATGTTGTCGCTGCGCTTTAAGATTTACCAAACGCTCGGATATCTCCAGCCGGCGGTACAGGAGGCTGCGAGCCAGTTGGATTTCGACGCGTTTGATCCTAACGCGATTCACCTTCTTGCGCGGGACGTAACCACCAGCGAAATTGTCGGTTGTGCGCGATTGATTGTTCCCGACGCGATGTTGAGCGCCGAACAACGACGGGCCATGGACTATCCAGTGGAGGTTGGAGACTGGTGCTGGACGCTCGCGAACGAAGAGGACGACCGGGTTTATCGTGACATCTTGAGGCGGGGAACGGGTGGGCAGCCATTACCGGCTGCGTCGATGGGTGCCTACGAGGCTTTGCGGACTACTTTGAACGCATCTCATCCTGGCCTGCGCGCAGAGGATTGCTGCGAGTTGAGTCGCCTAATCGTGGCGCCTAGGGCCAGGGGGCAACAGTTGTCTCGCCGACTGACCGAGGCTTTAGTCCAGATCGCGGCATCCTGGGTGCCGCGCACCATCATGATTATCGAGTGTCGTGACTATCACCGCGCGATGTATGAACGCTATGGTTTCCAACTTACAGGCGATATCCGTCCCCAGCGCGCTGGGCAGCTGCATGCCCAGGCGATCACAATGTGGCGCGATTTAAAGAAGAACAACGAAGCTCCGCCGTATCGTCCCAACGCGCATGTTGTGCTTTCTTCGTTTGACCACCCTTCCGGTCGCCCGGACGAAGCGGCACTTCCTTTTCGCCGCGCCCTGCCGGCGGACGCATGGATTTGGAACGGTCTTTCTGCTTCCACAGGCAAGAGCGCTCAAGGGGCGTTTGAGCTAAGCCTACATAACCAGGGGATCGCATGCGCCACCGTGCAGGGTTTGATTGAACTACTTAAACGATCTGGCGAGAAGCGGATCACCGTCTGCAACGAACGCGGCGATTCCGTGGAGATCACTATCACTGGACAGGCGGATCCGACTGTCTCCAGCGTAGTCGCGCAAATCCTGAACCTTGTCCGCGACGAGCAGTGCCACTATGCCTGATTACAAACGCGCGATCTTGATCGGGAATTCGAATTTCGCATCGCTTCCAGCTCTGCGCTGCCCGGGTGCTGATGTCGACGCGATGAAAGGCGTGCTGACTAACGAAGATATATGTTGGTTTAGCCCCGTGTACGCCCTAATCGACGCGCCGCATAACGAGATTTTCACGCGCATCAATGAAGTCTTGAGAGACGCCGATAAGGAAGATTTGGTTCTGATTTATTACTCAGGGCATGGTCTGCTCGACAATCGAGGCCGTCTTTACCTCGCGGCCAACAACACGGATCCCTCGTTGCTTCATGCGACGGCCGTATCCGTATCCGCCATTCGAGACTGCCTGAGCCAGTCTCGGTGCCAGCGTTTCGTGCTCATTTTGGACTGCTGCTACGCCGGTGCCGCCACAGCAGATTTTAGGCGCAACGATTCTGGCATTTCGGCGGATTTTGCGAACGAAGAGGCGGTGGAAGGAATCGGTGAATTTGTCATGTCGGCCTCTAACGCCATCCAACGAGCCGAGGAGAAGCAGAATGATTCGCTGAGCCTGTTCACCAAGCATATCGTCGAGGGCTTGGGCAACTCGAGCGCCGACACCGACCGCGATGGTGTCGTCCGCCTTGAGGAACTATACAGCTATGTTAAAGCCCGCCTGGCGGGTGAAGGGCGGCAGGAGCCGCTGCGATGGGTTTCAGGTTCCGCGGCCAGTTTCATTATCGGTCGGACGCCACGGTCACGTGAAAATCTGGTCCAGGACACGGTCCGGCAGCATGTCAAGCGTCCCGGCATTCTGGAAAGCTTGCCCGAGAGCATCGTTGCGTCGCTTCGGGAGATGGCGGTAATGGACAGTGCCGAATTCCGAACTCGCCACAATGCGACGGGATGGCTGGCATACGGTTGGGCGCGTGGTGAGATTACTACGGACGATTTCATCGACCAATGGTACCGCCTGCGCACTGACCTGAGCGGGGTCGATAAGCCCGCCGATGTACCAATGGAAATTCGGTGGCGCATCGTCAATGCCGCACGCAAGGCGGTGTTGGATCTCACCGGCCCCACCTATTTGCTCGACGCCAATTTCCACTTTCTGGATTGGAATCCCGCTTTCGACGAAGTGGTTGCTAAACCGTTACGCCTACTGCGGGGAACCCACGCAGAGAACTTCATTATCGCGCTGGACAACTCGCGGGAAGTTATTGCAAGAGCCCAACAGAGGTTCCAGGAGAGCCAGGGTATGCCGCTGGTAGACTGCGAGGTGCTCCGTATCAGAACGCAGCGACATGGCTTGATCTCCTTTCGCAAAATCGCAGTCCAAATCGCCGAGACAGCCGAACACGGGCTTGTCTGGTCCGTGCATCTGAACATCGAGCAGGCTGAAAATGGCAATCGTCTCTGGGAAGATCTGGAGCGGCGGCTCACGGCCGAAACGAACTGGTCTCGCTATGCGGAATCGTACGACCAGATGCTGCTCCACTTCCCGGAATACGACAAACTACTGAGTCAGGTGAGCGATTTGCTCGGTAACGCTAAGCGTTGCGCCGACCTTGGCGCCGGCACTGGCAATAGCACTCTGCGCTTGCTGGCCAATCATCCCGAGCGATTGGTTTCCGCCTTCGAATCGAATGAAACCATGCTTCAGTATTTGCGGGCCAAACTCGTCAAAGCCGAGAACGTGAACGCCGTCCCGCGGGTGACAATCTACAAGGGCGATCTCACACTAAGCTTAAGAGAATTTCCTGAGAATTCTTTTGATGGTGCACTGATGCTCAACGTGCTGTATGCGGTAGATGATCCCGGTCGGTGCCTCTCTGAGGTTTTTCGGGTTTTGCAACCGGACGCGTGTCTCGCGCTTTCCACGCCGCATTCCGAAACTGACGTGGCTCGCTTGTTCAACGTAATCCGACGGGATCTTAAGGCGCAGGGGCTTTACGCTCAGTTGCGCAGCGCGGTCGAGGACGCCGAGGATCGGCACAACCAAATGATGGCGAACATCAGGCGGGATACACGCGAGAACGTGATCGAGTATTTGGAGAAGGCGGGGTTCGAGATTGGAAAGCGAATCGACTCTGCCTACGCTGATGCCGTGATGATCGTGCAGGCACGCAAGCCAGCCCCTAAGGTTATCTGCGATCCTGTGGTCGCGCCTCAACGAGATCAGGTATTCATCAGCTACAGCCGCGACGACGAGGAGTGGCTCAGACGGCTGCAGGTTTTTCTGACGCCCGCTTTCCGCGCCGGTCGCTTGAAATTCTGGGATGACACCAACATTCGCATGGGTGATTCGTGGCGGGCCGAAATCCAGGCTGCCATTGACCGCGCTCGCGTTGCCGTGTTGCTCGTAAGCCCGAACTTTTTGATCTCCGAATTCATCGCGACGGATGAGTTTCCAAAGATTCTACAAGCAGCCCGCCGAGACGGTCTGAAGATAGTCTGGATTCTACTAAGTACTGCCCCGTACGAAATGACATCGGTGGGACGTGTCATCCAAGAGATCCAATGCGCCCATCCGGTAAACAGGCCGCTTGACATGATGGCTGATCCCGAGCGCAATCAGATCTTCACTAAGTTCGTCCGTGATTTAATCGAGCTGTTTCCGGAGACTGCCACGACTTGGAAGGCGACTTAGCACAAGGAGTTGTCATGACCCAACCCAGGGAGGGACAAAACTCGCCTGATTTAGAGCGACGCGCTACCCGGACGGTTTTGGATCGATCGGTTTTGGGCTCGACAATATACCCTCGCCGATAATGGATGATGTTTGGGGAACACCGCAATCCATCGCAATGGATGCGGTTCGCGAATGCCCTCCCCACGGAATGTTCCTGCTTCAATCCGTTGCACAGGCAGCAGGTCATGATGCCGTCATCGCCGATTTGATTGCCGATGGATCGAATTCCATAGCGCCATATCATAAGCACCTTGCTGAATGCGGATTGGTTGGCATTGGAGCGACGTCGATGTCGTGGCCGACCGCAAAGGACGTCATCCTTCAGATTCGGAAGATCAGACCCGATGTTCCCATCGAACATGGTGGGATTCATCCCACCATGTTCGACTACTATCTTCACAAACGTTCCCCGTGGATTACATCGTCAGAGGCGAGGGAGAAATTGCGCGCTTCTGGAACTTGGTGCTTCCGGCCGTTGACGGTGTAGCGATGTTTGGGGTTCGGCGTGATTGGAATTGGTTCGATCCTCGAACCTGCAGATCCGCCCATGGTTTCTTTGCCCTTTTGAGTGTTGCGGAATTCGCCGGCTTTGTCATCGGCTTCCGGTCTCTATTTTCTGTCTGAGCGCCGCAGACCCGAGAATAACTAACTTAGTGAGCTGCCCAGGGAGCAGCCCTCGGAACAGGATCCGTAGAATCCCAACCACGCTTTGTGTCCTTCGGCAACGTGCGAAAGAATGCGTTCACGGCGTGGATCTCGTGAGCGTCTTTGCCGAAAACCTTGAAAGCCTCAAAGGTGATCAGCGCCATACCCGGTCCGTAGGAATTCGTGTCGCCGAAATTCATCCACAACAGAACGATCCCTTCCTCTTCGTCCACCGCAGCTACGCTCGGTACGACATCGGGGTGCAGGATGATTCGCTGCGTGTAGAGACCGGGGGCATTCCCTCGTGGGCCGCCCACGCCGGCAATGAAGGTGCCGTTCTCAACGCGATACGCCTCCTTCGAGAATGGCGTCTTTGCATCGGTGAAGTTCCCGATGCGAAGACCCTCAGGATAATAGAGTGCTGCCTTGACCATGTCCTCGCGGCTAAGGCGCTGGCCTGCAGGTACCGGTTCGCTCATCACGGCGAGCGGCTTGCCGAGTGAATCCGGCGTGAACCTGCCATTGGCCGCAATGCGGTCTACCAGAGTTTCAATCCCCGTGATCTTCTGATCCTTCGTGTGGAGCACCACCGAGTACAACACCTGCTGGTCTCCCGCGTACACCTCCACGTGCGAAGCGGCAATCTGTTTCTTCACGTCCAGATAATCCTGGCGGAACGTGCCTGCTCTGGTGATGTCCTTCCACAGACCTTCGCCCAGTTTCAGATCCTTCGAATCTTCGGTGAAACGCGCGTTAGCAGCCAGCGGCAGCGAATCCGGCTTGTGCGCGACCATCGCATCGACGTACTTGGTGATCAGGCCCTTCAAGCACGGACGATCGCAGTCCGCCGCGCTCGCGACATTCGCGGCGGCAAGCAAGAGAAAGACGCTCAAACAGATTCGCTTCATACTTGTTCTCCTCACCTACTACTTGGAAAGCTGGTCAAATCATACTCGGGACATGTATTGCGGTGTGCGGTTTCTGCGGCCTTTGGACAGGCGCACGAGGAGCTGACTATAATCTCCGGCGGAGAATTCCTCACCATGCGACAACCTCGGCTGCTCACGATTGGCGTTCTTGCGCTGCTCCTGTTCCCGGGCGCTGGCCGCAGCCAGTCCTTTGAGGACCTGTCCAAGCTCTTGCATCCGCTGCTGCTCGACATATCGTCCGATGGTTCGACCTTATGGTACCGCGTTGGGCAGGACGCGCAGCTTCGTGACGGTGTATGGGAAATCCGGATCGGCTCCGACACGGCTCCACACTTGAGCACTCACACGGCTCCGAAGACTGAACCGCCTCCAGCGATTCCAGGCAATCCAAATGCCTCCAATATCGTCCGATCTCCCGATGGAAAGAAGGTTGCGTGGCTCGATTTCGACAAAGACGAGCTTGCGGGCCCCCGTTACCTTTATTGTTCCTGTGGCCAGCGGGCACAAGGCGATAAGCCGCGGCCCATATCTCGCAAGCCCATGGTGGCGTTTCAGTGGGCAGAAGCATCGGATTCGTTTTGGGTCATGGCCATGGATGGCCCCGATGAACCGGTGGGCCTTCTTCATGAGGACGGACGATTTGAGCAAGCCTCAAAGGGCCCAGCCCTGCGGCGGCGCGGAGGGTTTCTCGCCGCCGGCGGCGCGGTCGCGTGGGTCGAAAGCGATGGCTCGCACTATGGGAGAATCTGGACGCGCGACCGCACAGGCCGAGTCCGAATGCGTGTCGACTTGAATCCGCAGGTCTCAAAGTGGAATCT
>Ga0070667_100002087_pt1 | contig 17640 bp, 13 predicted proteins | sample KBSS33metaG_FD_64659 | JGI IMG/M metagenome (GOLD analysis project Ga0070667, IMG submission 64659) | Switchgrass rhizosphere microbial communities from Kellogg Biological Station, Michigan, USA - KBS S3-3 metaG | ecosystem: Host-associated > Plants > Roots > Rhizosphere > Soil ... | reverse complement strand
CGCACCAGTACACACCGCGGAGTCGGACCGGTCGAGGCACTGACCCAGGCACTGGCCGGCGTGGACCGGCCCGTCGAGATTCTGAGCCTCACGCAGCAGTCGATCGGCGCCGCGGCGGTCACCTACCTGGAACACCGCGGCGGTTGGGCTTGCGGCCGCAGCGACTCGGTGCTCACCGCATCGCTGGCGGCTGTCATTCGGGCGGCCAACGTATGCGGCACCTGACGCGCGTCGGTATCGGTTCGGCCGACTACTCCGGCCTGGGCATCGTGAACATGGTGTCCGGACGGATTTCTGCGTAGTCGCCCTGTTTGCCGGCGCGGAGGATGGGATGTGCGGCGGCGGTGTCGTAGATGCCGTCGGTGAGCATGTACTCGTCGATGTGGACCGCGACGACCTCACCGATCACCAGCCACGCTTCAATCGGCTGGTGATCGGCTGACTGTAATTGAATTAGTTGAGTGAGCCGACATTCGAAGTTCACGGGACTCTCAAGCACGCGGGCCGCACGTACCAGGCGAGCGGGTACCGGCGTCAGGCCACTGTAGGCGAATTCGTCGGTGTGGGACGGCAGCCCGGCTGAGGTGGCATTCATCGCCTCGGAGAGGTCTTTGGTTGCGAGGTTCCAGACGAACTCGCCCGTTGCTTCAATGTTCGCGACCGTGTCTTTCCAGCCGATGGAGGAGAATCCGATCAACGGTGGTGTGTAGTTGAACGCGTTGAAGAAGCTGTAGGGCGCGAGGTTTCGAGTACCGGAAGGGCTTATCGATGAAATCCATCCGATCGGCCGGGGTCCGACGATCGCGTTGAACGGATCGTGCGGCAGCCGGGTGCCTTCGGCAGGTTGGTAGAAGTGGGCGTCGTCGCGGGCCATCGTGCCTGGCAACCTCAATTCGATGTCAAAGCTGTGCCGCGAGCACGGTTGTCTCGCGGCTGATGGCGGCTATTGTCGTGCAGCGGCCTTCTGAAGTGTCCGCACAACACTGTGCTTGCCCAGATCGATCTTGAACTCGTTCTGGCTCAGCGCAACCGCACCGTCCATGGCCACCTCGGCAGCGCGAGCGAAGGTCGTGGCGTCAGCACTGTTGCCAACCAACGCGGCTTCGGCGCCGGTGGGTCGCCATGGTCTGGCGGCGACGCCCCCCAGGGCGATCGCGGCCGAGGTGATGATCCCGTCGTCGATCGTCATGCCGACCGCTACCGAGACGAGGGCGAACGCGTAACTGTGGCGGTCGCGCACCTTGAGATACCAACTGTGGAAAGCATATTCGGAGGGCGGCAGCTCGATGCCGACGATCAGCTCACCGGGTAACAGCGCATTGTCCTGCTCGGGATGATCCCCCGGGAGCCGGAAGAACTCCGATAGCGCAACGCTGCGGTCACCTTCGCGCGACCGTACGTGCACGACGGCGTCGAGGATCGCGAGTGCCACCGCCATGTCCGACGGGTGCACAGCGGCGCACGAGGGGCTCGCGCCGAAAAGTGCGTGCTCGCGGTTGAATCCGTCGAGCGCGGCGCACCCGGACCCGGGTCGGCGCTTGTTGCATGCCCCGAAGGTGACATCCATGAAGTACGGGCACCGGGTGCGCTGCATGAGATTGCCGCCTGCGGTGGCCATGTTCCGCAGCTGTGTGGTCGCTCCGGACAGGATTGCATGTGACAGGACGGGATACCGGGTGCGGACGAGGTGATGATTGGCGATAGCGCTGTTGGTCACGCCAGAGCCGATCATGATGCCGCCGCTGTCGGTGGCAGTGATCTCGCCCAGGTCCAGCCTGCCGATGTCGACCAATGACGACGGCTGCGTGACACCGAGTTTCATCAGATCGAGCAGGTTCGTGCCGCCCGCGTAGTAACTGCCGCCGGTGGCGTCCGCCAGCGCAAGAGCATCGTCGACGTTGTGCGCGCGGTAGAAGTCGAACGTCTTCATCGGCCACACCCGGGCAGGCACGACGCGACCGCGTCCACGATGTTGGGATACGCGCCGCAGCGGCAGATGTTGCCCGCCATCCGTTCGCGAATCTCGTCGGCAGACAGCACCTCGGGGCCCCTGGCGAGATCGGTGTACGGGCCGTCGAAGGATGCCGCGGACAGGTCGCCGCGGGCATGCTCGGCGAGAAGAGCGTGAGCGGAGCTGATCTGGCCGGGTGTGCAGTAGCCGCACTGGAATCCGTCGTGGTCGACGAATGCCTGTTGCAGAGGATGGAGCCGTTCGCCGTCGGCGATGCCCTCGATGGTGAGGACATTGGCCCCGTCGATCGACACGGCGAGCGTCAGACAGCTCACCACGCGCCGGCCGTTGACGCTGACCGTGCACGCGCCGCATAGGCCGTGATCGCAGCCCTTCTTGGTGCCGGTGAGCTGGAGACGCTCACGGAGCAGGTCGAGCAGTGTCGAACGGACGTCGGTTTGTACTGTGACCGGCACCCCGTTGATCGATAGCTCGACGGTGTGTTCTGGTGGGTTGTCAGCTGTCATGAGGTCGGGTCCTGGAGAGAATTGGTGAAGGGGGACAACAGGTTTTCGACGGTTATGGGCAAGTCGCGCAGCCGGCGGCCGGTGGCGTGGTACACAGCGTTCGCGATCGCGGCGGGCACACCGCAGATGCCGATCTCGCCGATGCCGCGAGCACCGAATGCCGTGAGGTGGCGGTCGGTACCGTCGACGAAGCTGATGTCGAAGACCGGGACGTCGGCGTGGGTGGGCAGGTAGTACTCGCCCAGGGCATGACCGGTTCCTGGGTCGTAGGGCACCTGCTCCATCAGCGCCATACCGAGCCCAAAGGTGATGCCACCGATCACCTGACTGCGCGCGAGCTTCGGGTTGATGACCCGGCCGCAGTCCATCGCCGCCACCCACCGCGTCACCGCTGCTCGCCCGATGTGTTCGTCCACTACCACCTCGCAGAAGTGGGCGCCGAACGATTGCGAAACCGGGCCGTCCTCCGGCGCGCCTCCGCTGCCGCTGGTGAAGGTCAGTCGGTCGAGCAGCGCGCTGTCGGCTGTCGTCAGCAGCCCGGCGACGGCGGTACTGGGCCCTGGCCGGACGCTGACGATCTCGCCGCCTCGGATGTCCACGGAGGCAAGGTCGCATCCGGCATGCGGTGAGCCGTCGTCGGCGACGACGTATTCGAGCACCCGACGCTTCCATTCACGGGCCGCCTCGAACACCGCCGAGCCGACGGCGGCGGTAGTTTGCGATGCTCCGCTGTAGGGCGCCGTGGGGAAGTCCGAATCACCGGAGTAGAACGCGACCCGCGACAGCTGCAGGCCGGCGGCATCGGCGGCGATCTGGGTCATGGCGGTCCGCACGCCGGTGCCGACTTCGTGGGTGGCGGAGGAGAATTCGACAGTGCCGTCTCCTCTGGTGCGTACATGACAGCCAGCCGGCATCCGGCGTCCGGGGTAGGTTGCGGTGGCCATGCCCCAGCCGACGAGCACGCCGTCTCGCCGCAGCGAGCGGGGTTGGTGCGGCCGGTGCTCCCAACCGAACCGTTCGGATCCGCGCCGGTAGCACTCGATGAGATGCTCGTCGGACCAGGGCCGCCCACTGGCTTGGTCCTTGTCGGCGTAGTTGGTGATCCGCAGGTCCAGCGGATCGACGTGTAGTGCGTGCGCGAGTTCGTCCATGGCGACCTCGAGGGCGAACAGCCCGGGGGCTTCACCGGGACCACGCATGAAGCACGGGGTGGGTCGGTTGAGCCGGGCAACGGTGTGCGACACCACCATTCGCGGGGACTGATAGAGGAACCGCGTCGACAACCCGGCCGGCTCGCAGAAGTGGGCGACAGTGGACGTTTCGGTGAGGGTGTGGTGCTCGATGCTGGTCAGCCGCGCCTGCGCGTCGGCGACAAGACTCAGATGCTGTTCGGTGCGGGGACGGTGCCCGGTAGAGGTGAACATCTGGTCGCGGCTGACCACCAACTTGACGGCCCGCCCGGTCATTCGTGCCGCCGTGACGCACAGGGCGACGTGCATCCACATGAAACTCTTCGAGCCGAACGCGCCACCGACCAGGGGAGCGACGATCCGGATATTGTCGACCGAAATGCCGAGATAGGTTGCCAGCGTTTGTCGTTCACCGGCAATCCAACGCGTACTATCGTATACGGTCAGGTGATCGCCATCCCAACTGGCGATCGTCGAAGCCAGCTCGATGGGGTAGTGGGCGTTCTCCGGCGTGGTGAAGCGGGACGAGATTCTGGTTCCCGCGACCGGTTCGTCGGCGGGACCGCGGTGGTCTTGGAGTTTCTCTTCCGGCAGTTTCACGAAATGATCGGGCTGGTACACACCGCCGCGCACCATCCGATCGCCGCCGTGGTTCCCGTCCTCGGGCCGGTCGAGCACCTCACGAGCTGTCAGGAGAGCAGGCAACTCGTCATATGCCAGGTCCATCAACGACGCGGCGAACTGCGCATTCTCCAGGGTGTCGGCGACGACCACGGCCAGATGTTGACCGCGGTGCTGGACCGTCAGATCCGACAGCGGTGGTCGGCGTTCCAACGGCAGGTCCCAGGTGAGATCTTCGGGAAGTATCTGCAGGGAAGGACAATTCAGCGGCGACAATACGCACACCACCCCTGGCGCGGCCTCGGCGCGGGCGGCAGCGGCCAGCAGCGAGTCACGGGTGACGCGGCCATGGGAAATGTCCGACTGCACCAGAACCGCATGCTGCACGTCGGGCAGCGCGGTGTCGGCCGCGTAGCGTGCTCGGCCGGTTACCTTGTCGTCGCCCTCGACCCGGTTGACGGGCCGCCCGATCGCTTCATTGGCTGTCATCGGATGGCTCGGTCCCATACCGGGGCGCTATCGGTAGTGCCGAGCCGCGATGCGACTGCGCGGGTGATCCCGATGGCGGCGATGTCCTGCAGGACTCGTAATCGGTAGTTCTCCCATTGGCGTAGCGCTGATTCGGGCAGTGGGTCCCGTGCCGTACGGGTGCTCAGTGCCTGTCCCAACGATGAGGCGTCGCCGATCGATTTCGACGTGCCCGACGCGGTATGCGGCCGTACGGTGCCGGCGGCATCACCGATCACGAATACCGGCCCGCGGCGAAGGCGGCCGCTGGGTAGGTCCATGACCGGCTGCAGAAACGGGGCAGAGTGGCCGACGAGTTCGGCCAACAACGGCGGCAGCTCGGTCTCGGTCAATGCCTGCAGCGTGGTTGCGCTCGCGGCAGATACGTCGTCGGCCGGCAGGAAGTACGCATATTGCCGCCCGGACTGGCCAGTCATGATGTCGCCGAAGGCTTCTGGTGACGCATTGACGTACCACACCCAGTTGACCCGCCGTCGGCCTGGCTCGGTCTCTCCATCGGGGCCAGGCACCAGGTAACACAAGAACTGCACACCGTTGGCGCTGAACAGCGTGAATCGGTCGGTCAATTCACGGGTAAGCTCGGGTGGGAGGTCGCTCTCCCGTTCCAGTCCGCGCCAGGCCACGTATCCGCTGTAGCGAGGCTGCTGGGGCTCAACGAATTGCCGCACCGTAGACCCGATCCCGTCCGCTCCGATCACGATGTCCCAGTCGGAGGTGGTGCCGTCGGCAAAGGTAAGAACGGCGCTGTGGTCTTTCGCGGTGACGGTCGTTATTCCGAGGCCCTGCCGATAGTCGACGCCGCGCAGTGCACCCCGAAAGGTGCGGTAGAGCGTGTCCCACGCGGTCATCGTCTGTGGCTGGCTGAATACGCGCGGCGGACCGTGCCGATGCAGGTGTTGGCGGTCCACGATCGGCACTGTCACCGCCTCAGGCGCAACATGCGACATGGACAGCAGCGCTTCGGTTTCCGGTTGCATGACGATGCCCGCGCCGCGCCCTTCGAGCCGTCCCGCTGTCTGTTCGAAAACGGTGACATCCGCGCTGGTGAGGCGGCTCAGCTCCAGAGCGGCAGCCAGCCCGGCCAAAGAGCCCCCGACAATCGCCACCTTCCAGCGTTCGCGGCTCATAAGCCGAGGATCCGTTCCGCGTTTCCCGAGGCCAGCTGGGCCAGCTCCGCGACCGGAATCGGCAGTCGGCGAAGAAATTCCGCTCCGGACTGTGGTGACCTGTAGGGGTAGTCCACTGAGTACATGATGTGGTCGGCACCCACGACGTCGCGTGCACACACGAAGGGGGGTGTCGTGAAATAGCCGCTCGTGGTGATGGTGAAGTGGTCCAGGAAATAGTCGCTGACGGGGCGTTGCAATCCCGTCACCGACGTGGGCAAACCGTCCTGGGCGCGCAGCAGGGAGTACGGCAAATGTTCACCGAGGTGCCCGATGATCAAGCGCAGCTTCGGGAACCGGTCGAGTACGCCACCGAGAATGATGCGCAGACAATGTAATCCGAGTTCCGCATGCCAGGTGTAGGCGGCCGTGGCCAGGAAGTACGCGCTGCGCTCGGGCAGGCCGGCGGTATAGATGTCCCGCACAGCGCGAGGCGGCGCTGACGGGTGTAGGTACAGCGGCACGTCGAGTTCTGAGGCGGCCTCGAAGATTGGCGTGTATTGCGGATCGTCGAGAAAAGAGCCGCCTACGGTGCCGTCGAGAAAGCCGCCCACACAGCCCAATTCGCGCACCCCGCGACGCAGCTCTTCGGCGGCGTGGTCCGGCTGTCGGAGCGCCAGGCTCGCGAACATGCGCAACCGGCCTGGGTGCCGGCGGGTCGCGGCGTATGCGGTGTCGTTGGCGTCGTGGACCAGCGCGGTGGCATCTGCCGGTGCGAGTCGGTGCTGGCTGCCGGCGGCCAGGGAGAGCACCTGAACGTCGACACCGCCTGCGTCCATGGCGGCGATCCGGGCGTCGTCGAGATCGAGCAGGGCTGCCCGCAGTGTCGCTGATTGCGCGGCGGCCGGCATGAACTGTTCAGTGGCCGCCAGATAATCCGCAGTGGAGTAGTGCTCCTCGAGCGTCACCACCCGCACATCGACGCCAGCTGAACTCGCCGGTGACGGATACACCGTGATCGTCATGCCACCTCCTGGGCTTCGCCGATACCACGGTGCCAGAGCGACACGGCCGCGTCATCAGTCAGTTGACTGCCATTGGTGTGGCGAATGATTTCGCTCAGTCATCAAACTGATGGACAGGCCATTCGCCTCGGCTATACAGAAGCGACCACTACGCGAGTGAGGACAAGCGCCGATGCCGACTGTTGCCGACCACTTCATTGCCACACTGCAGGCCAGCGGGGTAGATCGCGTATTCGGTCTGCCCGGTGACAGTCTCAACGGATTCACCGATGCGATCCGGCGGGCCGACGGATTCGCTTGGGAGCATGTGCGTCACGAGGAAGCGGCCGCCTTCGCCGCCGCGGGGTCCGCCGCCGTGACCGGTCAGTTGGCGGTGTGCGCCGGTAGTTGTGGCCCGGGAAATCTGCACTTGATCAACGGCTTGTTCGACGCGCAGCGCAGTCGCGTACCGGTGCTCGCCATTGCCGCCCACATTCCCGCTGCCGAGATCGGGTCTCAGTACTTTCAGGAAACCCACCCGCAAGAACTGTTCCGCGAATGCAGCGTCTTCTGCGAAATGGCCAGCTCCCCGGAGTCCGCCATGCGCGTGCTGCAGATGGCCATGCGCGCGGCAATCGAGGAACAAGGGGTGGCCGTGGTCGTCATCCCGGGTGAGGTGTTCCTGCAAAAACTGCGCGATCCGGCCCGCGTCCGGCCGGTATTGCCGAGCCGGCCGATCGTGCGGCCAGACGATGCTGCACTCGCGACCGCGGCTGCATTACTCAACCAGGCGGCCAGAATTACGATTCTCGCGGGCGCCGGCGCCGCGGGCGCCCACGAGCAGTTGATCGAGTTGGCGGGAACGCTCAACGCACCAGTGGTGCATGCGCTGCGCGGCAAAGAATATGTCGAGTACGACAATCCGTATGACGTCGGCATGACCGGGCTGCTGGGGTTTGCTTCCGGCTACAAGGCCATCAAGGAAGCCGATGTGCTGCTGATGCTCGGGACCGATTTTCCGTACCGTCAGTTCTATCCCGAGGACGCGATCGTCATTCAGGTCGACATCCGTGGTCGGCATCTCGGCCGTCGCACACCGATCGATCTCGGGCTCCTGGGCACAGTGCGAGACACCCTGATCGCGCTTCACCCGATGCTGGCGCCGAAAACGGATCGAAGTCACCTCGACCGGTCCCTGGGTCATTACCGTCGGACGCGCGAGCGGCTTGATTCGCTTGCCGTCAACGACCACGACCACACCCCGATCCGTCCGGAATACGTGGCTGCGGTGGTCGACCGACACGCAGCCGCGGATGCCGTCTTCACCGTCGACGTGGGTTCGCCGGTGGTGTGGGCGGCCCGCTACTTGACGATGAACGGCCGGCGCCGGCTTATCGGCTCCTTCAACCACGGCACCATGGCCTGTGCGCTGCCCCTGGCTATCGGCGCACAAACAGCCGACCGGCACCGCCAAGTCGTCGCGCTCGCGGGCGACGGTGGCCTGACCATGCTGTTGGGTGAGCTGATCACCTTGGTGCAGAACCGATTACCGGTCAAGCTGATCGTGTTCAACAATTCTTCGCTGAACTTCGTGGAACTGGAGATGAAGGCAGCAGGGATCGTCACCTTCGGCACGGACCTGCACAACCCGGACTTCGCCGAGGTGGCTCGCACGTGTGGCTTGTACACCCGCCGCGTCGAGCACCCGGCCGAGCTGGAGTCGGCGATCGCGGACGTGTTCGCACACGATGGGCCGGCGCTGGTCGATGTGGTGACCGCACGCCACGAGCTGACCATCCCGCCGGCGATCACCGCGGAACAGGCAAAAGGCTTCTCGCTGTATGCCATTCGTACCGTGCTTGCCGGTCATTCGGATGAACTCCTCGATCTGATCACCACCAATGTGGCCCGCAGAATCCTCGACTGAACTCGATCAGAAGGTGACGATGACAGCCAAACTTCAATATCGTTCCGCCGCCGCTCGTCTGGCCGCAGCTGCCTTGGCTGTCGCGACGGTCGGGTCCTGCGCCGGGGGTCAGGCGCCTGCTCCCCCGGCGGCCGGCCCGGCCGCCGGGGCCAGTCAAGCGGTGGGTGCGCAGTACGACTCGGTGCATGTCTACGTTGCGGCGGGCCAGCTCGACGCCTTTGTGCGCAGTTGGCTGGGCACGTTCGGAGGATCTGCGAAGCCCCAGGCTGTCGTCACCGTTACCCCCACACCCAGCCGGACGAAATCGCAGCTGATCTTGTCTCCGGTCGGCACGATCTCGGCGTTCGAGTTCACCACCGCGGTGCCGTACCCGTTCGGCTCCGAACGTACGGGTTGGTTGATGGGGGATTTCGACGCCGGTGTTCAAGAGGCCCGCGACGCCGGTGCCGCTGTCGTCGTCGAGCCGTTTCCCGACCCGATCGGCCGCGACGCCGTCATCGAATTCCCCGGTGGCGTGAATGCGCAGCTGTATTGGCACACAACAGCACCCAGCTATCCGCCGTTGGCCTCGGTGCCTGACAACCGGATCTATCTGCCGGCTGCGAGAGCGGACCAGTTCCTGACGAGCTATCTGCAGTTCACTCACGGCCGCATCGACGCTGATGCCGCGGCCGCCGATGGGGTGCTGATCGGCAAGCCAGGCAGCACCTTTCGCCGAATTCACCTCACCTCACCGTTCGGCGACACGTTGATCTCTGTGACTGACGGCCAGTTGCCGTATCCGTATGGCCGGGAACTCGCCGGGTATCGCGTCGCTGATGTTGCCGCCGTCGTCGCGAAGGCGGTGGCCGCCGGCGCGAGTGTGCTCGGTGCACCCGTGCGCTCCGGCGGCATCACTTCGGCAATGCTGCAGTGGCCGGGCGGCTACGTCGCTGAACTTCATTCCGATTGATCGGCTAGCGTCTCACCGATGGCGGCTGGTACAGAGGCTGGTTCACGGTCGACGGCGTGGGCGCCGCTGCGCAACCAGGTCTACCGCAATCTGTTCATGGCGCAACTGGCATCCAACATCGGCAGTTGGATGCAGATGGTCGGTGCGCAATGGTTTCTCGTCGCCGCGCACACCAGCCCGACGATGGTTGCGCTGGTCCAGACCGCCAGCCTGGCACCGACGTTGATGCTCGCTCTGCCGGCGGGAGCGCTGGCCGACATCTTTGACCGGCGACGTTTGTTGATTGTCACCACCGCGTACACGATGGTCGCCGCGGCAGCGCTCACCGCCTTGACCGTGACCGGAGTACTCACGCCGATGCTACTGCTGGTGCTGACCTTTGCCATGGGATGCGGAGCAGCACTGTCGGCTCCACCCTGGCAGGCGATCCAGCCTGAACTGGTTCCGCGAGAACAGATTCGGTCAGCATCCGCGCTCGGTAGCGTGACAGTCAATGCCGCTCGGGCCATTGGCCCGGCCATCGCGGGTCTCGTGGTTGCGGCCGCCGGACCCGCTGCTGTGTTCGCGCTGAACACAGTCTCTTTCGCGGGAGTGATCGTCGCGCTGGCGCTCTGGAGACGTGCACCGAGTGGTGGCGCCGGCCCCCGCGAACCCTTCTGGCATTCGTTCATATCCGGCGGCCGGTACGTCAAATCAGCCCCCATCGTGCGCCGAATACTCTTGCGTGCTGGACTTTTCGCCTTTCCGGCGTCGGCCTTGTGGGCTCTGCTGCCGCTGGCCTCAGCGCAGCACTGGCACCAGGGCGCCGCGGGTTACGGTCTGGTGTTGGCATGTCTCGGAGCGGGTGCGGTGGCCGGGGTTGCGGTTGTGCCCGTTTTGCGAAAATGGCTGCCGGACAATGCCTTATTAGCCGTGTCGACGCTGATCTACGCTGCCGGAATGCTGGCCTGTGCGTGCCTGCCGTTCGCGTTCGCGGTGATCCCTTTGATGTTGTCGGGGACCGCCTGGCTCATGACGCTGACCACTCTGAACACGGCCGCTCAGCTATCGCTGGCACCCTGGGCCCGGTCCCGCGGCCTGGCGGTGTATCTGCTCGTCTTCATGGGAGCGCAGGCGTTCGGCGCAGTGGGGTGGGGCGCTGTCGCGTCGCACACCGGATTGGCCACATCCCTTGTGGGCGCTGCTGTCTGCCTGGTCATGGTGGCGGCGACCGTGACCGTGCTGCCGCTGCACCCATGCACCGGCAAGCTCGACCGGGAGGTGTCCACGGCCTGGCCGGCACCGCACGTCGTGATGATGCACGAACCGGATGACGGTCCAGTGCTCATCACCACCTCCTACCGCGTCGCCGATGTTGCATTGGCAGAATTCATCGAAGTGATGCACGACGTCGGGCAGGCTCGTCGACGCACAGGCGGGCATTCCTGGCGGTTATATCGGAACGGCCAACATGCCGAGCTTGTCGTCGAACAATTTGTCGTGCCGTCGTGGGCGGAATTCCATCATCAGCACACCGTCCGCTGGTTGTCCTCCGATCACGATCACGTGGCCAGGGCGGTGGCGCTGACGGTGGACGGGCGTGCCGACCAGCAGTCGTTCTTCCGGATTCGGTGAGTGTGCCGGTTCGTCGTGGGCCTATCGGCGGTCGGCGGGTGCGGTGAGGTGCTCGCTAACCCAGTCGCTGAAGGTCTGCCATCCGATCTCTGGATAGCTCCGATGCAAGTCGGCGATGTCGGCGCTGTAGCCCTGCCCGGAAAGGAAGCTGAACATGGCTCGCATATCTGCGGAGGCGATCGTGGCCGGGCTGTAGGTGATCAACTCGACCGGATAACCCAACGCGTGCTCAAGGGCGTCGGTCATCTGCTGCGGCGTCGGTGCGTCGGAAGCGACGTCGATGCGCATTCCCGCGAAGCGTTGCGGTTCCCGCAGGATGGTGGCGACGAACCGGCCCAGGTCGCGCCGGGACAGCTGCTGCAGGGGTGTGGTCGGCGGCAACGGCAACGAGAATCGACCCGACCGGAGCTCGTCGACCCCGCCGAGCATGTTGTCGTAGAAGTAGGTCGGTCCGACGATCGTGTAGGGCACGCCAGACGCGGCGAGCGCCTCTTCGATCTTGGCTTTGCTGTCGAAATGCGGGATCCCCGTGCGCTGGTCGGCATTGGACACCGAGGAATAGACCAGATGGGGAACTCTGGCCTCTACCGCGGCACCAATGATGTGCAAACCTTGCGCCACTTCGATATCGGGGCCCTCTTCGAAGGGCGTGGTGACCGCGAAGACCCCCGCGACGTCGGTGAAGGCGCTGGCGAGGGCTTGTTCGTCGCCGAGGTCGGCCGCGGCGATCTCGATGCCCTCTTGCGCGAGTTTCTGTGCGCGAGGCGATTGGGGGTTACGCGCGATGGCGCGTACCCGTAGACCACGCTCGACGAGGGCGCTGACGACGGCGCCGCCGGTCGCCCCGGTGGCACCGATCACTGCGTATGTCTGCGCCATGTTGTTCTCCTCGCTCATGCGGCCTGACGTTTCAGCACGTAGATGTGTTCACCATCGAGCACCAGCTCGCCCCGTTGATTCTTCACGGACACTGCAGCTTTGACTCGGCCTTCGTCGGTCTGGGGGATGAGTTCGGTGATTCGCAGTTGTGGGTAGAGGGTGTCACCGGCATGCACTTCGCCTAGAAAACGGCACGTCAGGCCGTCGAATCGGACGAACACGTCGCCGATCACATGGGGGAACAGCGTCGCCCCGGGAGCGGTGACGGCCAACACCTGCAATCCGTGCACCACCGGCGCTGGATGACCATGGGACCGAGCCCATTCCACGTCGTAGTGCACCGGGTGGTTGTCGGCTGAGATCGCCTGGAAGGCCGACCCGTGGGCGTCGGTGACGGTGCGACTGGGCGCGCGGAACACCTCGCCGACCTTCAGTTCATCAAATGTTCGCGCGGGCACCAGGCGGTGCTCGTTCGGATCGAACGCATCGACCCCGGTGGCATCGGACATGACGTCTCCTCTAGGTGTCGGGTTGGGCGGTTGGTGTCCGAGGCGCTCGGCAGCTTGCCGGCTCATCGGCGACATCCACGCACGGTGCGCGAAAGTGACGCCGCGCACGGCCAGCGGGTCGAACCACGGTACTGCTCCTGTTCTGGGCGGTCGCGGACGTGTGCGCTGCTGAGTCTGCGAGATGGGCGCGCTCCAGTCATCAGTCAGATGACTGGGCCCGCCTCGACCACCGGTCGGTGCCGAAGTGGGAGGCGTAGAGTCCTCGGCACACAACGTGGCCGCCACATCGGTTGGGAGGATGTCGTGAGTCGAGACGTGGTGCTGGATCCGACGATCGCGCGGCTGGTTGCGTCGATGGCCACCCCTCCAACGCTCGGGCAACTGGGATCGCAGGACGGCCGGCTGGCGCTGCGGGAAGCGCAGCGCACCGTCATCGAGCAACCCGGAACAGTCGCTCAGTTTCACACCGCGCCGGTGGGGCCGTCTGGGCTGGTGGGGTTTTGGCTGGTGCGGCCGCAAAACGAGCACGGTGCGCTGCCGGCGGTGTTCTACGTACATGGCGGACGATTCATGTTCGGCGACGCGGACACTCACGGGCGTGTCGTCGGGGCCATCGCCACACGCTGCCGTGCCGCCGTCGTAGTTCCTGAGTACACCCGCGCACCGGAAGCGCGACACCCAGTCGCGCTGGAGGAGTGCTATTCAGCGCTGCTGTGGGTTCGTGACAATGCGGAGGCTGTCGGTATCGATGCGAAATCGATTGCGCTGGCCGGTGATTGCGCGGGTGCGACCATCGCCGCAGCGGTCAGCATGGTATGTAAGTCGCGCGGCGGCCCGCGACTTCGCGCACAACTGCTGTACTACCCGCCCACTGATGCGCGGTGTGAGTACCCGTCCCACAACGTATACGCGGAGGGCTATCTGCTCACCAGCGATGAGCAGGCCTGGTATTGGGATCAGTACTGCGACGGCGATATCGACTGCCCGACGGTGTCTCCGGTTCGCGCACCGGTCGCAGACCTCAGCGGGTTGCCGCCGACGTTGATAATCACCGCCGAGGCCGATGTGGTGCGTGATGAAGGCGAAGCGTTTGGCGAATTGCTGCGCGAAGCCGGGGTTTCGGTGACTTGTACCCGTTATCTGGGTACGGTCCACGATTTCGTGGTGCTCAGTCAGCTCAGTGACACGCCATCTGCCCGGGCGGCACTCGAGCAGGGCGTGAGATTCCTCGAAGAAGCGATACGCCGATGAGAAGACGCCGCCTGATTGTGCTGCGCAGGAAGCGGTTTTCCCAGTGACACTGGCACATTCGCAGTCGCCGATCGTCGGCCGCGGTCAGCTGATCGGTCTGATCACCGAAGTGGCCGCTGGTGTCGCCGCCGCGCCTCAGGCAGTGATTCTGGTCGGCGAACCGGGTATCGGTAAGTCGACGCTGCTGCGGCACGCGGTGGCCGCGCTGCAGCCGCAGCGCGCGACAGTGGTCTTTGCCGGGGGTTCCGAGCCGGACCACGTGCGCCCCTTCACTGCGTTGACCGAGTTGCTCTGGCCCATCGCCGAGCGAATCGCGGATCTGCCCGCACCGCTGCGGGATGCGCTGCAGGACATCGTCAATGGCGGTGCCGGCGCCGCGGAGCACGGCCCGGCGCGGATTCAGCAGGCGGTGCTGGCCCTGTTCGCGGTCGTCGCTGCTGATCGGCCACTTGTCGTCGTGCTCGATGATTTCGACCGATTCGAACCGGACTCTCGCCAGGTGCTCACCTATGTGATCGGCAGAGTTCCCCACCTTGCTGTTCGGTTGTTGATCAGCGCACGGCGGGTGGACCAGCTCAATGGTCTCGACCGTTCTTTCCGGGTGGTCGAAGTTGCGCCTCTGACCGATGCCGCGGCCGCGGAACTGATCGACACCCAGACACTGGCGCCGGACGCGAGCGTCCGCGGTGAGATAATCCGCTGGTCCGGAGGTAATCCACTGGCCCTGATCGAATCCGCCCGGTTCTACGGCAAAACAGGTTCGGTCAGGTTTCGGGGTAACCACATGGTCGGTTCCGGATTCGCGCATGCGTTGTTCGCCGCGCAGTTGTCGGAGCTGCCGCCCGACGCGCGGCGGCTGACTTTATTCGCCGCCGCCGGCGCCGGCTACGAGACCATCGACACCATCACGGCCGCAGCGGGTTTTGGTGCTGACTTATGGCGGTGGGAGTCGGCGATCGAGCGGTCTCTGGTGAGCATCACCGAGGACCGGCGGGTGCAGTTCAGTCACGCTTTACTGCGCAGCGTGGCTTACAGCGAAGGGGATCTGGCTGATCGCCGCGCTGCTCACATCGCCTTGGCTGCCGCCCCGCAATTGGATGTGGCGTGCCGCGCTTGGCATTTGGCGTCCGCGGCGGATGGCCCGGACGAGACTGTCGCGTCGCTGTTGGAGCAGGGCGCCGAACGCTCCCGGCAGCGTGGCGGTTACCTGGAGGTGGCCAGGGCGCTGCAGCGGGCCGCTGAATTGAGCCCTGATGCCGACGATGCGGCTCGGCGGTTCACACTCGCCTCGGTGGCAGCCAACTTCGGCGGGGACCCATCATGGGCGCTGGCGCTGAATGCCAGCGCGGTGCAGCGCTCGGAGGACCCCGAGATCGTCGGTCATGCCGCATTGACGCGTGCCTCGGTGCTGCTGCAATCAGCGCGTCCGGCGGAGGCGGCCGAACTGGTGCGCAGCGCGCTCGACGGCACGCCGCCGACCAACTCGCTTCTCCGACTGGCGTTGATGTACACGGGCGCATCGTCGGCGTACTACTCCGGGGAATTGGCGCACCGGGACCGCCTAGGCCGCTGGCTGCAGGATTCCTCGGAAGACGTCCTGGGGGAGAGCGTAATTCCAACCCCCTTCCCTGCGGAGGCGGGACCCGTGCAGCGGGCGTACATCGCCATGTACGCCGACAGTGCAGGCAGCGCCCACGATCGTCCAGCACCGTGGGATCGTCGTTGGTTGCATCCGATGTCTGCTTCCGTCGAACCGTTCCGGCACCTCGCTGTAGGAGCGATGGCGTACGCCACCGAGGACAGCGCTCTGGCGGTCACCGAACTGCGAGAAGCGGTCGAGCAGCTCAAAGCAGCCGGTGGATTGCGCGGCTTCACTTTCGCCATCGCGCCGCTGGCGTGGGGACTGCATGACACCGGACGGTGGTCAGAGCTGCGGGCACTGCTTGACGAGACGGATACCTTGTGCGGGGCCTACGATCTGGCATTGCTTCATGCGGAAAGCAACGTCGTGCGTGCCCATCTGTCGTCCTGCTGTGGTGACACCGATGCGGCGGACGTCGCGATCGATGCAGCGTCCCGTGTCATCGCCGACAAATGTGGCACCGCGACCAGAGCCGCACTGACGTGGGCCACGGGACGGAACGCGCTGGCCCGCAGTGAGTTCGATTCCGCGTATCAAGCCCTGCGACAGATGTTCGACGCAGAGGGGGAGCCGACCCATTTCGTCGTCTCCCATCGCGCCATCGCCGACTTGGCCTGGGCCGGCGCGCGCAGCAGCCACTTGGCAGAGGTACGGCCCCTGGTGGCTTCGATCGGGCGTCAGTTGGGATCGGATCCTCCTGTGCGACTGCGTCTTCTGCGGCATCAGGCGCTCGCCCTGACCGCGACGACGCACCTGGCGGAACGGCATTTCCGCCTGGCAATTTTCGATCCGGCCGGTGATCAGTGGCCGATGGAACGCGCACGAGCTCGTCTGCACTACGGCGAATGGCTTCGCCGGGTGCGCCGGCCTGCCGAAGCTCGTACCCAGCTCACCGCTGCCCTTGAAGTGTTCGGCCGCCTGGAGGCAGCGCCGTATGCGCAGATCGCGCGCGCCGAACTCCGCGCTGCCGGCGTGACTGCGGCAAGTGCCGGCGCCGTTTCCGGCTTGGATTCGCTGACGGCGCAAGAACGGCAGATCGTGTCGATGGCGGCCTCGGGGCTGACTAATCCGGAAATTGGTCAGCGACTCAATCTTTCGCCGCGAACGATTGCCTCGCACCTGTACAACGTCTATCCCAAACTGGGCGTCAGCCGGCGGCATCAACTGCGGGATCTGTTGGGGGACACGCCCACCTGACGTGGTCGCTGGAGGCAATGCATAGCGGCTGGGTGCGCCCACCGCCGCTGTGCGATCTCAGTCATTGCACTGATGACATGCGACGGGCGTTGTCGCAGTATGGCGAGGCAACGTTGGGCCGCGAGCATGGCTGATGAGTAACAGCCAGGTTCGGTTGACACGCTTTGCTTGATCGGGAGTTGATTCAGCGCACTACAGGGAGGACATGCATGCCCACGATAAGGACCGCCGATGGCGTCGACATCTTTTACAAGGACTGGGGCAGCGGGCAGCCCGTTGTCTTCAGCCATGGATGGCCGCTGTCCTCTGACGATTGGGACACTCAAATGCTGTTCTTCCTGCAACACGGTTATCGGGTGATCGCTCATGACCGGCGTGGCCATGGGCGTTCGACCCAGGTCGGTTACGGCCATGACATGGACCATTACGCAGACGATCTCGCCACCGTCGTCGAGCATCTCGATCTCACCGACGCGCTGCACGTCGGGCATTCCACCGGCGGCGGGGAAGTCGTGCGCTACTTGAGCCGTCACGGCCAAGACCGTGCGGCCAAGGCGGTATTGATCAGCTCGGTACCACCGTTGATGGTCCAAACCGATGCCAACCCCGGCGGTGTTCCGAAGCAGGTCTTCGATGACCTGCAGACGCAGGTCGCGGCCAACAGGTCCGGGCTGTACCGCGATTTCGCCGCGGGACCATTCTTCGGTTTCAATCGCCCGGGCGCCGAGCCGTCCGAAGCGAT
>Ga0070667_100002083_pt1 | contig 17702 bp, 17 predicted proteins | sample KBSS33metaG_FD_64659 | JGI IMG/M metagenome (GOLD analysis project Ga0070667, IMG submission 64659) | Switchgrass rhizosphere microbial communities from Kellogg Biological Station, Michigan, USA - KBS S3-3 metaG | ecosystem: Host-associated > Plants > Roots > Rhizosphere > Soil ... | reverse complement strand
GACATCGGAGTAGGCGCGAACTGGGATAAATCACACTAAATCCTGGCCCGAAAAGTAACCAATTTCGGGGAACAGGAACTTTGGCGGCCGGCGAGCGTCTCTACACAGACCGCAGGCCCAACGTTGTCGCTTTACTGCAACAATCAGCTTCAGGCTGCGGTCCTCAGTCATGCCGACAACGAGGACACTATGCGCAATCTCTTGATCGCTGCGACGCTGGCTCTTGGCGCAACGGCGGCTCACGCCCAGCTACCCGACGCCTACGTCGGCGCGGGCGTTTCCCGGGCCCGGCTCGATGACATTTTCGGCTCCGGACGTGACTTTGACCTGAACAACACAGCCTGGAAGGCCTTCGTTGGGGTCAAACCGCTCCCTTTTCTGGGGGTCGAGGCGAATTACATGGACCTGGGCAGTGAATCGCGACGCTTTGGCTTCGGCGGGTTCACGGATCGAGGTCACGTGGACGCCCACGCATTCTCGGCCTTCGCGGTCGGGTTCGTGCCGCTTCCCCTTCCCCTCGTCGATATTTTTGGGAAAGCGGGATTGGCGCGCTGGAATCTCAGCGGCCATACCGATTCGTCGCTTTTTGCCATCGACGATCACGGTACCGATTTCGCCTGGGGCGGAGGGGCCCAAGCGCGCCTCGGCGCACTGGGCGTAAGGCTTGAATATGAGCAGTTTAACGTCCGGAACACCGATGGCGTGAAGGCTGTCAGCCTCGACGTGAGCTGGCACTTCCTGTAGTGAAAATGAGACAGCCAAATGGCCAAGCCACTGATATGGATGGATTTTTTTAAAAAATCAGTCGGAACTTCCGCCGCGCCCATCCGTCCAATTCCCTGAGAGCTCACACTCTCCCCGCTTCCCTCCCTGAGCGGGTCGACCCGATTCATGAGACCTGTATCGGGTCAGTCTGCCCCGGTGGCCTGTTTCAGGTCATCGGGGTTTTTTATGGGCAGCGTTCGGAGCGCTGGGGCAGCGTCCAAGCTGGCATCAGCCGCGATCGTCGGGAAAAACCTTGTCCCCAAGCCAGGCAGCGAGCGTCCGCTGTGCCTCATCGATTCCGGTTTTCGCCGGAACCGAGAACAGCTGGGCAGTGGCGCGGTCCGTGAGCGCGGCCTTTGTTTCCCGCAGCACCTTGAGTCCCTCGCTGCGGTTCAGCTTGTCCGCTTTCGAGAGCAGCACATGCACGTGTACTGACGGGGATGCCCAAGAGAGGAGCGCCTCGTCACCCTCGGTCAGGCCGCGCCGCGAGTCGACGATCATGAAAAGACCGCGGAGAGATTCACGGTCCCTCAGCGCGTCGATGAGCGGCTGCCAGCTGAGTCGTTCTGCCTCCGGGCCCGTGGCGTAGCCGTAACCGGGCAGGTCAACGATCCGTTCGTGCGTTCCGAACTCAAAGAAGTTGAGCAGGCGAGTGCGCCCCGGCGTCTTACTGGTCCGCGCCAGGCCATTGCGCTGAGTAATTGCGTTGATGGCACTCGACTTACCCGAGTTCGAGCGTCCAACGAAAGCGACCTCCGCACCAAGGTCGGGCGGAAATTGCCCGGGTGCAGCAGCACTGATTAGAAATCGACCCTGTGAAAATCGGCTCACGTCCGTAGTGTACAATTCGGCGCCCTCGCACCACGGGACGAACCGGAAAGAAAACAATGGCGAAGATGATGAGGGCCGGTTGGGCGGGTCTCGCTCTACTGGCCACGACGCTCAGTTATGCACAGACGACTGCAGCACCCGATGACCCGTTTTCCACTGGCAAGGTTGAGGCCGGAGCCTCAAAGACGGCGGTCTGCACCGCTTGCCATGGCCCAAGCGGAAACAGCGCGAATCCGGAGTGGCCGCGCCTGGCGGCACAAAGCGCCGTATACATCGCGGAACAGCTGAAGCTGTTCAAGACACAGGTACGCACCAATCCCGTGATGATGCCCCTGGCTTCCGGGCTGAGTGACCAGGACGTCAATGACGTCGCTGTGTATTACCAGGCCCAGACGCTGCAAGGTCTCGAAGCCGATCCTTCCTATTGGAAGGCTGGTGAAGCGCTGTATACGCACGGCGATCGAGCACGAAACATCCCAGCGTGTGCCGCGTGTCACGGTCCTGCGGGCCGGGGCAATCTTGCGGCCGGATATCCGGCACTTCGGGCTCAACAATCGGTCTATGTCGTCAAGCAACTGAACGACTATGCGACTGGCGCCCGTTATCCCGGCGCGAAGAATCCGGCTCTACCGAGCCGCAATGGCGCAATGATGCTGACCATTGCGAAGCGGCTCACGCCCGAGGACATGCGCAACGTCGCATCTTACGTTCAGGGCCTGCGCTAACCGACGCCGTACCACATTGAGGCAATCCGATGATCCGATCGATCGCTCTGACTGCGTTCCTGACTTTGATCGTGTGCTCATGCGGGCGCGCCTCGCAGCATTCGACCACCCAGGCCGCGAAGCCGCAGACACCGTCTGTGATTCAACAGGAAACGCCGCCGCCCGCGCCCGCGGATGCGGCTACTCAACAGAGCGAGAACCAGCAGGCCACGGCTGCGCAGGAAAAAGGCGACGAGCCGGAGGATGATCCCCGCGCGGCTCGCGGTGATGCAGGACTCGAGCGGCTGGCGCAGCTGCCCGCCGATCAGCAGTTGCCGGCGGGCAAGTGGAAGGCCGGCCAAAACTACGAGCCGCTGGTACCCGCGCAACCGACGAACGTGGGTCCCGGAAAGGTCGAGGTGGTCGAGGTGTTCTGGCTGGGTTGCCCGCACTGCGCAGCGCTCGAGCCGTACATTCAGAGCTGGCTGAAGAACAAGCCCGCCTATATCGAGTTCGTGCGCGTGCCCGTGATGTGGGGTCCGGCCCACCGCGCCCATGCACACTTGTTCTACACGCTGGTCGCCCTGAACCGCCAGGACCTGGTTCAGAAGGCCTTCGATGCGATTCAGAACCAACACCAGATGCTGTTTGGGCAAAGCGAAGAGGAGACCCTCAAGGCGCAACAGGCCTTCGGGCAGGCCAACGGCGTAAGCGCTGAGGACTTCGCCAAGGCGTATAACTCCTTCACCGTCAATTCGAACCTGCAGCGCGCCGAGCAGCTCACCCAGCGCTACCACGTCGAAGGCGTGCCGCTGTTCGTCATCAACGGCAAGTTCACCTCCGATGTTGCGAAGGCGGGCAGTCAGGCCAATCTGATCTCGTTGGTAGACGACCTGGCCGCGGCGGAACACAAGCACTAGAGCGCAACAGGCAGGCGCGGAATGCTGAACGTCTACGTTCCGCGCCCTAATGGTCTTGCCTGCGCGGAGCGCGAGCCGGGCGGGCCGCTTCCCGCGGATGCGGTGTGGATCGACTTGCGCGAGCCCGCCCCCGAAGAAGAGCAACTCGTCGAGACCGCCCTCGGAATCGATGTGCCAACGCGGGAGGAGATGCGCGAGATCGAGGCATCGAACCGCTTCTACGAGGAGAACGGCGGCCTCTACATGACGGCGACGCTGGTCACGAAGCTCGACACCGATCTGCCGGAAAGAACTCAAGTTACGTTCATTCTCACGGGCTCGAAGCTCGTGACCAACCGCTATACGGATCCGCTGCCGTTTCGCCGCTTTATTGCGTACGCAGCGCGGCACCCTGCCGTGGCGACCTCGGGCGCGATGGTCCTCGCCGGACTGCTCGAGGCCATCGTCAATCGCATTGCCGATGTGTTGGAAAAGGTCGGCGGCGATGTGGATGCGATCTCCTCCAAGATCTTCTTCCGCTCATATGACACGAGCGCGCCCCTGGATTTTCGCCACGTGCTGGAGCGGATCGGACAGAGCGGCGACCTGGTCTCGAAGGCGAGCGAAAGCCTGGTCAGCCTGACCCGGCTGCTGGGATTCGTGCAGCAGAGCGGCAATACCCAGGTGACGCAGGAGTCGCGTACCCGCTATCGGACGTTGTCACGCGACGTGCTGGCCATGACCGATCATTCCAACTTCCTGGGGAACAAGGTGCAGTTCCTGCTCGATGCAACCTTGGGCATGGTGAGCATCGACCAGAACAACGTGGTGAAGATCTTCTCCGTGGTCACGGTGTTCTTGCTGCCGCCATCGGTCATCGCCGGGTTCTACGGCATGAACTTCGAGCACATTCCCTGGTTACACGAAACCTGGGGCCCGTGGGCCGGCATCGCCATGATGGTGGTCTCCGCGGTGGCGCCGTACCTGTACTTCAGGTGGCGTCGCTGGTTGTAGGCGCACGGTGGTGGCAGCCACGGCCGTGCGGCCGCTATCAGCTCCTGGCAGATCCCAGGGCCTGAGCCACGGGCTGATCCTGCAGGTTCTCGATGAACCAGTTGGGATAGACGACCGGGAGCGGGGTGGCGGCATCCAGCTCGGCGATTTCACCGGCGGTCAGAACTACGTCCGCTGCCCCGAGATTGTCGGCAAGTTGGTGCGGCTTGGTGGCGCCGATGAGCACGCTGGTGACCGCTTTGCGCGCGAGCAACCAGGCAATCGCTATCTGCGCAACGCTTGCATCGTGTGAAGTTGCCATTGTCCGCAAGCGCTCGACCAGCCTGAAGCCGTGCTCCTTGTCGAAGGGCAGCAGGTCGAATCCGGAGAAGCGGTTGTCCGGATTCGACAGGGTCTCACGGGTGTATTTGCCGGTCAGAAAGCCCGAGGACAGCGGGCTCCAGACCGTCAGACCAAGGCCATACCGCCGCATCATCGGAATGACATCGCGCTCGACATCGCGGCCGAGCAGTGAGTAGTGCATCTGGCCGTGTGTGAATGGCGCCAGCGAATTCGCTTTCTGGATTTCCATTGCGGCCGCCACGCGCCAGGCTGACCAGTTGGAAAATCCGAGGTAGCGGACCTTGCCGGCTCTGACTACCGTGTCGAGTGCCTGGAGGGTCTCTTCGAGTGGAGTGTATGGATCCTCCCGGTGGGCGATGTAGACATCCAGATAGTCAGTGCCCAGGCGCTTCAGGCTCTGATCGATGGACCACAGGATATGCCGGCGGGACAACCCTGCCTGAGTCAGCGGCTTACCGGTTCGAAAGCCCACCTTCGAGGAAATGATGACCTCGTGCCGCCGTGGCTTGAGGGCGGCACCCAGCAGCGTCTCGGACTCTCCTCCTGCGTAGCCGTCGGCCGTATCGAAGAAGTTCACGCCAGCCTCGAGCGACTGCCCGACGAGTTCGTCAGCCAACTTGCCACCGACCTTGAAGACGGCGGCGATGTCCTGGTTGCCGGCCGTAAAGGTCATCGCTCCGAATGCCAGACGGGAGACGACGAGGCCGGTGTTGCCCAGGGTGGCGTATTGCATGTCGAAGGCTTCCTTGTGCGCCGAGCGCGGCGGCGGGTCGGATCGAAGCATACATGTTCGATTCCTCGCCGTGGCCCGCCACCCGCGCCCAAGCGCAGCCGAAACTGCGTGCCTTCACCGCCGCTGCTGCATCTCCGCGAAACCTGCAGCCGCCTTCTGTACATCGGCCGGGAAGTCCTCCATCTCCTGCACTTGGCGGATTTCGATGACCTCGTTATCGCCTCCGGGACACTTCTTGGCCCACTCGATCGCCTCGGCCCTGGAATTGACGCGGATCATCCAGTAGCCGCCGAGCACTTCCTTGGCCTCGGCGAAGGGACCATCGGTGACCAGCGGCTTGCCCTTCGAGAATGACACGCGAGCGCCCATGGAGGGCGGGTGCAGACCGTCGAGGGCAATCAGCACGCCGGCTTTCTGCAGCGCCTCGTTGTACTTCATCATCGCCTCCACGGCCTTGGCATCGGGGACCGTTCCGGGTGCGGCGCTTTCGTAGCCCTTGGGGATCATCAGCATCATGAATCGCATGGCAGACAGCTCCTGTAGTCGGTGATGGACCGCGCGCCGTGCGCAGCCTCTGATCCCGAGGACGACTGAAGGATGGCGGGGGCGACAATTTACAGCCACCGCGAAGTGCATTAATTCGTGCGGCCGAGCTACCGCCGACCCTGACCGGCCAGCTGCTCCAGTGCTCTTATCTGCAGGACGGTGGAGTCGGATGCCGGCAGCAGCTTGTTGGCCTGGCCGACGAAGGCGGGGACATCGCTCGCGAGGAGCGGCCGGCTGATGAGATAGCCCTGCGCGTAGTCACAGCCGAGACGGCGCAGTAGATTCCAGGCATCGGGCTCTTCCACACCTTCGGCAACCACTCGCAGCCCCATGCTGTGCGCGAGCTCGATCGTTGAAGTGATGATGGTCGTGGCATCCGCCCCGGCACGACCCGCATCCATGACAAATGAACGGTCGATTTTGAGCTCGTCCACTGGCAGCAGACTCAACTGCGATAACGATGAATGGCCGGTGCCAAAGTCATCGATTGCGAAGCGCACACCAGGCATGCGCAACAGTTGCATATTGCGGGCGGCGAGCTGCGGATCACGCATCACAGCGCTTTCGGTGATCTCGAGCAGCAGGGCGGTTGAGTCCACCCGGTGGCCCCGCAGCAGCTGCAGAATCTCAGCACCCAGGTCCGGATCCAGGATATCGGCCGCCGACAGGTTGATGGCCAATTCGACCTCCAGCCCGGCACGGCGCCATTCGCCCAGTTGGCGTATGGCCTCGCCGAGTACCCAACTCGTCAGCCTGCGTATTGCACCTGTACGCTCTGCCAATGGCACGAACTCGACGGGGCTCACGATGCCCAGCTGCGGGTGTGTCCAGCGCACCAGCGCCTCCAGGCTCCTGACAGAGCGTGACTCCATCTCAACCTTCGGCTGATACACCAGCGTCAACGCGTTCTGATCGATTGCACCGCGCAGGTCGGTAGCCAACTTGAGTCTGCGCCGGTGCTTTTCGTCGCCGCCGGTGCGGTACAGCGCACAGCGCGTCCACGCCTCGTCGGCGTCCTCAATAGCAATCTGAACCCGGCGCAACAGCTCGTCCGCCGTACTCCCATGCTCCGGATAGAGGCAAATTCCAGCCGCGACGTGCAGCTGCAGGCTCATCTCCTCGAGATGAAACCCGCGCCGAATCACTCCCGCCATCTGATCGGCATACAGAGGGGCACGCTGCGAGGTGCAATTGCGCGCAACGAGCAGGAACTGAGTCTCCCCGAGCCGGGCGACGATGTCATCCGGAGCTACGTTGGCGCGCAGGCGACGCGCTGCTTCGCGCAACACATCGTCTCCCACGTGATGACCCAGGGAGGCGTTGATTTCACTGACGTTGCGCATGTCGATCAAAATGAGGGCAACGGGCGCCGCGCTGTCCGCTGCCGCAACAATCTCTTCCAGCTTCTTCTCGACCAACGCGCGGTTCGGCAAACCGGTGAATGGGTCGTGATGGGCCTGATAGGTGATGTCCGCTTCACGCTCGGCGATGTTCTTCTGCATGGTGTTGAATGTAGCCGCCAGGCTGCGGAACTCAGCGCCACCGGAACCCTCGACCGCCGTGTCGTAGCGCCCTTCCTGAATGCGCTCCGCCGCGCGAACCAACTCGCCAATGGGGCGGGTGGCACTGCGTCCCAGCAATGTGCCGATGACCGCTGCAAGCGCCAACGCAATGCCGTCAATCAACAGCAATGCGTCCCGAACGTCGCGGTAAGGAGCGAGCACCTCATGCATAGGCTTCTGAACGATGACGTCAACAAATTCGCCCCGGCCCTCGATCCGCTGGGCAAATGTCAAATAGTCCGTCGCACCGATGCTAGCGACATGCGGATCCTGATCCGTCTGCGACAAGGGTGTGCGTTGTGTAGCGGTTGATTTGCGCAGCTGCTCCGGCAGCGTCGATGCGATCCGGGCGGGTCCATCATGTCTGTAGGCCACCAGGGTAACGTCGGCACCCACGAGCTCGCGCATCTTCTGTGCAAGTGCGTCATCGACAACAAATCCCATCGCAACCCACGCGATGGTCTCCGGTGTGCGCACGGGCGCAAGGAAGAACTGGTAAGCGCGGTCCGCAAGAACCATGAAGACGGGCAGGTCACGCTGCCCATGGTATTCACTGAGCAGACTGCCCAGGGAGATGTCCTGGCCGGCCCCTCCGGGCGCCGTGGAAGCGAGCACTTTCCCGTGGGTATCGGTCAGCAGGACCATATCGGCGCCGATGCGCCGGGCATTGTTCGTAGCAGCAGAGATGATGGTGGGAATGTCGCCGCTCGCCACGGCCTCACGGAACCCGAAATCCGCCGCGAGGACCCCGACACCGTTGGCCAGCTGCCCGGCCCGGAAGCGTATTAACTGCTGTGCAAAGGAGCCGCCCGAGCGCAGTTCCTGCGCGGCCCGCCCCTCTACGGTGTGTGCAGTGCTCGCCAACACTGCGGCCAGTGTCACAGTCTGCGTGACGACTACGAGCCCGATGATCAATACGAGAAGTCGTTTACGGAAGCTGCCCATGAAACAGACTCGAATGATTCCTACATCGTAGGCATCCTAGGGTGCCAGCCGCGAGGGGCCCTGTGCAGGATTGAGACCTTCCGCACGTCTATTGCAACGCATGTTCCAGTCACGCTACATCGTCAGCGCCGTGCTGCTTTTCGGTGGCCTTCTGCAGGCCACGGGCGCATTTGCAGCAACCCTGACTGTCGCAGTGCAAACATCCGATGGGCGGCCATTGACGGGCGCCGTCGTCACGGTCCGTGTGCTGAGCGGCGCCAACCACCCGGCCGCTCCCGTCAATGCAGTGATGGACCAGGTCAATCGTGCGTTCGTGCCGGATGTGCTGGTGATCCCAGCCGGATCCACAGTCGAGTTTCCCAACAGCGACTCGGTGAACCACCAGATCTACTCGTTCTCCCCAGCCAGAAAGTTCCAGCTGCCGCTGTATCGCGGCAAGCGCTACCCGCCGGTCCGCTTCGATCAGGTTGGGTTCGTGACGCTGGGCTGCAACATACACGACTCGATGCTTGCCTACGTCCTCGTGACCGACGCTCCCTACTTCGGACGGACAGACCCCACGGGAGCGTGGTCGGTTGAAGTACCTAGCGGCAGCTATCGCGTCACTGTTTGGCACCCGCGAATGCGTGAAAGTACCGAGCTCGAGCGGGAAGTGACGATCGGCGACGCAGAGCGCACCGCCGTCACCGTGCGCCTTACCAAGCCACTTCAGCCAGCACCGCTCGAAGGTCCGCACTCCTGGGATGCGTACTGATGCGCTGCGCATTCCGCAAGGCCCTGGCGGCCGCTGTGTTGGCTTTCACGGCGACGGCTTCCCATGCGGCCGATTGGATTCAACCTCCCGCGTGGGAAGCCGACGTGGATACGCGCCTCGTGAGCTCTGACGGCCAACGATCATTTGTCAACGGTGGACTGGGGACTCTGCGCTTCGATGCTACCGAGTCGGGGTTGCGCCTGGGACGGGCGCGTTTTGCCTTGTCGCAAGCGCTCGGTGAAATCTGGTCGTTGCGGCTCGATGCTTCGGCGTGGGGCGATCATGACCGCAACCCGGTTGATTTGACGGAGGCCTACCTGCAATTTCGGCCCTATCCGTTCGCGGGGTATCGGTTCAGGCTGAAGGCCGGTGCGTTTTATGCGCCGATCTCGTTGGAGAATCGCGCGGCTGGCTGGGAGTCGCCCTACACACTGTCATATTCGGCAATCAACACGTGGTTGGGCGAGGAGTTGCGCACGATCGGCGTGGAAGGGCAGGCCGACTGGCTGGGCACGCACACCGGCCATGGGTTTGATCTCGAGCTCACCGGAGGAGTCTTCGGTTGGAACGACCCGGCGGGCGTGGTTATCGCCAACCGTGGCTTCAACTTCAGCGACCGTCAGACCACTTTGTTTGGGCGCGTCGGCGCGTCCAACTCCGGGCCGTTGCAGCCACTGGAGCTGTTTCATGAGATCGATAGCGGGCCGGGATACTACGCGGGGGTCGAGGGCAGGTATTTCGACAGGATCGTGATACGTGCCTTGCATTACGACAACCGGGCGGATCCCGAGGCGTTTGATCGCGGGATCCATATGTCCGCCTGGGAGACCCACTTCAACTCCGTCGGCCTGCGGGTTGAGGGCGCCAACGGCTGGACGGCGATTGTGCAATGGCTGGCCGGACAGAGCTATGTCGAGCCGGATGACGAAGATATGCGCTGGCCTTTCAGGGCCCGCTTCGCGCTGCTATCGCGGCAGATAGGCAATCATAGGTTGAGCATCCGGTACGACTCGTTCGCGGTGGATGGCGAGTCGGACGACGGCGACGGCGCCCAACATGGCCACGCATGGACGGCCGCCTATGTCTTCGAGCCGAACACGCACCGGCCGGATGTGAAATGCAAAGTCACTCTCGAGTGGCTGCGCGTCACCAGCGACTCACCCTATCGGGTCATCGAGCTGGGCACCCCGGCTGTCGCAACGGAAACTCAGGTCCAGCTGGCCGTCCGCTTTGCGCTGGGCCCGCTTGCCCGGTAGACTTCGCGCCCCTCATAACGCGATTCGGAGTCTTAATTCATGGGTAAGGGAGACAGCAGAAGCCGCCGCGGCAAGATCTACCAGGGCTCGTTCGGTAAGTCCCGGCCGAAAGATCCGGCGAAGAAGAAAAAGCGCGCCGCCGCCAAGAAGTAGCCGTGACGGGCCAGCCCGTCCGGGCCGCCCGCAATGTCCCGAACCCACGGCCATCGATAGGCCAAGCGCGGATGGCGCAACGGGCCCAGCGCGCAACGGGCCGCCCGCGATGGGCCAGCCCGTGATGGGCCAGCCCGTGATGGGCCAGGCCTTCCCTCCCTAGGAAGGCTCCTGATTGGTCAGTACTTTCTTTGCTTCCATCACGTCCCGCACGATTTGCAGGGCGCTGCGTTCATTGGGCGGCAGGTCGGCTTTGCTCTCGCCGCGCGGGCTCGTTCTGTCACCCCAGCGCACCACGTGCGCGCAGTAGCTGAGTCCTCCGCCGAAGCCGGGCATCAGTAACAGGGCGCCAGGTTGGATGCGTCCTTCCTCGAGAGCCTCGCAAAGGGCGACCGGGACGGTTGCCGCGGACATGTTGCCATAACGCTGGATGTTGATATACACGCGCTCTAGGGGAACGCGTGTACGTTTCGCCACGGCTTCGATGATTCGCAGGTTGGCCTGGTGAGGCACGACGAGGTTCACGTCATCGGCCTTCAGACCTAACTTTCCAAGCGCACTTTCGCTGGCTGCCCCCATTCCGTGCACTGCTCGTTTGAAGATTTCCTGTCCTTCGAACTGCCAGCGCACTGCTCCGTAGAGGATTCCGCGGTTGGCATAGCGGCCACCCATACCGTGCACGCGCAGAGTTTCCCGGGCATCTGCGTAACAACCCAGTTGCTCCGCAAGCAGCCCTTCTTCCCGGGTCGTCGCTTCCAACACGACGGCCGCCGCACCGTCACCGAACAACACCGCAACGTCGCGGTCAGTCCAGTCCATGAAAGGTGAAATGAGCTCGGCGCCTATCACCAGCGCATTGCGGACCACACCGGTTCGAATCAATGCCGTGGCTGAGGAAAGGCCATACAGAAAACTCGTGCATGCCGTGTTGATGTCCATCGCTGCAGCTGCCGCGGCACCGATTCGCACCTGAACGCCGGAAGCCATGTTCGGGACCTGATCTTCGTGACTGCACGTGCCGAATACGATCAGATCGATCGCACTACCCTCGAGTCCCGCCGCCGCTAACGCTCGAGCAGAGGCGACATAGGCCATATTGGCGAGCGTCGTGTGTGAAACCCGACGCTCGTGAATACCCGTCCGGCTGACGATCCAGTCGTCGCTCGTGTCAATGAGGGTGGTCAAGTCCTGATTGGACAGTACGGCGGGCGGCAAGCACTTGCCCCACCCAGTGATAGCTGCGTTGATCACGCTACTTCCCCAGGAGCCATCGCGAGGCACTCAGCATATCAGGGGCCCCACCTGGGGCCGTAGCCTGAAGCTTGCCGGGACCTGCGTAAATGCTCGGATGGAACGCGGCTTGCGACCAAGCGTTCTGTTCCCCCGGTGCCGGAAATGCGCCAGGGGCTGCCTACCATCAGATAGACAGCCAGATACAGCTATACAGTGAGGTGATTTCTATGAAACGCAGTCTTCTTTTGTTGTGCTTGAGCGCGCTCGCGATCGTGGCCTGCTCGAAGCAGCAATCGACGTCGCCCAGTGCTCCCTCGGACACTTCGACCACAGCGCCGGCCGCCCCGGATTCGAGCTCGAACTCGATGCAGAGCGCACCGCCGCCCGCTGACCAGACGAGCCCGTCCACGACTCCACCGCCGGATTCATCCGGAACCGCGACGCCTCCTCCGGCTGACTCCAGCACACCTCCGAAGTAATGATTTCGTAGGAAATCTGCGCTCAGGAATCAGCGGTTTTCCTGTACCGTGAGCCGGCCCCCTCCCGGGGGGCCGGTGAGGCCTTTATTTGGGCTGCCGGTCAGGATCATTTTTGAAGTTCCAGCAGGAGTGAGATCTCATGACCAAGTACGCGCTACCGGATCTTCCATACGATTACGGTGCTCTCGAGCCGCATATTTCAGCGAAAATCATGCAGCTGCATCACGACAAGCACCACAAGACGTATGTAGACGGAGCGAACCAGACCCTCGAGACGCTCGCGGAAGCGCGTGACAAGGGCGACTTCGCCCGGATTGCGGCGCTCGAGCACCAGCTCGCATTCCACGTCTCGGGCCATGTGTTGCACAGTATTTTCTGGAAGAACATGTCTCCCAATGGCGGCGGCGAGCCCTCTGGTGCGCTCGCCAGCGCCATTGACCGTGATTTTGGCGGCTTCGCCAAATTCAAACAGCAGCTCACGAAGGCCGCAGCCACTTGCATGGGCTCTGGCTGGGGCGCGCTCATGTTCGACACGCTCTCCGGACGGCTGATCACCACGCAGATTCACGATCACGAGTCACAGACGGTCCAAGGTGGACTGCCTCTGTTGGTATTGGACGCGTGGGAGCATGCCTGGTATCTGCAATACCTGAATGAGAAGGCGAAGTTCTTCGATGCCATCTGGAACGTCCTCAACTGGAAGGACGTCGCCGAGCGCTACGAGCGCGTGCGCGGAGTAACCCTGATCCCGGAGCAGAAGGCCGTAGGCTAACCATCGCCAGTGAGGAAGAAGAATGCGCGGCGCTTTGTAAGCAAACGAAGCGCCGCGCGCGCGTATCCGCCTATTTCTGATTACGCCCTGATCGGCGACTGCCACACGGCAGCGTTGGTCTCCCGGGCCGGCTCTATCGACTGGTGCTGTTTACCCCGCTTCGACTCTGACAGTTGCTTCGGGCGCCTGCTCGACTGGCAACAGGGCGGGCATTTCATAGTCACTCCGCACCGCAAGGCGGACGTCAGCCGCCAATACATGAAGGACAGCCTCGTCCTTGTCACAACCTATAGATCCGGCCGCAACAGGGCTCGCGTAATCGACTTTTTCGCGATGCGTGCAGGCGGACGGCGACGCCCGCGGCGCGAGCTCGTGCGGATAATAGAAGGCATCAGCGGCAGCATGCGGTTTGAGGTTTCGGTGGTGCCGCGCCTCGACTACGGCGAGGTCAAACCGTGGATATTCAATGGCGGATCCAACGCACACTTCGCTTGCGGCAGTAACACAGGGATTCGGATTTTTGGGGACGTGCCGCTCCAGGTTGTCGCTGAACACGACCTGTGCGCGCAGATCGACGTCCGGGCCAGACAGAAGTTACATATCGGGCTGGAGTTTGTTCTCCCGGAGGCGGCGCGCGCCGGAGCGCGGCGCAAAGAGGCTGCGCACGAGCTGGCGGCCCACTTCGAAGAGACCCTCGAGTGGTGGCGGACCTGGTCCGGCAAGATCGTTTACGAGGATGGTCCGGGGGTCAATATAGTGCGGTCGGCGATCACGCTGAAGGCACTGACGTTCGCGCCCACGGGTGCAATCATTGCGGCGCCGACCACGTCGCTGCCCGAGCGCTCGGGAGGTGAGCGCAATTGGGACTATCGTTACTGTTGGATCCGCGACTCCATTTTCACGGTGTGGGCACTCAACAGCGTCGGCGCGGAATCCGAGGCCGAGGGAGTCAGGCATTTCATTCAGCGCTCAGCCGCGGGTAACGCGCAGGATTTGCAGGTGATGTACGGCGTCGATGGCAAGCGCCGCCTTACGGAAATCGAGTTGAATCATCTCGAGGGCTGGCGCGGATCGCGTCCTGTACGGATCGGCAACGGTGCCGCACGCCAATATCAAGCGGACATGTATGGCCTGGTGGTCGAGCTCGCGTGGCAGTGGAGCGAGCGCGGACATGCTCCGAGCCACGCCTATTGGCGATTTCTGCGCCAGACGGTCGACGCGGCCATTTCAAAGTGGCGGTTACCGGACCGCGGCATCTGGGAGGTGCGCTCCAGGCCGCTGCACTTCGTACACTCGAAGGTCATGTGTTGGGCGGCGGTAAACGGCGGGGTGTCGCTTGCGGAAAAGTATGGATTCGACGCACCGCTCGAGCAATGGCGGGTTGCGCGTGACCAGATGCGCGCTGCGATCGAGAAGCGGGGCATAGACCATAAGAGAGGTATCTTTGTTCGAAGCTTCGGGAGCACGGACGTGGATGCCGCGCTGCTCCTGCTGCCCATAACCGGTTTTGTAAGTCACGACGATGACCGTATGATCCGCACCACGGAGGTCATCTGCGAGCAGCTCATGCAGGATGGCTTGCTGCTGCGCTATCGCAGCCCAGACGGCCTGGCAGGGTCGGAGGGGATGTTTCTGGCCTGTACGTTCTGGCTGGTGGCATGCTTGGGGCGCCAGGGGAAGAAGGCGCTGGCCACGAGGATATTCAAGCGTGCCTGCGCCAGCGCGAATGATCTCGGGTTGTTTGCCGAGGAGTATTCCCGCCGGGGACGGGAGATGTTGGGTAACTTTCCACAAGGGCTCACGCACTTGGCGCATATCGGCGCGGCACTCTCGTTGCTCGACGTCGAGCATCCGCGCGGCTGATGTATGAACTGGCGGCCGCATAGAGCGCGCGCTGCCCATGTACTCAAGGCTATCTGGGAGTTGATGCGCGATGCCGCGGATGGCTGGTTCGCTCACCGTGCGTCCAGCACCGGGGCGGCGCTGGCCTTCTACACGATCTTTTCCCTCGCTCCTGTACTGATCCTCTGCATTGCAATCGCCGGGTTCTTCTTCGGACAAGCTGCCGCCCGCGGCGAGATCGTCGATCAGATCGGGGACCTCGTGGGGCCGCAGGGTGCGCAGCTGGTGCAAGCGGTTCTGCAGAATGCCGGCCGCCGGGACGCCGGCGTTACTGCCACGATCATCAGTATCGTAACCCTCATATTGGGCGCCAACACCGCGTTGGCCGAGTTGAAGGCGGGGCTCGATCAGACCTGGGATGTTCCGCCGGAACGGCGCACCGGGTTCTGGTACTCCTTGCGCACGCGGCTGCTGTCGGTGGGAATGATACTGGTACTGGGTTTTCTGATGTTGGTATCGCTCGCGATCAGCGCGGCATTGACGGCACTCGAGCGGCTCTCGCGCGGCGAGATGTTCATGAACGCGGTGTTGAGCTGGGCGAATACCCTGTTCTCGTTCGTGCTGGTCGCGGCGCTCTTCGCAACTATCTACAAGGTGTTACCGAGCGTGCGGCTTGCATGGCGGGACGTCATCATAGGCTCGTGGGTGACGGCACTGTTGTTTACGGCCGGCAAGTTTGCCATTGGGGTCTACATTGGCAACAGCGGAGTGGCCTCGACTTACGGCGCCGCCGGCTCGGTGGTGCTGATTCTGATCTGGGTGTATTACTCGGCCCAGATACTGCTGTACGGGGCCGAGTTTACGCGGGCGTTTGCGTATCGCTATGGATCGTTCGCCGCGGCTGCCAAGGCTGATGCGCTCGCCCTGCAGCAGCCGCAGTCATCGACGCGCTACACGCGCACGCGCCCGGGTCACAGAATGTAACGGCTCAGGTCCTCGTCCTTGACCAGGTTGCCCAAGTGGTCCTCGACGTACTTTGAGTCGATGCTCACCCGCTTGCCATTCTGATCCACCGCCTCATAGGACACGGTCTCGAGCAGCCGCTCCATCACCGTGTGCAGGCGGCGGGCGCCGATGTTCTCGGTGCGCTCATTCACGTGGAAGGCGATTTCGGCAATCCGCCGCACGCCATCCTCGGAGAATTCGACCTGGACCCCTTCGGTGTTCATCAGCGCCCGGTACTGGGCGGTGAGGGAGGCGTCAGGCTCGGTCAGGATGCGCACGAAATCACCCACCTTGAGCGAATCCAGCTCCACTCGGATCGGCAGCCGGCCCTGCAACTCCGGAATCAGGTCGGAGGGCTTCGAGAGACTGAAGGCACCCGAGGCAATGAACAGCACGTGATCGGTCTTCACCGGTCCGTACTTGGTGGCTACCGTGGAGCCTTCGATCAATGGCAGCAGGTCCCGCTGTACGCCCTCACGCGACACATCCGCGCCGATACTCTCCTGGCGCCGCGTGACCTTGTCGATCTCGTCGATGAACACGATGCCATTCTGCTCGGCGTTGAAAATGGCCTGGACTTTCAACTCCTCCTCATTGACGAGCTTGCCCGCCTCTTCGTCGGTCAGGAGCTTCAATGCCTCGCGCACTTTCACCTTGCGCGCGCGGGTCTTGTTACCGCCCAGGTTGGCGAACATGGACTGCAGCTGCTGCTGCATCTCCTCCATGCCGGGAGGCGCCATGATCTCCACGCCCATGGGCAGCGCACGGGTCTCGATCTCGATTTCCCGGTCATCCAACTCACGCTCGCGCAACATCTTGCGGAATTTCTGGCGGGTCTCCGCATCGCGCGGCTGCGTAGGCTCGTCGGTCGAGAAACCCAACATCCTGGGCTTTGGCAGCAGCGCATCCAGGACGCGCTCTTCAGCCGCGTCCGCCGCGCGCTGCCGGACTTTCTCCACGGCCTGCTCGCGTGTCATTTTGACCGCGACGTCCACGAGCTCCTTGACGATGGAATCAACATCCCGGCCGACATAACCCACTTCCGTGAATTTCGTGGCTTCCACCTTTACGAACGGGGCGTTGGCCAGCTTCGCGAGGCGGCGCGCGATCTCGGTCTTACCCACACCGGTGGGACCGATCATGAGGATGTTCTTGGGGGTGATCTCCTGGCGCATCGGCTCCGCCACCTGCATGCGGCGCCAGCGGTTGCGCAGCGCGATGGACACAGCGCGCTTGGCAGCGTCCTGGCCGATGATGTGCTTGTCGAGCTCGGAGACAATTTCACGAGGTGTCAGAGATGACATTAGGCGGCGCCTTGCTTCAGTTCGTCGATGACCATGTTGCGGTTGGTGTAGATACAGATGTCGGCGGCAATACCCAGGGAGCGCTCGACGATGCTGCGGGCATCCAGCTCCGAGCCCTCGAGCAGCGCGCGTGCCGCAGCCAGCGCGTACGGACCGCCGGAGCCGATGGCCGCCACATCATAGTCGGGCTCGATCACATCGCCGTTGCCCGAGACGACCAGCACCTTGCCGGGATCGGCTACGAGCAGCAGCGCTTCGAGCCGCCGCAGGAAGCGGTCCGAGCGCCAATCCTTGGCGAGCTCGATGGCCGCGCGAGTGAGGTTGCCGTACTTCTCGAGCTTGCCCTCGAACCGCTCGAAGAGCGTAAAGGCGTCTGCTGTGCCACCGGCAAAGCCCGCCAGCACTCTATCGTTGAAGAGCCGGCGCACTTTACGCGCATTGCCCTTCATGACGGTGTTGCCGAGGGTGACTTGTCCGTCACCGCCCATCGCAACAGACCCATTGCGGCGAACGGCAACAATAGTGGTCCCGTGGGGATCGAATCCGTGGCTTTCGCGCATAGC
>Ga0070667_100002079_pt1 | contig 17711 bp, 16 predicted proteins | sample KBSS33metaG_FD_64659 | JGI IMG/M metagenome (GOLD analysis project Ga0070667, IMG submission 64659) | Switchgrass rhizosphere microbial communities from Kellogg Biological Station, Michigan, USA - KBS S3-3 metaG | ecosystem: Host-associated > Plants > Roots > Rhizosphere > Soil ... | reverse complement strand
GCGCATCGCGCCGACATCGAGGTGCGGCCCGATCCGCCAGGCCTTGCCCGCGTCCAGCGTCAGCGGTGCGCGGCGGTTGGCGATTCGATAGAGGTAGCGCCGCCCGATGCACGAAAACCGCGCATGCCAGTCGTCGGCTTGCCTCTCGACCCGCAGCACCGCCACCGGATCGGGCCGCAGCAAAGCGTTCAACCCCTCGCGCAATCGGTGCTCGGTCACCTCCCTGGCGAGATCGATGTGCACCGCCATCGCCAGCGCATGCACGCCGGCGTCTGTCCGCCCTGCCGCATGCGCGGTCACCGTCTCGCCGGTCATCTGGAATGCCGCGCGTTCCACCGATGCCTGCACCGACGGCCCATGGTCCTGCCGCTGCCAGCCCATGAAGGGCGCACCGTCCCACTCCAGGATGAGTTTCCACCGAGTCACGGCAAGATCGTGCCTTTTGCGACCGCGAACCCGCGCAGGAGCTCATCCGGCGTCATTGCGCCCTTGCCGGCGCGCTGGACGAGCAACGGCCGCAGCGCAGCTTCACCGCAGGCGATCAGCAAGAAATCGTCCAGAACCTCGCCCGCTTTGCCGTCTCCGTCGACGACTTCTGCGTCGAGTAACTTCACCCTCTCGCCATTCGCTTCGAACCAGGCACCGGGAAAGGGCGCTAACCCGCGCACCTGATGCAGCACTTGCAGCGCCGGGAAAGCCCAATCGATCCGCGCCTCTTCCTTGCTGATCTTGGCGGCGTAAGTGACGCCCTCATCGGGCTGATCGATGGGGTCGTAGCTCGGCAGATCACCGAGCACTTCGACCATCATTTCAGCACCCAATTTGGCAAGTTCATCAGTCAGTTGCGCCGCGTCCTTGTCTTCGATCTCTATTGCGCGCTTGAGCAACATCGGCCCGGTATCGAGTCCTGCCTCCATCGCCATGATCGTGATCCCCGTGCATTCGTCCCCGGCCATGATCGCCCGCTGGACCGGCGCTGCTCCCCGCCAGCGCGGCAGCAGCGAACCATGGACGTTGAGGCACCCGTGCCTGGGGGCAGACAGGATCGCCTGCGGCAGGATCAGGCCATAGGCAGCCACCACCGCCACATCGGCCCCATGCGCGGCAAAGGCGGCCTGCTCGTCTGCACCTTTGAGGCTCACCGGCGTGAACACCGGCAAGCCATGGCGCTCTGCCGCCAGATGCACGGGGCCGGGCTGCAGTTTCTTGCCCCGGCCCGCCGGGCGCGGCGGCTGGCTGTAGACGGCGACCACCGCGTGCCCGGCGGCCACCAGCGCATCGAGCGTGGGCACGGAAAATTCGGGCGTGCCCATAAAGACAACACGCATCGGGCATTGGGTCCTTTTACTATCCTGCGCGCGGCCCTATCTGTCGCGCCATGGCATCGCAAGAGATCGAGGCGCTGGCGAGCGCACTGGCCCGTCTTCCCGGGCTTGGCCCACGCTCTGCGCGGCGTGCCGTGTTGTGGCTGATCAAGCGCCGGGAAAGCGCGCTGCCGCAACTGCTGGCGGCGATGGAAACGGTGCGGGAGCGGCTGGTGGAATGCGGCACCTGCGGCAATGTGGACACGACCGACCCTTGCGGCATCTGCGCCGATCCGCGCCGCGATGCTCGCGCGCTCTGCGTGGTGGAGGACGTGGCAGACTTGTGGGCGCTGGATCGCGCGCGGCTGTTTACCGGGCGCTATCACGTGCTGGGCGGGCGCCTGTCTGCGCTGGAAGGGGTGCGGCCAGAGGATCTGACTATCGCCCGGCTGCTCGAACGTGTGGCGGCCGGCGGCATCGACGAAGTGGTGTTGGCGATGAATGCCACGCTGGAAGGCCAGACAACCGCCCACTACATCGCTGAACGGCTGGAGAACCTGCCGGTGCGCGTCACGCAGCTCGCACACGGCCTGCCGGTGGGCGGGGAACTGGACTATATGGACGAGGGCACGCTGGCCCAAGCCCTGCGCGCAAGGCGGCCGGTCTGAGCCAATTTGTGCCGGGCCCTTCCCATTGGGCGCGGAATGCCTATATGGGGCTTTGCCGGGTTTGACCCGGCTATGGCGATAAACTGCGACGTGCAATAGACGCAGCGGACCCGGGGGCGGTACCCGGCGGCTCCACCACCTCTCTCGTTACGGCGGGAAAGATGACGGGGCCGAACTAGGATCGACGTGTGTTGAAAAGCGTTGTTTTTGCCCGGGCTGAGTAACCCGTTCAAGGCTCAAAACCAACAAGTGCCAACGACAACGAAGCACTTGCTCTCGCCGCGTAACCTGACGGCCTAACGGCCTGATCTTACAAAGCGAAAGCGCGGCTGGACACGCCGGTCAACAGAAGTGATACCAGCGGCTCGGGGGGTGCCGGGCAACAGAAATCCCCCCACTTTCCCTGAAAACCTGCCGGATTTCAGCCGGGCATGCCCTCGGCTGCGCATTCGGCTGCCGCTTCGGTTTCCTGCCGGCGTTCGGCACCGATCGCCTGGGCGCGCGCGCGCCAGCCGGGGCGGCTATAGGCGAAGCTGCTCATCGTCAGGGCGGCCAGCGATCCCACGGGGAAGGCCAGCCACAACGCATCGGCACCCAGGCTTGGGTAGGCCAGGTGATAGAAGCCCAGGCGCGCCGGGAACATGGCGATGGCCAGGACGATAAGCGGCGCAATGACAACGCCGCCCGCGCGCATCGTCCCGAACAGCATGACTGTCATCCCGAACAGGATAAAGCTCCAGCTCGCCAGCAACTGGATATGGCGCGCCATGTCCACCGCCGGGCTGGTGGAGCCGAGGAACAGCACCAGGACCGGCCGGTCGAACAGCACCAGCAGCGCGGTCATCAGGCCGGTTATGCAAATGTTGAGGACAAGGCCGGCCCGCGTGATCCGGCCAAGGCGATCGACCAGGCCCGCGCCGATAGACTGCGCTGCCATGGCGCTCAGCGCAGCGGAAATGGCGAAGGCGGGCATCTGCAGATAGGTCCACACCTGGAGCGAGGCACCATAGGCCGCGCTGGTGATCGAGCCTTCGCGGTTGACCAGGCCCAGCATGATGATCCCGGCGCCCGAGACGATCAGCATCTGCGCGCCCATCGGCAGGCCCTTGGTCACAATATAGCGCAACTCGTCCTTGCGCGGCAGCAGGTAGCGCAGTTCGGCCCCGCGCAGCCGCAGCGGCAGGTTGCGGACGTAGAGATAGAGGACCAGCACGATCATCGAGACATAGGACGAGATCGCCGTGGCGAACGCCGATCCGGCAATGCCCATGGCGGGGATGGGCCCAAGGCCGGCAATGAACACGGGATTGAGCCCGCAATCGAGCAGCACCGAGACGATCATGATATAGAGGCTGGTCTTGGCATCGCCCGCGCCGCGCAGGCCCATAGAGATCATCACGGTGATCATCGTGGCGGGCAGCGTGACGAAGATGACGCGAAGATAGGCCAAGGCCAGGGTGAAGATATCGGCCGGGGTAGACATCATGCGCAGCAGGGCAGGGGTGTATATCCAGCCCAGGCTGGCCACGACTACCGCCAGCCCCACGCAAAAGCCGACCGCGGTGCCGAACGTGGCCCGTGCTGCCGGCAAGTTGCCCGCGCCGAATGACTGGCCCACCTTGACCGTGGCGGCCATGCCGAAGCCGAACACCGCGGAAAAGACCAGGAACATCACCACATTGGCATTGGCCGTGGCCGCCAGTGCCGAATCGCTGAGCAGCCGGCCGACCCAGATCGCGTTGATCGAGCCGTTGAGCGATTGCAGGATGTTGCCCGCCAGCGTGGGCAGCGAAAACAGGAACAGGGTCTTGAGGATCGGGCCACGCGTGAGATCGTGCGCGCCGGGGCCGCCCGGAGCAGTGTTGGCCTGTCTACTCGCCATTGTGTTCAATCCTTGTCGCGCAGCGCGGAAAGGGCCGCGAACGGCCCGCTGGCGTTGTCGCCGGCAAGATTGTGTTGCGCCCGCGCCTTGTCGGCCATGGGGCCTTCGGCAAAGGGATCGATCGCCAGCGCCAGGCTTTGCGCTACTGCTTCGCCCAGGTCGAACGTGAGGCCGGTATAGGGAATCTCGTCGCAATCGTCGGCCGAGAGTTCGATTTCCTCATCGGGTTCGGCCTCGATCTGGCTTTCGGGCACGAAGCGCAAGTGCAGGGCTTCATCGATTTTCACCGGGAAGTCCTCACCCGAAATGGCGCACGCCTGGAGGATGGACGCGGTCAGGCGGCCATCGGCGCGCACCACGGGGCCATCGGCCAGCAGCGTGACTTGCGCGCGCATGGCATGGATGGCTGAAAGCCCGAAACGTCCCGCCAGGCGTCGGCGTGCGGCCTCATCGGGCTCCAGCACGACTGGCGCTTGCGTGATCTGGCGCAAGTCCACGATGTGGGAATATTCGACGTTGGCGCTCATTGGCCGATCTCCGCAGCCAGGACCCGGTCTGCGGGCACCAGCGCCAGCCCGGCCGCAAAGGCGCGGGCGCGGCGGGCCAGGGGATGCGGGTCGCTGCCCTCCGTCAAGGTCATGTTGCGTGCGAGGGCCGCGGCAAAGACCTCTTCACCCGCTTCGAGCCCTTCGCGATAGGCGCCGAGGCGGCCGCCCAGCGTTCCCATCAGCTTGCCGATATGCTTGCCCACCACCAGGTCGCCCACGCCGCTTTCACGCAACTGGCCGTCCATGTCGTCCACGAACAACTCGGTCAGCCAGACCGAAGGCTGGATCAAGGCTTCCTCGCGTTCCATGCGCAGCAACACGAGACTGAGCACCAGGGTGATCATGTCGAACCGGCCCGGCACGCTGTCGGCCACGCCGCATGTGGCATACCATTCCTTTTCGCGCGCGATTTCCACCACGCGATGCCACAGCGGGCGGGCGGCGTCGCGATCGTCGCGGGTCTGGCCCAGCAGGCGAGCGAGGAGGGACATGGCGCGGGCATCCTTTGCGTATAGTCGGGCCGCGAAAGGATCGCGGCCAAATTGCGTCTGCCAGGGGGCCAAGCGGCACGCCGCCATTGCGGACTACCGGTTTCGCCCCTAAGGCTGGCGCGGATATAGGGTGCTGTGGCGCGAAGGCAAAGCATGCCTTTGTGCATTGTGTATGCGCAGTTTTTGCATGGCGCGCACGCGGCTTCCCGATTGGGTCGAAGCACGGCTTGAATTTGGAGTGATGGAATGCGCGAGAATCGGTTTGCTCTGAAGAGCGCTGCGCGGGCTGGGAAAGTCGCTGCGCTTGCTGGCCTGATCGTGCTTGTCAGCGGCTGCGCCAGCATCCGCGACCATCGCGGTTTCCAGATGGACAAGGCGCTGACCGATTCGGTCCAGGCGGGCGTGGACAACCGCAACTCGGTGGAGCGCGCGCTCGGCCAGGCCACGTTCAAGAGCCAGTTCGGCCCGCAAAGCTGGTATTATGTGTCGGTGGATACGCGCCAGCGCCCCTTCGCCCGCCCGCGCACCACCAACGAGCAGATCCTCAAGGTCAATTTCGACGCTGCCGGCAATGTCGCCACGGTCGATCGCGTGACGTTGACCCGCGTGCCCACGATCCACCCCGTGCGCGAAACAACGCCGACGCTGGGCCGCAACCGCAGCTTCTTCCAGGACCTGTTCGGCAATATCGGCGCAGTTGGCGCCATGCCTGGCGCTGGCCCTGGGCAGAACCGTGGCCCGGCCGGCTCTGGCCCCAACGGCAGCTGATCTGCCTGCTGCTTGAAAGCGGTCCCGGCGATCCCATATCGCCGGGATGGACGATAGCAAGGCGAGCCACGGCCTGGTCCAGTGGCACGGCACCACGATCATCGGGGTGAAGAAGAACGGCCGTACCGTCATCGCGGGTGACGGCCAGGTTTCCATGGGCAACACGGTGATGAAGCCCAACGCGCGCAAGGTGCGGCGCATTGGCGACGGAAGCGTGATTGCCGGATTCGCCGGCGCCACCGCCGATGCCTTTACCCTGTTCGAGCGGCTGGAGCGCAAGCTGGAGCAGCACCGTGGCCAGTTGATGCGCGCAGCGGTGGAACTGGCCAAGGACTGGCGCACCGACAAATACTTGCGCAACCTGGAAGCATTGATGATCGTGGCCGATGCCAGCACGCTGCTGGTCCTGACCGGCAATGGCGACGTGCTGGAGCCCGAGGGCGGCATCGCCGCGATCGGTTCGGGCGGCAACTATGCGCTGGCTGCGGCCCGCGCGCTCGATCTTTATGAAAGCGATCCCGAAACGATTGCCCGCCGCGCCATGCAGGTTGCGGCTGACATCTGCGTGTTCACCAACGACCGCGTGACCCTGGAAGAAATCTGATGCTCGACAGTCTCACTCCCAAGGCCATCGTCCGCGCGTTGGACGAACATATCGTCGGCCAGGCCGATGCCAAGCGCGCAGTGGCCGTAGCCCTGCGCAACCGCTGGCGCCGGCAGCACCTCTCGCCCGATTTGCGCGACGAGGTTTCCCCCAAGAACATCCTGATGATCGGGCCCACCGGCTGCGGCAAGACCGAGATCAGCCGCCGCCTGGCGCGCCTTGCCGATGCGCCCTTCGTGAAAGTGGAAGCGACCAAGTTCACCGAAGTGGGCTATGTCGGCCGCGATGTGGAGCAGATCGCCCGCGATCTGGCCGAAGAAGCGATCCGCCTGGAAAAGGACCGCCGCCGCGAAGCCGTGCGCGAGGCTGCCAGCAAGGCGGCGATGGATCGCCTGCTCAAGGCCCTGGTGGGCGACGGCGCCAGCGAGGCGACGCGCGAAAGTTTTCGGCAGCGGCTGAGCGAAGGTTCGATGAACGACGTGGAAGTGGAAATCGAGGTGGAGGACGCCCCTGCCGCCCCGATGGAAATTCCAGGGCTCGGCGGCAATGTCGGCATGATCAACCTGTCTGACATGATGGGCAAGGCGTTTGGCCGCCAGCCCCTGAAGCGCCGCAAGATGCGCGTGGCCGATGCCTGGGACAAGCTGGTGGACGAAGAGTCCGAAAAGCGCATGGATCAGGATGACGTGGCCCGCGTGGCGCTGCAGAACGCGGAAACCAATGGCATCGTCTTCCTCGACGAGATCGACAAGATCGCGGTGTCCGATGTGCGCGGCGGCAGCGTCAGCCGGGAAGGCGTGCAGCGCGACCTGTTGCCACTGATCGAGGGGACGACGGTTGCCACCAAATATGGCCCGATGAAGACCGACCACGTGCTGTTCATCGCCTCTGGCGCGTTCCACGTGGCCAAGCCTTCGGACATGCTGCCCGAACTGCAGGGCCGCCTGCCGATCCGCGTGGAATTGAAGGCACTGAGCGAGGATGACTTCGTTCGCATCCTTTCCGAAACCCGCGCCAACCTGGTGGAACAATACCGTGCATTGCTCGGCACCGAGCAGGTCACGCTGGATTTCACGCCCGAGGCGGTGCGCGCGATCGCCCGCACGGCCGCGCAAGTGAATGAAAGCGTGGAGAACATTGGCGCCCGCCGGCTGCAGACGGTGATGGAAAAGCTGCTGGAGGAAGTGAGCTTCGACGCCGAGGATCGCGTGGGCACCACGGTGACCGTGGACGAAGCCTATGTTTCCGACAAGCTGGCCGGCCTTGCCGGCAATGCGGACCTGTCGAAGTATATCCTGTGACGGTGCGCGGCGCCCGGCTCAATCGCCGGGCGCCGCCGCCTCGGGTCCCCCGAACGCACGCAGCGGGCCGCGCAGGATAAGCAGCACTGTGCCGGCAATGGCAGGAATCGCGGCCGTAACCGTCCAGAACTGGGGCGGGCTGACGGTGGTATACCACCCGCCCATCGGCCCGCTGACCAGGCTGGCCACGGCCACCGACAGCATTTCGAATCCGATCAGGGTGCCGCGCCACCGTTCTGGCGCGCGGGTGGCGAAATAGGCGTGCATCACCGGGGCGAAGAACATCGCACCGAGATTCGACAGCAGATGGAACGCGACGGGCAGCCAGATCGATCCGCGCGTGGCGACCGGAACGGTGGCGAGCAACAGCGTCGATCCGGCAAAGATCAGGCAACCGATCGCCAGCTTGGTGAGACTGTCGGGTTCCTGCCGGCGGGCCGCCTGCCAGCGCCAGAACAGGATCAACAGCGGTGCTTCGAGTGCCGGCGCCAGCCCATCGAGCGATTGCAGCCATGGGATCGGCACGGCAAAGCCGCCCACCACCATGTCGATATGATCGCGCACCCACAGGCTATAGACGTTCCAGACTTGTGCCTGCGCGGTCCAGAACGCCACGCTGAACGGCCAGGCCATCGCCAGCAGCCATAGATTGCGCTTTTCCGTTCGTGACAACGGGCGTGCTGGCCCTGCCTGGCGTGGCGGCACTTGCGCGGGCAAGTGGCGCGATCCGGCCAGATACCACACCAGCCCAGCCAGCATGCCCAGGCCAGCCACGGCAAAGCCGGCGTGCCAGCCATAATACTTGGCCACGGTGCCGCTGGCGATCGGGGCGATGAAGGCGCCCACGTTGACGCAGAATGTGTAGACCTGGAACGCGTCGCCCAGCCTGCGGTCTCCGGCGGCATAGAGCGCGCGGATCTGCGGCATCAGGTTGCCGCGCAACAGCCCTGCGCCGATCACCAGCAGCACGAGGGCCAGCAGGAACGTGGCATCGAACGCCATGGCAAAATGCCCGGCGGTCATCGTCAAGGCGCCAAGGCTCACTGCCGCGCGGCGCGATATCACCTTGTCGCCCAGCCATCCGCCGACCAGCGGCAGGAACGTGATCGCGGTGAAATAGAAGGCGAAGGTCTGCGTGGCGAGCTGGGTCACGCCCATCGGGCCGAACACATGCTCGATCCCCGCGCGGTAGGTGGCAAATCCCACGACATGCTCTACCCTGCCGGGCAGCAGCAATTCGCCGGTCATGTAAAGCACCAGCATGGCCACCATGCCATGCCACGAGATACGGTCCCACAGTTCCGTCCCGGCCAGCACCCAAAGACCGCGCGGATGGTCGAGCAGCCCGCGCTTTTCGATGATGGGGGAGGCATTTGCTGCGGCGTCGGCGACAGGTTCCATGGGCAGTGGTGGTGCCGCCTAACGCCGGGGCTGGCAAGCAGGCGCGCGCGTGATACACCGCAGGCCATGCATGAAACGCCCGACAACCGCCCGATCTATCGCCTGCTTACCGGCAAGGACGACCGCGCCTTTTGCGACCGCGTATCCGAGGCCCTGGCCCAGGGCTGGCGGCTCTATGGCTCCCCCGCGATGACCTATGACGGCGGGATGGACTGCATCAAGGTGGCGCAGGCCGTGGTCTGGCACGAGGCCGATGTGGTGAAGTGAAGGCGATAGGGTTGTGCTTGCCTGCAAAGGGGCTTCGACAAGCTCAGCCCGAACGAGATGATTTCTGGTAGAAATCCAGCCAATTTCCGTTCGCCCTGAGCTTGTCGAAGGGCTGCAGCGCCTTGCTCGGGGCCTTCCGGCTTTGACCAGCTCAGCTTGAACGGAGCTTGGACAAGCTACCTGATTCTCCCCTTTCCCCAAAGAGGATGGGGAGAGAAACACGTTGCCCCAGCAGGCAAGCGCGTCATTCTGCCGCTTCGCCCAATTCCTCGCTCTCGGCCGCCTGCCGCGCCCACATTTCAGCGTAAAGCCCAACGCGGCGTAGCAGTTCGCCATGGCTGCCTTGCTCCACCAGGCGGCCCTGATCGATCACCAGGATCGTGTCGCTATCGGCAATGGTCGAAAGGCGATGCGCGATCGACAGCGTGGTGCGATTGGCGGCGACATCGCGCAAGGTGCCCAGGATATCCTGCTCCGTTCGGGTGTCGAGCGCGCTGGTCGCTTCGTCGAACAGCAGGATCGGCGGGTTCTTCACCAGCGTGCGGGCGATTGCCACGCGCTGCTTTTCCCCGCCCGAAAGCTTGAGCCCGCGCTCGCCCACTTCGGTGTCCAGCCCCTGGGGCAGGCGGGCGATGAAATCGGCAATCGCTGCGCCGCGCGCTGCCGCTTCCACGTCGGCCGCACCGGCGCCTTCGCGGCCATAGGCGATGTTGTAGCCGATGGTGTCGTTGAACAGCACCGAATCCTGCGGCACGATGCCGATCGCGGCGCGCAAGCTGGCCTGCGTGACGCCGGCAATATCCTGCCCATCGATCAGGATGCGGCCCGAGAGCGGATCGTAGAAGCGGAACAGCAGCCGTGCGATGGTCGATTTGCCCGCGCCGGAAGGCCCGACGATGGCCACGCGGCTGCCCGCCGGCACTTCGAACGACAGGCCATGCAGGATGGTACGATCGGGATCGTAGCCGAATACCACGTTGTCGAACGTGACCGAGGGGCGGCGCACCACCAGCGCCGGGGCGCCGGGCTTGTCGGCCACTTCCACATGCGTGTCGATCAGGCGAAACATCTCGGCCATGTCGATCAATCCCTGGCGGATCGTGCGATAGACCATGCCGAGCATGTCGAGCGGGCGGAACAGCTGGGTGAGATAGCTCTGCACGAAGACCAGCTGGCCTGCCGACGAGCGCCCCTGCCACCAGTCCCACACGGTATAGGCCAAGGCCCCGGCCATCAGCAGGTTGACCACAACCGCTTGCGCGATGTTGAGCATGCCCAGGCTGTTCTCGCTGGCCACGGCCGCTTCGGCATAGGCGCGCGCGGCCTGGCCATAGCGGGCTTCCTCGCGCCTTTCCGCGCCGAAGTATTTCACCGTTTCATAGTTGAGTAGAGAATCCACCGCGCGCGATAGCGCCTGCCCGTCCAGCCGGTTCATCCGCTCGCGCAAGTGGGTGCGCCATTCGGTGATCGTGCGGGTAACCCAGATATAGGCTGCCACCGCCAGCCCCGTTGCCGCCACCAGCCCCCAGCCAAAGGTGATCCAGAAGATCACGGCGACGGCGATCAATTGCAGGATCGTGGGCGCGATGTTGAACAGCATGAAATAGAGCATCGTGTCGATGCTCTTGGTGCCGCGCTCGATCGTCTTGGTAACCTCGCCGGTGCGCCGCGCCAGGTGAAAGCGGAGCGACAGGCGGTGCAACTGGGAAAAGACATGCTCGGCCAGCGCGCGCGTGGCATCCTGCCCCACCCGTTCGAACACGATGTTGCGCAAGTTGTCGAACGCCACGCCAACAAAGCGCCCGAAGGCATAGGCCAGCACTGTCCACATCGCCAGCATGCCCAGGCGCGGCCCGGTCGTGTTCATGGCATCGACCGCCCACTTGAGCAGATAGGGCAGATAAAGCTGCACGGCCGTAGACGCGAGGATGAACAGGCATGCCACCACGATGCGCCAGCGCAGCGCCGGGTTATCGGCCGGCCACAGATAGGGCAGGAAGCGCTTGAGCGTGCCCCAGCCATCGTGCTTTTGCGCGGCGGGGCGGGCACCGGGTGCGGTCGGTTGGTCTGGCGGCATGGCCCATCACATAGGCATTTTGGCCGCCGTTACTACCCGCCAATCGGTGTTGCTTGCGCACTCGGGTGGCGTGGACCAGTTTGCATGTCTGGTTGCGCCCAGACCTTGCCGTTCAATCGATCAGCATGGCTTTCCGAAACCGGCCATTTCGGGAATGCGGGACCGTCCCGTTTCTCCATCTCCGATATTCCATTTCGGGAAAACGCAATCGGGAACAGGTTTCGGGAAAGCCGAGCCTGCCATCAGGGTGCCTTCGCGCATCGACCCCGGCCGTCCTATTAGTGGTTCATAATCGGGAAGGCGCGATCATAGCTTCACGCCCATCGAGACCATGCTAGTCCAAGGCTATGGAGAAAACGGCTAAGCCCCTTCATGTCGCGGCTGTTCAGATGGCGAACCGCCTTGGTGCGATCGCCGAAAACCTTAGCAAGGCGGCGGAATTGACTGCCCAAGCGGCAGGCGCGGGTGCCGCACTGGTTTTGTTGCCCGAGCTAATGGCGACCGGATACCGCATCGCTCCCGATATTTGGGAGACCGCCGAGCCGATTGGAGGCCGAGTATCGACTTGGCTATTTGAGACTGCCGAACGCCATCGCATCCATGTCGGAACGACGGTTTTGGAGGCAGACGGCGATAATTTCTACAACACCTTCCTGCTCGCCACCCCGGAGGGCAAGCTGGCTGGAACCGTCCGCAAAAGCGACCCGGCTTGGGTGGAAGCCCGCTACTACCGAGGCGATCTCGGCCCGCACGTCATCGATACGGCGATCGGCCGAATCGGTGTCGGCATCTGCTACGAAAATTACCGTGGCGAACATGTCCGATTGCTTGCCGCATCCTCGATCGATCTGCTGCTGCAACCGACTGCGGCAGCTACCCCGCCCGCCGACTGGCCCGTGGGCCGGCGAGGCGCGGATGCCTTCAACACGATGTTGAAGACGCTTGCGCAGCGCCATGCCTTGATGCTCGGCGTTCCTGTTGTGATGGCCAACCTATGTGGCGTGCTTGCTTCACCCCTGCCGGGCAAGCTCGGTTCGCTGAACACCACGTTCCCCGGCCTATCGACTATCGTGGATGGAACAGGCGGCACGTTGGCAATGCTCGCATCCGAAGAGGGCGTCATCGACGGAACGGTCATGTTGGGCAATCGCTCTGGCAATGCCATCCCCTTACCAAGAGGGGCGTGGTCTGTTCCTATGCCGTGGTACGCGCCTGTCTGGCCGATCGTTCAGCGCCTCTCGGCCAGAGCCTATGAGCGGGATCATTTGCGCAAAGCATCCGCCTCCCGCCTCTCCAAGACGTGATTGACCTTTCCCGATTGTGCATCGTTTTCGGGACGGCAGCTTGGCCACGAACGTCACCCGAAACCTGCCGGTCCGTTCCCCACCAATATCCGTCATTCACAGTCATTCGTCTCCGCCTTGCCTAGCGCGCCGCAAGGGCAGGTGGCGGGGCGGCCGTGAAATCGAACATCACCTTGCGACGCGCAAAATCGATGCCGACTTTCTGGAACGCGCTGAGGTCTCGCATGCCGAGCAGCAAGGCAGGCCGCCGGTTGAGCTTGAGGTGGGCAAAGGCCGGCGCATCGGCAAAGGCGAACACCAGGTTGTTGATGTTCATGCCGCCGATGCGCATCGTGCGGGCATGGCCGACATCGGCGGTAATCGTCTGTCCGGTCACGGCAATCAGCCGGGCCTGCTCGCCGCCCTGACGCTTGTCCAATGCGCGCTGGAGGGCGCGATTGCCGATCGAGGTGTCCGAGCCGGTGTCGATCATCACGTCGGTAGGCACACCGTCGACCATCGCCTCGGTCATGATCAACTGGCCCGAGCGACGGCGCGCCGTGACGACGATGTCATAGCTGTCTGCCTGCGGCACATCGGGCGTGGCATCGCCGATCATCATGCGATGGTTGGAAAAATCGATCGTGATGCGCTGGTCCTTGAGGCCGTCGAGCCCGACGATGCCTTCGGCCTCCAGGTCGGCCCCGTCGACCAGCGGGGCTTCCAGCCCGGAAAAGCGCCGCGTTCCCAGCGAGATTTCCGCTACCTGCACCAGGTCTACCGCTTCCAGTCCTGCCACGCTCACCAGCGTGGCCCTGCCGCTGGGGGCCAGCCCCAGCACCTGGGCGGTTTGCCGTGTCAGCACAGTGCGCTCTGCCCCGGTATCGACCAGAAAGGCAAACGGCCCGGCCTTGCCGATCGTGACCGGCACGGTCAGCCGCGCGCGCGTATCGCGGCCCAGGTCGATCGCCTCCATCGGTGGAAGGGCCCCCACGCTCGACGCATCGTGTGGCGCCGCCGCCAGGGCAGGGGCAGCGGGCTGCGCGTTTTGGGGTTGCGCGGTTTGCGCCGACACCGGCAGGGCCGCAGCCGCAAGGGCAATCGGGCCGAGCGTGCCGGCAACCTTGAGGGCCAGCATCGTCATGGTTTTTGTTCCTCTCCACCGAGAAGCGTACGCCTGCTTGAACGACGGCGCTATCGCTAAATTCAATGCTGCAACGCGAATTTTCGCGCGCTTCAGGTGGAGGCAGGTCGCTTGCGCCAGGGCAGGGCGGCCAGAATCTCGGCCAGCAGGGCCAGCACTTCCTCAAGCAGCGGGTGCCGGACAAGCCGCATGACGACAAGCCAGCACAGCACGCCTGTGAGCACCATCGTTGCGGCTTGCGTCAACCCGCAGGTGGCGGGGCCTGCCCATAGCACATAGCTGACCAGCAGCGGAGCGACGGCGGCCAGCGTGGCACACAGGCTTTGTGCATAGATCCGCGCCAGATCGCGCCACGAAAATTCGAGCATGGCGCGCAGGAAAGGCGCATAGATCGCCATCCACAGCACCCCGTGGGCAAATCGCGAAATCGCCACCGCGACCAGGCCGAAAGGCGCGGCGGCGATGATCAGCCCGACCGAGAGCACCGTTTCGATCACGTTGCGATGAATGAGGCCGCGCTTGCGCCCCAGCAGCAGCGGCAGATCGGCATTGAGCGGCAGCGAGATGTAGCACAGCTGCGCCAGTGCCACCCACAGCAGGAGCGGCGCCGCCGCTAGCCAGCGCGGCCCGTAAAGCGCCAGGATCAGCGGTTGGGCCAGGGTGGCAATGCCGGCCATGGCGGGCCAGGTTATCCCGGTATATGCTGCCACCACGCGCAAATAGGGCGGCCCCAGGGGCTCGCCCTGGTCGCGCACGCGGCGAAAGGCGGGATAGAATACCCCGGTCACCGCGCCCGCCACGAGCATGCGCAACTGCAGCGCGAGCCCGGAAGCGCGGGCAAAGAGACCAACTGCCGTGTTGTCGATCAAGCGGCCGATGACCAGTTCGGGCGCGCGGGCGGTGATCGAATAGCAGGTGGACAGCACCGAATTGGTGCCACCCAGTTCCAGCACCGGGCGCGCGCCTTTCAGCCGCAAGGGCCAGGGCAGCATGAGGCCGGCACGCCACTGGCTGACCACCAGGCGCGCGCCCTGCTGGGCAAAAGCGCCCCAGGCCAGGGCCAGTGCGCCATGGCCCAGCACGGCGAGTGTCAATGCTGCGGCGGCATTGGCGATGGACGAGCCCACCTCGATCATGGTGTTGGACTTGTAGTCCATGCGCCGTTGGCACGTGGCCTGCGGCACGATCGACAGTGGCACCAGCAGATAGGACGACGCCACCACCAGCAGCACCGGCAGCAGCGCGGGATCGCCATAGAATCGCGCCACCGGTACTGCGCTCGCCAAGGCCAGCAGGGCGATGCCCCAGGCAAATATGACGGAGATGGTAAAGGCCGTCTGGAGTTTTTCCGGCGTCAGGTCGCGCTCGCCATTCACATAGCGCGCCACGCCGAAATCCTGGAGAAACGCCACGATGGTGACGGCGGCAAACGCGATGGAGAACAGGCCCAGTTGCGCAGGCGTGATGAACCAGCGCGCCAGAACCACGCTGGTCGCGAACTGGATGGCAAACGAGGCGTATTGAGACACCAGTGCCCAGGCCGCCGCCGTACGTACCGACATCTGCGGTGGTGGGCTGCCGGTGGCAGGATGGGGGCGATCGATGCGCGTGGTCATGCGGCGTGTCGGATCAGCGAGGCCGCAACGAGCGCCGCGCGCCACGGATAACCGGCCTTGAGCAGGCGCATCGCCACGCGCCACAGTCGGTCTTTCGGCGCGCCATCAGCGATATGGCCGATCAGGTCGGTCCAGGCATCGTCGGCCAGGCGATCCGGGGCATAGAGCAGCCGGTCGATGGTCCGCTTGCGAACATAGGCCGCGCTGCCTGGGCCCAACAGGTCGTCCAGCGCGTCTATGCCGGGCAGGGCCTCAAGGCCGGCGGTCGGGTCCCGCCCGGTGTCTCGGCGCGCGCAGTGGGCCAGCCAGGCAATCGCGGCATGGCGCACCTGGATCACCACGTGGCGCGTGCTGACCTGGCTTGCAGTGATGCGGTAGGCCAGCAGGCATTCCGGCAGGTTCGCCATGCGCGTTTGGCCTGCCAGGCGCAGCCACAGATCATAATCCTCGGCGTGGATATAGGCCTGGCGATAGCCGCCGGCCGCGCGAACCAGGTCGGTGCGGACCATGACCGCGCTATGGCAAAGGATCGGTCCGCCCTCCAGCTGGCCAAGAATCGCCTCATGGTCGAGTGGCCGGTGGATCGGCGGATTGGATGCCGCCGCGCCGCGCTGGTCGATAAAGGTTGTTTCGCTCGCCACCAGGCCATGGTCGGGGTGGTCTGCCAGAAACGCCAACTGGCGCTCGAATCGCTGCGGCATGCAGATGTCGTCGGCATCGAAGCGCGCCACCAGCGGCGCCCGCGCCTCGGCAAACAATTGATTGAGGCTGCGGATCAGCCCCTGGCGAGGCATCGCGATCAGGCGGATGCGGCTGTCCTGCGCGGCATAGCGCTGCGCAATGGCGCGGCTTTCGTCGGTCGAGCCGTCGTCCAGGATCAGGAACTCGAAATCGCCAAATGTCTGGGCCAGCACGCTTTCGATCGCCGGGGCAAGCGTGGCGGCAGCGTTGTACATGCTGGTGGCGACCGTTACGGCCGGAGCCCGAATAGCGGGGTCGGATGTCGTCAACGTTCTGCCTCCAGAAAGCTTGGCGATGGCTCACCCCGTTTGCCGCCGCGCCGGTGCGCACGACGGCGCCAGCGCAGCATCGGGGTGGCGAGCGCCGGGAGCCAATGCCACAGGGCCATGGCCAGTTGCCATGTGTGGCCGTCCATGTGATTGCCGATACGGCGCAAGTCCGCCAGGCCCGAGCGTGCCTGGCCAGCCACGATCCGGTCGATCGCTTCTTCGAAGGCAAGGGCATCGCGCGTGTCGTTCATCAGCTGCTCGACCGCGCCGATCTGCGGCGAGCCCGGCGGCAGGGAAGCGCGGGCCTTGACCTGCACTTTCAGGCTGCCGCGCAAGAGCCGAAGTGCCTGGGCGGAAGCGGAGCCGGCGCGAACGCGATATTCGCCCAGCACCTGGTCGACATAGCGCGCCGTGCCGCCCAGCGACATCAGCCGCACCCACAGATCCAGGTCCTCGGCATGCGTCATGGTTTCGTCAAAGCCGCCCACCGCCAGAAAGTCCGCGCGGCGGAAGGTGGAGCCGATGTAGACGTTGAAGCTGCGATCGAGCACGCTCAGCCAGTCGCCCGTTTCTGCTTGAGCATGCTCGACGCAAAACCGTTCGCCCGAAACGGCGCCGAACATGCGGGCATTGCAGGTCACCAGGCGCAGGTCGGCATCGGTCTCGAGCAGCGGCACCATGGTGGCCAGATAGTCGGGGCGAAAGAGGTCGTCACCATCCAGCAGGGCAATGAGCGGTGCGCGGCTCTGCGCGATCGCGGCATTGCGCGCGGCGGAAACGCCGTGATTTGCCGTTTTCAGCAGGCGGATACGCGCATCGCTTAGAAACGAGGCAACCACGGGCGCAACGGCGGCGTCACCATCATCGACCACGATGGCTTCCCATGCCGAAATGGTCTGGCGCTGCAAGGATGTCAGCGCTTCGCCCAGGAAGGGGGCCACGCCATGCCCAGGCACGACCACGCACACGCGAAAAGGCGTGCCATCTGCGGGCAGCTGGGATTCGGCGGGGAAGGCCATGATGAGGGCTTACTCGGCTCCGGTTTAAGGATTGGCTTACATTGCCGCATTCTGTCTGGAGAATCACGAATTGTGCCCGGCCTGACAGTGATGCGTATCGCACTGGGGCTTCGTACAGATGGAAAAGCGGCAATAAGTCCAGCATTTCCGCGCGATATCGCGGAAAGTGAAACAAAAATGCAAAACGCTGTTGACGGGATCGGAAGCCCTCCATATATGCGGCTTCACCGATGCGGTGCAGCCGGTTTTTCCGGTGGCTTGGTTGTTTCCAGGTTTTGCGGTGTTGGTCGCCAGATAGGTCGGACGGCTTGTGTTTCCGGTGAGAACC
>Ga0070667_100002072_pt1 | contig 17742 bp, 18 predicted proteins | sample KBSS33metaG_FD_64659 | JGI IMG/M metagenome (GOLD analysis project Ga0070667, IMG submission 64659) | Switchgrass rhizosphere microbial communities from Kellogg Biological Station, Michigan, USA - KBS S3-3 metaG | ecosystem: Host-associated > Plants > Roots > Rhizosphere > Soil ... | reverse complement strand
GATCGCCTCCGACGCGACGACGAAGAACCAGCCGCCCGACATCGACATCATCATGTTCCACAGCAGCCCGGGCATCGCGAACGGCAGCTCCAGGCGCCAGAAGCGCTGCCAGCCCGAGAGCTGGAACACCGCGGCCGCTTCCTTCAGTTCGGCCGGCACCGTCTTCAGCGACTGGTACAGGCTGAACGCCATGTTCCAGGCCTGCGAGGTGAAGATCGCGAAGATCGCCGCGCACTCGACGCCGAACAGGTTGCCGGGAAAGAGGGCGATGAAGCCGGTCACCGTGATCGACAGGAAGCCCAGGATCGGGATCGACTGCAGGATGTCGAGCAGCGGCACCATCACGCGCTCGGCGGCGCGGTACTTCGCGGCAATCGCCGCGAAGATGCAGCTGAAGACCAGCGACGCGCCGAGCGCGAGGAACATGCGCAAGGTCGTGCGCAGCAGGTAGTACGGCAGGTAGGCCGGGTCCAGCGTCAGCGGCAGCGCCTCGCCGACCTGGTAGGGCCGCGCCATCTGCGAGCCGCCGTAGGCGAGCAGCACCAGCAGCGCCAGCACCAGCGGCAGCAGGGCCCAGTCCCAGCGGTTGCCGCTGGACTCGACCACCTGGCGGGGGAAGAAGCGCTTGTCGATCATCGGTGCAAGAAGGCGTGAACAGGCCCAGGGCGGGGTGCGAGATTGTCACCGCACGATGTGACAGACCCGCCTGCTCCAAGCCGGTTTGCACAGCTTTGCATGGGATCATCGATCCATGCACCACCCGCCCGCGCGCCAGCCGCACCGCATCCCGTCGTTCCTGCGGCACGTCGGCCCGGGGGTGGTGACCGGCGCGGCCGACGACGACCCGTCGGGGATCGCGACCTACACCCAGGCCGGCGCGCAGTTCGGCACCGGCGTGCTGTGGACGGTGTTCCTGACGATCCCGTTCATGATCGGCATCCAACTCGTCAGCGCGCGCATCGGGCGCCAGTCGGGTCAAGGCATCGCGGCGAACCTGCGGGCACATACGCCGCGGATCTTCCTGTTCGCCATCGTCGGGCTGCTGCTGGTGGCCAACACGATCAACATTGCGGCCGACATCGCGGCGATGGGCGAGGCACTGCAACTCGTGGTCGGCGGCGGCGCGCATTTCTACGCGGTCGCGTTCGGTGCGCTGACGCTGCTGCTGCAGGTGTTCGTCCCCTACCGGCGCCTCGCGCCGATCCTGAAGTGGCTGACGCTGAGCCTGTTCGTCTACGTCGCCACCGCGTTCACGGTGCACATCCCGTGGTCGACGGTGCTGCACGATCTGGTGCTGCCGCGGCTGATCCCCGATGCGGCGTTCTGGATGATGATCGTGGCGATCCTGGGCACCACGATCTCGCCCTACCTGTTCTTCTGGCAGGCCGCTCAGGAGGTCGAGGAGATGCGGCTGCACGGCCTGAAGGCCGGCGCCGAAAGCACCCGCACGCTCAGGCGCGCGAAGCGCCGCATGCGCCTGGACACGGTGATCGGCATGGTGTTCTCGAACGGCATCGCGTTCTTCGTGATGCTGACCGGCGCGATCGTGCTGCACGGCGGCGGCATCATCGATGTGCAGAGCGCGGCGCAGGCCGCGCAGGCGCTGCGCCCGCTGGCCGGCGACTTCGCGTTCGGGCTGTTCTCGCTCGGCATCATCGCCACCGGGCTGCTCGCGGTCCCGGTGCTGGCGTCGTCGGCCGCGTACGCCGTGGCCGAGGCCTTCGCGTGGCCCGAGGGGCTGGAGCGCCACTGGGGCGAGGCCAAGGGCTTCTACGCGATCATCGGCATCGCGACGATCGTCGGCACCGGGCTGATCTTCACGCCGATCGACCCGATGAAGGCGCTGTACTGGAGCGCCGTGGTCAACGGCGTGGTCGCGGTGCCGATCATGATCGCGATGATGCTGCTGGCCGGCAACCCAGCCGTGATGGGCGGGCTGCCGGTGCGCCGCAAGACGCGCCTGCTCGGCTGGGGCGCGGTGCTGCTGATGACCGCGGCCGTCGGCATGATGCTCTTCGACATGGTGCGCTGACACCGCGCCGCGGCGCCGCGTGTTCAGCCGGGCAGCTTCGCGGCGAGCAGGTCGACCTTCTCGATCTTCGGCGCCTCGGCGAGCAGTGCCGCGGCGTTCGCCATCAGCGCCGCCGCGATCGGGCCGGCGAGGTGGGCCTGGCGGTCGGTCTCGTCGGCAAAGGCGTCGAAGACACCGAAGGTGGACGGGCCGAACTTCAGCGCGAACCACGCGGTGGTGCCGGATTCGGCGTTTGCCAACGGCAACGCCCCAGCGAGAAAGTCGGCCACCGCAGCCTCCTTGCCCGGCTTGGCTTCGAGGCGGACGAACAGTGCGAGCTTGACCATGACGGTATCCTTCTGGGGGGTGGGGGAGCCCGCAGTCTGGGCGCGTCGTGCCTCGAAAGCGAGTGGCAGGACCGACAACATTGCTATCATTCCTGCCATGCGACTGCACCTGCTAGTGCTCGATGGCGCGTTCGATCTGGGCCTGGCCGCGCTGACCGACACGCTGACGACCGCGAACGAACTCGCGCCCACATTGCCGAACGCGCCGGCGCCGATCGAATTGACCCTGGTCGGCGTGCGCCGCCGCGTGCGCACTGCGCAGGGACTGACGGTGCCGGTCGTGCCGGCCGAGCGCGTCGCCGCGGCCGATGTTGTGCTCGTGCCGGCGCTCGGCGCGAAGATGCCCGACACGCTGGCGCTGCGCCTCGCGCGCCCCGACGTGGCCGACGCGGTCGCGCTGCTGCAGCGCTGGTCGCGCGGCACCGTGACGATGGGCGCGGCCTGCACCGGCACTTTCGTGCTGGCCGAGAGCGCGCTGCTCGATGGCCAGCGCGCGACCACCTCGTGGTGGCTCGCGCCGATGTTCCGCCAGCGCTACCCGCGCATCGCGCTCGACGAGTCGCGCATGCTGGTGAACTCGGCCGGCTTCACGACCGCCGGCGCGGCGATGGCGCACCTCGACCTTGCGCTGAGCGTGCTGCGCGGCCGCAGCCCGGCGCTGGCCGCGCTCGCGGCGCGCTACCTGCTGGTCGAGGCGCGCGGCTCCCAGGCCGAGTTCGTGATCCCGGATCACCTCGCGCACGCGGACCCCGTCGTCGAGCGCTTCGAGCGCTGGGCACGCCAGCGGCTGGCGCGCGGCTTCTCGCTCGCCGACGCCGCACGCGCGGTCGGGGCCAGCGAGCGCACGTTGGCGCGCCGGCTGCAGGGGGTGCTCGGCAAGACGCCGCTGTCGTATTTCCAGGACCTGCGCGTCGAGCGCGCGCTGCACCTGCTGCGCACCGGCAGCGACAGCATCGATCGGATCGCCGCGCAGATCGGCTATGCCGACGGCGTGACCCTGCGCAGCCTGCTGCGCCGCAAGCTGGGCAAAGGCGTGCGCGAGTTGCGCGCGCGGTCTTGAGGGCCGCCGCGCTCAGGCGATGCCGAGTTGGCGCGTGACCGTCAGCGCCGGCGGATGCGCCAGCGTCTGGTAGACGACGCAGTAGCGTTCGGTCAGACGCAGCAGCGTCGCGAGCTGTTCGTCCGAGGCATCGGTGTCGAGCGTGAAGCGCAGACGAATCGCCTGGAAGCCGACCGGTGCGTCCTTCGACACGCCGAGCGTGCCGCGGAAGTCGAGGTCGCCCTCGGCCTGCAGCGCGGCGTCGCGCAGCTCGATGCCCAGCGCCGTCGCCACCGCGTTGAGCGTGACGCCGGCACAGGCCACCAGCGCCTCGAGCAGCATGTCGCCGGAACACGCGGCCAGTCCGCTGCCGCCGGTGGCCGGATGCAGCCCGGCGACGACCAGCGCCTTGCCGGTCTCGATCTTGCAGCTGACGCCTTCGCCGAGGCGCCCTTGCGCGCGCAGCGTGATCAGCGCGGCTTCCGGTGTGTCGGAATACTGCTTCTTCAACGGCGCCTGGACGGCGCGCAGATCATCGGCGTTCATGGTGCAAGGATCTCCGGGCGAGAGCCGCATCTTCGCATCCGCGGCGCCGGCCCGCGTGTCACGCCGGCACGAACTTCAGCGCGACACCGTTGTTGCAGTAGCGCTTGCCGGTCGGGCGCGGGCCGTCGTCGAACACATGGCCCTGGTGGCCCTCGCAGCGCGCGCAGTGGTATTCGCTGCGCGGCACGATCAGCTTGAAGTCGGTCTTCGTGACGACCGCACCCGGCAGCGAGGTGAAGAAGCTCGGCCAGCCGGTGCCGCTGTCGAACTTGGTGTCGCTGGCGAACAGTGCGAGCTCGCAGCCGGCGCAGTGGAACACGCCCTTGCGGTGCTCGTCGTTCAGCGGGCTGCTGCCGGGCCGCTCGGTGCCCTCGTGGCGCAGCACGTCGTAGGCCGCGGGCGCCAGGCGCTTCTTCCATTCGGCATCGGCCAGGCGCAGGGGCTCGATCTTCGGTGCGGCGGTGGTCTGGGCGCGGCCGGTCTTCGCGGCCAGGCCCAGCGTGCAGAGCAGGGCGAGCAGGGGGCGGCGGGTCATGGCGAAATCTCCGTGGGTCGTGAAGCGATAGGTCGGGCGGCGGTGCCGAATCTTTCGGTGCGATTCAACTCCGCGGCCAAAGTGCCCACAGACGCAGCGGCTGCTTCATCCGTCCCGCCTGGTTCTCGGCGTCGGCGTCCCAGCCCCAGAAGTAGTCGGCACGCACTGCGCCGGTGATCGCGCTGCCGGTGTCCTGCGCCATCACGAGCCGGCGCAGCGGCGCGCTCGACAGCGGCTCGGTGCTGTCGAGCCAGACCGGCGTGCCGTACGGCACCGCGAGGGCATCGACCGCGACCGAGCGGCCCGGCGTCAGCGCCACGCCCTGCGCGCCCTTTGGGCCGAGCGTCGGGTCGGGCAACGGCTCTTCGCGGAAGAACACGACGCGCGGGTTGGCCCAGAGCATCTCGTTCAGCCGCTTCGGGTTCTGCCGCGCCCAAGCCTTGATGCCCGGCCACGAAGCCTGCGTCGGCGTCAGCGCGCCCTGGTCGATCAGCCAGCGACCGACCGACGTGTACGGCTGGTCGTTGTGGCCGGCGAACGCGACGCGCACCAGCTTGCGCCGGCCGTTCGCCTCGATGATGTCGAGCCGCCCCGAGCCCTGGATCTGCAGGATCAGCGCGTCCAGCGGGTCGGCCACGTAGGCCAGCGCGCGGCCGCGCACGCTCGCCTTCGCGGCGGGCAGCGTGTCGAGCTGCTGGCGCGTCCAGTAGGGCTTGCGCGTGGCGAGGTCGGTGGGCGGGCCGTACAGCGGCACCTGGTGCGCGCCGCGCGGCGTGCGCGTGGCCTCGACCAGCGGCTCGAAGTAGCCGGTCAGCAGTCCGTCGGCATTGCCCTCGAGCGATTCGACGCGGTACGGCTGCAGGCGCTGGCGCAGCCAGGCGCGCGCCGCGTCGTCGCTGAATGCCGGCGTGGCCGCGTTGCGCGCCTGGGCGCACAGCGCCTCCCAGCCGAAGGCGGGGCGCTCGCAGCCGCGCAGCAGCGCCGGCCACAGTTCGCTGACGCGGTCGCTCTCCCAGCCCGGCAACGCGTCCCAGTCGACCGGGACCCAGCGCGCCCGGGCGCGCACGATCGTCGGGTTGACCATTGGCACGGCCAACGGGTTGGTCGCGGCGGCGGGCATCTCGGCCGGCGCCGGCGCGCGCGGTGGCGGGCTGGAGCACCCCGCCAGCAACCCTAGAATCGCCGCCGGCAGCAGGGCCTTGAGGACATTCGACATGTGGGTACTCTTTCTGGAAGCATTCGGCGCCGTGCTGCTGCTGGTGTTGATTGTCTGGTGGACGATGTTTCACGGCCGACGCAAAGGCGAGCGTGACGAAGACGGCGACAGCTGATCACTCGGCGGGCCAGATGAACGACAGCGGCTTGCGCCACAGGCGCGCGCGGACCGCCCGGTAGATGCGGCTGCGGTCGGCCAGGCGGATGCCGCGCGAACGCAGCGCGACGCGAAACGCCATCAGGAAACTTACCGTCAGGTTCAGCACGCCGGTCACCGCAACGGCCGCCACGCACCACCAGAACGGCGCGTGGCGCAGCAGCGCGAAGCCCTCGGCGCCGACCGCTGCGGCGAGCTGGCCGGTCGAGAGCGTCACGTGCCGCACCTCCAGCGGCAAGCCGAAGAACAGCGCCACGACCGGCACGATGCCCAGCATCAGCCCGAGCGAGGTGTTCGACGCGAAGCCCGAGATGTTGGCGCGCCAGTAGGCACCCCAGCGCTGCGCCCGCGCCGCGCCCAGCCGCGCGACGATGCGCGGGTTCCAGGCGATCGCGCTGTCCAGCCGGTGCCAGACGAACCAGTTCTCGACCCAGCCGGCGATCAGCGAGCTCGCGAACAGCAGCACGCCGGTGAAGGCTGCGAACAGCGGCGTGGCGCCGAGCAGCGTCAGCGACTCCAGCACGTGTTGCGCGTCGGTGTGTCCGACCAGCGGCTGGCCGAACGCAGCCCGCCAGCCGAACTGCACCGCGAGCACGACCGGCGCGACCAGCGAGAGATTGCCGAAGATCCCCGCGGCCTGCGAGCGGATCAGCTGCGCGACCTCGTCGACGAAGCCCTCGACGTGCTCGTCGGTGGACAGGTCGGCGAGCTTCTCGGCCATCGCCGGCGCCGTCATCGCCGGCTGCTTGGTCGCCACCGTGAAGTGCAGCAGCTGGATCAGCACGAAGCTTGCCGCGTAGTTCACGCCCGCCCAGAACCCGCCCCAGAACGGCGACAGCGCCAGCGCCAGCACCGCGAACTTGATGAAGGTGGTCGCCGCCAGCACCGTGCCGCCGCCGGCGGCGGCGCGCAGCATCCGGCGGTATTCGGCCAGCGTGCGCGTGATGTAGTGCTGGCCGGTCTCGGCGCTGCGCTCGGCGACCTTGCGCGCGAGCAGCGAGTAGTGCTCGGCCATCAGGCCGCGGATGCTGCGCCGCTCGTCGGCGGTGTGCACGAGCTCGGCGATCAGCCGCGCGATCTCGCGCGCCGGCTCGGGGCTGACGACGCAGGTCAGCAGCGCGTCGATGCGGTGCGTGCGTGCGCGCAGCTGGTCGACCTCGAACACCACGTCGACCGAGACGCCGTGCGCTTCGAGGTGCTCGTGCACGCTCTCGGCGCAGCGCCGACACTGCGCGAGCAACGCGCGCAGGTACTGCGCCTCCTGAAGCAGCGCGGCCTCGGTGGCCGGCGTGGCCTGGCCTTCACTCGGTGCATTCGCCGCGGTCTGCGGATCGACGCTGAGCGCCTGGGCATGGTCGCTGACCTGTTCGGCGATGCGCGCGAGCTGGCGGAACGGCCGGTCGACCAGCAGTTCGGGGCTCATGCGCAGGCGCAGCGCCGGCGCGAAGCCCGAGGCCCGCACCGCGCTGGCGAGGAACACGATCGCGTCGAGGAAAGGCGCGCGCCAGGCGTGGCTGGTGCGCTGCGGCGCGACGAAGCGGCGCAGCCGCTCCAGCGTCGCGTCGTCGATCGCGAGCAGCCAGGCCGCGTCGTCGGCGTGCGGGAACAGCAGCGCGAACAGTTCGCCCAGGTCTGTCGTTGCTGGTGTCAGCGGCAGCACGCGGGCGCGGATGCGCCGGCCGAGTTCGCCCCACAGGTCCATGCGCGGGGCGAAACCGAAGTCGGCCAGCAGCGCCGCGTTGTCGACCTCGGCCCAGATGCGATGCAGCAGCTCGACGACGCGGTCCTGATGCTCCGGGTGCCTCTCGAGCACGCCCAGCAGGTGCCGCAGGCGCAGCACCGGGCGCGGCGTGGCGGTCGCGTTGATGTCGGTGTCGGCGTCGCGCGCGGCCTCGACCGGTGCATGACGCAGCCACTCGAGCAGCCGGATCAGCCACAGGTGCCGCTCGGGCAGGCTCGCCTTCGGGTCGGCCGCGTTCAGCAGCGCGGTCAGGTCCCAGGGCGCTACCCGTTTCACCATCAATGCAGCGCGGACGCCAGCGTCAGGCCGAACTCGGCGATCGGTGCGTCGAACGGGTAGGCGTCCTCGGTCATGCAGAAGAAGGTGCCGCGCATCGTGCCGTGCGGCGTGGCCAGGCGCGTCCCGCTCGTGTACTCGAAGGTCTCTCCGGGCTTGAGCAGCGGCTGGTGCCCGACCACCGCGAGACCGCGCACCTCGTCGGTGTGGCCGTTCGCATCGGTGATGATCCAGTGGCGCGCGATCAACTGCGCGGTGACGTTGCCGCTGTTGCGGATCGTCACGGTGTACGCGAACGCGTGCTGGCCGCTCGCGGCGTCGGATTGCTCGGGCAGGTGGCGCACGCTGACCGTGCTGGTCAGTTCGGCTTTGCGATCGGGGTTTGGCATGCGGCCGATTCTGGCAGCAACAGGGTTGACACCTAGAATCCCGGCCATTCCTCAAAGCGACCGTCCGACGCGAACGACCACCCATGCCGAACCCCCGCAGTTACCGCATCGCCCCGAGCATTCTCTCGGCCGATTTCGCGCGCCTCGGCGACGAGCTGCGCGACGTCATCGCGGCCGGCGCCGACTGGATCCACTTCGACGTGATGGACAACCACTACGTGCCGAACCTGAGCTTCGGCCCGATGGTGTGCGAGGCGCTGCGCAAGCACGCCGTGAAGGCCGATGGCACCAAGGTGCCGATCGACGTGCACCTGATGGTGCAGCCGGTCGACGCGCTCGCGGTCGCGTTCGCGCAGGCCGGTGCCGACCGCATCAGCTTCCACCCCGCCGCCAGCGCGCATGTGGATCGCACGATCCAGCTGATCCGTGCCGAGGGCTGCAGCGCCGGGCTGGTGTTCAACCCGGCCGCGTCACTCGACGAACTCGAGTGGACCATCGACGAGATCGACCTGGTGCTGGTGATGAGCGTGAACCCCGGCTTCGGCGGGCAGAGCTTCATTCCCGGCGCGCTGAAGAAGATCGAACGCATCCGCTCGCTGATCGATGCGAGCGGGCGCGACATCCGGCTCGAGGTCGACGGCGGCATCAAGGTCGACAACATCCGCGCCGCCGCCGATGCCGGCGCCGACACCTTCGTCGCCGGCAGCGCGATCTTCGGGCAGCCCGACTACCGCGCCGTCATCGCCGCGATGCGCGCGCGCCTGGCCGGCTGAGGGCGCGCGCTCAGAGCGCGCGCAACTGCGCGTCGCGCAAGCCGACCAGCACCGCCTCGCCGGTGTCGCGGTCCACGCGGAACTCGCCGTAGCGTGCGCTCGCGAAACGTTCGGCGCTGCCTTCCTCGAAGAAGAATGCGTTCGTTCCGAGCCAGACATGCCCGCCGCGGATGCGGTAGCGCAGCCTGAGCGTAGGCTGCGTGTCGGCCTCGGCGAGCCGGGCGACCTGCTGCGCGTCGAGCGCGACGGCGGCCCAGCGCGTCTCGCCCTCGCGCGGCGCGTTGCCGGGACTCGCGCTGCCGCGTTCGAGATCCTGCGCGAGCGCGAAGCGCAGCGCCATGTAGTCGCCCTGCATCAGCGAGCGCGGGTCGACCGGCGCGAGCGCGAGGTAGAGGCTCGCGCCGTCGCGGCGGATGCGCTCCTTGCCGACGATCGAGAGATTCACCGCGCCCAGCACCAGCAGCGCGCCGAGCGCGATCAGGGCGCGAATCCAGGTGGTGTTCATGGGGCCTCCGGAAGCCTGAACCAGCGTGCGGCCAGCAGCATCGCCGCGCCCATCGCCAGCATCAGCAGCGACTTCAGCAGCAGCGAGGTGCCGAGCGCGTAGTAGAAGTGCGAGACGTGCAGCAGCACGGCGAACACGCTCGCACCCATCAGCGCGCGGCTGCGCAGCGCGAAGCCCGCGGCCACACCGGCGAGCGCACCGAGCGCCGACAGCAGCGGCCACAGCGCGAGCCAGTCGGGGCGCGTCGCGCCGCGCTCGACCAGCCAGCGCAGCGAGTCGAACGGTTCGGATGCGAGCGTCGCAAACGCGAGGCCGACGATCGCGCCGCCCAGCATTGGCCGCAATGCCGGTGCCCAACCCCGTGCCATCCACACGGCTTCGCGGCGCAGCAGCGTCCACAGGCCGGCGCCGACCGGCAGCCAGGTCGCCAGCCAGCCGGCCAGCGCATGTGCCGGCGACGGCTCACCGTGCGCTCCACGCGCCAGAATTCCGGCTCGCCGAAGAGCACGAAGCGCACCGTCAGCGCCCAGGCCAGCGTCGCGAACAGGGCCGACAGGCTGCGGTGCAGCGCGTTCGGCATCGCCAGCGCGAGCACGATCTGCAGCAGCAGCGCGCTGGCGGCGATCGGCCCGATGCCGCGTGCGTGCTCGTTCATCGCGTACAGCACCAGGCACTGACCGGCGATCGACAGCGCGAGCGCGAGCTGACTGACGAACGCGCCCTCACGGTCGACCTTGAACAGCCCCCAGGCCGCGGCCAGCAGCACCGCACCGGTGAACGCGGCGCCTTCCGCGCGATCGGGGTGGAACAGCAGCGCGACGAAGCCGAGCACGAAGAAGCCGGCGATCCAGCCGCTCGTGCCGAGCAGCGCCGCGATGTACCAGGGGCGCCCAGGTGGTGCAGCGATGTCGGCGGCGGGTGCTTCGGTCGATCTCGCGGTGACCAGCGCGCGGACTTGCAGTTCGCGCAGCAAGGCGGGGGCCGTCGTGATCATGCGGGGGCTCCTTCGGTGTCTAGCGGCGCGCCTTCGCGCCAGGCGCGCACCCAATGCATCAGCAGCAGCCCCGCGCCGGTCGAGGCGGCGATCAGCCAGAACGCGATCATGAAGAACGCGCCGATGTCGTTGATGCGTATGCTGTGGCCGAGCCAGACGGTCGAGATCGCGATCGCGCTGGCGGCGATCAGCGCCATCGGGAAGACGTCGCGTCGGGCGCGCCAGGTCGCGACGGCGATCGCAGCGCCTGCAGCGACGAAGCACAAGACGACCGCCGCGCCATGGCTCGCCCCGGTGTCGGCCTCGCGGCGCCAGACGGGCTGCAGGATCACCATCAGCACCGCAACCGTGCCGTAGACGAAGCCCAGGCTCGCCAGGGAACGCACCAGCCAGAGCGGCGCGGCGCTCGCGAACCGCGTGCGGCGCAGCATCAGGAACGTGCCGGCCCCGAGCAGGTTCACTCCCCAGGGCAGCATCAGCAGCCCCGTGCGGTCGATGCCCCAGCCGGCGACGACCCGCCAGATGAAGTGATCCGGGCCGAGCCAGCCGCACAGCAGCGCAAGAGCAATGTTCAGCACCGTCCACCACACCGCCCACAGCGCACCCGAGACGCCCGCGAGCGCGAACGGCAGCGCCAACAGTGCCCAGCCAAAGAACAGCTCGTGGACATCGGCGCCGGTCTGGTAGGACTGGCCGAACAGCGCGAGCAGCCCGCCGGTCAGCAAGGTCGCGAGGATCAGCGCGGCCTGGCCGACCGCTGCCGGCGGCGCACGCCAGCAGGCGAGCGCGACGCAGGCCACGAGCGCGCACTGCAGCAGCGCGAAGCGGCCGAACACGCCGTAGTCCTGCCAGTTGGCGGCGATGAAGAACAGCACGCCGGCGCCGAGCGCGCCCAGCCCGGCCGCGTGCAGCAGCGCCGCGGCGAAGGTGCGCCACTGCGGCCGATCGGGTTGTGCGGCAGTGAGCCGCAACGCGGCGGCAATGGCCGGCGGCGTCAGCGCGTGACGGGCGGAGAAGGCATCGAGTGCGGTTCGGTCCATGCGGCAAGCGTACCCGGGCTCGCGCCGGCCACGCGGCCCCGTTCGCGGGGGATCGGGCGCCGCGCCCGGCGGTATCGCGGCGCGATGCGCGGGCGCGCTCCATCGTGGCAATGGCCGGCGCAATCCCGCCGATCCAAAGCTGAGTCACACTGGCGGGATGGCAGACCTGCACGCCCACCACGAACACCACCACGGCCATGCGCAGACCGATGACCACGCGCATCACGGTCACGACCACGCGCACGGGCATGGCCACCACCATGCGCCGGCCAACTTCGACCGGGCGTTCGCGATCGGCATCTCGGTCAACATCCTGTTCGTCGCGATCGAGGCCTTCTACGGCTGGAAGGTCAATTCGCTCGCGCTGCTGGCCGACGCCGGCCACAACCTGGGTGATGTCGCCGGGCTGGTGATGGCCTGGGGCGGCGCGCTGGCCGGCAAGTTGCGGCCCGATGCGCGCTACACCTACGGCTGGAAGCGCGCCTCGATCCTGGCCGCGTTCGCGAACGCGCTGCTGCTGCTGGTGGCGATGGGTTCGCTGGCCTGGGAGGCGATCGGCCGGCTGAGCGCGCCCGAGCCGACGCAAGGCCTCACCGTGATGGTCGTCGCGGGCATCGGCATCGTCGTCAACGCGGGCACGGCGCTGTTGTTCATGCGCGGCCGCGACGACGACATGAACATCCGCGGCGCCTACCTGCACATGGCGAGCGACGCGCTGGTGTCGGCCGGCGTCGTGGTCGTCGGCGCGCTCGCGTTGTGGACCGGCTGGGCCTGGCTCGACCCCGTCGCCAGCCTCTTGATCGCGGTCGTGATCGTGGTCGGGACCTGGGGCCTGTTCCGCCAGTCGCTGCGCCTGATGTTCGACGCCGTGCCCGAACACATCGACCTGCGCGCAGTTCGCGACCTGCTCGAGGCGCTGCCCGGCGTGGCGCGGGTGCACGACCTGCACGTCTGGGCCACCGGCACGACCGACGTGGTGCTGACCGCGCACCTGGTGATGCCGGCCGGGCACCCGGACGATCCGTTCTTCGAGAGCGCCACGCACCAGCTGCGCGACCGGTTCAAGATCGGCCACGTCACGCTGCAGGTCGTGCGCGAGCCGTTCATGGCGTTGTGCGAAGGCACGCCGGACGCGGTCGAGCTGCGGCCGGCGCACCGCCACTGAGTGAGAGAACCCCATGGAGTTCAAGGACTACTACAAGACGCTTGGCGTGGCGCGCGACGCGTCGCCCGACGAGATCAAGAGCGCCTACCGCAAGCTGGCGCGCAAATACCACCCGGACGTCAGCAAGGAGCCGCAGGCCGAGGCGCGCTTCAAGGACATCAGCGAAGCGAGTGAGGTGCTGCGCGACCCCGAGAAGCGCGCCGCCTACGACGCCGCCGGCGCGCAGTGGGAACGCCAGCAGGCCGCGGGTGCAGCGGGCGCGGGCCGGCCGCAAGACTTCCAGCCGCCACCGGGCTGGGACACCGGCTTCGAGTTCAGCGGCGGCGAGGAGGATCTGTTCGGCGGCGCCGACCACAGCGATTTCTTCGAGGCGCTGTTCGGCCGTGCCGCGCGCGCAGGCCGCGCCGGCGCACGTCGCCCCGACGTGCAGATGGCGGGGCAGGACCACCACGCGAAGGTGATGATCGATCTCGAGGACGCATTCCACGGTGCGCAGCGCAGCATCTCGCTGCGCATGCCGGCGCTGGACGACGAGGGCCGCGGCGTGCTGCGCGAGCGCACGCTGGACGTCAACATCCCCAAGGGCATCCGCGAAGGCCAGCACCTGCGCCTGGCTGGCCAGGGTGGCCCGGGGCTGGGCAGCGGCCCGGCCGGCGACCTGTTCCTCGAGATCGTGTTCAAGCCGCATCCGCGCTACCGCGTCGACGGTCGCGATGTCTACGTCGACCTGCCGCTCGCACCCTGGGAGGCCGCGCTCGGCGCGGCGGTCGGCGCCGCGACGCCGGACGGCGAAGTCGAGCTGACGATCCCGCCGGGCTCGGCGGCCGGCCGCAAGCTGCGGCTCAAGGGCCGGGGCATTCCGGGGCAGCCGCCCGGCGATCTCTACGTGGTGCTGGCGATCGCGCTGCCGCCCGCCGCCGACGCGAAGGCCCGCGCCGCGTACCAGGCCTTCGCGCAGGCGTTCGAGTTCGATCCGCGTGCCCCGAAGTGACAGACAGAGGATCCGTGCCATGACCGACCACGTCAACGCCACCATCGTCGAAGACGAGATGCAGATGAGCCTGGCCGAACTGGCGCGCGCTTGTCGCGCACAGGAAGAGCAGATCCACGTCTGGGTCGTCGAAGGTGTGCTGCAGCCGATCGGCGATTCGCCCCCGACCTGGCGCTTTGCCGGCGCGTCGCTGCGCCGCGCGAAGCTGGCGATCACGCTGACGCGCGAACTCGAGATCAACACGCCCGGCGTCGCGCTCGCGCTCGACCTGATGGACGAGATCGAGGATCTGCGGACGAGGCTGCGGCGCGTGGGCCGCGGCTGACGGATGCTGTCCCTCAGCCGCCCGACGCTGCCCGCGAATCTGTGCGCCGCGATCGTCGACCTCGACGGCACCCTGGTCGACACGATCGGCGACTTCGTCGTCGTGCTCGACCGCGTGCTCGCCGAGCTCGGGCTGCCGCGGATCACGCGCGCGTTCGTCGAGCACACGGTGGGCAAGGGCTCGGAGCACCTGATCCGCAGCACGCTGGCCGAGGTCGGCGCGGACGCTGCCCTGTACGACGACGCGTGGGCCCGCTACCAGCGCCACTACCGCGCGGTCAACGGCGAGCACTCGGACGTGTACCCGGGCGTGGTCGAGGGCCTGGCGGCATTGACTGCGCGCGGCTGGAAGCTCGCGTGCTTGACCAACAAGCCGGGCGCGTTCGCCCAGGCGTTGCTGCGCAAGAAGGAGCTGGACGGCTTTTTCGGCGCGGTGTTCGGCGGCGATGCGTTCGAGCGCCGCAAGCCGGACCCGTTGCCGCTGCTGAAGACTTGCGAGGCGCTGGGAACGCTGCCCGCGCGCACGCTGATGATCGGCGATTCGAGCAACGACGCGCGCGCGGCGCGCGCGGCGGGCTGCCCCGTCGTCCTGGTCAGCTACGGCTACAACCACGGCGAGCCGGTGGCCGCGGTCGATGCCGACGGCGTGATCGACCGGCTCGATCAGTTGTAGGACGCGCCGCCGGGGTTCACCGGCGCCCGGCCGAGCAGCGCCTCCTTCAGCTGGGCGTCGGCGGGGGCGTTGCCGAGCCAGATCTTCATCAGTGCGGAATAGAACTCCGGCTCCTTGATCGCCGCGCCCTCCGGCTTGCCGTTGACCGAGATCACGGTGCCGGTGCCGGGGAGCCACTCGACCGCGAACGACTCGCCGGCCATGAGCTTCTTGCGGCTCGAGAAGATGTCGCTCATGCGCAGGATGCCCGCGATCGACTTCGAGAACTCCTCGCGCGGCGCGTTCTGCTCCATGCCCTTGGTGAACAACTTGCCGAGCTCGTTGGCATCGATGTCGCGCAGCATCACGATCTGCAGCCGGTGCGGCCCCGGCGCGGCGAGCACGGCTTCGGGCGTGGCGGCCTTCTCGGCGAGATAGAGCGCCGCCGCGTAGACCTTGAAGACGACCTTGTGGCGAACGCCCGCGCCGTTGATCTGCAACCGGCTGCTGCCGATCTGCACCGTGTTCGCGAACTTGACGCCGGCGATGTCCGTGGTCTGGGCCTGGCCGGCGAGTGGCAGGGCGAGGGTGGCAGCCAGGCTGGCCGCGGCGAAGATTCGGCGCATGGGGCTTGTCTCGGGGAAGTTGGGTGACTGTCGGATGCGTTCGACGAGTGCGCTGGGCGTAGGGCACGCGATCCGCTTCGAACGGGTTCTATCGGACCGGGCGGTGCCGACTTGAGCCCTGCTACACTTTTGCGCATGTTCATTCCGCGCAAAAGCACGATCGCGTGCGCCACCGGGTCGTCGAACGACCGGGGAGCCTGGCCCTGGCGGGGCCGCTCCGTTCACGCCTGAGGCGTGTCTTGTCGCGGTCGGCGGCGTGTCCCGAACGGCACGATCGCCGGCTCCACCGGCGGCCTCGCGCGAGGCGCCGCATCTCTCGATGATTTTCCGGCGCGCGGGCGCGCCGCGACCAGTCGGCCTGTGGAGGGCCATCGAACATGATCACCGAACTTGAATTCAAGAGCCTGGCGAGCCAGGGCTACAACCGCATCCCGCTGATCGCCGAGGCGTTCGCGGATCTCGAAACGCCGCTGTCGCTGTACCTGAAGCTCGCCTACGCCTCCGGCGGCGGCAAGCACAGCTTCCTGCTCGAATCGGTCGTCGGCGGCGAGCGCTTCGGGCGCTACTCGTTCATCGGGCTGCCGGCGCGCACGCTGCTGCGCGCGACCGGCTTTCGCACCGAGGTCGTGACGAACGGGCAGGTCGTCGAGACGAACGACGGCAACCCGCTCGACTTCATCGCCACCTACCAGCAGCGCTTCAAGGTCGCGCTGCGACCCGGCATGCCGCGCTTCTGCGGTGGCCTGGCGGGTTACTTCGGCTACGACGCCGTGCGCTTCATCGAACCGAAGCTGGCCAAGACCGAGAAGACAGGCGGCATCGCCACGCCCGACATCCTGCTGCTGCAGTGCGAAGAGCTGGCCGTGATCGACAACCTGTCGGGCCGCCTGTACCTGATCGTCTACGCCGACCCCGGCCAGCCCGAGGCCTTCCACGGCGCGAAGCGGCGCCTGGCCGAACTCGGCGACCAGCTGAAATACAGCGTCACCGCGCCGGCCGTGAAACGCGGCGCCTCGCACGGCGTCGAGCGCGAGTTCGGCAAGGAGGCCTACATCGCCGCGGTGCTGCGCGCGAAGGAGTACATCGCGGCCGGCGACATGATGCAGGTGCAGGTCGGCCAGCGCCTGCGCAAGCGCTACACCGAGTCGCCGCTGAGCCTGTACCGCGCGCTGCGCTCGCTGAACCCGTCGCCGTACATGTACTTCTACGACATGGGCGAGTTCCAGATCGTCGGCGCCTCGCCGGAGATCCTGGTGCGCCACGAGCGCGTGGCCGAGGGCGACAAGGTCACGATCCGCCCGCTCGCCGGCACGCGCCCGCGCGGCGCGACGCCCGAACTCGACCGCGCGCTCGAAGCCGAGCTGAAGGCCGACCCGAAGGAGCGCGCCGAGCACGTGATGCTGATCGACCTGGCGCGCAACGACATCGGCCGCATCGCGAAGACCGGCACGGTCAAGGTCACCGAGGCCTTCACGGTCGAGCGCTACTCGCACGTGATGCACATCGTCAGCAACGTCGAAGGTCTGTTGAAGGACGGCATGACGAACCTCGACGTGCTGCGCGCGACCTTCCCGGCCGGCACCTTGACCGGTGCGCCGAAAATCCGCGCGATGGAGATCATCGACGAGCTCGAGCCGGTCAAGCGCGGGATCTACGGCGGCGCCTGCGGCTATCTGAGCTTCGCCGGCGACATGGACGTGGCGATCGCGATCCGCACCGGCATCGTCCAGGACCAGGTGCTGTACGTGCAGGCCGCGGCCGGCGTGGTCGCCGATTCGATCCCCGAGATGGAGTGGAGAGAAACCGAAGCCAAGGCGCGCGCACTGATCCGCGCGGCGGAACTCGTCGAGGAGGGCTTCTGACCATGCTGCTGATGATCGACAACTACGATTCGTTCACCTACAACCTGGTGCAGTATTTCGCCGAGCTCGGCGAGGAGGTGCGGGTGTTCCGCAACGACGAGATCACGCTCGAAGGCATCGCCGAGCTGCGCCCCGCGCAGCTCGTGCTGTCGCCCGGGCCGTGCTCGCCGGCCGAGGCCGGCATCTGCGTCGCCGCGATCGAGGCTTTCACCGGCAAGCTGCCGATCCTGGGCGTGTGCCTGGGCCACCAGGCGATCGGCGCGGCGCTGGGCGGCAAGGTGATCCGCGCGAAGACGCAGATGCACGGCAAGACCGATGTGATCACGACCGACGAGCGCGGCGTCTACACCGCGCTGCCGAGTTCGTTCACGGTGATCCGCTACCACTCGCTGGTGATCGAACGTGCATCGCTGCCCGCAATGCTCGACGTGACCTCGACTTCGCAAGACGGCGAGATCATGGGCGTGCGCCACCGCGCGCTGGCCGGCACGGCGACGCCGCTCGAAGGCGTGCAGTTCCACCCCGAGTCGATCCTGACCGAGCACGGCCACGCG
>Ga0070667_100002062_pt1 | contig 17779 bp, 16 predicted proteins | sample KBSS33metaG_FD_64659 | JGI IMG/M metagenome (GOLD analysis project Ga0070667, IMG submission 64659) | Switchgrass rhizosphere microbial communities from Kellogg Biological Station, Michigan, USA - KBS S3-3 metaG | ecosystem: Host-associated > Plants > Roots > Rhizosphere > Soil ... | reverse complement strand
TTGATCCGTCGATACAAGTCCTGTAAGAAGGCCAAATCCGATGCGAACAGGTTCTCGATGACGAATTCGTCGATCGGTGATACCGAGCCAATTGCCTGCACGGTGCGAGCCAGCAAGGCAACGGTGAGGTAAGCGGGGTTCTGTCGAACCCGGGCATCGACCTGCACGTTGATCTCGTCGCGGGCGGTCGCCAACCGCATTACGCCGTCCCGATGAACTCGACCCTGCTCGTCGACGTAACCTCTAGGCAGAATAAAGGGATACTCGGTTAGGACGGTGGTTTTCAGGGCCGGCATCGGAGCATAGTCAGGAGCCAGTGATGCCGATTGGATCGTCATCATGCGCCCGGCAACGAGGCGCTAGGACTGCCGACGATGCCATTGATCGGGATCGATATCTCATCGCAGCTGAACACCACGGTGATCTGCGGTGAATCGGTGGCCCCGGCTCGCATGCTGGCCAGCTCCATCTTTGCCGGCCACGCGGAGTGCAAGAGCCACACGAATTGGATTTGCGACTCATCAGGGTTTTGGCCTGGAGAACCAGCTGAATATGCGGTCAAGGTGCAGTCCAGGCGGGCCGTCGGGCTGCCGGCTTGAGCGTTGAGATGCCAAATCCACAATGACGTTTCGGTGTCCATGGGCTTCTTCAGCGTCACCGTGGGCGGCTTGGTCTTACCGTACTGCTTCGTGTGGACGATACCGCCGACAGGGTTGCAGAAGATGAACTCGTGCGGTTCGACCTCCATGACGATGCCGGCTAGTTCGGAAAATGACCACATCCCGCCCTTGGCAACTTGCAGGGTGAAACGCGGTGAACTGAGTAGGACTGGCACGGTAGATGTTCCGGGCATTGCCTGAGCTCCAATCGGATGTCAACGGGTTTCGGCTCAATCGGCTGCGTCGCGTTCGCGATGCCGCCGCAGGGCCGGTGGCTACTCTTCGAGCCCAGCGCCTTCTGCGTACTGCGATAAGCGAAACACCACGAACTCCGCGGGCTTCACCGGGGCGATCCCGATGTCAATGGTCAAGATGCCGACATCGCGGTTCTCGGCCGGATTGTTCTCGGCGTCGCACTTGACGAAGAATGCCTGCTCGGGCGATGAGCCGAATAGTGCTCCGCTTCGCCACACACGTCGTAGGAACATGGTGATGTTGCGGCGAACCGAACCCCACAGCAATGCGTCATTTGGCTCGAACACCACCCAGTTCGTCCCCTGAAGAATCGACTTCTCCAGGAAGTTGAACAACCGTCGGACGTTGAGGTAACGCCACTCGGGATCGCTGCTCAGCGTCCGCGCACCCCAGATTCGAATTCCCTGACCGGGGAAGGAACGAACACAATTGATACCTAGCGGATTGAGCTGATCGTGCTCACCCTTGGTCAGCCCGCACTGCAGATCGATAACGCCACGGATGACTTCGTTGGCCGGAGCCTTGTGTACGCCGCGCGTCTCATCGTTTCGTGCCCACACGCCGGCGACGTGGCCGCTCGGGGGAACATAGATCGGCTGCCCTCGCAGCGGATCCATGATCTTCACCCACGGCCAATACAGTGTGGCGTACTTGGAGTCGTACCCAGCGACATCGACCCGCCACTCCTTCATCTGCTGCGGAGTGAGCTCTGGCGGCGGATCCAGAATGGCCACGCGGTCGCCCATCAACTCGCAATGAGCAATCATGGCAAGTTGAACTGCTTTGAGTCCGTCGTCATCAATCACACCGGCCTGGTAGCCGCTCATGAGATCCGGCACCGTCAGCATGGTGATGTCGTCGATGGCTTCCAGACCTGCGAACCCACTGCGGGCTTCTACGTCGCCCACGTACTCCCCCGGCGTGACATTTCGCACCGCCGGCAGATCACCACCGTTGAGGGCGATCTTGGTGTTCCGCACGGGCGTGAGTGCCGAGCCGGTTCGAAGATCCTCGATAGAAATCAGCTTGGAGGTCTGGCGTACGGCTGCCGCCAGGCTGGCCGCGCCTCGCTTGGTGCTCACGTTGTCGAAGGACTCGACGACGTGATCGCCTCGAAACACCAGAAGTTTGAAGTGGTCCTCGCCCGGCTCGGAGGCATCGACGACCTCGATCGACAGATCGTTGGCGAGAGCGCCGCGTTCCAGGGCCTGCACGGTAAAGGCTGGCTTGCGGTCCTCACCGACCGCCGCCACCTCAGCCCGGGCTAACAACGCTCGTTCGGCATCGTTGTGCTCGGTTGTCCCGTCGGGTCCAGTGCCGGTACCGATCCGCACTACGTAGGCAGAGCCGCCGCCGTTGAGGAAGTAGCCATAAACCGAATGCGGTAGGTAGGCGCCGTCGACCAACCCACCGAAAGTGTTGGAGTATTGCGTCCAATTCGTCACCAGTACCGGTTGATTGATCGGGCCTCGCTCGGCGAAGCCGACGAATGCACAGATCGCCGTGCCGACGCCTTCTATCGGTTTCGTTCCAGACGACACTTCTTCCACATACACACCAGGCGATAGGTACGTCGGCATTGAGCCCTCCCACAATCGAACGCTATGAATGGCAGCCGATTTATCGTGTCAGCCATCCGCTGCTCTCGTTCGCGCAGTACATCCAAGAAATCAGCGGAGGATTCTGCGTGATCACGCAGTCAGTCGCGAGCCTTCTGGTGCTCGATCACGCAGCCTGCGCCGCCAGGGTCCGATCACAATGAGGTGGTGATCGAGGATCTGGATCGTGCGCTTGCCTCGATGCTGAGAGATCGAGTTTTCCCCGACCTCGACATCAGGTTCGAGTCGCCGTCGCTGTCCTTCCCCGATCGTGAGTCAACCGCGGGGTCGCTCATCAACTTCTTTCTCTACGACATCCGCGAGGACACCCGCGACACCGTCGTAGATGGCTGGTTCGTCAGAGATTCAGGTGGTGCAGCCATCGGCTGGCAGGCACCGTTCAGATACTTTCGGTGTTCCTTCGCGGTGAGTGCCTGGCCCCGCGCGCCGCATACCGAACACGGGCTGTTGGGCGCAATTCTGAAGGAATGTGCCGCGAACCAGACGCTGCCCGAGCAGTACCTGGTCGGGGAGCTAGCCGATTCCAAGCTTGCGGTCGTGCTCAGCGGTGCCGCGGCCGACCAACTGGCACCGGCATCAAGTCTTTGGGGAACTCTCGATATCCCGGCTCGAACCTATCTAGACGTGACCGCGATCATTGCCTTCGTGCCGCCGTTGCGTACCGAGCTCGCGGCTAGTCCGTCCAGCATCGACCTGGGCGTCAGTAAAGAGGACGGCGGTATTCCGGACCTGACTCCAGAGGTTCCATCGCGTCCTCGGCCAACCCGCCGAATCGCGGAATAGCCGGGTATCACTGACTGCTTCGCCGCCTATCTCGAAGCCAGGCGCTCAGTTGTTGAGGTTAGGGTCGGTCAAACGGTGGTTGCTCGGCGGGTTGTTGGACCAGGAACGGGGCCGAGGCCAGTTGGCCGCCGGGCCCCGATGCCAGCAGATCGCGTGGTCCGAGGACATCGCGCGGAAATATGACCATCTCGCCAATCAGGTCACCATTGGCATCGCTGGTGACCGAACCAGATCCCAGCCCGACTGACCAGCTCAGCCCAATCTTCGTATGCGGCGGAAAGTTCTCGCCCCTGATCTGGGTGACCTCGCCGGCGATGGCCACATTGGGCGAGGCGAGCAGGCGAGGAGCCGGGACGTCGGCGAATGTGGTGAACAGCGACGGCGCGCGGCCGCCGTCAGTGCCGATTTCGATACTAGTTGCGGCTAAGCCGACCCTGTCAGCGGTGAAACCGATCGTGACCAGGCAGCTGGACGTCGGATAGAGCAGCGCGCCGACGCAGGTCGTTGACAGGACGTGGAAAGGGACGGGCACCGTAACAGTGGTAATGGTCACCGGGCCTGTACCCGTGTTGGTCAGGGTCATCGTGAGCGGGGCCGGTTTGCTTCCGAGCAGAATGGTGCCGAAGGCCACGGCGTCCGGAGTAGCGGTCAGGACGGGCAGTTGGTCGGACAGGTAGGTATTAACCGCGCTCAACGTTGCGCGGGACGACAAGGTGGTGGCGGTGGCGAATGCGGTATAGCGACCGTGTGTCTCCAGGCTCGGCAACCCGACTATTCCCGCCACCGGCTTTTGGCTGGTCGATATCAACCGGGTAGTGGGCAATGGACTCGGACCGAGTCGCTTGAAGAACAGGTTGCCGGCCGCGCTCGGCTGAACTGAGGTCGCGGAGCTCGTCCCGCCGACCAAGTCTCCGGCTTGGGAGACGAAGGCGATCGACGTGCCGTCACCGGACAGGACCGGTCCCCAACTCGCAGCGTTGGCCGCCAGCGATGGGTCGGATCGAAATGCGGATATCAACATCGACTTTGACGTCTTGGCGGAATACACATAGACCTGGGACGGCTCGTGGGTCGGTGGCGGAGGAGGCACGGTGGCTCGAAAGCCGTTATTGAGGGGAATTGCCGCAGCAGTTGCGAACGCCACCAGCTCGCCATCAGCACTGATCGACGGTGAGTCGGCCTGCGCAGCATAAACGCACTCCGGACCGTTGTCGGGCAGGCAGGAGACGGGAATCGTCTCACCGAGCACGTACTTGCCATCCCCGTTGCGATCGGTGTCGTGCCGCCACACAGACTTCGAGCCCGGCGCCAGCTGTTGGCCCCGGCTTTGGGTCTGAACGGGTGAGGTGAATGCAACGTATCGCCCAGTGGCTGACACTGATGGACTCGCAACCTCGGGAAGGGGAAAGTTGTCAGAATCTACGCCGACGCTGACACTGGGCACGATGGAGAATTTGCCAAGCTTGGCGGGATCGCGGCGAGCGATGATCTCAGACTTGACTTTCCTGGTGGTGAGGACCGCAACCGCGGAGTCGGTCGTGCCGGCCACTGGGAACGGCCCCGGTTCGGTGTAGGTCAAGGAGATTGCGGCGGTCTCGGTCAGGTGGGCGGATGCTCGAACCATTATGTACGCGATACACCCGGCCACGCCGATCCCTGGTGCACTTGAGGGCGTTGCCAGCTGGAGGCCTTCAGAGCAGGCCACCGCTTTGTCTCCGAGGATGGGATTGACGACTGGAACGGTGGCCGGATCTACCAGCTGAAGCAACGGCTCATCACAATCCAAAATGCTGTTCGACGTGAAATGAAACGTCGAGAGCCCCCTAGAATTTTGGCCGGGCGCCTTGATGTTTATCCAGGTAAGGAAGGGCCGCGCAACCTCGATACCACCCAGGTCCATCAGGGCGGTCCCGGCGTTGTCCGCTTGGATCGTCGGCGGTGGCACAAGCGCCATCGGCACAGTCGGTGATGGACATCCGACACGCACGCGGCCGGCACCCCGTCCGCCGGGCTGAGTTCCGTGGCAGACGGCCGTCACCATGTAAAGAGCCCGCCCGGCGGCAGTTGTTGACTGTGTTATCAAGTCGGCTGCGAGCATGATCGGTGTCGCGGCGACGGCCGGACAGGAGGTCGGGTCAAAGTTAACCTGCGCCGTGCACGACTGGCCCGGTGCCAACGTGACCGCGCAGGTATCTGAAGCAAGCGAGAACGCGTCGAGGCTGGGCCCGGTGTTGTTCACCGAAAGGCCGGTGAGCGCAAGCCGCTGTTTTCCCCGATTGACAATCGATACGGCCACATTCGAGGCCACCGCAACGTTGCCAGCCCGGTCCACTGGGGCGGGATAGCGGGTCATGGACAGGACCCCGCCCAGGACGGGAGTCGCGGCACCGGTAGCTCCGAACCGGGCTGACATTGCGAGGTCGGGTGAGCGCGGATCCTGTTTCGCGGCGTATACCAGCGTTGATCCGTCGGCGCTGATCTGTGGTCCGCAGCCGGTGCTTCGACCACCCGAGCTGGCCAATTGTGGACAGGCGACCCTGCGTTGATAGGTCGCGTCGCTGCGCGGCGTGTTGACCAGTCGAGCCTCCATGTTGTCGGGGCTATCGATCCGCCGTGCGCTCGAACGCTGCCGGTCGGTCATCCACACATCCCCGGTATCAACGTTGAGGTATGTCACGAACCGGGCATCGCCCGATATAGCGGGGCTGCCTGCGTTCAATTCGGGTGGACTCAGCTCTACGGTCCGTCCGGTTGCGATATCCCGACCGTAGATGTGTTGCTCGCCCGCGGGCGGCGTCGGCGCGCCGGCCCTGACCGTCGTCTCAACAGCAGCGGACACGTCGAGCGAGTTTTTCGAGCTGAAGACTACGTAGTGGCCGTCGGCACTGAGCCTGGTGTCGGGTGAATCGCCTGGCCCGCTCGCATCATCGGAGCCGACCGAGGTCAGAGTGGCGGCCCGAGGGTGGGTGGTCGCGGAGTCGACCAATCGGGGGCTGACGGTCGTTACCGGACTCTGGTCGACACTGCCGACAGTGCCGACCATTCCGATCACCATCGTCACGACCACGGCACCGATCGACCAACGCTGTCGCGCACACGGGTCTAGATCACGAGCAAGCATGGTGTGACGGTATGTAGCTTGCCGCGGATTACCTAGGGCATCCGAGGAACCAGAATGCGTAGAGAATGCTGCGGAAAAGCGCAGCTCAGCTTGTCCGGTGATCTTCGTGAAAGCGCAACCGGACCGTGGTGCTCGACGTCAGACTGGCCCCGTGGGCATATCCGTAACTCTCGATGACTCGACCCCGACCGCACCGGCCGGGACGGACACGACCTGCTACGTGCAGATAGTGAACACCGGCATGGTCGTGGACCGGATTACCCTCGATGTGCTCGGTGAAGCAAGCGAGTGGGCAGCGGTCGAGCCGCCAGTCCTCAACCTTCTCCCCGCGGCCAATGGGTCGGTCCGAGTGACCTTCAGCCCACCGCGTTCGCCCACCGTGCTGGCGGGCGAGGTTCCGTTCGCGGTCCGAGCTCGGTCGCAGGAGGACCCAGATGGCTCCTCGGTCGAGGAAGGCACGGTCCGGGTCGGCTCCTATCATGACCTGACCAGTTCCATCGTCCCGAAGACCTCCACGGGCAAGCGCAGCGCGAGTCATCGCCTCACGATTGAGAACCGAGGTAATGAAGCGCTGAACATACGTCTGGGTGGAGTGGATCCGGACGAGGCCTTGTCCTTTCGGTTTACGCCGGATCTGATCCTCGCCGAACCTGGCACCGCCACTTCGGTCAAGGTTCGGGTCGCACCCCGCAAACGTTTCGTGCGTGGTTCGAACAAGAGTCTGCCGTTCCAGGTGTTCACACTGCCCGACGACGGTGAACCCGTCACGACGGACGCGACCATACTGCAGCGCCAGACCATGCCACGCTGGCTGGTACCCGTGATCGCGATCCTCGTCCTCGGTGCCGTCCTCTTGGTTGCCGCCTGGTCCCTGGCGGTGAAGCCGGCTGTCCAATCAACCGCCACGGCAGCCCAGGTAGCGGAACAGAAGGCGCTGAGCAGCGCGGCGGCGCAAGCGGGCGCCGCGGCCACAGCTGCTAACAACGCCGCCGCCGGAGCGAGCTCAGCTGCGGTGGCAGCTGGCGGCGGCCCAGCCGGGGCCCCTGCCCGTGCGGCGGCGGCCGCTGCATCGTCCTCAGCTGCGGCCAAGTCAGCAGCAGCCGCCGCTTCGGCGTCGAGAGAGGCGAATAGGGCGGCGTCCGCACTTATTTCTTCAAACGTCAGCCCCGGCGATACTCAGCGTTACGCCTATGACATCATCAAACCCAGTACGTCACTGTCTGTGAGCGATATCTTCTTACAGAATCCGCAGGGCGACGTTGGAATCCTAGAGATTGATGCAGGGACAACTCCCCTTTTCAAGTTCAATCTGCAGAACTTTCGCAATTTAGACAAGTCATTCGTGCAGTCATTGACATTCACCAAAGACAAGCCCCTGACGCTTGTCGTCTCTTGCCAAAACCCGGGCACTATTAAGTGCACTCCGGGGTTGTCATTCTCGGGGCAACTTCATAAATAGTGGTATTTAACCGGCGGCGATGCTGACATTGGTCGTGATGAACTCAGCCGTGCCGTTCTTGGTCAGAACCATGTCGGGCACCGGACCACTGGGAGTTGTCTGAGTGGCTGGGATCTCGACGGTAAAGAGGGCGGTGAACTTGCTTCCCTTGATCAAGATGGGCTTGCCGTTGTCCGTGGTCTGAGTCTTATTGCCCGGCGTTAGGGTTACTGACAGCTTTCCCGAACCCGGGTTCGTGAAGGGCGGAGCCGTATACGGCATCGGAGCCCGGAGTGCCGGTGGAAGTTCGTCGCCTTCTAGGCATACCGGGCTGCCGTTCACCGAGATCGTCGAGCCTGAGCCCGAAAGCGACACCGGAGCTTGCAAGGTCGGCACAAGCGCCGGCGGCGCAATAGTCACCTTGATCATGTCGCCGCTCTTGATGACGAAGTCAGCCACGATAGCGTCTCCTTTCGAGTACTCGACCACGGCAAGACCGGCGCGTCGACGGGTTGCTCCCTCAGATGATTGTCAGAACTCTCTCAGGCAGAGTATGAACATTGTGCGTGTAGCGCAAGTAATGGGATATCGCAATTCCGCAGGTAAAAGGTTGCGACGGATTTACGACCCGGCAATGACTAGCTCAAATGTCGCAAAGAATAGGGCTTACTGACGGACCCAGTGGACCCAGGTCTAGTGTCGTGCAGGACTTAAGTCCGCGTTGACACGCCGAGATCATCGCGGTTATCGTTGTCATAGAACAAGGGGCCAGATATATTTCGACAGACCGGATATCCCAGCTCGTTCGGCATATCGGTCGTCAATTGTGAATTAAGCATGTTTCAATGTGAGAATGCATTCATGCCAAATGAAACACGATGTAAATCTGCAGAAGTCGCGACGATGCGGTTTCTTCGATCGAAGCGGACCCGGAATGTCGCATCTCGGGTTGGCGCTGCAGGAGTGCCGTTGGACCAGCTGGTCGCGCTCCGGGTGCCGCCGCACCGTCAGATCAGCGACACCTGCCGCGGGGGCAAGCCTCAGGTGGCCGAGACTGAAAGGGCGCTGATGTTACAAGAAGCGAGAGTCGACTCCGCAGCTGTTGCGACTCATTCCGAAGATGACGATGCTGACTTGGGCTTGGATCTCACCGAAGGCTTGGTCGCGGTGGTGCCAACGGATGTGTCCTCGGCAAGCGGCGCACCCGAGGTGCGGATACCCGTCTTCTTGTGGGCGAAGGACCCCATATCGTTGGCGGGCCTAACTGCCGAGCTCCGATTTCGCCGTGAATTCGAGCTGTTGCCCGGAACGGCACTGCCGAGAGCTCGCGTCGCGGTCATTGCTTCAGAAGCCTTGGATGAGACGACCCTCGGGATGCTGCGTTCGGTCAAGGCGCAGGGCTGCTCCAACACCGTGCTGGTTATCAGTGCGGTAGGTGACGACGATGTCCTGGCTGCGGTAGACGCGGGCGTCAGCGCGATCGTCTGGCGATGGGAAGCTACCGGGTCCTGGCTGAGCGAGGTCGTCGTCAAGGCGGCCTCGGGTGAGGCGGCGCTGCCGTCGGACATGCTCGCTCGCCTTCTCAAGCGCATCGAGCGGCTCAATCGCCACGTTCTCGTTCCGCGGGGAATCGGCTTGAACGGTCTGTCCCCTCGCGAGATTGACGTCCTTCGGCTGGCCGCGGACGGTCTTGATACCGATGAGATCGGCAATACCCTCGCCTACTCGGCCCGGACGGTAACGAGCATTCTGCATGATGTGATGCGCCGCTACCAGCTCCGCAATCGCACCCACGCAGTGGCGTACTCGATCCGTGAAGGCTTGATCTGACCCCGCCAACCGTGGCCCGTCGGCTACCCGGGCCCCGGTTGCGCAATGATAATCGGGTGTCCGTAGTTGAGGACCTGCGTCGAGCAGGCTGCGTGTACGCAGAGGACGAAGCGCGCATCTTAATGAGCTCGGCGTCCACGCCGGATGACCTGGCCACGATGGTCGCGCATCGGGTTGCTGGGGATCCCCTTGAGTACATCGTCGGCTGGGCCGAGTTTCATGGCACTCGCGTCAAGGTCACGCGCGGCGTATTCGTCCCACGACGGCGGTCTGAGTTCTTGGTCGAATGCGGCATCCGCCTGATCGATCGCCTGGGTGTGACCCCAACCGGTCACAGCCCCGTCGTCCTCGACTTGTGCTGCGGCACTGGCGCACTTGGCCTCACCGTCGCCGTTCACCGGTCGGTAGAGCTGATAGCCGCCGACATCGACCCGGTTGCGGTCGCTTGTGCTCGCGAGAACTTGAATGGCCTGGCAACCGTGGTCGAGGGAGACTTATTCGAGCCGGTGGCCCGTGACCTACAGGGCCGGATCGATGTGCTGCTGGCCAACGTCCCCTACGTACCTAGCGATGCTCGTCGACTACTCCCCCGAGAATCGCGAGACTTTGAGAATCCGGTTGCGATCGACGGCGGACGGGATGGCCTGGCCATCCTTCGCCGGGTGGCTGCGCAGGCTGGGCTCTGGCTTCGGCCGGGTAGATCGGTTCTGCTGGAGGTTGGGCAGGCTCAAGTGGATGCGGCCGAGCAGATTATCCGTGAGTCGCGCTTGCAACCGCGCCTGGAAACATCGCCCGACGGCGACACGACAGTATTGGTTGGAACGAAGGCCGAGAAATCAGTCAGCTGACCAGCTCGATATCGGGCAATTTCGCCGGGTGGGATTGGTCGCGAAGTTCGTCGACACGTACCAAACTCACGCCGGCAATGATGAACAGTCCACCCAGAACCTGCATCGCGGTTGGAACTTGAGCCAGTAGCAGCCAGGCAAACAGCACCGCGAAGAGCACCTCAGTCAGCCCAACGAATGAGGACACCTTCGCACCCAACAGGCGCGCCGCACCGATGCCGACGACGTAGGCAACAACCGCGGCGATCAGCGATAGCCCCAGCACTGGCACGACCCAATTGACGTCGTGATGCAAGAAGCGCACAGCCACTCGCGGTGCGTGCAGCTGGACGGCGCCGAGCAGCCCGGCCGAGATCAGGACGACGGCGCCCACGGCCATGCCAGCCCACGCCATTGCCAAGGGGGGTAGCGACTCATCGGTTGAGGCGGACAGCACGAAGAACACGGCCAACCCCGCGGCGGCGCACAGTCCCCATATGACGCCGACGAAATCGACCCGTGAACCGGTCAGATCCAGGACTAGGCCCAAGCCGACTATGGCGCACACGGCACCGCCGATCGTAAGGCGGCGAGGCCGGTGACCGTGCCGGATCCACATCCAGAAAACCACCAGGATTACGCCTAGGTACTCCAACAACAGGGCCACCCCGACCGACAAGTGCTGGACCGCGTAGAAGAAACACAGCTGGCAAGCAGCTACGGCGATGAGCCCGTATGTGCCGACCACCTTCGCGTTGCTGCGCAGCAGTCGCCACCGCCCACGCAGCTGGACCAAGGCGGGAATGCTCAAGATGACAGCGGCGAGACTAACCCGGACGGTAACGGCTGCAGCCGGGGTCCAGCCCGCGTCGATCAGGCTCGATGCAAAGGTTCCGGACGTACCGAACGTGGCCGCCGACAGTAGGGCCAGCCCAAGCCCCCGGCGAGTGGAATGGACCTTGGTCACGACGCTCCGTTCGATCATTGGCCGCGGTCGGCAATCGTACCGGCGCTGGCCGTAAGCTGTAATATGCAAACCGCTATACGATCATGACACGGCTCAGCCTAAGACGTGGGTGTGAAAGGAGTCAAATGATATTTGCCCATGACACCGAGGTTGCCCTCACCAGTGCTGCCGCTCTGGTGAATACCGGCCGTGGTGAGACAGACACCCTGCAAACAGTGGCTGATCTCGATGAGTTCGTCCGGGTCAACCAATGGACCGGAGACCGCCGGGGCGACGAGATCGAGTTACGGGCCGTACGCAACCTGCGCCCGAAAATCGAGGCACTCTGGATCTTGGACGAGGACGAGGTCGTCGGCCTGGTTAACGGCCTGCTGCGGCGTTCTCGTGCCCTTCCGCAGCTGGTGAGGCATGGCGAGTGGAGCTATCACCTGCATGCGACATCGCCGCAGGCACCACTCGCGGATCGCATGGCGGTCGAGGCGGCGATGGCCGTGGTTGACGTGATCCGAATGCAAGAATTGGATCGCCTGTCGGTCTGTGCGGCCGATGATTGCGATGATGTTCTGGTCGACCTGTCTAAGAACCGATCACGGCGATTCTGCAGTACGGGGTGCTCCAATCGGACCAACGTGGCCGCCTTTCGCGCGCGAAACGCCGAGCGGGCCGCGACCGATCGTTAATTTGCTCACCGGATCGTCCTGGCCGGACAACGTAGTTCTGATAGGCGCTGGCCACGATCCGCTCGATGGCGGCCAGATCGGCGCTGATCGCACGTCTGATCATTCGCTACCCGTCCATCATGGTCTCGAGTTTGGTCAGGGTGTTCCAGTTGCGAGCCGTCACCACGATGCCAAGCTGCTTCTCGACCGTCATCCGCACATCTGGACTATCCAGGATGCCGTTCGGACACCACTGATAGATCACCTTCTTGCCGATCCGGATGTTGTCGGGATCAAGTGCTAGCAGGTCATGTTCGGCCAGCTGCCTTTTGGTCGGCTGGTCCGAAAGAAAGTGCGCCAGGTATTTCGAACCTTCTCGGGCCGCGCCGGGGAACGGGTCAGCCTTGATCACAGCCGCCAGTTCGACCCGGCTACGGACCAGGCAGCGAACGTTGAGGCCGCGATCGGCCAACGCCTTCTCGATGGCCACCGTCAGCCTGGCGTCGGCGGAGATTGGGGCGGTGAAGACCGCATTACCGCTCTGCAGCAGCGTTCGGACGTCGGCATAGCCAAGCTCGGCCAGCAATGTGCGCAGGTCGGCCATAGCAAGACGGTTGTTCTTGCCGACGTTGATACCCCGGATCAATAAGGCGTACTGCGGCATAAGTTGTGCTCCCCTCCGCTCAGCGTTCGGTGGGCAGCCAGCCCTCCCTCGCGGCGTAGACACCCAGTTGAAAGCGAGTGGTGACCCCGGCCCGAATCTGCAGTTTCTCCAGGTACCGAAAGAAGGTCCGCCGGCTGATCCGAAGGGTTCGGATGATCGACTCATCACTCATCCCGGCCGCGAGCAGGCCGAGCATCCGCTGTTCGACCGGCTCGATCCTGGTTCCGACATCCCCGGACGGCAGCACCGGAAGGGCCGACTTCCAACACATCTCAAACAGTCCGACTAGAGCGTCGAACAGTGTGCTGGGCCGGATCACGAATAGCGAGCGGTTGACGTCGGCCTGGGTGATCGACAGCGACAACAAGGCGACCGTGTCATCGATCAAGCTCAGTTTGACGGGTAGCTCGGGCAGCACGCGGGCCTGCTCACCCGCCTTGATACAAGGCACGACGTTGCTGTCCAAGTAGGCCTCGCGACTGAGCGAGGACTGGGAGTACACGACGCGGTATTCGATCCCCTTAGCCAGATGCTCCAATTCGGTTTCGTTCGAGGACCGCATTCGGTAGTAGGGCGGCGAGTCAAGCCGTCGAATCACCCGCTGGGTGTGGAGCTCGGCCTGACGCAACCGTTCCAGGATCGCATCACCGGTCACCACTTCGACCACCTGATCCGCAGTGTGGCGCTGTTGTAGGCGTAGTGAGTCGCGGTAGGCATTGGCCACAGCAACGGTCGCCTGGTGAAGATCGGCCTCCCGGCGAGCCGTCAAGGCCCGTAGTCCGGCATCGGGCGGAACCGGCGCATATAGCTCGCCGTCCTCACCTGAGCGTGCTGCCAGCCCACACTCGATCAGCAGTTCGAGCACCAGCTTGGCGCGATTCGCACCGACCCGGCCCGACTCAACCAGACGCTCGAGGGACGTAGATCCCGATTGCAGTAGCTCTTGGTAGACGGCGACGGCGTCCGCTTCGACGCCCAAGGTTGCAAAGTGCGTACCCAGGCCACCTTCCGTCACACTTCCCCCGGTCATCGGTGCCATTGACACATCTGTGCCCTCCAGTATCGCCCTGACACGATAGAAACATGTCGGCGAAGAAAGTATCCCGTTGCGTAGCTTCGCCGAGGTGTCACCTGGTTCGGTGCTTGTGCACCAGCCGGCGGGTCCGGCCGAACCCTTGGTCAGGGTGCGATTGGGCGATGGGTGGCAGAAGACAGAGGCGGGGCGATGCCGGTGCAGTCATCGCCCCGCCCCCAACCGGCTCCTTGCGACAGTTCGCTCGTCAAGCTCTGAGCCTCGTGAGCACCGTCTCCCCGGTCGACTAGGTTCTTCAGCGTGGAGAAGCGATCGCTCGGCCGCAGCGGCCTCAAACTGTCCTGCCTCGGTCTAGGCACGATGACCTGGGGAAATGGCACCGACCCGGACGAGGCGGCCGCCATCCTGGTCGGCTTTCACGATGCCGGTGGAACCTTCGTCGATACTGCCGTGTCCTACTCCGGTGGAAACGCCGAACGGATCCTGGGTGGATTGATCGCCGACGTCGTACCGAGATCCGAGCTGATCATTGCGTCCAAGGCAGGGATCACACCGGCTGGTTCCGAGCGATGGGTCGACACCTCGCGCGGAGCGCTGCTGCGCCGCTTGGACGAGTCGTTGACCAACCTCGGAGTGGACTATCTCGATCTATGGCAGGTCCACACGGTCGACTCGACGGTCCCCATGGAGGAGACCATGTCCGCGTTGGACCTAGCCGTTCAGTCCGGTCGAGTGCGCTACGTCGGCCTGTCGAACTACCCCGGTTGGCGTACGGCGCAGGCGGCCGGGTGGCAACGGGAAGCGGGCCGCAGCCCACTGATCTCTAATCAGGTGCGGTATTCACTGCTGGACCGCGGGGTCGAGCGCGAGGTCATCCCGGCCTGCGAGGAGTTAGGGCTCGGGATTCTGCCCTACTCGCCGTTAGGTGGCGGGGTGCTCACCGGTAAATACCGCAACGGTGTTCCCGCCGATTCCAGAGGGGCGGCCGAAGGACGCAACCTGTCCAGCTTCGCCGACCCGCGAGCGACCGGCATCGTTGAAGCGGTGGCGACGGCCGCTGATGGACTGGCCACCTCTCCCCTGGCTATTGCGTTGTCCTGGCTTCGTGATCGCCCCGGAGTCGTCTCCCCCATTGTCGGAGCCCGAACCCTCGGACAGTTGACGGCCGCGGTCCAGTCCCTGGCCGTGGAACTTCCGTCCGAGATTCGCGATGCTCTCGATGATGTGTCGGCGCCTCATTACGGATATCCCGAGGACGTCCGCTGACTGAGAGCCAACCAAGCGACGAGCAGGTATTCGCAGCCTTTTGCGGTGCCGGTCTGTGGCCGGGAGTGGGAAGCACGCTGGCCGCCGCCATGGCAACGGCCGGCATCCGTGGCTCGAAGGATGTGTCGGCGGCGAACCTGGCCACGTTGCCGAAGGTCGGCAAGCAACGCGCTGGTCGGCTCCTGTCGGCGTTTATAGCGGCCCAACCGGCCTACGAGCTGATCGGCCTGCTGCTGAGCGCCGGCCTGAACCCGCGGTTGGCCGGCCGAGCGGTAGACCTGATGGGACCGGGGGCTCAGCGGCTGCTTCGTGATGATCCATGGCAGCTGCTTCGTGTGGCGACGGTATCCGTGGCTGAGGCCGATGACTTCGCTAGGGCCGCGCTTCCCGGAGTCAGAATGGACGATCCGCGCCGCTCACGGGCCCTCGTGGGCCACGTCCTCGCCGTCGCCTCGCGTTCGGGTCACACCGTGTGGCCGGTCTCGGAGGTGGTGCTCGACCTCGAGCTGCACCGGATTACCGATCCTCGAGCGGCAATCGCGGACGCCTGCCGGGCCGGCTCCGTCCGCGAGTACGACGACGGGGTGGCCAAGCTCGGCCTACCGCTCTATGTCGATGCCGAGGCTGAGATCGCCGCGTCCGTCCATCGCTTGTCCGCTACAGCTGAACCGATGGCCAAGGCTGGAGCGTCTCGGCGCCGGAAGGCAGCAGCGGCGGGCAAGGACGCCGAGGATCTGGACGAGATGCAGCGCAATGCGGTTGAGAACGCTCTCACCCATGGCGTCTCGGTGCTGACCGGCGGCCCCGGGACAGGCAAGAGTCGTACCGTTTCTGCGCTGGTTCGTGAGATCGAGCGGGCTGGACTGTCCATCGCGCTGGCCGCTCCCACCGGCCGGGCGGCCAAACGACTGTCGGAGTTGTGTGACGCCGAGGCTACGACGATTCACCGCTTGCTCGGCGTCCAACCGCGGACCAGCGACTCGGGCGGCGAGGTCAATTTCTCGGCCGGCTTTGCCCGTGGTCGGGATTGGCCGCTGGATCAGGACGTCGTCGTGGTCGATGAGGCCTCGATGCTCGATGTCGAGCTGGCTGCGGCACTGCTGCAGGCCTGCGCCGACGGCACGCATGTGATGGTGGTCGGAGACTCGGCGCAGCTGCCTTCGATCGGTCCCGGCCAGGTGCTGGCCGACATCATCAACTCGGCGACGGTTCCCGTGACTGAGTTGAGCACGTTGTACCGGCAGGACTCCGGCGGCGCCATCGCACGGCTGGCCACCGCGGTCCGGGCCGGTGAGCTGCCGGCCGTCGACTCACCCGATCGTGAGGTCGTGATCGTCCCGGCCCGAGGCTCGGCCGACTGCGCACATCGGGTCGTACAGCTCATGACGGATTCGATTCCGCGGGCGTTGAGCATTCCGGTCGATCAAATCCAGGTGGTGACGCCCGTCCACCGCGGTCCCGCTGGGACCATCGAACTCAACATTGCGCTCAAGGCGAGGCTGAATCCCAGCCCGCCCAAACGGGCCTATGGGCGCTTTGATGTCGGCGACCGCGTGGTGGCCACGGCCAACCACCTCGAAGTCACGCCGACCGGTTTCGCCAATGGCGAGGTCGGGGTAGTCACCAAGGTTGCCGAAAAGGTCGTGACCATTGATTTCGGTTCCGGTCCGGCTGAGGTCGCCGGAAAGGCATTGGGCGACATCAGCCATGGCTGGGCGATCACCGTGCACCGCGCCCAAGGCTCAGAATTTCGCGCCGTGATCGTCGTCTTGCCGCCAGAAGCGGGCCGAATGCTGTCGCGTCCATTGGTGTACACGGGCCTAACCAGGGCCCAGCGCCACCTTTCGGTTGTCCACGGGTCCGGACCGGCTCTGGTGCGAGCCGTCCGCGAGGTGGGTGCTCAACCGCGCTCAACCACGCTGAAGACGTCCTTGCAGGCCTCGGCCGGTTGATTACTGAGGCGGCGTGGTCGGAGTCGTTCCCGGCCTCAGCCGCCCCGGTCCGCCGTTGGGCGGCGGTCCGGCCGGTCGATTCTTCGCCTCGTCGCCGGCATGCAGGATGTCGATCGTCTGCTTGCCGTTGCGAGTGGCCACACTGAATCGGACGGCATCGCCAACCTTCAGATCAGCCAGCTGAGCTTCGCCGTTCTTGTCGATGTCACTGCTGGCATCCACTGCGTAGGCCGACGTCCCGGTCGTGCTCTTGATCGTTACGGACGACGAACCGACCGCGGTGACGGTGCCGCTCAGCGGTAGGCCGTGGTTCGGTCCTCGATGCCCACCGGGGCCGCTGCACTGCGGACCACCAGGGCTGCCGTCGCCGTAACCAGCGGGGCCGTAGCCGTATTGGGCGGTTGAGGTGCTGGGGCTGGGTGAAGCGCTCGCGCTGAGCCCGAAAGCGAGGATGCCGCCGGCCGCGACCCCGATGCCGAGCAGGCCGGCTGCTTGCCCGACACGCCGGCGTTTGCTGTGTTCGTCCACGACTGTGGACCTCCCGTCAGTCTGGGGTGCCGCCAAGACACCGTTGAGCGCTAACCGTCCGTCGAACAGTTTGGGCGAGCCCGTCAGTCAGCTGGCAGGGCGCTGAGAGCTTGTTCGTCTTTCGTGTTTTCAGGGTCAAGGGGCACAATCAAGGGATGCCGATTTCCGCCGGCGGACC
>Ga0070667_100002061_pt1 | contig 17781 bp, 16 predicted proteins | sample KBSS33metaG_FD_64659 | JGI IMG/M metagenome (GOLD analysis project Ga0070667, IMG submission 64659) | Switchgrass rhizosphere microbial communities from Kellogg Biological Station, Michigan, USA - KBS S3-3 metaG | ecosystem: Host-associated > Plants > Roots > Rhizosphere > Soil ... | reverse complement strand
TATGTCACGTACGAGCGCGGCGCGCGGGTGGTCGCCGAGCACCCCGCGCCGTCGCCGCCGCCGCGCTCCTAAACTCGCGGATCCGTTCCACCACCAACCGCCATGGACACGCGCACCTCTCCTGCCCGCCTTCGCATCGAGCGCCTCCAGGAGCTGCTGCGCGAGAGCGGCTGTGCCGCGCTCGTGGTGCCGTCGAGCGACCCGCACCTCTCGGAATATCTGCCCGAGCGCTGGCAGGCGCGCCACTGGGCGTCGGGCTTCAGCGGCTCGATGGGAACGCTCGTCGTCACGACCGACCACGCGGCGCTCTTCGCCGACAGCCGCTACTGGGTGCAGGCCGAGCGCGAGCTCGCCGGCAGCGGCATCGAGCTCGTCCGCATCGGGTCTCCGGCAGCGGAAACGCACGTCGACTGGCTGTGCAGACGCGTCGCGCGCGGCTCGACGGTCGCGGTCGACGGCGACGTCCTCTCGCTGGCGGCGGCAAGGCGCCTGCGCGAGCACCTCGAGCGCTGTGGCGCGACGCTGCGCAGCGACCTCGACCTCGTCGACCGCGCCTGGCCCGAGCGGCCGCAGCCGCCCGCAGCGCCGGTCTGGGAACACCGCGGGCCGGAGGCGCCGCACGCGCGCGCCGACAAGCTCGCGCGCGTCCGCGCCGCGATGCGCGACGCCGGCGCGACGCACCATCTCGTCTCGACCGTCGACGACGTCGCGTGGCTGCTCAACCTGCGCGGCGCCGACGTCGCCTACAACCCGGTCTTCCTCGGCCACGTCCTGCTCGACGACGCGCATGCGACGCTCTTCGTCGGCACCGGCAAGGTCGACGCTGCGCTGGCGCGTGCGCTCGCCGCCGACGGCGTCGCGGTCGCGCCCTACGGCGACGTCGCCGCCGCCCTCGCCGCGCTTCCGGCAGACGCACGGCTTCTCGTCGATCCGAAGCGGACCACGCTCGGCCTCGTCGAGCAGAGCCGTGCCGAGCGCATCGAAGCGATCAACCCGAGCACGCTGGCCAAGAGCAGGAAGAGCGACGCCGAGGCGGCGAACGTGCGCCGCGCGATGATCGAGGACGGCGTCGCGATGGCCGAGTTCTACGCCTGGCTCGAGGCGGAGCTCGCCAACCCGAATCGAGCGGCGGCGATCACCGAGCTCACGATCGACGAGAAGCTCACCGAGGCGCGCGCACGGCGGCCGGGCTACGTCGGCCCGAGCTTCGCGACGATCGCCGCGTTCCGGGCCAACGGTGCGATGCCGCACTACCGCGCGACGCGCGAATCGCACGCGACGATCGAAGGCGACGGGCTGCTGCTCGTCGATTCGGGCGCCCAGTACCGCGGCGGCACGACCGACATCACGCGGATGTGGCCGATCGGCTCGATCGGCGACGCCGAGCGCCGCGACGTCACGCTCGTCCTGCGCGGCACCGTCGCGCTCAGCCGCGCCCGCTTCCCGCGTGGCACGCCGGGGCCGATGCTCGACTCGATCGCGCGCGCTCCGCTCTGGGAGCACGGCCTCGACTTCGGCCACGGCACCGGCCACGGCGTCGGCTACTTCCTCAACGTCCACGAAGGCCCGCAGACGATCTCGCGCGTCGTCGCCGAGCCGACCACGGCGATCGAGCCGGGGATGATCACGAGCGTCGAACCGGGCGTCTACCGTCCGGGGCAGTGGGGAGTGCGGGTCGAGAACCTCGTCCTCGCCGTGCCCGCAGCGACGGTCGGCGACGCGTTCGGCGAGTTTCTCGAGTTCGAAACGCTGTCGCTCTGCCCGATCGACACCCGTTGCCTCGACCGCTCGCTGCTGCGCGCCGACGAGATCGCGTGGCTGAACGCGTACCACGCGACCGTCGCCGAGCGGCTTGCGCCGCATCTCTCGGCGGGCGCGCTCGAATGGCTGCGCCGCCGCACCGCGGCGATCTGAAGCGCAGCGCGGGCGGCGCGCCGACCGCCCGTCCGCGCCGACGGCCAAGCGTGCATTTTCAACGCCGCCGCGGGCGCCCGGCCGGCACTCGCCCGGCAAGCCGATAGCCTCGTCGCGGCGCCGGGCAGGAAGCGTCCCCGTCGCTCTCAAGGTGCCGTGCGCGGTACCGAAATGGAAGGGCGACAGGTGCTCCCGCGGGGGGATCACTCGCCACCTTGCGGCCGGGAGCCACCAGCTCTTCATGAACGTCTCGGAAAGCCACGGGCTGCTGCCCTCGGTCGTCGGCTTCACGATCAGCGCTGCGCTGCTCTGGATCGGCGCCGAGGTCTTCGCCGCGGCGCGCACGCGCGCGCGCGGCCCGATGCGGCGGCTGCAGGCGTGTGCGCTGGTCCTTGCCGGCTTCGGCATCTGGTGGCCGGGCCACTTCGCCGGCGTCCCCGACGAGGCCGGCTTCACGGTGCTCGGCCTGTCGGTCGCCGGCGTGCTCGCGTGGACGCTCGCCGGCGTCGCTTTCCTCACCGCGTTCGCGGCGACCCGACGGACGCTGCCGGCGTTCGCCGGCCTCGCGGTCGTGACGCTGCTGCTCGCGTACGGCCATTCGGTGTTCGCGACGCCGGCGCTCTTTCGCGTCGTCGCAGCGCTCGGGCCCTGGGGCCCGGGGCTCGCAGTCTTCCTGCTCGCGACCACCCTGGTCGGCCTCGGTCTGGAGTTCAAACCGAGCAAGAAGCTGATCGTGATGCGGATCGGTGCCGCGGCGATCTGCGGCGGGCTGCTCGAGATGGCGGCGGCGGGTGCTGAAGGCACCGCCGCGGCGCCGGCGTGGCTCGAGGCGCTCCTGATCGCGTCGCTCGTCGGCATCGCGCTGACGATGCTCGAGTCGTTGCAGGGCGGCGCGCCGCGCGGCGACGACGAGCCGGTGCGCCGGCCGACCCACGCCACGCCGACCGTCGACAGCCTGACGCAGCTGCCGACGCGCGTCTACTTCGAGGACCGCCTCGCCGCCGCGGCGACGAAGGCCGACGCCAACGCGAGCCGGCTCGCGCTCCTGTTCATCGACCTCGACGGCTTCAAGCCCGTCAACGACACGTACGGCCACTCGATCGGCGACCTCGTCCTCGAGCAGGTCGGCCAGCGCCTGAAGGCGATGTCGCGCGGCAAGGACGTCGTCGCCCGCGTCGGCGGCGACGAGTTCCTGCTCCTGCTCACCAACGTGCAGTCGCAGGAGGCCGTCGCGCACGTCGCCGACCGCCTGATCCAGGGCCTGTCGGCGCCGTACGCGGCCGAAGGGCGCGAGGTCATGATCTCGTGCTCGGTCGGCATCGCGATGTACCCGGACGGCTGCAGCCACGCCAAGCTGATCGCGCGCGCCGACGCTGCGATGTACGCGTCGAAGCGCGCCGGCGGGTCCAACCACTGCTTCTACTCGAGCGCGATGGACGCCGACGCCGAGGCGCAGTTCGAGCTCCTGCGCGACCTGCGCAAGGCCGTCGCCGCGAAGCAGTTCGAGCTCCTCTACCAGCCGAAGATCGACGCGAAGAGCGGCAAGGTGACCGCCGTCGAGGCGCTGCTGCGCTGGAAGCATCCGACGCGCGGGATGCTGCTGCCGAGCACGTTCATCCCGATCGCCGAGCGCTTCGGCCTGATCGGCCAGATCGGCAACTGGGTGGTCGAGGACGCGTGTCGCGCCAGCCGGCAGTGGCGCGACAAGGGCGTGCGGATGCGCGTCGCCATCAACCTGTCGGCGCACCAGATGCGCCAGGACGACATCGTCGAGCGCATCACCGGCGCGCTGCAGACCCACAAGATCCACCCCTCGCTGCTGACCTGCGAGATCACCGAGTCGGCGGCGATGGAGGACACGAAGACGACGCAGTCGACGTTCAAGCGCCTCGGCGAGCTCGGCGTGCACATGTCGATCGACGACTTCGGCACCGGCTACTCGAGCCTGAGCTACCTGCGCAAGCTGCCGGCGGAGGAGCTCAAGATCGACCGCACCTTCATCCAGGACCTCGAGCACAGCGCCGACGCCCGCGCCGTGGTCGACGCGGTCATCAAGCTGGCCCACGCGCTCGGCCTCAAGGTCGTCGCCGAGGGGGTCGAGAACCAGCGCCAGCAGCAGGTGCTGACCAAGATGGGCTGCGACGAGCTGCAGGGGTTCCTGTTCGCCAAGCCGATGTCGGCGCGCGCGCTGATGCTGTGGGCGGTCAACGACCGTTCCGAGGGCTCGTCGGTCTTCAAGCCATCGCTGTTCGACGAGACGCGCCAGCAGGACGCCGCCGGCGCCGTCCGGCGCGCCTGACGCCGCCGCCTTCGGGTGGCGGCGAACGACCGACCGTTCATCGCCGCAGGCTCGCGCAATCCGTCGCCGCAGCGCCCGTTTCACCCTCGACGGCTGCCAGCCGGTCGTCCAGCGCCGCCGATTCGTCGGCCGCCGCCGCGACTCGTCGGCCGCAAAGCGCGCTTCGTCGCAATCCGCTGGGAAGGCGAAAAACGGCTCTCTACATTCACGTCCAACGCACCACCCGGTGCGCCCCGACAGAAGGAGCCGACCATGACCACCGAGAACATCTTCTCCGCCGTCCTCACGCTCAGCCTGCTGGCCGGTGGCGCGGTCGCGTTCGGCTCCGAGCTCGGGCAGACGACCTCCAGGCCCGCCGCCACGGTCGCCACGGCGACGCTGCCGACGGTCACCGTCGTCGGCCACCGCACCGCGATCGCCGAGGTGACGCTGCCGACCGTGACCGTCGTCGGCCGCCGGATCGCTCCGGCCGCGCTCGCCCAGGCGACGCTGCCGACCGTCACTGTCATCGGCCGCCGCGCGCCGATCGAGCTCGCGGTCGAGACCGAGACTGTCGAGCAACGCGTGCAGTGAACGGACGGCCGTCCCCCGGCGGCCCTCCCCGCTCACCGCAACGGCCGCCCTCGGGCGGCCGTTGTCGTTCCGGCGCGCTCAGCGAGCGCGGGCCGGCAGGCTGCGCCCGCGGTCGCTCGGAGCGACGAGCGCTTCGGCGAGGAGCGCGCAGAGATCGGCGTCGCCGAGCCTTTCGCCGAGCGCGAGCTCCTCCGCCAGCCGCTCGGGCGGCAGCAAGGCCCGCAAGGCGGTCAGCGTCGCACTCGCGATCCGCGCTTCGTTGATCAGTCGCTGCTCGCGGCCTTCGCGCTCGCGTGCTGCGAGCGCTCCCATCACGCGTGCCGCCGACTCGGGCTGGCCGAGCTTCCAGAGGAGCTGGGCATAGGCCTCGAGCCTGAACCTGGGCATGCGTCGCATCACCGGGATCGCCTCGCGCGCCACCGCGGCAGCGTCGTCGGCGCGGCCGCTCTCGCCGAGGATCGCGACCCGCGTCGACAGCACGTCGATCACCTCGAAGTCGGAAGCGGGCCGCAGGCGCAACGCATCGAGGAGCTCGCCCAGGTCGCGCGCGGCGCCGTCGTGCTCGCCCATCTCCCAGCGCAGGTCCGCCATGCTGGTCCGCTCGATCACCTCGAGCCGCCAGTCGCCGGCTTCGCGCGCGAGGCGCAGACTTTCGGCGCACTGGAGGCGCGCCGCGTCGTGGTCGCCGGACTGGCGGCTGACCAGAGCGCGCGATCGCAGCACGACGATGCGGAACTCGGCCGGCCAGTCGGGCTCGATCAGCGCCGCGGCCTCGTCGATCGCGGCGCGCGCGCCGTCGAGGTCGCCGATGCTCGTCCGCCAGAGCGCGGTCAGGCGCAGGGCCGAGAAGAGGCGTCGCGGCCGATGCAAAGGACGGTAGGCGGCTGCGGCGCGCTGTGCGGCATCGAGCAGCTCGGCGATGCGCAGCGGGCCGAGCATGTTGCTGGCGGCGTTCGCACGCCAGTACCGCGCCTCGGTGGCCGCGTCGACCGACCCCGGCACGACGTGCGCGCGCTGCGCGACGATCCAGTGCGAAAACTCCGTGCTGTAGTCGACCAGCGGGCCGGCGTGCGCTGCCAGGCCGATGGCGAGGGCGCGATCGCCGCCTTCGCCCGCTGCCCACGCATGCGCCGCGCGCAGGTTGTCGAGCTCGGGCAGCACGAGCGCCGCGTACTCGTCGGTGCGCAGCGCGCTGTCCAGGTTGGCATCGTCGGCGCGGCAAAGGAACGCCAGCATGGCTTCGGCGTGCCGCCTGAGCAGCACGGCGGTCTCGCCCGCGCCGGCGAGTTGCTCGAGCGCGAACGCGCGCGCGGATTCGAGCAGGCGGTAGCGCAGCTGCTCGGCCGCATCGACGACGACCAGCGACTTGTCGATCAACGCGGAGAGCTGGTCGAGCACCGCCCAGGCGTCGCGCTCGTCGTCGACGCACACCGCCTGCGCGAGCTCGATCGTGAAGCCGCCGCTGAACACGCCGAGCCGGCGGAACACCGCGCGCTGCGCCTCGTCGAGCAGACCGTGGCTCCATTCCATCGCTGCGCGCAGCGTCTGGTGGCGGCGCAGCGCCGTGCGCCGGCCTCCGGTGAGGAGAAGGAAGCGTTCGCGCAGACGGCAGTGGACGGTGCGCAGGCCGAGCAGGGGGACGCGTGCCGCTGCGAGCTCGACCGCGAGCGGGAGGCCGTCGAGCTGGCGGCAGACATCGATGGCGAGCGGCAGTTCGGCGTCCGTGAGCTCGAAGCGCGGCGCGGCCGCTCGCACGCGCGACTCGAACAGCTGGAGCACCCCGTACGCGCGTGCGTCGGGGACCGAGGCGTCGCGCGGCACCGCGAGCGGCTCGAGACGGACCTGCTGCTCCGCCTGCACGCGCAGCGGCTCCTGGCTCGTCGCAAGCACGCGCAGCGCTGGCGCTGCTCCGAGCAGCCGTTCGACGAGGAGCGCCAACGGCTCGAGCAGGTGTTCGCAGTTGTCGAGGACGAGCAGCATGTCGCGGCTCGCGAGAGCGTCGGCGAGCGTCCGCTCGCCGGACTCGCGCTCCGAAATGCTCAGGCCGAGCGGCTGTGCCAGCGCGTGGACGAGCAACGCGGGATCGGCGAGGCCTGCCAGCTCGATCCAGAGGACGCCGTCCCGAAAGCGTTGCTCCTGCGCCCTGCTCACCGACTGCGCCAGCCGGCTCTTGCCAACCCCGCCTGCGCCGACGACGGTGACGAGACGGTGCGCGTCGAGCAGCGACGCGAGCAAGGCGATCTCGTCGTCGCGCCCGAACAGCGCCGGTGGCGGCGGCGGCGCCAGCGCGTGGACCGGCGGCGATGGCGACCGCGCAGCGCCGTCGCCCGCCGCACCGGGCGCCGGGCGAGCCTCGGCCGCGCCATCGACAGGCGCGTCGACGAGCGGCGCGACGAAGCGATAGCCGCGGCCGGGGACGGTCGCGATCGCGTGCGGGCCGAGGAGCTTGCGCAGGCTGCTGACCTGGACCGGGAGGTTGTTCTCCTCGACCACCATGCGCGGCCAGACGAGGTCGAGCAGCTCGTTCTTCGATACGACGCGATCGCGCCGCTCGATCAAGGCGAGCAGCAGGTCGAAGGCGCGCGCCCCGATCTGGCAATCGCGGCCGTCGACGCGCAGCACGCGGTGCGCGGGCTGCAGCTCGGCAGCCAGGAAACGGTAGGTCGCGGCGGCCATCGGTGCTCGGTCGAGAGGTTGCGGCGACCACGTGATCGCGCACGATGGATTCTGGCGCGAGCGCGCGGCAGTCGCGACCGATTCAGAACGCTTCAGAACGTTTGCCCGCCGCCTTCAGGACTTTGCGTGGACCGGTGCGGAAGATGCAACGACCCAGCACCGAAGGAGGCTTCATGTCCACCACCCGCTATCGCCCGTTGTCCGGCACCGCGCGACTGATCGCCGCAGCGACCGCCGCCATCGTCACGCTCGCGACCTTCGCTGCCGTCGCCGCCGGATTGACCGGCGTCGACGCGTCGCAGCAGTGGCTCGGCGCACGGCGCGCAAGCACCGACGCGGTCCAGCCGCTGTGGACCGTGCGCGACCTCGGTCGCCGCAGCTGCGTCACATCGACGACGGGGAGTCGGCCGTGCTCCGCGTCATGATCGGTCGCAACCTCGCGACGCCGGTGGGAAAGGCCATCATCCCCACGCCTGTCGATGGACATGGCGGTGCGCTTGCATTCCAATCGGCGAGAACGTTCAGCCCGGGAGAACGTCATGCCGCTCAAGAACTACGGCGTCCTGAAAGGGCGCCCGATCAACCGACAACTCGGCTCGGGCCAGAACCCGCACTACCAGGTGCACGTCGTCGACGACGGCGTCGACTACCGCATCGCGATCAACGTGCTCTCTCAGGTGGCACCGTCAGAAGTCGAATATCTCGTCGACTCGCACTTCCAGCACCCCTTTCTCGTCGCGCTCGAAGCGATGGCTGCGGGCTGGCACTCGTTGGCGCCCAAACCCGGCGGGCCGGCGCTGGACTTCATTCGCACCAACCTGTTCGACCCCCGCAGGATGGTGCCGCTGCCCTTGAGCCTGGCGGGGCCCGACAACGATCTCAACGAGAAGATCGACCACTACATCCAGCGCGCCATGGCAGACGAAGACGCGGTGCTCTACGCGTTCGGCGAGCGCTGGGGCCCCGAAGCCGGCAAGAAGGACAAGATCTTCGGCTTCCTGCCCGGCAACGGCGTGCACGACATCCACATGAACCAGGCCAACACCAGCCGCTTCGCGGAGGACGATGGCGTGTACCAGGACGGCGCGCTGCTGCTTCACTTTCCGGCGCAGTCGCAGTGGACGGGCATCTTCCTGAAGTTCCAGTCGCAAACGTGGCACAGCGACGACAAGACCGGCCATCGCATCGCCGGCGGCACCAGCGGCCCGCCTTCGGATCCGCCCACGCCACCCGACCCGTTCGACCCGGGCACGATCCCGACGCCCGAGGCACCCGACGGCGCGGTGCGCATCGTCGCGGCGCTGGCCAATGCCATGAAATCCCCCGAGGTCGAGACCGTGACGCTGCTGAATACCACGGCGCAGACGATCGAGCTCGCCGGCTGGCGGCTGCTCGACCGCGACAAGAACGCGATGCCGCTGACGGGAAGCATCGGCGCCGGTGAGACGCTGCGGGTGACGCTGAAGCCCCCTGCCGTGCTGCCCAACAAGGGCGGGCTGATCACCTTGGTCAATGCACAAGGGCTGCGGGTCGACGGCGTCAGCTACACCAAGGCGCAAGCCGGCAACCCGGGGTACTCGATCAAGTTCTAGCGCGGCACTCGACCGGTGGCGCAGCGGCGGTCGCTCGCCGCCCGCCCACAATATTTCCGGCGTTCATCCGTCTACCGACCATGGACGCCCTCGCGGGTCTGCCCCCAGCCCACCGCACCATGCCCGGCGATGCCACGCGGTTCACCGAGATCGTGACCCGTGAGCGCTCGCGGCTGGGCAAGTTCATCCGCCGCCAGGTGCGCGACGCGGCCGACGCCGAAGACATCCTGCAAGACGTCCTGCTCGAGTTCTACGCCGCCACCGACGCCCTCGAGCAGGCCGGCGCCTGGCTGTTTCGAGTGGCCAGGAACCGCATCATCGACCGCGCGCGCAGGAAGAAGGAAGAGCCGCTGCCGGCCGCCGATGGCGAGGAAGGCCGCAGCTGGTTCGAAGAGAACCTGCCCGACCCCGCCGCGGGCCCCGATGCCGCGTACGCCCGCTCGGTGCTGCTCGGCTCCATCCAGGCCGCGTTGCAGACGCTGCCGCCGGAGCAGCGCGACGTCTTCGTGGCCCACGAGATCGAGGGCCTTTCGTTCGCCGACATGGCCGTGCAGTGGCGCGTGCCGCAGAACACCCTGCTCGCGCGCAAGCGCTACGCCGTGCTCGCCCTGCGCGAGCGCCTGCGAGCCGAATACGGCGACCTCATCGTCTAGCGCGCACGCGCCCCGGCCTTCTGGAGAGAACCATGCGCATTTTCCCGCTCGCCCTCATCGCCGTCGGCGTGTTCGGCGTGCTCTACCACTACGGCCTCATCGATCCGGCATTCGTCCATCTGTTGTGGCCCTTGCTGCTGATCGGCATCGGCGTCGCCATGCTCGTGCGTGGGCCGCGTTGGCGTCGCGACATGCGTGAGCACAGGCAAGACCGCTGGGAGCGCCGCATGCACCGCCACTTCGGCCCCGGTTGGGCCAACCTGAGCGAAGCCGAGCGTGAGCGCTTTCGTGCGGGCATGCGGCAGTGGCGGTCGCACTGCGATCGCAGCGCGGGTGGCATCTCGTCCGAACAGACAGCTGCGGCCGGTGGCTCCTTCCCGAAGGCGTCGGCGCCACCGCCGGCGCCCGGTGAGCAACGCTGACGCTCGCTTCCAGCCTTCGACCGCGACCCTCTCACCTCGACTCGGAGCACATCTTGAGAATCTTCCCCCTCGCGCTGATCGTCATCGGCCTGCTCGGCGTCGCCAACTACCTTGGCCTCATCCCCGTCGGCATGTTCCACCTCATCGGCCCGCTCCTGCTGATCGCGCTCGGCGTGGCCCTGCTCGTTCGCCGCCCGCACCGTTGCCGGGGAGATTGGCGCGCTCGCAGTGGCACCGGCGCACCGCAGCCGCCCGCCACCGGACCGGTCTGACGCGCGCCGGCTTCGGCCGGGGCTCGCGGCGTGGACGGTCACCGACGCGCCAGCGTCCCGCGCCTGACCTGCCGGTCGCTCACGCAGCGACGACGGCCGCGGCCGGTTCGCGGAATGCGACCCGCTCGGCGAGATAGCGCCGGACCTGGTCGACGTCGAGCCGCGTGCCGGCGAGCCCGACGTGGCCATCGGGCCTCAGCAGGTAGAACGACGGCTGCGCGATGCCGGCGCGCGCCAACGCTTCGTCGTTCGCGGGATCCGAAGGGACACGCCACGCACGCACCAGGTCGCCGGCGTCCGGCGGCAGTTCGGCCGGCTGGCCGAACGACAGGAGGTGGAAACGCTCGTCGTCGAGCCTGGCGAACACGTCCTCCACCGGCCCGCCCGGTTCGAGGCGCAGATGCAGCCATGGAAAGCGGTCGCCGGGCTGCGGCGCGGCGCCGGGCAGCTCCGCGAGCGATTGCGACAGGCGACTCTCGCGATAGGCGATGCCGATCTGCGACAGCGTGCGGAAGGCGAGCCGGCGCATGCGCTGCACCTTCATCGCGGTGGCCGCGACCTTCGCGATCACCCGCGTGCGCAGCAGCGACGCGACCCACGAATCGGAAACGATCAGCGTGAATGCGCGGTCGGTGCTGTCCAGCAGGCGTTGCGCGACCGGCATGCGCTCGGCGGCGTAGCTGTCGAGCAGCGCAGGATCCGCATCGTCCTTCACGACCGCCGCCAGCTTCCACGCCAGGTTGTACGCGTCCTGCAGGCCGGTGTTCATCCCCTGGCCACCCATCGGGCTGTGGATGTGCGCGGCATCGCCGAGCAGGAAGCAGCGGCCGTCGCGAAAGCGCTCGGCGCTGCGGTGCTGGATGCGATACGTCGAGAACCAGTCGCAGTGCCGGAAGGCGAGGCCGGCGCCCGCCTCGGCGACGATCGACGGTGCGACGTCGTCGAACGCGACGCCGTCGCGCTGCCGCAGCGACTTGGGCAGGATGCCGATCACGCGCCAGCGGTTCTCGCCGCGCATCGGAAAGAAGAGATGGAAGCCGTCGCGCCAGAGATAGACGTTCAGCTCACCGGGCGCCATCCGGCCGACGGCGGCGGTGTCGGCGACGAAGAACGTGTGCTCGTACGGCGCGCCGGGAAAGCCGATGCCGCAGCGCTCGCGCACCGCGCTGCGCGAGCCGTCGCAGCCGGCGACCCAGGCGGCGCTGACGCGTCGGGTCGAGCCGTCCGCCTGCTTCAGGTCCACCTCGACGCGATCGCTCTTCTGCTCGAGCGCGACCAGCTCGGTGTTCCACCGCACGCGGACGCCGAGCTCGCGCAGCCGCTGGCCGAGGAGGCGCTCGTTGTCGTCCTGGCCGAGCATCAGCACGTACGGAAACGGGCTCAGGTCGCGGCCGATCTCGCCGAGCGGGATGCGCGCCGCGCGGCGCCCTTCGGTCCACATGTTGGCAGCGTCGCCTCGTTGCCCGAGTGCTACGGCGCGATCGGCGATGCCGAGCTTCGCGTAGATCTCGAGCGTGCGCGCGTGCACCGCCATCGCGCGCGTCTGCTGGGCCGGGCCGGAATGGCGGTCGATGACCAGAGGGCGCACGCCACGGCGTGCAAGCTGGTTCGCGAGCATCAAGCCGGTCGGGCCTGCGCCGACGATCAGGACATCGGTGTGCATGTGCGCTGGTCTCCTGGTGGTTGCGGTTGCGATCGCTGGCCCATTGCCGACGCTCAGCTTCGGCCGGCCGCGCGCCGACACCATGACAGCCGCACCATCGCGGATTTCAGTTGAAATCCGCCGCGGAACCGGCGCACGTTCTTTCCGTCGCCGCACCTCCTCTGAAGGCGCGGCCGCCCCGCCCCGGGACGCGCTCAGGTCCCTTCCGAGCGACCGGACGGAAACTTGAACGAACCGATGCGGATCACGAGCGCCGCGAGCGCGAGCACCAGAATCGCACCCGAGAGCCACATGATCTGGATCTCCTGATGGTTGTGCGCCTGCACGGCGGAGATCAGCAGCCGGGTCAGCGCGGTCAGCGCCACGTAGATGAGGAAGCGCACCGGCATGCGGTTGGTCTTGAAGTAGATCCCGACCATCGCGCCGAGCTCGAGGTAGATGAAGAGCAGGAGGATGTCGTCGATCGTGGCATGGCCCTTCTCGACCATGGCGAGAAAGGCGACCACCGCCGACCAGACGGTGACGCCGCCGATGGCGAACAGCGCGAGATAGTGAAATCCGTCGACGAGCAGATTGCCGACGACGTCGGCGAACGCATGCACGCGGTGGTTCACGCTTTCGGCTCGCTGCAGCTTCATGTCAGACTCTCCTCTTGAGGGCCCGGCGCTCTGCCAGTTTGCGCTCTCCTCAGAACACCCTGGCTTGCTCGCCAGACATCATCCTCAATCGGAAGCATGACAGCATTGCGTCCCGTCTCAAAGATTGGTCCTGCGCAGGATCATCAATCGATCGACCCGGAGAAAGCAGCACATGGACACCACCGCGAAGAACGCAGCGTTCACCCCTCGCTCGAGCGATGAGCCGGAAACGGATCCGTCGCCCGACCATGTGCACCATCAGCGCGTGCGGTGCGTCACCGATCCGATCGGGCATGCCACGCCACACGGCCGCTCGGTGCTCGACATCGTCGTCGATGCCTCGGGCGGCTTCATCCCGCTCTGGGACAAGGACACGACGTTGCGCTGGCGGTTCAAGCCGAAGACGCTGCGCTACTTCAAGGACCCGCACGCTGCTGGAAAGCAGATCCGCAAGCTGATCGGCGAAGCGCTCGTGCACTGGAGCCCGGCGCTGCCAGTGAAGTTCAAGGAGGACAACGACACCTGGGACTTCCAGGTGACGATCCGCAAGGGCAACGACTGCGACGCATCCGGATGCGTGCTGGCCAGCTCCTTCTTTCCCGATTCGGGCCGGCACGACCTTCTTCTCTACCCCAAGATGTTCGAGGAAGACGCGCAGGAGCAGCTCGATACCGTGATCCACGAGCTGGGTCATGTCTTCGGACTCCGGCATTTCTTCGCGAAGCTTTCCGAAGCGCAGTGGCCTTCCGAAGTCTTCGGCAAGCATTCCAAGTTCAGCATCATGAATTACGGTGCCGACAGCCGGTTGACCGCTGCGGACAAGGCCGATCTGGCTCGTCTCTACAAACTCGCATGGAGCGGCGAACTCACGAAGATCAACGGCACGCCGATCCGCTTCATGAAGCCGTACCACGCGAGTGGCACGACGCCGCCGCAAGGTGCGTTCGCGCCGGCGCTCGAAGCTGCTCTGCGAAACCCCGCATAGGCAGCGGCCCCCTTTTCCAACCGGCTCCGACGGTCTGGGCGATCACGCGATGTAGCGTAAGGTGCGGCGTTGCCACTGCAGGACTGGAGCTTTGCGATGAGAAGCGGATTGCGGCCCTCGATGAGCGCGTTCAGTCTCTTGCTTCTCTCTGCCTCGGCATTCGGGCAAGCCGGACCGCCGGCGCCGTCATCGCTGGCTGACATTTCCGGCTGCTCACTCGATGGCGAGTTCGTCTTCATCGTGACGGGCAAGGATGCAACGGCGAGACGCTACAAGTACCCTTGGGACGCGTCGATCGACGCCTTGTGCAATGCCAACGGCTATGCGATCAACTCCCCGGCGAAGGCAGCCCTTCCTCAGGCAGGCGTTCCGCGACCGGCGGCCGCGCCGGCGCCGGCAATGCCGACGCCGGCGCCTGCCGGATCGCCGGGGCCGACGGAGTTTCCCGCGGACGCGGTCGCGCTCTCGGCGGACGCGGTCGCGAAGAAGGTCTCGAGCAGGACGTTCGAGACCCAGCTTCGCGACGGCACCCGCGTTCGTCTCGAGTACAAGGGCAACGGCTACGTGTTCGTGAACGCCCCGGGGTACGCCAATTCTGGCTCGTGGCGGGCGGAGGAAAGCCGCATCTGCTCGCACATGAGGAATGCCGCGGCCTCGTGCAACGAGGTCCGCGAGCTGGGCCAGACGCTCTATGTCAAGCGCGACAACGGGGAAGTGATCGCCCTGAATCCGCAGTGAGGTCGCCGGTCGCCGGTGCCGCCGGCGCTACTCGAGAACGATCCGCGGAAAGTAGTACGACACCACCCAGTTCGGAACGTCGACGATCGAGCTGATGCGCAGGTCGGCGCAGACGCTGCACAGCATGTAGGCGTCGACCGGCGAGTAGCCGTAGCGCTTGCTCAGCAGCTCGACCATCTCGGAGACGGCCGTGCGCGCGCCGACCATGAGGTCGGGGCCGATGCCGGTCGTCACTTCGTAGCCCTTCTTGTCGAAGTGGTCAGTGACCGGCCCCGGCGTCACGTAGCGCGGCGAGCGCAGCCGTGCGCCCTTGACGAGCTCGAACTTGAGGGCGACGTCGATCGGACTCTCGATCGCCGTCCCGCACACCTCGCCGTCGCCTTGCGCCGCGTGGGTGTCGCCGACCGAGAACAGCGCACCCTCGACCTCGACAGGGAGATAGAGCTCGGTGCCGGCGCAGATGTCGCGCGCATCCATGTTGCCGCCGACGTTGCGCGGCGGGATGATGCTGTGCAGTCCGGGCTCGGCCGGCGCAACGCCGATCGTTCCCGTGAACGGCCGCAGCGGCACGCGGCCGCCCGGCCCGTACATCGCTGGCGTCAGTGCAGGGTCGTAGTGCCAGTGGTGCAAGCATGCCTCGGGGAACTGGTCGGTGAGCAGGCCGAAGCCCGGAATGTTGCCGGTCCAGCCCCAGCCCGAAGGCCGTAGCGAAAGGACCGTGACCTTGAGGGCGTCGCCAGGCATCGCACCGTCAATCCAGACAGGTCCGGTCACCGGATTGACCCGACCGAGGTCCAGCTTCTCGAGATCCGCGGCCGTGGACGTCTTCGTGAGCTGGCCAGACGAAGCGTCGATGGTCTCGAACTGAACGCTTTCACCGGGGGCGATCCGCAGGCAGGGCTTGAACGCGTTGTTCCAGCCGTGATGGATGTGGTCGCGATGAATCGTGTGGCCGGCGAACTCGCCCATGGCTCGACTCCTCAGACAGCGACGGTCAGCCCGCCGTCGACGACCAGGTTGGTTCCCGAGATGCGGCTTGCTGCCGGACTTGAGAGGAACACGACCGCATTCGCCACTTCGGCCGGTGTGCCGAACTTGCCGGTCGGATTCGCCTTCAACGTCGAGGCGAACAGGTCCGGCATGTTCTTCTCGATCGTCTGCCAGATGCCCCCGTCGAAGTAGGTATTGCCGGGCGACACGCAGTTGACGCGGATGCCCTTGCCGACGAGCTGTCGACTCAGACCCTTGGCGTAGTGGATGAGCGCAGCCTTGATCGCGCCGTACGAGCCGGCCGCGAAGTCAACCTCGAAGCCCGAGACGCTCGAGATGAGAACGATCGACGCGTTGCTCGACTTCTCGAGAAAGGGAACGGCGGCGGCAACGGCGTTGACGGTGTGCATCATGTCGGTCCGGAACGACTTGTCCCAGCTCTCTTCGTTGTCGCCGACAGCAAGTGCGCTCACGTTGCAGACAAGGGCGTCGATGGCGCCGAGCTTGCGTGCACTTGCAGTGACCCAGTCCCCCAGCGCAGCGCCGTCGGCCACGTCGAGCGCTTGCCCGAAGGCGCGCACGCCTCGGGCCTCGAGCGCTCGCACCGCCTCAGAGACCTCCTCGGCTTTGCGCGCGCAGATCGAGACGTTTGCGCCTTCCGTAGCGAAGGCCTCCGCCACTGCCCGGCCGATGCCTCGGCTTCCCCCAGTGACGACGGCGCTCTTGCCCTTCAGACTCAAGTCCATGGGACGGTCCTCCTTGGATGGTGCAATTCTGAGCGGCGACGGTGCCGGTGTAAACGCCGCGCGAGCGCTCCCCGCACGGACAACGCAATTCCCAAAAGCCGACCCTGAGCAAAGTCGGCAAATGGCCGAAAGGGGCCCCGGCGCGGTGTTGCCTTAGCACCTTCTTGGCTCACACCGCTTCTATGTCGCGGGCCGCGACTGTTCATCGAACAGCTCGAGCCTCCCTCACCGCCGCGCGCGGAAGCGCGGTCCGGGCCTTGACGAGTTCGGGTGGCTGGCCTGGATCACGGCTGCACCTGACAGAATCGTTCTCCCAAGGCAATCCGAAAGGAACGCGATGGCACGCCGTGACGACGACGTGCGCTTCGATCCGGAGCGCTGCAGCGCCAGCGCGCTGGCCCGGGCCATCGGCGATGGGAAGCTGAGCGCCCGCGACGCGTGCGAGGCCGCGATCGCCCGCATCGAGGCACGCGACCCCCGAATCAACGCGGTCGTCGTTCGCGACTTTGAGCGAGCGCGCGAGCAGGCGAGCGAGCGCGACACGCGGCGAGAACGCGGCGAGCGGCCGCCGCTCCTCGGCGTGCCGATGACGGTCAAGGAGGCGATCGACGTCGCCGGGCTGCCCACGACCTGGGGTATCGCGCCGTTTCGCGACTACAAGGCGAAGGAAGACGCGGTGCTGGTGCAGCGGCTGAAGGCTGCCGGCGCTGTCATCCTCGGAAAGACGAACGTGCCGGTCGCTCTCGCCGACTGGCAAAGCTTCAACCCCATCTACGGCCGTACCGTCAATCCCGTCGACCCGTCGCGCAGCCCCGGTGGCTCGTCGGGCGGCTCCGCGGCGGCGCTCGCCGCCGGCATGGTCGCCATCGAAGTCGGATCGGACATCGGCGGATCGCTGCGCGTCCCGGCCACGTTCTGTGGCGTCTTCGCGCACAAGCCGACGTTCGGCTTGGTGCCAAACCGCGGGCATGGCTTTCCGGGGACCGACGGCGGAGGTGTCGAGCTGGCGGTCGCCGGGCCGATGACTCGCCATGCCGCCGATCTCGAGCTCGAGCTGGCCGTCATTGCGGGCCCGGATGTCGATGCCGCAACGGGCTACCGGCTGGACCTGCCGCCTGCACGCCCGCACGATCTCGCCGGAGCGCGACTGCTCTTCCTCGATGCGCATCCGAAAGCGACGACGAGCAGCATCCTGACGATGCGGTTGCCCGCGTCGCCGAGGTCGCCGCACGCGCTGGCGCCGAGGTCTTCCGGCACAGTGACCTACTTCCCGATCTGAGTGCGGCGCATGCTGCCTACACCGAGATGCTCGGAGCGATCTTCACGCGCGGTTCGCCGACGGCCAAAGACGTCATCTCGGCGCACCGCTGGATGGAGTTGCTGGACGCCCAGTTTCGGCTCCGACGCCAATGGCGCGCGCTCTTCGCTCGATTCGATGCCGTGGTCGCACCCGCGTTCGGCACCGTTGCGTATCCGCACGTCGACAATCCCAACGATCCGGGCGCGGTGCTGCAGATCGATGGCAAGTCGACGCCCTACTTCGACCAACTCGCGTGGCCGGGCGTCGCCACGTTTCCGGGCTTGCCGGCGACCGCCGTTCCGGTTGGAGCGACGAGCGAA
>Ga0070667_100002053_pt1 | contig 17829 bp, 17 predicted proteins | sample KBSS33metaG_FD_64659 | JGI IMG/M metagenome (GOLD analysis project Ga0070667, IMG submission 64659) | Switchgrass rhizosphere microbial communities from Kellogg Biological Station, Michigan, USA - KBS S3-3 metaG | ecosystem: Host-associated > Plants > Roots > Rhizosphere > Soil ... | reverse complement strand
GGTCAAGCGCATCGATGCCGACGCCGTCAGCGCCGCGTTGCTCGATCCCGCTTCTCTGGCCGACGTGAAAGGGCTGCTGGCATGACGACCGAAGTCCGCATGGCGGGGCAGATCGCGCTCGTGACCGGCGCATCGCGCGGTATCGGGCGGGCGATAGCGCTGGAACTGGCGAAGAATGGCATGAAGGTGATCGGCACCGCGACCACCGACGCCGGTGCCGCGGCGATCGGCGAGGCGCTGGCGGCGTTCCCGGGCAGCAAGGGCCTGACGTTGAACGTCAACGACGGCGCCGGGGTCGATGCCGCGGTCGACGCGATCGTCAAGGAACACGGCGCGCTGCATGTCGTCGTCAACAACGCCGGCATCACCCGCGACACGCTGTCGATGCGCATGAAGGACGACGACTGGGACGCGGTGCTCGACACCAACCTGAAGGCGGTGTTCCGCGTCAGCCGCGCCGCCACGCGGCCGATGATGAAGCAGCGCTACGGCCGCATCATCAACATCACCTCGGTGGTCGGCGCGAGCGGCAATGCCGGCCAGGCGAACTATGCCGCCGCGAAGGCGGGCGTGGCCGGCATGACGCGCTCGCTGGCGCGCGAGCTCGGCAGCCGCGGCGTCACGGTGAACTGCGTCGCCCCCGGCTTCATCGAGACCGACATGACGAAGGCGCTGAGCGAGGCGCAGACGACCGCGTTGATGGCGCAGATCCCGTTGGGCCGGCTCGGCCACGCGAGCGACATCGCGCACGCCGTGGTGTTCCTCGCGTCGCCGCAGGCCGGCTACATCACCGGCAGCGAGTTGCACGTGAACGGTGGCATGTTCATGAATTAGGCGCGCCGCGCCGGAAAAATGTTTGCCGGTCGGGCCCGACCGGCCTGCGGTCGGTGTGGTCGTAGAATCGCGGGCTGTTTCTGTAAACACTCCCGGAGGAGTCATGAGCGATATCGAAGCACGTGTCAAGAAAATCATTGCCGAACAACTCGGTGTCCCCGAGGCCGACGTCATCAATGACAAGGCCTTCGTCGCCGACCTCGGCGCCGATTCCCTCGACACGGTGGAACTGGTGATGGCGCTCGAAGACGAGTTCGGCATCGAGATCCCCGATGAAGAGGCCGAGAAGATCACCACCGTGCAGTTGGCGATCGACTACGCCGTGAAGCACCAGAAGGCGGCCTGAGCGGGCCTTGCCGATCAGTACCCATCCGCAGAGCAGCCCATGAGCAGGCGTCGTGTCGTCGTGACGGGTCTGGGCCTCATCAGCCCTGTGGGAAACACGGTGGAAGAGGGCTGGGCCAACATCATTGCCGGGCGCTCCGGCATTGCCAACATCACCAAGTTCGACGCGTCGAATTTCGCCTGCAAGTTCGCCGGCGAGGTGAAGGGCTTCGAGGTCGAGGATTACTTCCCGGCCAAGGATGCCCGCCACATGGACACCTTCATCCACTATGGGCTCGCGGCGTCGATCCAGGCGGTGAAGGATTCGGGCCTGGCCACCGGCGATGAGCTCAGCGAAGAGCAGGCCGAGCGCATCGGAGTGCTGGTGGGCTCGGGCATCGGCGGCCTGCCGCTGATCGAAGAGACGCACGGCGAACTGATGGCGAAAGGCCCGCGGCGCATCACGCCGTTCTTCGTGCCGGCCTCGATCATCAACATGATCTCGGGCCACGTGTCGATCCGCTACGGCTTCAAGGGGCCGAACCTGGCGATCGTCACGGCCTGCACGACCGGCCTGCACAGCATCGGTGAAGCCGGCCGCCTGATCGAATACGGCGACGCTGACGTGATGATCGCCGGCGGCGCCGAATCGACCATCTCGCCGCTGGGCCTGGGGGGCTTCGCGGCCGCCCGTGCGCTGTCGACGCGCAACGACGACCCGCAGGGTGCATCGCGCCCGTGGGACAAGGATCGCGACGGCTTCGTGCTCGGCGAAGGCGCGGGCGTGCTCGTGCTCGAGGAGTACGAACACGCGAAGAAACGCGGCGCGAAGATCTATGCCGAGCTGCTCGGCTTCGGCATGGGTGCCGACGCGTTCCACATGACGGCGCCGAACGTCGACGGCCCGAAGCGCTCGATGAAAGCGGCGTTGCGCAACGCCGGCGTCAACGCCGACCAGATCCAATACCTGAACGCGCACGGCACGTCCACGCCACTGGGCGACCTGAACGAGACCAATGCGATCAAGCTCGCGTTTGGTGCGCACGCCAAGGACAAGCTCGTCATCAGTTCCACCAAGTCGATGACCGGCCACCTGCTGGGCGGTGCCGGCGGCATCGAGTCGGTGTTCACCGTGCTCGCGGTGAACCGGCAGATCGCGCCGCCGACGACCAACATCTTCAACCAGGATCCCGAGTGCGACCTGGACTATTGCGCGAACACCGCGCGCGAGATGAAGATCGAGCACGCCGTGAAGAACAACTTCGGCTTCGGCGGCACGAACGGCACGCTGGTCTTCAAGCGCGTTTGACGCCGACGCAGCCTTCGCTCATCGATTTCCGCGCTCATGCGCGCAGCCCCGGCATTCCAGGTTTCGCTGCATCGCTTCGGCGTGTGGCGCAGCGCGGTGCTGACACTGGCCGCGCTGGCGATGGCCACGATGGTGGCGTGGCTGCTCACGCAGGAGCGCCCGATCGAGATCGTTGCCTGGGTGTCGGCGACCGCGTCGGTTGTCGCTATCGGCGGTCTGGCCGCGTCGGCAGTGCGCGTCCCGCCGGTCGATCTGGGCTGGGACGGTCAGACGTGGTCCGTCCGCCGCGGTACCGGCGAACCGGCGCCCGGCGACTTGCATGTCGCGATCGACCTGGGCCGCTGGATGCTGCTGCGCTTCAGTCCTGCCGGGGCGGCTGCGCCCGCGATCTGGCTGCCGGTACAGCGCTTGGGGCTGGAATCGCAGTGGCACGCGTTGCGCTGCTCGATCTATTCGCCCCACCCGACGCCCGGCGCCGACGCGACCGGCGAAGCCTGACATGAACGGCATGACCAAGCCCGACGCCGACGCGCCGCTGATCGAGCGCGTCAAGAGCGGCGACGTCAAGGCCTTCGAGATGCTGGTGGTCAAGTACCAGCGCCGCATCGAGCGGCTGATCGGCCGGATGGTGCGCGACGTCGACCTCGTGCCCGACATTGCCCAGGAAACCTTCATCCGCGCCTACCGGGCGATCCCGCAGTTTCGCGGCGACAGCGCGTTCTACACCTGGCTGTACCGCATCGCGGTAAACACCGCGAAGAAGACGCTGATGGAGCTCAAGCGCGACCCGCTGGTCTCGGAATCGGCCCGTGGCGGGCGCGACGAGGACGACGACAACGCCTCGCGGGTCGAAAACGAACTCAGCGACGGAGAAACCCCGGACGCGGTGTTGGCGAGCAAGCAAATTGCTTCCGCAGTGAACTTTGCGATCGAAGCGCTGTCCGACGACCTTCGCCAGGCGATCACGCTGCGCGAGATCGAAGGTCTCAGCTACGAAGAGATCGCCGAGCTGATGAATTGCCCGATCGGCACGGTGCGTTCGCGGATCTTCCGCGCCCGCGAGGCGATCGCGTTGCGCCTGCGTCCGTTGCTGGACACGCGGGACGGGGAGCGGTGGTGAGCTTGGATGGAGTGGCCCATGTTGATGAACTCTGAATCCGATGCAGCGGCGCGCGAGCGCCTGTCGGCGCTGGTCGACGGCGAACTCGAGGACCGCGCGGTCGCGCAGGCCTGCGCGCATTGGCGCGAAAGCCCCGCATCGCGTGCCACTTGGCATTCCTATCAGCTGATCGGGGACGTGCTGCGCTCGGACGATCTGGCGGCCGATGCGGCGCGCGATGCGCGCTTCGTGGCCATGCTGCGGGCCCGCCTGGCGACCGAGCCGGTCGTGCTGGCGCCCCAGCCCGTGGGCGCGTCGCGGCCGGACGCTCACGCCGAAACGGCCCGGGCTGTGAGCGCTTCCTCGCGCCGCTGGTCGTGGATGGCGCCCAGTGCGGTGGCAGCCGGCTTCGTCGCGGTGGCGGGCGTGCTGACGCTGACGCGCACCAGCGACGTGGCGGTGCCGGATCGGCCAGCGGCCACCGGCCTCGCGCAGGCGACGCCGGGGCTGGCCGGCCCGGTGCTGGCGCGGTCGACGCTGGTCGGGTCGCCATCGGCGCCCGAACCGCAAACCTTCGTCGCCAATGGCGAACTGATCCGTGATGCGCGGCTCGATCGCTACCTCGCGGCACACAAGCAGTTCGCCGGCAGCACCGCGCTCGGCGTGCCCTCGGGCTTCCTGCGCAACGCGACCGCCGAAGCGGTCGGTCGCTGAGCGCTTTCGTGCTGCGTCACTGCCGTTCCCGAATGCTGTTTCGGCCGCTGTCCGCGCTGGCGCTGGCGGGCGCCGCCTGCATCGCGGTCCCTGCGAGCTGGGCCCAGGAGAGCGCCGCGGGCGGCCCGGCGCAGGCGCGCGAAGTGCGCGCCTGGTTGCTGCGCATCCACGACGCCGCGAGTCATCGCAACTTTCAGGGCACCTTCGTCGTCAGCGGCGGCGGCGCGGTGTCGAGCGCGCGCATTTCGCACTACTGCCAGGGCCCCCATCAGTACGAGCGCAGCGAGGCGCTGGACGGGCAGGCGCGCCAGGTGTATCGGCACAACGATGACGTGACGACGCTCTGGCCGGCCACCAAGGTGGCGATGGTCGAGCAGCGCGACCTGCTGGCGCAGTTCCCGGCGCTGCTGCAAGCCGGCGATGACCACATCGCCGAGTTCTACGACGTGAGCCCGCAGGGCGCCGAGCGCGTCGCCGGCCGCGAAGCCAACGTGCTCGTGGTCAAGCCGCGCGACGGGTTCCGCTACGGCTATCGCCTGTGGGCGGACCAGGCCTCGGGACTGCTGCTGCGCGCCGACGTGATCGGCGAGCGTCACGAGGTGCTCGAGTCCTCGGCCTTCTCCGATGTGGCCATCGACGTGAAACCGCAGCCCGAGAGCGTGCTGCAGCCGATGAGAAAGCTCGACGGCTACCGCGTCGTGCGACCCGAGCTGACGCCCACACGCCTCGAGGCCGAAGGTTGGACGATGCGCCAGTCGGCGCCGGGCTTTCGCCAGGTCAGCTGCGTGAAGCGGCCGATGGAGGGCAACGGCGCGCCCGACAAGACCGCCAATCGACCGCAGGTGCTGCAGAGCATCTTCTCCGACGGCCTGACCTATGTCTCGGTCTTCATCGAGCCCTTCGATCCGCGGCGCCACACCCGTCCGATGCTCGCCTCGGTCGGGCCGACGCAAACCCTGATGCAACAACAGGGCGACTGGTGGGTGACCGTCGTCGGCGACGTGCCGCCTGCGACACTGCGTGTCTTCGCGAAGGGGCTGGAGCGCAGCAGCAAGTGAATGGCGCCGGCCGCCCGTTCGGGCCCTGGCAAACTAGATTCGCAACGCCTGGGGAGGCGATCTTGATCCAAGCATCTCTGCATTCCGTTCAACCTGCACTGCGCCGGCGCCTGTGCCTGGGCGCGCTGGCCTTGGGCTTGGGCGTGACCGGCGCACTCGCGGCGCCGCCGGTGGGCGCACAAGGCCTGCCCGACTTCACCGAACTGGTCGAGAAGGTCGGCCCGGCGGTGGTCGGCATCCGCACCACCGAGCGCACCCGCGGCGCACGCGGAAGCAATGGCGAGATCGACGAGGACATGCTGGAGTTCTTCCGCCGCTTCGGCATTCCGATACCGAACCAGCGGCCGAACCCGCGTGCTCCGCAGCAACCGCAACAGCCGCAGCCCGACCCCGAGCCGCAGACACGTGGCGTGGGCTCCGGCTTCATCCTGAGCGCCGACGGCTACGTGATGACGAACGCCCACGTCGTCGACGGTGCCGAGGAAGTGGTCGTCACGCTGACCGACTCGCGCGAGTTCAAGGCCAAGATCATCGGCGCCGACAAGCGCTCCGATGTCGCGCTGGTGAAGATCGAGGCCACCGGGCTGCCGGTGGTGCGTATTGGCGACGTGAGCCGGCTCAAGGTCGGCGAATGGGTGATTGCGATCGGTTCGCCGTTCGGTCTGGAGAGCAGCGTCACCGCCGGCATCGTCAGCGCGAAGGCACGCGACACCGGCGACCTCGTCAAGCTGATCCAGACCGACGTGGCGATCAACCCCGGCAATTCGGGCGGCCCGCTGATCAACATGCGCGGCGAGGTCGTGGGCATCAACTCGCAGATCTACAGCCGCTCCGGCGGCTACATGGGCATCTCGTTCGCGATCCCGATCGACGAGGCGACGCGAGTGTCCGACAGCCTGCGCGCGAACGGCCGCGTGATCCGCGGACGCATCGGCGTGGCGATCGGCCCCGTCACCAAGGAGGTCGCCGAGTCGATCGGCCTGGGCAAGCCGATCGGCGCGATGGTGAGCAATGTCGAAGCTGGCGGCCCGGCCGACAAGGCCGGCGTCGAGGCAGGCGACATCATCACCAAGGTCGACGGTCGCCCGGTCGAGAAGTTCGGCGATCTACCGCGCATGGTCGGCATCACGAAGCCGGGCGCGAAGACCGCGCTGCAGATCTTTCGACGTGGCGCCTATCGCGACCTCAGCGTCACGGTGGTCGAGTTCGACGCCGAGCGGGCGGCCAGCAGCGTGCCGGGTCGCGATGTGGCCAAGCCGCCGGCCGCGGCCGGGATGCTGGGCCTGACGGTTGCCGAATTGAGCGAAGCACAACGCCGCGAGTTGAAGATCAAGGGCGGCGTGCGGGTCGAAGGCGTCGACGGTGCGGCGGCGCGTGCCGGTGTTCGCGAAGGCGATGTCCTGCTGTCGATCGACAACACCGAGGTGGGCACCATCAAGCAGTTCGAGGCGGCGCTCGCCAAGCTCGACAAGGCGCGTGCCGTCACGGTGCTGGTGCGGCGCGGCGACACCGTCAACTTCCTGATCATCCGGCCGCAGCGCTGACGCGAACCCGGTGAATTCGCCGGGTCTTTCCATCAGGTGGGAGCGGAGACGACCGTTACATTTTCGCCGCGAAGGCGGGAATCGCGGCTTTCGATCTCGCATGAAGTCAGTAAATGCTCACATTGATTGGCGGAGCTCGGATTGTTCCCGACAAGGGCTAGAATCGCGGCTCGGTGACCAGGCACTTTACTGATTCGAGCAACGAAAACCGGATGCCGAAACTATCCCCATGACATCCACAAGCAATTGTGGATAACCTGTTGATGATTTCTCGTGTTGGCGGCCTGCAACGGCGAGAAATCGAGCAACGGCGCGGTTTGCAGCGGGCCCCTTTTGAATACAATGAAGTCCCAACAAGCAGTTGCCATACGTTTTGTTGGAAGGCGCGTCATTGATTCGACGTGCCTTTTTTTTATGTTGAGCACGGCGCTTCTCGCCTTCACATCGCGTTGCGATTGAGAGCTTTCGCTGAGACGGCTTCGCCGTTTTTTCTGCGCGACGAGCTCCACTAAAAGAACATCGCAGCAAGCATGGATCACATCAGAAACTTTTCGATCATTGCCCACATCGACCACGGCAAGAGCACGCTCGCCGATCGATTGATTCAACGTTGCGGCGGCCTGTCCGAGCGCGAGATGGAAGCGCAGGTGCTCGACTCGATGGACATCGAGCGCGAACGCGGCATCACGATCAAGGCGCAGACCGCCGCGCTCGAATACACCGCACGCGACGGGCGCGTCTACAACCTCAACCTGATCGACACGCCGGGCCATGTCGACTTCTCGTACGAAGTCAGCCGCTCGCTGTCGGCGTGCGAAGGTGCGCTGCTCGTTGTCGATGCGAGCCAGGGCGTCGAGGCACAGACGGTCGCGAACTGCTACACCGCGCTCGACCTGGGCGTCGAGGTGATCCCGGTCCTGAACAAGATGGACCTGCCGAACGCCGACCCCGAGAACGCGAAGGCCGAGATCGAGGACGTGATCGGCATCGACGCCGAGCACGCCATTCCGTGCAGCGCGAAGACCGGTGAGGGCATCGACGACATCCTCGAGGCGGTGATCACCCGCATGCCGCCGCCGCGCGGGCAACTGGACGCGCCACTGCGCGCGATGATCGTCGACTCGTGGTTCGACAACTACGTCGGCGTCGTGATGCTGGTGCGCGTGGTCGACGGCACGCTGACGCGCGGCGAGCGCATCCGCATGATGGCCAGCGACGCGGTCTATGGCGCCGACAGCCTTGGTGTCTTCACGCCGAAGTCGGTAGCGCGTGAGCAGCTCCGCGCGGGCGAGGTCGGGTTCGTCATCGCCGGCATCAAGGAACTGCAGGCCGCGAAGGTCGGCGACACCATCACGCTCGAGAAGAAGCTTCCCAACAACAAGGGCGTGGCCACCGAAGCGCTGCCGGGCTTCAAGGAGATCCAGCCCCAGGTGTTCGCCGGCCTGTTCCCGACCGAGGCGAGCGAATACGACCAGCTGCGCGACGCGCTTGAGAAGCTCAAGCTCAACGACTCGTCGCTGCGCTACGAGCCCGAGGTCAGCCAGGCGCTGGGCTTCGGCTTCCGCTGCGGCTTTCTCGGGTTGCTGCACATGGAGATCGTCCAGGAGCGGCTGGAGCGCGAGTTCGACCAGGACCTGATCACGACTGCGCCGTCGGTCGTCTACGAGGTCGAGCTCGGCGACAAGACCGTGATCCAGGTCGACAACCCGTCGAAGATGCCCGATCTCGGGCGCATCAGCGAGATTCGCGAGCCGATCGTCAAGGTCCACCTGTACATGCCGCAGGACTACGTCGGCCCGGTGATGACGCTGGCGAACCTGAAGCGCGGCACGCAGATCAACATGGCCTACCACGGCCGCCAGGTGATGCTGACCTACGAGATGCCGCTGGCCGAGATCGTGCTCGACTTCTTCGACAAGCTGAAGAGCGTGTCGCGCGGCTACGCGTCGATGGACTACGAGTTCAAGGAATACCGAGCCGCCGATGTCGTTAAGGTCGACATCCTGCTCAATGGCGACCGGGTCGACGCGTTGTCGATCATCGTGCATCGCAGCCAGAGCCAATTCCGCAGCCGCGCGGTCGTGGCGAAGATGCGCGAGCTGATTTCGCGCCAGCAATACGATGTCGCGATCCAGGCCGCGATCGGCGCCAACATCATCGCGCGTGAGACAATCAAAGCGCTGCGCAAGAACGTGATCGCCAAGTGCTACGGCGGCGACATCACCCGCAAGCGCAAGCTTCTCGAAAAACAAAAGGCCGGCAAGAAACGCATGAAGCAGATCGGCTCTGTCGAAGTGCCGCAAGAAGCTTTTCTGGCCATCCTTCAGGTGGACGATTGATGGGTGCTTTGACCGGTGTTCTGTATGGCCTGCTCGCGGTTTTTCTCGGTGGCTGGTATTTCGGCAAGTGGAGCGGCAATTTTTCGCTGCTGTTGCTGATCCTGACCGTCGTCACCTTCGCCTACTGGCTCGCCGAACGCTTCGTGTTCGCGCCGCGCCGCGCCGCGGCCGCCGCCACGCTCGAACAGCAGGACCTGGCGCGCCGCACGAAGCTCGCGCAGCAAGGCATCACCAAGGTCGACGACAACGTCGCCCAGGCGCGCGAAACGCTGCTGATGCAACCCTGGTGGCTGGACTGGACGGCCGGCCTGTTCCCGGTGATTTTGGTGGTGTTCCTGCTGCGCTCGTTCCTGTTCGAGCCGTTCAAGATCCCGAGCGGCTCGATGATCCCGACCTTGCTGATCGGCGACCTGATCCTGGTCAACAAGTACCACTACGGCGTGCGCCTGCCGGTGATCAACAAGAAGATCATCGCCAACCACGATCCGCAGCGCGGCGACGTGATGGTGTTCCGCTACCCCAAGGACACCAGCGTCGACTACATCAAGCGCGTCGTCGGCGTACCGGGCGACGAGATCTCGTTCCGCGACCAGCAGCTGTACGTGAACGGTGTCGCCGTGCCGATGACCCAGACACCGCCCCCCGGCTTCTACGACGAGGATCAGCGCCAGTACTACGCCGAGTTCACCGAGAAGCTCGGCAGCGTCGAGCACAAGATCCTGCTGAACCCGCGCAGCCAGCCGTTCTACGGGCCGGAAGACAAAATCGCCTTCCCGTTCCGCGAAAACTGTCGCTACAGTGCCGAGGGCGTGACCTGCAAAGTGCCGCCGGGGAACTACTTCATGATGGGCGACAACCGCGACAACTCGCAAGATTCACGTTTCTGGGGTTTCGTGCCGGACGAAAACATCGTCGGCAAGGCATTCTTCGTGTGGATGAATTTCGGCAACTTGAAGCGCATCGGCGGGTTCCAGTGAGGACCGGCCGGTCGCACAGTCAGGAGCTTCGAGCATGAGGGTTCAGCGTCAATCGGCAGGTCGGGGGCAACGCGGGGTCACGCTCTTCGGCCTGCTGTTCTGGGCCATCGTCGTCGGCTTCGTCGCGTTGATCGTGATGAAGGTGCTGCCGACGATGAACGAGTACTTCACGATCCAGAAGGCCGTGAACAAGATCGCGCAGGAGGGTGCCACGACCGTGCCCGAGATCCGGGCCGCGTTCGAGCGTACGAAGGACATCGAGTACTCGATCACGTCGATCTCCGGCAAGGATCTGAAGATCACCAAGGAAAACGACAAGGTCGTGATCAGCTTCGCCTACGACAAGGAGATCGAGTTGATGAGCCCGGTGTTCCTGCTGATCAAGTACGAGGGGCGGTCGAAGTAAGCTTCCCGCATCCATGATGGACACCCGCCTGGAGGCCCTGCAAGGGCGCATCGGTCACCACTTCGACGATGCGCTCCTGTTGACCCGTGCGCTGACACACCGCAGCTTCGGCGCCGACCACAACGAGCGGCTCGAATTCCTCGGCGACGCGGTCCTGAGCCTGGTGATCTCGGGCCTGCTGTTCGAGCGCTTCGCCGGTTCTGACGAGGGCGATCTGACCCGCGTGCGCGCCCACCTGGTGCGCGAGGAAAGCCTGCACCGCGTCGCGTTGCAGCTCGCGCTGCCCGATGTGCTCAGGCTCGGCGAGGGCGAGGCCCGCGGCGGCGGTGCCCAGCGCGCGTCGATCCTGGCCGACGCGCTCGAGGCGCTGATCGGCGCGACTTTTCTCGACGGTGGGTTCGACGCTGCACGCACGGTCGTCGACGGCCTGTTCGGCGAGATCATCGCCACCACCGATGTGGCCAACTGGTCCAAGGATGCGAAGACCGAACTCCAGGAATGGCTGCAGGCGCGCCGCCTGCCGGTGCCCACCTACCGCATCGCTGCCACGCGCGGCCAGGCGCACGCGCAGACCTTCGAGGTCGAGTGCGCGGTACCGGCGCTGAACCTGATCGAGCAAGGCGTGGGCCGCTCGCGCCGCGTCGCCGAGCAGGAAGCCGCGCGCCGCATGCTGGACGCGCTCAAGCACAGCGACAAGCCCGGCGGTCCGCTCCAGTCCTGAACCGCATGAGCACCGAGACCGACACCTCTTCCGACGAAGCCCAGCCGCCGGCGCAACGCTGCGGCCTGGTCGCGATCGTCGGGCGCCCGAACGTCGGCAAGTCGACCTTGCTGAACGCGCTGGTAGGGCAGAAGGTCAGCATCACCTCGGCGAAGGCGCAGACGACGCGCCACCGCATCACCGGCATCCGCAGCGTGGACGACGCGCAGTTCGTGTTCGTCGACACGCCCGGCTTCCAGACCAAGCACAGCGCGGCGCTGAACCGCACGCTGAACCGCACCGTGCAGGGCGTGCTGGGCGATGTGGACGTGGTGCTGTTCGTCGTCGAGGCCGGGCGCTTCGGGCTCGACGATGCCAAGGTGCTGGCGCTGATGCCACCCGGCAAGCCCGTCTTCCTGATCGCCAACAAGCTCGATGCGGTGCTGCGCCGCGCCGACCTCGCGCCCTGGCTCAAGGGCATGCAGGAGCGCCACGCGTTCGCCGAATTCGTGCCGCTGTCGGCGAAGAAGGACGCCGACGTGCAGCGCCTGCTCGGCATCGTCAGGCCCTACCTGCCAGAGCAGACCTGGTTCTACGATGCCGACACGCTGACCGACCGCAGCGAGAAGTTTCTCGCCAGCGAGATCATCCGCGAGAAGCTGTTCCGCCTGACAGGCGACGAACTGCCTTACACCTCGACCGTCGTGATCGACAAGTTCGAGGAAGAAGGGAACCTGCGCCGTATCAGCGCCAGCATCGTCGTCGAGCGCGACGCCCACAAGGGCATGGTGATCGGCAACGGCGGCGAGCGCCTCAAGCGCATCGGCTCCGAAGCGCGCCAGGAACTCGAAACGCTGCTGGACGCCAAGGTGTACATCGAGCTGTGGGTCAAGGTGCGCTCGGGCTGGGCCGACGACGAAGCGCACCTGCGTTCCTACGGCTACGAATGACGACCCCAAGGCGCCTTCGGCGCCGGCCCCCGAGGGGCGCTCAGGCCGCAGAGGTCCACGCAGTGGGCCCCTTCGTGGCCCATGGCGGCCCGGCGCTGGCCTGAGGTCTGTCAGGATGGCGACGCGCTCGCCCCGCCATGCCGCGCCGCTGGCGGCCTACGTGCTGCACCGCTACGACTGGAGCGAGTCGAGCCTGATCCTCGACCTGTTCACGCGCGAGCAGGGCCGTCTGGCGGTCGCGGCGAAGGGCGCGAAGCGACCGTACTCGCAACTGCGCGGCGTGCTGCTGCCGTTCCAGCGTCTGAATGTCACGCTCGGCAAGGTGGCGGCTCACGACGAGGGCTCCAGCGACGTGCAGACGCTGCGCGGCGCCGAATGGGCCGGCGGCGCCGCGATGCTGACCGGCGCCGCGTTGTTCAGCGGCTTCTACCTGAACGAACTGCTGATGAAGCTGCTCGCGCGGCACGACCCACACGCCGCGCTGTTCGACACCTACGCCGCGACACTGCCGGAGCTCGCCACCGGCGCCGACGAGACGCGCGCCCAGGCCGCGCTGCGCGCCTTCGAGCTGGGCCTGCTGCAGCAGACCGGGCAGCTGCCCGACCTGAGCGTCGTGACCCTGACGCAGCGGCCGGTGCGTGGCGCCGCGCGCTACGCGTTGCTGCCGGAGTCGGGCGTCACCGATGGGGCGCCCGGCCGCGACGCCGAGCTCAGCGGCGCGGCGCTGATCGGCCTGCAGGCGGCGCTAGAGCATGGCAGCCCGGCGGCGCTCCAGCACGCCTGCAGGTCGTGCCTGGCGGCGCTGAAGCTGCCGCTGCGCGCGATGATCCAGCACCACCTCGGCGCCACGCCGCTGCGCACGCGCCAGGCGATGGCGGACCTGCAAAACCTGTAGCCTGACGCCACGCGCGCACGTCCGGTTTGCACCGAGAATTCGCCCCATGAACCCGCTCCTCACCACCGGTCTCGATGCGCAGCGCGGCATGACCGCGCTGTCGGTCAACGTCAACAAGGTCGCGCTGCTGCGCAATACGCGCAACCTCGGTGTCCCGAGCGTGTTGCGTGCGGCCACGTTCGCGCTCGAAGCCGGCGCGCACGGCATCACGGTGCACCCGCGGCCCGACGAACGCCACATCCGCGCCCACGACGTCTACGAGCTGGCCGAGCTGATGCGGCAGTGGCCGCAGGCCGAATACAACATCGAGGGCAACCCGTTCCACAACCTGATGGCGTTCGTGCGCGGCCTGGTCGCGAAGCGACTGCCGATTCATCAGGTCACGTTCGTGCCCGACAGTGCAGAGCAGTCCACCTCCGACCACGGCTGGCAGTTCCCGCAGGACGCGCAGCGCCTCGCGCCGCTCGTCGCCGAAGCGCGGGCGCTGGGTGTGCGCGTCAGCCTGTTCATGGACCCAACGCCGCAGGCGATGGCCGCGGTGCGCGCGTTGCAGGCCGATCGCGTCGAGCTCTACACCGAGAGCTACGCCCGCGCCCACCTCGCCGGCGACGCCGAGACGGTGCTCCCGGCGTTCACCGCGACCGCGCGTGCGGCGCTCGCCGAGGGCCTGGGGCTGAACGCCGGCCACGACCTGAACCGCGCCAACCTGAGCGAGTTCCTGCGCGCCGTGCCCGGCGTGCAGGAGGTGTCGATCGGCCATGCGCTGATCGCCGATGCGCTCGAACTCGGCTACACCGAGACCGTGCGCGACTACCTGCGTTGCATCCACCGCGCGTCATGACGACCCCTCGCCCGATGCGTACATCGGTCGATCCCCCGCGGGGATGCGGGCCGGCTTGGGAGCGGCCCGGCGCTCGGCCCGGAGCGCAATCATGATCTACGGCGTCGGCACCGACATCTGCGACGTACGCCGCATCGCCGCCACGCTCGCGCGCCGCGGCGAGCGCTTTGCCGAGAAGGTGCTCGGGCCGCACGAGATCGAGGTGTTCCGCGCGCGCCGCGCCAAGCTGGAAGCGCGCGGCGTCAGCTACCTCGCGACGCGCTTCTCGGCGAAGGAGGCGTTCTCGAAGGCGATCGGCCTGGGGATGCGCATGCCGATGAGCTGGCGCGATTGCGAGGTCGTCAAGGCGCCCAGCGGCAAGCCGCAGATCCGACTGCACGGCGGACTGGCCGCGTGGTTCGACGCGCGCCGCTTGCGCGCGCACGTGAGCATCAGCGACGAGACCGACTACGCGGCGAGCTTCGTCGTCGTCGAACAGAACGAGACCATCCCATGAGCACCCACGCACCCGTCGTCCTCGACATCGCCGGCAAGACGCTGAACGCGGACGACCGCCGCCGTCTGCAGCACCCGCTGACCGGCGGGCTGATCCTGTTCTCGCGCAACTGGGTCGATCGACGCCAGCTCACCGAGCTGACGAGCGAGATCAAGACGATCCGCCCCGACATCCTGGTCTGCGTCGACCACGAGGGCGGGCGCGTCCAGCGCTTTCGCACCGACGGCTTCACGCACCTGCCACCGATGCGTGTGCTCGGCGAGATGTGGATGAACGATGGCAAGCGCGGGCCCGGTGCCGGCGCGCTCACCGCCACCGACGCCGCGACCGCGACCGGCTTCGTGCTGGGCGCCGAGCTGCGGGCCTGCGGCGTCGATCTCGCGTTCACGCCGGTGCTCGACCTCGACCACGGCCACAGCGCCATCATCGGCGACCGTGCGTTCCACCGCGACCCGCGCGTCGCCACCTTGCTCGCGAAGAGCCTGATGCACGGCCTCCTGCTCGCCGGCATGCGCAACTGCGGCAAGCATTTCCCCGGACACGGCTTCGTCGAGGCGGACAGCCATGTCGCCGCGCCGATCGACCGACGCAGCCTCAAGGCGATCATGGTCGAGGACGCTCGGCCCTACGAATGGCTCAGCACCAGCCTTGCGGGCGTGATGCCATCGCACGTGGTCTACCCCATGGTCGACTCCGTGGCAGCGGGCTACTCCGAGCGCTGGCTCAAGGACATCCTGCGCCTGCAGTTCGGCTTCACGGGCGCGATCTTCAGCGACGACCTGAGCATGGAGGGTGCGCGGCGCATCAACGGCGCGCTGGTGAGTTTCAGCGACGCCGCGGCGGTCGCGCTGAGCGCGGGCTGCGATCTGGTGCTGCTGTGCAATCAGTCGCTGAACGGCGGTCGCGCCGTCGACGAGTTGCTGGACGGGCTGGCCGAGGCGGAACGCCAGGGCCACTGGCACAGCGACCCCGACAGCGAGGCACGCCGCCTCGACCTGCTGCCGCAGACCGCACCGTACACCTGGGACGAACTGATGCACCTGCCCGCGTACCAGCGCGCGCTCGAACGCCTTCCATGAGACGCACGCGCGAATGAAAAAGCGCCGCCGGGCCTGAGCCGCGGCGGCGCTCGCGCGCCAGGAGGCTGCGTATCAGACCGGCGCTTGCGACCCGCCGCCTTGCGCGGTCTCGAACGGCAGCTTGATCTGCGACAGGTCCTTGCGCGTCTCGACCAGCACCAGCGGGCCCTCGTCGATCACCGCGACGGGCTTGGGCTCGCGCGGCACGTGTGCCGGTGCGGGCTCGCTTGCCATCGCCGCCTGCACCGCGCGGATCTTCTCGACATCGGAATTGACCCATTGCAGGCCGGCCGACTCGGCCACCGACTGCAGCGAATCAATCGGAAGCACGAAGGCCGGCACCGGTGCCGGCGTCGCGACCGGAGGTGCCGCGACCGCGCTGGGGGCGATCGATACCGGCGCGGGCACCGGTGCGACGTAGGCCGCCAACGCGATGGCCGGCTCCGCCTGCACGGGCGCTTCTTCGACCGAGACCGGGACGGTCGCCAGCGGCGTGGAAACGGCCGGGGGCGTCTCGGCTTCGTGGAACGCCGCGGTTGCCAGCGCGCCGTCCGGGATCAGGCCCTCGGCGACGCCAGTCTCACCTTCGACGACACCTTCCGGGCTGCGTTCGCGTCGATTGCGATCCCGGCCACGGCCGCGGCGGCGACCTTCGCCGCCTTCACCCTCTGCGCGCGCGGTGTCAGGGGCCGCCTCGTTGGCATCGACATCCGTCGCATCGGCAACGGTTGGCTCCTGTCCGTGTTCGGCAGCGGCCACACCGTTCTCTGCCGGCAGCGCGCCGACCTCGTCACGATCGCGACCGCCGCGACCCCCACGCCGATTGCGGCGCCGACCGCCCTGGCGCTCGCCCTGGGCGTCGCCCGCATCGGGCGTGTCGGCACCGGGCAGCGTGTCGATGAAGGCTTCCGGCAATGCCACGGCTTCGGCCGCAGCGCCCTCGGCCACCGGGGCCGGGCGACGCGGCTCGCGCTCCGGGCGCGGGCCACGGCGGCCTTCGCCGCCACGCTCGCCACGCGGCTCGCCGCGGTTCTCGTCACGCGGGGCACCGCGCGGCGCGCGGTCGTCACCGCGGTTCGTGCCCTGCGCCTCGGTGCGCACGGTTTCGTCGCCGGCGGGGCGGTCGGCATTGCGTTCCGGGCGACGGCCACGGCCTTCGCCGCGGTCGCCACGCGGCTCGCCGCGACCTTCGCCGCCACGCTCACCACCGCGGCCTTCGCCGCGCTTGCCGTCACGACCGCCGTCGCGTCCGCCACGACCGCCGCGCTCGCCGCGACCGCCGCGGTCACCACGCTCGCCGCGGCCCTCGCGTCCTTCGGTCGCCTTTGCCGGCGCTGCAGGCGCCGGGATGGGCGCCGCAGGGGCCGGCTCCGCCCCACCGAACAGGTTCTTGACCCACGCGAAGAAGCCGCCGCCGGCCGGCGCTGCCACCGGAGCGGGCGCTGCAACCGCCACCGGCGCAACGACGATCGGCGCCGGCTTGGGCACCGCCACCGGCGCGGGCGTCTCGGGCAGGATGCCCTTGATGACCGGCTCCTGCTTGGCCTTGGTCTTCTCGCGCCGCGTGATGCCGACTTCCTCTTCCTGCTCGTCGACCATCGTGTAGCTGGCCTGCAGGTTCTCGAGGCGCGGATCGTCGTGGCGCAGGCGCTCGAGACGGTAGTTCGGCGTTTCGAGGTTCTTGTTCGGCACCAGCAGCACCGTGACGCGCTGCTTCAGCTCGATCTTCGTGATTTCGGTGCGCTTCTCGTTCAGCAGGAACGATGTCACCTCCACCGGCACCTGCACGTGCACGGCGGCGGTGTTGTCCTTCATCGACTCTTCCTGGACCATGCGCAGGATCTGCAGCGCGCTGGATTCGGTGTCGCGGATGTGGCCGGTGCCGTTGCAGCGCGGGCAGGTGATGTGGCTGCCTTCGCTCAGCGCCGGGCGCAGGCGCTGGCGGCTGAGTTCGAGCAGGCCGAACTTGCTGATCGAGCTGAACTGCACGCGGGCGCGGTCCTGGCGCAGCGCGTCGCGCAGCCGGGTCTCGACCTCGCGGCGGTTCTTCGACTCTTCCATGTCGATGAAGTCGACGACGATCAGGCCGCCCAGGTCGCGCAGCCGCATCTGGCGTGCGATCTCGTCGGCGGCTTCGAGATTGGTGCGGGTCGCGGTCTCTTCGATGTCCGAGCCGCGCGTCGAGCGCGCCGAGTTCACGTCGACCGAGACCAGCGCCTCGGTGTGGTCGATCACGATCGCGCCGCCCGAGGGCAGGTTCACGG
>Ga0070667_100002040_pt1 | contig 17907 bp, 14 predicted proteins | sample KBSS33metaG_FD_64659 | JGI IMG/M metagenome (GOLD analysis project Ga0070667, IMG submission 64659) | Switchgrass rhizosphere microbial communities from Kellogg Biological Station, Michigan, USA - KBS S3-3 metaG | ecosystem: Host-associated > Plants > Roots > Rhizosphere > Soil ... | reverse complement strand
TCGGCACCAACGGCGGCGGCTTCTTCAACGCGAACTCGGCGCACCCGTACGAGAACCCGACGCCGCTCGCGAACTTCCTGCAGATGCTGTCGATCTTCCTGATCCCGGCCGGGCTGGTGTTCGCGTTCGGCCGCCTGGTCGGCGACATGCGCCAGGGCTGGGCCGTGCTGGCGGCGATGACCTTGCTGTTCGTCGTCGCGGTGCTCGTCGTGACGCCGCCCGAGCAGGCGGGCAACCCGCAGTTCACCGCGCTGGGCATCGACCAGGCGCCCTCTGCGCTGCAGCCGGGCGGCAACATGGAAGGCAAGGAAGCGCGCTTCGGCATCAATGCGACCACGCTGTTTGCCGCGATCACGACCGCCGCCTCGTGCGGTGCGGTCAACGGCATGCACGACTCGTTCATGCCGCTGGGCGGCGCGGTGCCGATGATCCTGATCCAGCTCGGCGAGGTCGTGTTCGGCGGTGTCGGCTCGGGGCTGTACGGCATGCTGATCTTCGCGATCCTCGCGGTCTTCATCGCCGGGCTGATGATCGGGCGCACGCCCGAATACCTGGGCAAGAAGATCGAGTCCTTCGACATGAAAATGACCTCGATCGCGATCCTGGTCACGCCGATCCTGGTGCTCGCCGGCACCGCGCTCGCGGTGGTGGCCGGGGCCGGCAAGGCCGGCATCGCGAACCCCGGCGCGCATGGCTTCTCCGAGATCCTGTATGCGCTGAGCTCGGCGGCCAACAACAACGGCAGCGCGTTCGCGGGCCTGTCGGCGAACACGCCGTTCTGGAACGCGCTGCTCGCGGTGGCGATGTGGTTCGGGCGCTTCGCAGTGATCGTGCCGGTGCTCGCCATTGCCGGCAGCCTCGCGGCCAAGAAGCGCCTCGCGGTGACCCCGGGGACCCTGCCGACACACGGCCCGCTGTTCGTCGTGCTGCTGATCGGCTCGGTGCTGCTCGTCGGACTGCTGAATTACGTGCCGGCGCTCGCACTGGGCCCGGTGGTCGAGCACTTCATGCTGTGGTCGGGCAAGTGACCGCGCGCACCCTCATCTCCATCGAGCAAGCCCCCATGTCTTCCTCCAAGTCGTTCTCCCTGCTCGACCCGGCCCTGGTGAAACCGGCCGTGGTCTCGGCCTTCCGGAAACTGAGCCCGCGCGTGCAATGGCGCAACCCGGTGATGTTCGTCGTCTACATCGGCAGCATCATCACGACCATTCTGTGGGTGCAGGCACTCGGCGGGGCGGGCGAAGCCCCTGCGGGCTTCGTTCTCGCGATCGCGCTCTGGCTGTGGTTCACCGTGCTGTTCGCCAACTTCGCCGAGGCGCTCGCCGAGGGCCGCAGCAAGGCCCAGGCGGCGTCGCTGCGCGGCATGAAGCGCAAGGTGATCGGCAAGAAGCTGCTCGAGCCGAAGCACGGCTCGGCATGGATACCGCTGCCCACCGCCGAGCTGCGCAAGGGCGTGGTCGTGCTGGTCGAAACCGGCGACGTGATCCCGCTCGACGGCGAGGTGATCGAAGGCGTCGCGTCGGTCGACGAGAGTGCGATCACCGGTGAGTCGGCGCCGGTGATCCGCGAGTCGGGCGGCGACTTCTCGTCCGTCACCGGCGGCACGCGCGTGCTGTCGGACTGGCTGGTCGTGCGCATCGGCGTGAACCCCGGCGAATCGTTCGTCGACCGCATGATCGCGATGGTCGAAGGCGCGAAGCGCCAGAAGACGCCGAACGAGATCGCGCTGAACATCCTGCTGGTCGCGCTGACGATCGTGTTCCTGGTCGTCGTCGTCACGCTGCTGCCGATGTCGATCTTCAGCGTGGACACGGCCAAGCTCGGCTCGGCCGTGACGATCACGACCCTGATCGCGCTGCTGGTGTGCCTGATCCCGACGACGATCGGCGCGCTGCTGTCGGCGATCGGCGTGGCCGGCATGAGCCGCATGATGCAGGCCAACGTGATCGCGACCTCGGGCCGCGCGGTCGAAGCGGCCGGCGACGTCGACGTGCTGCTGATGGACAAGACCGGCACGATCACGCTGGGCAACCGCCAGGCCTCGGCCTTCATGCCCGCGAAAGGCGTCACCGAGCAGGCGCTGGCCGACGCCGCGCAGCTCGCGTCGCTGGCCGACGAGACGCCCGAGGGCCGCAGCATCGTCGTGCTCGCGAAGCAGAAGTTCAACCTGCGCGAACGCGAGATGGCCAGTCTCGGTGCGCACTTCGTGCCGTTCACTGCGCAGACGCGCATGAGCGGGATCGACCTCGTGGCCGCCGACGGCAGGGTGCGGCAGGTGCGCAAGGGCGCGGGCGATGCGATCCGCAAGCATGTCGAGGCGCTCGGCGGCAGCTGGCCGGCCGAGGTGCAGGTGGCGGCCGACGACGTGTCGCGCCGCGGCAGCACGCCGCTGGTCGTCGCCGACGGAAACAAGGCGCTCGGCGTCGTCGAACTCAAGGACATCGTCAAGGGCGGCATCAAGGAGCGCTTCGCCGAGCTGCGCCGCATGGGCATCAAGACCATCATGATCACCGGCGACAACCGGCTCACGGCCGCGGCGATCGCGGCCGAGGCCGGCGTCGACGACTTCCTCGCCGAGGCCACGCCGGAGGCCAAGCTGAAGCTGATCCGCGAGTACCAGAGCGAAGGGCGGCTCGTCGCGATGACGGGCGACGGCACCAACGACGCGCCGGCGCTCGCGCAGGCCGATGTGGCCGTCGCGATGAACACCGGCACGCAGGCCGCAAAAGAGGCCGGCAACATGGTCGACCTCGATTCGAATCCGACCAAGCTGCTCGAGATCGTCGAGACCGGCAAGCAGCTGCTGATGACGCGCGGGTCCCTCACGACCTTCTCGATCGCGAACGACGTGGCCAAGTACTTCGCGATCATCCCGGCGGCGTTCGCGACGACCTACCCGCAGCTCAAGGCGCTCGACGTGATGGGTCTGCACAGCCCGTCGTCGGCGATCCTGGCGGCGGTGATCTTCAACGCGATCATCATCATTTTCCTGATCCCGCTGGCGCTGAAGGGCGTCAAGTACCGTGCCATCGGCGCCGCCGCGCTGCTGCGCCGCAACGTGCTGATCTACGGGCTGGGCGGGCTGATCGTTCCGTTCGCCGGCATCAAGCTGATCGACATGGCGCTGGCGGCGACACATCTCGTCTGAGACAAGGAATCCTGACCATGACCTCCATCGTTCGCCCGGCCCTGGTGCTGTTCGTCGCGCTCAGCGCGATCACCGGCCTCGCCTACCCGCTGGCCGTGACCGGCATCGCCAAGGCCGCGTTTCCGACGCAGGCCGCCGGCAGCCTGATCGTGAAGGACGGCAAGACCGTCGGCTCGTCGCTGATCGGCCAGAACTTCTCGGACCCGAAGAACTTCTGGGGCCGCCCCTCGGCCACCTCGCCGATGGCGAACAATGCGGCCAACTCGGGCGGCTCGAACCTGGGCCCGCTGAACCCGGCGCTGCTCGATGCGGTCAAGGGCCGCATCGCCGCGCTGAAGGCGGCGGACCCGGACAACCGGCAGCCGGTCCCGGTCGATCTCGTGACGGCTTCCGCGAGCGGCCTCGACCCGGACATCAGCGTCGCCGGCGCGAACTACCAGGCGGGCCGCGTCGCGCGCGCCCGTGGCGTGGCGCTGGCACAGGTCCGGACGCTGATCGAGCAGCACACCGAGGGCCGGCTGCTCGGCTTCATCGGCGAGCCGCGCGTCAACGTGCTCGGGCTCAACCTCGCGCTCGCCGCACTGCAGCCGTGACGATCGCGCGGCCACAATAGGCGGATGCAGACGCACGCGCGAGCCGGGGCCAGGTCATGAGCGACACACGCCCTGACCCGGACGAACTGCTCGAACAACTGCGCGACGACGAGGCCCGCGCCGCGCGCGGACGGTTGCGCATCTACTTCGGGTCGTCGGCGGGTGTGGGCAAGACCTACGCGATGCTGGCGGCGGGCTGCCGGCTCAAGGCGGGCGGGATGGACGTGCTCGCCGGGGTGGTCGAGACCCACGGTCGCATCGAGACCGCGGCGCAGCTGCAGGGGCTGGAGGTGCTGCCGCCGGCGCAGCTGAATGCGCGCGGGCGCACGCTGCCGGAGTTCGATCTCGACGGCGCGCTGAAGCGGCGGCCGGCGCTGATCCTGGTCGACGAGCTGGCGCACAGCAACGTCGCCGGCTCGCGCCACCCGAAGCGCTGGCAGGACGTCGAGGAACTGCTGGACGCCGGCATCGACGTGTACACGACGCTGAACGTGCAGCACCTCGAGAGCCTGAACGACGTGGTCGGCGGCATCACCGGCATCCGCGTGCACGAAACCCTGCCCGATACCTTCTTCGACCGGGCCGACGAGGTCGTGCTGGTCGACACACCGGCCGAGGAACTGCTCGAGCGGCTGAAAGCCGGCAAGGTCTACCTGCCGGCGCAGGCCGAACGCGCGGCGAGCAACTTCTTCCGCAAGGGCAACCTGATGGCGCTGCGCGAGCTGGCGCTGCGCCGCACAGCCGACCGCGTCGAGGACGACGTGCAGGCCTACCGCGTCGACGAATCGATCGCGCCGGTCTGGAAGACCGAGGCCGCGCTGCTGTGCTGCATCGGTCCGCGCGACGACGACCACGTCGTGCGCAGCGCTGCCCGGCTGGCCCAGCAGCTCGCGGTCTCGTGGCACGCGGTGTATGTCGAGACGCCGGCCCTGCAGCGGCTCGACAACGTGCGCCGCGAGCGCATCCTGCAGACGGTCAAGCTGGCCGGCGAGCTCGGCGCGACGACCGCAGTGCTGACGTCCCAGGACGTGCCGGCCGCGCTGGTCGAGCACGCGCGTCATCACAACCTGTCCAAGCTGCTGATGGGCCACAACCAGGCACGCGGCTGGTGGCAGCGCGAAACGCTGGGGCGGCGGCTTGCCACGCTCGCACCGGAGTTCGACCTGATCGAGGTCGGCGCGGGCCAGCGCCGCGAGGCCGTGGCGGGGCCACCGGCCGATCGCTCGGCGCCCGCGAGCGCGCTCGCGCCGCGCGCCCGCACCGGCTACCTGTGGGCGGCAGCGGCCTGCGGCCTGACGACGCTGGTCGCGATGCCGCTGCAGCCGATCTTCGATCTCGCGAACATCGTGATGCTGTTCCTGCTCGCGGTGGTCGGCGTGGCGGTGCGCTTCGGGCGCGGGCCGGCGGTGCTCGCGGCATTCCTGAACGTCGCGGCGTTCGACTTCTTCTTCGTGCCGCCGCACCTCTCGTTCGCGGTCTCGGACGTGCAGTACCTGCTGACCTTCGCGGTGATGCTGGTGGTCGGCCTGGTCACCGGGCAGCTCACCGCCGGGCTGCGCTTCCAGGCGCGCGTGGCGACGTATCGCGAAGGCCGTTCGCGTGCGCTCTTCGAGTTCGCGCGCGAACTTTCGAGCGTGTTGCTGGCGCCGCAATGCGTTGAGATCGCCGAGCGCGCGATCGGCCGCGAGTTCCACGCCCGCGCGCAGGTGTTCGTGCTCGACCTGCAGGAGCGGCTGCGGATGCCGCTGTCGGCCACGGCCGACGCCACGCTGGACATCGGCACCGCGCAGTGGGCGCTGGACCACGCCGAAGCCGCGGGCCTGGGCACCGACACCTTGCCTGGCAGCGCCTGGCTGTACCTGCCGCTGAAGGCGCCGATGCGCGCGCGCGGCGTGCTCGCGTTGCAGCCCGAGCAGGCCCGCCTGCTGCTCGTGCCCGAGCAGCGCCAGCAGCTCGAGACCTTCGCGCTGCTGACGGCGATCGCGCTCGAGCGCGTGCACTATGTCGAGGTCGCACAGCAGGCGACCTTGCAGATCGAATCGGAGCGGCTGCGCAATTCGCTGCTGTCGGCGCTGTCGCACGACCTGCGCACGCCGCTGGCGGCGCTGTACGGTCTGGCCGACACACTGGTCGCGAGCACGCCGCCGCTGCCGCCGCAGCCGCGCGAGATTGCCCAGGCGCTGGCCACCGAGGTGCGGCGCCTGAACGCGATGGTCAACAATCTGCTCGACATGGCGCGGTTGCAGAGCGGCGTGGTGCAGCTCAGGCGCGACTGGTTGCCGATCGAGGAAGTGGTGGGCAGTGCACTGCAATCGGTCGCCGCCGTGCTCACTTCTCACCACGTGCACACGGCGCTGCCGCACGACCTGCCGCTGGTGAACTTCGATGCAGTGCTGATCGAGCGCGTGCTCGCGAACCTGCTCGAGAACGCCGCGAAGTACACGCCGCCGGACAGCGCGCTGACGATCGCGGCGCGCGTGACCGGGACCGATCTGCAGGTCAGCGTCAGCGACGACGGCCCGGGCATTCCGGCCGGGCGCGAGGAAGCGCTGTTCGAGAAATTCGCGCGCGGCGAGCGCGAGTCGGCCACCGCGGGGGTCGGCCTGGGCCTGGCGATCTGTCGCGCGATCGTGCAGGCGCACGGTGGGCGCATCTGGGCCGAGTCGGCCGGGCACGCGGCACCGCGACCGGGCGCGCGGCTGTGCTTCACGCTGCCGCTGGGCGAGCCGCCGTTGATGCCGGCGCCCGAGGAGACGGAAGACGCCGCGGCGTCTGCGCTGCGATGAGCGAGCCGCGTCCCACCGTCGTCGTCGTCGAGGACGAACCGCAGATCCGGCGCTTCGTGCGCGCCGCGCTCGAGGCCGAGCACTGCCAGGTGTTCGAGGCCGCGACCTTGAAGCAGGGGCTGGTCGAGGCCGGCACGCGCCGCCCGGACCTGGTGATCCTGGACCTCGGGCTGCCGGACGGCGATGGTGTCGACTACCTGCGCGACCTGCGCGCCTGGTCGCAGGTGGCGGTGATCGTGCTGTCGGCGCGCATCGACGAGGCCGACAAGATCGCGGCGCTCGATGCCGGCGCCGACGACTACCTGACCAAGCCCTTCGGCGTCGGCGAACTGCTGGCGCGCGTGCGTGTGGCCTTGCGCCGCGGCCAGCGCGCGAGCGAGCCGGGCGAGGCGCGCTACAGCTTCGGCGAGGTCACGGTCGACTTCACGGCCCGGCGCGTCGAACGTGCCGGTGCGGTGGTCCACCTGACACCGATCGAATACCGCCTGCTCGGCGTGCTGATCGCGAACGCGGGGCGCGTGCTGACGCACCGAGCGCTGCTGCGCGAAGTCTGGGGCCCGGCGCATGCCGAACGCACTCACTACCTGCGCGTCTACATGGGGCAGCTGCGCCAGAAGCTGGAGGCTGATCCGGCGCAGCCGCGTCGCATTCTGACCGAGACCGGGGTCGGCTACCGGTTGCTGGCCGACTGAGGATCAGTCCAGGTGAGCGGCGGCCAGGGCCCGGCGAAGCCAACCGCCCAGAGGGCGCAGCGAGCCAAATAACGAATCGTCGGTTGCGGCTTCGCGCTGTGCGACCAGGTGGCGAGCCTCGAGCATGTCCAGGAACGCGCGCACGTCGTGGCGCCGCAGGCCGCTGCATTCGCTCAGCTGCGCCAGCGTCATGTGGCGGTGCGACATGTCGCTGAGCATGCGCCGGTAGGCGATGCGGTCGAACGGGGGCCGCAGTTGCGGCCACGCGACGAGGCGATATTCCTTCATGGCTCCCAACGAATCGCTTGTGCCGGCGACGGTTCTGCGCGGTTGCTCGGCGTGAGTGGCGCGGTGCGAACGACCCGCTTCGCGATGCTAGGCGAGATCGAGACCGCGAGATGTGTGCAAACGATTCCTGCGCACGCTCGTCCTAGGCTTCAGGACGGCTTGCACAAGGCGCGCTTGACCTCGCTCTGCCATGGCAGAGCATGCACGAGCGGATGCAGGTGCACGGCGATCTGCGTCTGGCTCAGAACCGCGCCATGGGCGTCGGTCAGGCGCAGGTTCGTGACCATGCCGAGCGGGTCCGACATCGCGACGACGCCCTGGCGCAGCTCGATCCAGTCCCAGGCGACACCGGCGGCGCAGGCTTCGGAGTCGTCGCCCCACAGGGTCTGGCCGCTGCACGGCTCGTTGGCGTCGCCGAAAGTCAACACGCTCGTGCCGAGGTGCACGAGATGCAATTGTGGTGCGCGGGCGGCCTGCCACAATACGGGGGCCCACGCGTAGACAATCCATGCGGGGGTCATGGCGCCGGGCAAAGTCATCGCATCGATGGTCGGACCTCGTCGGGAAGTGGGCGATGGGGCGAAGTGTGGCGATTCGATCGCGTCTTGCCATCTGTCAACCTTGTCAGGTTGATGCGCGGTATGTGCGCGAGCGCGTGACGGGTAGCGCGGACAGGCTGAAAGGGCGGAATGCTCCAGGGCGGTTTCTCGGAAGTGCTGAAGAGTCGGAACCGCGACGAGTTCGCGGGTGAGCTCGTCGGGTTCACGAGGCGGCTCGGGTTCGAGACGGTGTCGGCAACGCTGGTGATCGACCACATGCTCGGTGAGTCCGAGTTCATCATCGTGGACAACACCCCTCGCGCGTACAAGGAAGCATTCCGCAACCCGATGAATGGCCGCCGCGATCCGGTCATGCAGCACTGCAAGCGGCAGAGCGTTCCGATCATCTGGGATCAGGCGACCTACGTCCGCAGCGGCCTGGGCGACAAGTGGGAAGAGCAGGCTCGATTCGGGATCAGCAACGGCATCTGCCTGGCCCTTCACCTGCCGGAGGGGCGCCACTTCCTCCTGGGAGTCGACCGCGACCAGCCAGTGCCGGCCGATGCCGCCGAACTGACCCGGATCGTGGCCGACCTGCAGCTGTTCGCCGTGCACGCCCAGGACGCCGCATCGCGGATTCTTGTGCCCGCACCAACCGATCCCGCATTGCCTTCGCTGACGCCGCGCGAGCTCGAGTCGCTGCGCTGGACCATGGAAGGCAAGACGGCCTGGGAAGTCGGGCACGTTCTGGGCATCACCGAGCGCACCGCCGCACTTCATGTCAACAACGCGACCCACAAGCTGGGCTGCGTCAACAAGCACCAGGCCGTGCTGAAGGCGCTGAGACTGGGTCTGTTGCGCTAGCGTGTTGCGCCGACGCGCGTCGCGCTGGTCGCCTCCTCGACCGCGGTGCTCGGGTCGCCCCCGCCCCTGTAAGACTTGACAGTTACGGGACTGCCCCCTGTCTGGTGGAATCGTGCTGCGCATTCGACATGCGCTTCACCACCCACTTTGGCCGGAGTCCCTCAATGCAAACGAACCACCCAGTTGACCAGCGCGCCCCCTCCGACGAAAAGGTCGAAGCCGCGCCACCCGTGGAGCTCGACACCGCCCAGCTGAGTCAGGTCGGTGGCGGCTTGGCGCCGAACGGCACCTGGTCGACGACAAAGACCGACGCGCCAAACGGCACCTGGTAAGCGCGTCCTGCTCCGTGGGCCATCTGTTCCGCCCCGAAGCACTTGAACACCGCGAGCGCGACTGGCTGGGCAGCATTCAGCTGATCCGGCCGGTGTCGCTGGCGGTGCTGACGTGTCTGGCGCTGCTGACGGCGGTGGCGTTGGCGGCCTACCTCACGATCGGTGAGTACACGCGCAAGGCGCGCGTCAGCGGCTACCTCGTGCCGGACCGCGGCGTGATCCGGTTGATCGCGCCGCAGCCGGCGACGGTGGTCGAGAGCCTCGTCGCCGAAGGGCGCGCAGTGCATCGCGGCGATGTGCTGTTCGTGCTCGCGGTGGGCCAGGCCACACCGAGCGGCGACACGCAGGCGGCCGTGCAGAGCAGCCTGGCGTCGCGCACGCTCAGCCTGCAGAGCGCGGCGCGCCAGCGCGGCGTGCTCGAGCAGAGCCAGCTCGCCGCGCTCGATCGCCAGATCGACGAGATGCAGCGCGAACTCGGCTCGATGAAGGCCGAGTTCGCGTTGCAGACCGAGCGCCTCGCGCTCGCGCAACAGGCCCAAGCGCAGTACGAATCGCTGCGCAACGACAACTTCGTCTCGGCGGCGCAGGTGCGCACGAAGGCGGAGGAGGTGCTCAACGTCAAGGCGCAGTTGCAGGGCCTGGAGCGCCAGCGCGCCGGCCGACTGCGCGAGATCGTCGCGCTGCAGGCGCAGCGACGCGAGCTGCCGCTGCAGGCGCAGGCCGCGCAGGGCACGATCGAGCGCGACCTGGCGGCGCTGGCGCAGCAGGCCGCCGAGAACGAAGCGCGCCGACGCATCGTCGTGCGCGCGCCGCAGGACGGTGTGGTCAGCGGCGTGCTCGCCGAGCCGGGCCAGACGGTGACACCGGCGGTGGCGCTCGCCAGCCTGCTGCCGGCGGATGCCAAGCTGCAGGCGCAGCTGTTCGCGCCGTCGAGCGCGGTCGGCTTCGTGCGACCGGACCAGGTCGTCGAGCTGCGCTACCAGGCCTTCCCCTACCAGAAGTTCGGCCACCAGTCGGGCGCGGTCGTGCAGGTGTCGCGCTCGCCGCTGCAGGCCGCCGAGCTGGCTGGTCTGGCGCTGCCGGCCTCGTTCAATGCGAACGGTGAACCGCTGTACCGGATCACGGTCGCGCTCGACCATCAGAGCGTCGCCGCGTACGGCGCGGCGCAGGCGCTGGCGCCCGGCATGCAGCTCGAGGCCGACGTGCTGCTCGACCGGCGCCGCCTGATCGAATGGCTGTTCGAGCCGGTGCTCGGCATCGCCGGTCGGGTCTGAGACCATGACGACCGCCCGCTGGCTCGCCGACCTGCGCCTCGGCCTGGGCGGGCGCCGTCTGCCGGTGATCCTGCAGACCGAAGCGGCCGAGTGCGGCCTGGCCTGTGTCGCGATGGTCGCGGCTCATCATGGGCTGGACAGCGACCTTCCGACATTGCGCCAGCGTTTCTCGATCTCGCTGAAGGGCTCGACGATGGCCGACCTGGTGCGCCTGGCCGGCCAACTGCAGCTCAACGCGCGCGCGCTGCGCGCCGAGATGGCACATCTGCCGGGCCTGGCGTTGCCCTGCATCCTGCACTGGGACCTCAATCATTTCGTCGTGCTGAAGGACGTGAGGCGCGGCGTCGCGGTGATCCACGACCCGGCGCGCGGCGTGCGGCGCCTGCCGCTGGCCGAGGTGTCGAGGCACTTCACTGGCGTCGCGCTCGAACTGATGCCGCAGACCGAGTTCAAGCCGCGCACCGAGCGCCAGGCGGTCGGCCTGGGCCAGCTGCTCGGTCGTGTCAGCGGGCTGCGCCGCTCGCTGCTGCAGATCTTCGCGCTTGCGCTGGCGCTCGAATTTTTCCTGCTGCTGTCGCCGTTCTTCATGCAGTGGGTGGTCGACAGCGTGCTCGTCAGCCTCGACCGCGACCTGCTGGTCACGCTCGGCATCGGCTTCGCGCTGCTCGTGCTGATCCAGGTCGCGACCGGCGCGATCCGCTCGTGGGCCGTGCTGCACCTGTCGACGACGCTGAACTTGCAATGGCTCGCCAACGTGTTCGCGCATTTGATGCGGCTGCCGGTGGCGTGGTTCGAGAAGCGCCACACCGGCGACGTGATGTCGCGCTTCGGCGCGGTGCAGAAGATCCAGCAGACCCTGACGACGAGCTTCATCGAGGCCGTGCTCGACGGCTTGCTGGTCGTCGTCACGCTGGCGATGATGCTGGTCTACAGCGGCGTGCTGACGGCCATCGCGGTCGGCGGCGTGGCGGTCTACGCGCTGCTGCGCTGGGCGTTCTTTCGGCCGCTGCGCGAGGCGACCGAAGAGGCCATCGTGTTCGAGGCGAAGCGCTCCAGCCACTTCCTCGAATCGCTGCGTGGCGTGCAGTCGATCAAGCTGTTCAACCGCCAGGAAGATCGCCAGGCGCGCTTCATGAACCTGGTGGTCGACGCGATGAACGCCAACATCGCAACCCGCAAGCTCGACCTGATGGCCAGCGTCGGGCACAAGCTGGTGTTCGGCCTGGAGCGCATCGCGATCGTCTGGGTCGGCGCGCTGCTGGTGATGGACCACCGCTTCTCGGTCGGCATGCTGTTCGCGTTCGTCGCGTACAAGGAGCAGTTCGCGACGCGCATCAGCGCGCTGATCGACAAGCTCGTCGACGTGAAGATGCTGAGCCTGCAGGGCGAGCGCCTGGCCGACATCGTGCTCACCGCGCCGGAGCCGCAGGTCGAGGCGCTGGTCAGCGACCGCGAACTGCCGGCCGGCCTGGAACTGCGCGGCGTGCACTTCGCGTACTCGGAGTCGGAGTCCCCGGTGCTGCGCGGTCTGACCCTGCGCATCGAGCCCGGCGAGTCCGTCGCGATCGTCGGCCCCTCGGGCTGCGGCAAGACCACCCTGCTGAAGCTGATGCTGGGGGTGCACGCGCCGCAGTCCGGCGAGATCCGCGTCGGAGGCGTCGCACTCGACCGACTCGGGCTACGGGCCTGGCGCGACATGATCGGCACCGTGATGCAGGACGACCAGCTCTTCGCCGGCTCGATCAGCGACAACATCAGCTTCTTCGATCCGTTGGCCGATCCGGACTGGGTCGCCGAGTGCGCACGCATCGCTGCGGTGCTCGACGAGATCGAGGCGATGCCGATGGGCTTCCACACGCTGATCGGCGACATGGGCGGCAGCATCTCGGGCGGGCAGCGCCAGCGCATCCTCCTGGCCCGTGCGCTGTACAAGCGGCCGAAGATCCTGTTCCTCGACGAGGCGACCAGCGCGCTCGATGTGGAGCGCGAACGCGAGGTCAACCAGGCGATCCGCCAGCTGCAGCTGACGCGCATCATCGTCGCGCACCGGCCCGAGACCATTGCGTCGGCGAGCCGCGTGGTCGTGCTGCACGATGGCCGCGTCTCGCAGGACCTTCGCAGCCTGCCGGGCGGCGGCAACAACAGTCACGCGCGGTAGCCTTGCGCGGTGCTCCCGCGGGGAGCGCCACCTACACTGGCGCGATGAACATCCTCGGGATCGAATCGTCGTGCGACGAAACCGGCGTCGCGCTCGTCGAGGCCGCGGCGCAGGGCACGCCACGCCTGCGCGCGCAGGCGCTGCACAGCCAGATCGACATGCACCAGGCCTACGGCGGCGTCGTGCCCGAACTGGCCTCGCGTGACCACATCCGTCGCGTGCTGCCGCTGACGCGCCAGGTGCTGGCGCAGGCCGGTGCGTCCCTGCAAGACGTCGACTTCATTGCCTACACGCGCGGCCCGGGTCTGGCGGGCGCGCTGCTCGTCGGCGCCGGCGTGGCCAGTGCGCTGGCCGCGGCGCTGCAGCGTCCGGCCATCGGCGTGCATCACCTCGAAGGGCATCTGCTGTCGCCGTTCCTGTCGGCCGACCCGCCCGCGTTCCCGTTCGTCGCGCTGCTGGTCTCGGGCGGCCACACGCAGTTGATGCGCGTCGACGACGTTGGCGTCTACGAGTTGCTCGGCGAGACCATCGACGACGCGGCCGGCGAGGCCTTCGACAAGTCCGCCAAGCTGCTCGGGCTGGGCTACCCCGGCGGGCCGGCGCTGGCACGCATGGCCGCGTTCGGCGACGCGAGCGCCTTCGCGTTGCCGCGCCCGCTGCTGCACAGCGGCGACCTCGACTTCTCGTTCGCCGGGCTGAAGACGGCGGTGCGAACGCAGGTTCTGAAGCTCGGCAATATCTGCGAGCAGGACAAGGCGAACCTCGCCGCCGCGACGCAGCAGGCCATCGTCGACGTCCTGGTGCGCAAGTCGCTGCAGGCGCTGCGCGACACCGGCTGCACGCGCCTCGTCGTCGCCGGCGGCGTGGGCGCGAACACGCAGCTGCGCGAACGGCTGAATGCCGAATGTGCGAAGCGCCAGCTCCGGGTGCACTACCCGGAGCTGGCGCTGTGCACCGACAACGGCGCGATGATCGCGCTCGCGGCCGCGATGCGCTTGCAGCGCGGCCGCATCGACGCGACGACCGACTACGCGTTCAGCGTGCTACCCCGCTGGCCGCTGATCGCGGCTTGAAGCGACGCTCGGCCAGTCAGTCGACGCTGAGCTGGGTCGCGCCGGTCGCGACCTTCTTCGCCAACGTCAGCGTCAGCACGCCGTTCTCGAACTTCGCCTGCGACGCGGCTTGGTCGACTTCGGCCGGCAGGCTCACGGTGCGCGCATAGCGCGCGGCGCTGCGCTCGCGGTACAGCACGCGCGGTGCGGCGGCCGTGGTCGCATCGGCGGTGCCAACGACCGCCTCGGCCTTCGGCTCGTCCACGGTGTCGAGGCTGACGCGGCGGCCTTCGACCGAGACCTTCAGCTGCGCGCGCGTCACGCCCGGCACGTCGAATGCGACCGTGTACGCGGTGTCGGTCTCGCTCACGTCGAGCGCCGGCGTGCGCGTGCCGCTGGCGGCGCCGCCGAAGTAGCGGTCGAAGGAATCGTCGAACAGGCGGTCGACGGCGCGTGCGAAGTGCGGCGTGACCGTGCGGGAGGCAGTGCGCGAGAGAGGCAGAACGAACATGATCAGGGCTCCTACAATCCGGTTCCGTTGCCGCACCCTGCAGCAACCATGCCGCTGAATTTGGAGCGGCATTTTTGTTTTCAAGGGACTTGAAAAATGCGCCAAGTCATTGACCGCCTGCCCGGCTCGAAGATCCGCGAAGTCGCGAACGCCGGCCTCGGCCGCAGCGACGTGCTGCCGTTCTGGTTCGGCGAGAGCGACGAGCCGACCCCCGCCTTCATCCGCGACGCCGCGGTGCGCTCGCTGCAGGACGGCGAGACCTTCTACGCCCACAACCTCGGGCTCCCGGCCTTGCGCGAGGCGCTGTCGGCGTACCTCGGTGGCTTGCATCGGCCGGTCGATGCCGGGCGCATTGCCGTGACCTCGTCGGGCGTCAACGCGCTGATGCTGGCGATGCAGGCGCTGGCCGGCCCCGGAGACGAGGTGGTCGCGGTCGTGCCGGTCTGGCCGAACCTGACGGCGCAGCCGGCGATCCTCGGTGCTCGCGTCACGCGCGTGTCGCTGAAGGTGGTGCAGGGCGCCTGGCAACTCGACCTGCCGGCACTGCTCGCGGCCGTCACGAGCGAGACCACCGTGCTGCTCGTCAACGCCCCGAACAACCCGACCGGCTGGACGCTCACGCGCGCCGAGCAGCAGGCGATCCTCGAACACTGCCGGCGCACCGGGACCTGGATCGTCGCCGACGAGGTCTACGAGCGCATCTTCTTCAAACCCGACGCGCGCTGCGCGCCGAGCTTCCTGGACATCGCCGAACCCGACGACCGCCTCGTCGTCGCGCACAGCTTCTCGAAGAGCTTCCTGATGACGGGCTGGCGCCTGGGCTGGCAGGTGCTGCCGCCCAGTCTCGTGGAGGCGATGGGCAAGCTGATCGAGTTCAACACCTCGTGCGCGCCGGTCTTCGTGCAGCGCGCCGGGCTGGCGGCGCTGGCTGGCGCGGCGGAGTTCGTGCCCGGCCTGGTCGGGCGGCTGCGCCACTGCCGCGACACGCTGCTGCCCCAGCTGGCGGCACTGCCGGGCGTGCAGGTCGCCACACCGGAAGGCGGCATGTACGCGTTCTTCCGCGTCGAGGGTCAGGACGATTCGCTGGCCTTCGCGAAGCGCCTCGTGACCGAGGCCGGTCTGGGCTTGGCGCCCGGCGCAGCCTTTGGCGATGAGGCCGAGGGCTGGCTGCGCTGGTGTTTCGCGTCGAACGACCCTGGGCGGCTGACGCAGGGCGTCGAGCGCCTGAAATCGTTCCTCGGTCTATAATCGCTGGGTTTTGCGCTTGCACCCTGGTGCAGGGGCGAACGCAAAGGCACGCCACTGGTCGGTTTCACCGGTGTGCGCAAGTGGAGCTCCATCGTGAGCGCAATCGAAACCGTGGCATTCCGCGCAAGGGCCTTCGGGCGGCTGGGTGACTCGGTTTCATGAACTGGAAACGAGAAATGTCCAACGCCACCATCGACAAGGCCGAGATCGTCAAGGCCAACGCGCGCAGCGCCAACGACACCGGATCGCCGGAAGTCCAGGTCGCCATCCTGACGGCCCGCATCAACGACCTGACGCCGCACTTCAAGACCCATCTGAAGGATCACCACGGTCGCCGTGGCCTGCTGAAGATGGTCAACCAGCGCAAAAGCCTGCTGGCCTACCTGAAAGACCGTGACGCCGAACGCTACACCGCACTGATCCAGAAACTGGGTCTGCGCAAGTAAGCGGCGAGCGAGCAAGACAGAGCCTGTCTGGAATTCGCCAGCACAGGCTTTTCGTTTTTGGAGCCGCGCGGCGACGCCGTGTCATTCCACCGATGTTCCCGAGCGGAACACCCCTGGAATGGCATCCCGCCCCGGCGAGCTCCCCATCATCGGAGAGACACGCATGAGCAGCATGTTCAACAAAGTCACCAAGACCTTCCAATGGGGTCAACACACCGTCGTCCTGGAAACCGGTGAAATCTCCCGCCAGGCCGGCGGCGCCGTGATCGTCAACATCGAAGACACCGTGGTGCTGGCCACCGTGGTCGCCGCGAAGAACCCGAAGCCGGGGCAGGACTTCTTCCCGCTGACCGTCGACTACATCGAGAAGACCTACGCCGCCGGCAAGATCCCCGGCAGCTTCTTCAAGCGCGAGGGCCGCCCGAGCGAGCTCGAGACGCTGACCTCGCGCCTGATCGACCGGCCACTGCGCCCGCTGTTCCCCGAGGGCTTCTACAACGAAGTCCAGGTCGTGATCCATGTGCTGTCGCTGAACCCGGAAGTCTCGGCCGACATCGCCGCGCTGATCGGTTCCTCGGCCGCGCTGGCGATCTCCGGCATCCCGTTCAACGGCCCGATCGGCGCCGCGCGCGTCGGCTACATCAACGGCCAGTACGTGCTGAACCCGGGCAAGACGCAACTGCTCGAATCGAAGATGGACCTGGTCGTCGCCGGCACCGAGGCGGCCGTGCTGATGGTCGAGTCGGAAGCACAGCAGCTCTCGGAAGAGATCATGCTGGGCGGCGTCGTGTTCGGTCACGAGCAGGGCAACATCGCGATCAGCGCGATCAACGAGCTGGTGCGTGACGCCGGCAAGCCGGCCTGGGACTGGACCGCGGCCGCGAAGGACGAACCCTTCATCGCCAAGGTCGTGGCACTCGCCGAAGGCCCGCTGCGCGAGGCCTACCAGATCCGTTCGAAGCAGGCCCGCACGCAAGCGACCCGCGCCGTGACGGCCGCGACCGTCGCGTCGCTGCAAGGCGAGGGCGTCGCGTTCGACAAGGTCGCGCTCGACAACGTTCTGTTCGATATCGAGGCGCGTATCGTGCGCAGCCAGATTTTGAGTGGCGAACCGCGCATCGACGGCCGCGATACGCGCACCGTGCGCGCGATTGAGATCCGCAACAGCGTGCTGCCGCGCGCCCACGGCTCGGCGCTCTTCACGCGCGGCGAGACCCAGGCGCTGGTGGCCGCGACGCTCGGCACCGCGCGCGACGCGCAGCGCATCGACGCGCTCGCTGGCGAGTTCACCGAGCACTTCATGCTGCACTACAACATGCCGCCGTTCGCCACCGGCGAGACCGGCCGCGTGGGCACGCCCAAGCGCCGCGAGATCGGCCACGGCCGCCTGGCCAAGCGCGCGCTGGTCGCGGTGCTGCCGAGCCAGGCCGACTTTCCGTACTCGATGCGCGTGGTCTCGGAGATCACCGAGTCGAACGGCTCGTCGTCGATGGCCTCGGTGTGCGGCGGCTGCCTCGCGCTGATGGACGCCGGCGTGCCGCTGAAGGCGCACGTCGCCGGCATCGCGATGGGCCTGATCAAGGACGGCAACCGCTTCGCCGTGCTGACCGACATCCTCGGCGACGAGGATCACCTCGGCGACATGGACTTCAAGGTCGCCGGCACGACCGCCGGCGTGACCGCGCTGCAGATGGACATCAAGATCCAGGGGATCACCAAGGAGATCATGCAGGTCGCACTGGCGCAGGCCAAGGAAGCGCGCCTGCACATCCTCGCGAAGATGACCGAGGCGATGGGCGGCGCGAAGACCGAGGTGTCGCAATTCGCACCGCGCCTGTACACGATGAAGATCAACCCGGAAAAGATCCGCGACATCATCGGCAAGGGCGGCGCGACGATCCGTGCGCTGACCGAAGAGACCGGCTGCACGATCGACATCGGCGAAGACGGCACGATCACGATCGCGTCGACCGACG
>Ga0070667_100002035_pt1 | contig 17921 bp, 18 predicted proteins | sample KBSS33metaG_FD_64659 | JGI IMG/M metagenome (GOLD analysis project Ga0070667, IMG submission 64659) | Switchgrass rhizosphere microbial communities from Kellogg Biological Station, Michigan, USA - KBS S3-3 metaG | ecosystem: Host-associated > Plants > Roots > Rhizosphere > Soil ... | reverse complement strand
CGCAGGTCGAGCGACGCCACCGCGACCGTCGTCTCCTCGCTCCGGATCACGCTCGTCGCCGGCGCCGTGATGGCAGGGCTGCTCGCGGTCGCGGCGCCGTTCCTTGTCCCGCTCATCTACGGCTCCGCCTTCGACCCTTCCGTTGTCCCGCTCGAGATCCTGATCGCCGGAACGGTGCTCTACTCGGCGGCCGCGGTGCTCGTCTCGGGGCTAAATGCTCTCGATCGTCCCTGGCAGGCGAGCGCGGTTCAGATCATAGGAGCGATTATGACGCTTGGGTTTCTCAGCGCGGTTCTCTTGAGCGGGATGGGAATCGTGGGGGCGGCGTGTGTCTCAAGCGCTGTGTATGGCGTTGTCTTCATTCTGGCTCTCGTTCTGTACAAGAACGCCGCCGCGATCGAGTGGCACACACTCGTGAGATCGGCAAAATATCGTCGCCGGAGCCAGCGCTGGGGTTTCGGCCAACCGCGCTTCTCTCACACCGCATTCGCGGCACTGACATGCGCCTCTTACGTCGCGGCCGGTCTCATCGTGGCGGTCGTAGTTGCTCCCAAAGTGGGCCAGCTCGGCACGAATTCACTGCTCGCGGTAATGGCGCTCGGCGGACTATGCGCCATCGTTCTGCCGGCAATCATCCGATCGCGGGAGCTACTCCTCTTCGTTGTCGTTGCGCTTTTGTCTTTTTCGTACGTCCCTTACGAGGTCTATCCACACTCGCTCAATCTCAATCTTCCTCTGTTCGCTCTCGTGCTGGTGGTCGGCGCTCGTTATGGCGTCCTTTACCTCAGGCTAGACAAGCTCGAGAGCGCAGTCGTACTCCTTGGCCTCGCCATCTTAGGGCGACTTGCTTTTACTCTTCCGGGGTCAACAATCGGGATTAGTCGTGAGCTATCAAAACTATGCGCAGCTATCGTCTTGTACCGAATTGCCCGTAAGTTGCACTCGTTCTCCGCGATTTATCGCGGGATTACTACCGCGTTGGTGATCATAGTTGCCATTGGCATATACCAGATTCACGAAGGGGCAGCAAGGCTAACGTCAATTGGGTATATAGCTCCGACTTTCAATTTTAGTACAGCTGCCGGGACGATGCGTCCATTCGCAACCTTTCGCTCTCCGGTTGACTTCGGCATCTATATCGCCATGTTGCTTGCTTTTCTGGTGTGGGCGAACCTCGGACGCGATCGCGGCGCTGGTCGACTGCTTGTCTGGGGAGCAGTCGCATTCGGCCTTGGAGGGCTAGCAATGACGTACACGCGGTCCGCCTGGATAGCCCTCGCGTTGAGCACGATCGTGATCTATGCCGCTCAACCTTGGCGCGAGAGGCGTCGCTTCCTTCGCCCGGCACTTACCTTCTCGTCCCTCGCGGTAGTTGCCCTTGCGGCGAAGCCAGTGGTCGCTACTGGACTTGTCACTAGGTTGCAATCCCTTCTCAACTCAGATTTCGCGTCAAACTCTGACCGCCGAGACCTATGGCTGGGAACGATTCGCGCGGTCGCACATGATCCTTTGCGATTTCTATTCGGGTACGGAGACTCCGACTTCGTAAAGGCTCTAACGCCATACACCTCTCCCGATGTGGCGGCATTGGGACACGCTCACAACGTGTACCTCGAAGTCATGTTCAAGTACGGAACTCTCGGACTGGCGCTCTTTATTCTTGTGCTGGCAAGGCTTTGGGTCTCAATGCGTCGTACATTCGCAACTGCATTCGAGTCGCACGCTGCAGCGAGTGCTTCGCTCGCGGCCCTCTTGGTCTTCCTGATCGGCGGGTTGTTCGAGAACTTGTGGACGAGTTTCAACTTAATAGCGAGTCTCTTTTTGCTGGTCGGTGTCGGACATGCTGCCCGTGAGACCGCGCAGGTCGGCGTGATCGAGAACCCGCTCAAACCTCGGAACTTCCGCAGCGTTCCGACCCCTGTGGAGCTGAGCCGATGAGAGTGACATTTATCGTCTCATCGGCAAGTCTCGGCGGCGCGGAGCTGTATGCGCTGCGGCTACTGGAGGCTCTCCAACCCCACGTCAGCGTTCGTCTGATGGGTACCGCCGATGCGCCGCTTGTCGAGCAGGCACGTAGGAGCGGGATCGAATTCACCTCGCTTTCCCTTGGCCCGAAGTTGAGCCGGGCGACCTTTGTCAGACAACTGGCGCGGGTTGGTTGTCACCGTCGGAGACTCCACGAAGCGGTAACCGAGTCGTGCCGCGACGGCTGGTGCATTTTGCAGTTCAAGTGGGAGGAGATCCTCTGGGGCGGCGAGGTCGAGGGCGACCGCGTCGCGCTCCTCGAGCACGGGCCTATTCCGTCGCCGCTGCTCGCGAACGCCTGGACCCGCCGCCGGCTCCGCAGCTCGTTCCAGCGTGCTGCCGTCGTCTTCGCGGCGAGCGAACCGGCTTCCGCGAGCATCCGGGCGCTCGCGGGCCGTGAGCCCTTGCCGCTTCGGGCCGGGGTGGCTGCGTCCCGCCGGGCGGCGGCGTTGCGCAAGGCGCCGGACCTGCGCTCGAAGCTCGCGCCCGACGCTTCGATCCTGCTCGCCTACGCGGGCCGCGTCGAGCCGGACAAGGGCGTCTTCGGCCTCGTCGACGTCGTCGCCGCGATTCCGGACGCGCACGCGGTGATCGTCGGCTCGGGCTCGGCGCTGCCCGCTGTCGAGGCTGCGGCGATGGCGAAGGGTGTTCGCGACCGGATCGTCTTTCCGGGCTACGTGGCCGACGTCCTGCCGTTCCTCGCGGCTGCCGACGCGACGATCCTCCTCTCGACCGAGTCGGGCGAAGGACGGCCGCTCGTCGCACTCGAGTCCCTGGCCGTTGGCACGCCCGTGGTCGGTCTCGCGGCCACGCCGGCTCTGCGCGCACTCGCCGCCGAGTTCGGCGCCGAAGCCGTCGCGCTGATCGACGCTCCGACCCCGGACGAGGTCACGGAAGCTCTTGGCCGCTCGGCGACCCGTCCGCCGATCCCGCTCATCCCGACCTGGGACGACGTTGCGGAGCAGCTGCTCGCGGCGCTGGCGGCGAGTGAGAGGAGACAGTCGCGTGCTGCCTGACGTCGTCTGCCTCTCGTCCGCGGACTGGGACGCGCCACTCTGGACGAACAAGCAGCATCTGATGCGGCGGTTCGGAGAAGCGGGTGCCCGCGTCCTCTACGTCGACTCGCTCGGGCTGCGCCGGCCGAGGCTCGATGCGACCGACTCCGCTCGGATCGTGAGACGGCTGCGCGCATGGCGGCCGTTCGCACGCGAGGTCGCGGCGAACGTGCTGCGCGACACGCCGCTGGTGGTTCCGTTGCACGGACGGCCCTCGATCGCAGCACTGAACTCGCTGTTGATCCGCCTCCGCCTCGATCGCAACCTCGCCCGCCATCGATTCCGGCGGCCCGTGCTCTGGACATACGTACCGATGGCGGCGGAGGTCTTCGATCGCGACAAGTACGCGGCGCTCGTCTACCACTGCGTCGACAACCTGGCCGATTACCCCGGTGTCGACGCCGACGCCTTCACGGCCGCCGAGCGTCTGCTTGTGCGCCAGGCCGACATCGTGATCGCATCATCGACCGCCCTTGTCGACCATCTGCGCTCCCTGGGGGCCGACGACGTCGTGTACTGGCCCAATCCCGCAGATTGCGCGAGCTTCGCCGCCGTCGCCGAGGACCCGCGCCGCGAGCGTCGCGTCGCGGGATTCGTCGGCGCGATCGACACCCACAAGCTCGACGCCGATCTCGTCGCCGTGGTTGCAGACCGGCTTCCCGATTGGCGGATCGAGCTCGTGGGCCCTGGCGAGCTCGGTCGTGCCATGCCCCCGAACGTGCTCTCTCGCGGCTACGTCGGCCGTGACGAGCTACCCGATGTCGTCGCCGGGTTCAGCGTGGGGATCATCCCGTACGCGCTGACGTCTTACAGCCGCGGGGTCTTTCCCATGAAGGTGTTCGAGTACCTGGCTGCGGGGCTGCCCGTGGTCTCGACACCGTTGCCGAGCCTCGTCGGGCAGGTCGACCATGTCTCGTTCGCGAGCGATGCCGACGGGTTCGCGCGGTCGATCGCAACGGCCCACGAGTCGGACACCGTCGCACGGCGCGCAGCGCGGACCGCGTACGCCGCGGAGTTCTCGTGGGAGCGGCGAACCTCTCAGGCGCTCGAGACGCTCAAGGGGCTCCCCAGGTGACCGCAGCCAACTCGCACTTCGTCGAGCTCGCGCCCGGCTCGGCTCCGCCGCAGCCGCCCGCGACGGTGGTCATCGCCACACGCGACCGTCGTGATGAGCTCCGCACGGCTCTGCAGTCAGTCCTCCGCCAGTCCGTGCCGCTGGAAGTGCTCGTCGTCGACGACGCGTCCACCGACGGCACCGCGGAGATGGTGCAGAGCGACTTCCCCCAAGTACGGCTGTTCCGGGGCGAGTTCCCGATCGGTTATGCGGTCGGCAGGCACTTCGCCGCCATCGCTGCCCGTGGGCCGATCGTCTTCTCCCTCGACGATGATGCCGTGTTCGCCGCGGAAACGACCGTCGAGGAGACGCTCGCCGACTTTGCGAGCGAGCGGGTCGGCGCCGTCGCGATCCCGATCGTCGACGAAGGGCCGCTCGCGCCGGCCGCGCCGCCCGCCTACACACCGGGTCTTGTCCTGTTTTCCTTCCGTGGGGCCGCCTACGCGATCCGCCGTGATGTCTTTCTCGCTGCCGGCGGGTACCTGCGCTCTCCGCTCGTGGCCGGCGGCTATCGCACATCGATAGTGCGACAGGGCGAGGAGCGGGATCTTGCGATCCGCATGCTCGCCACCGGCTACGTCATTCGAGCGGGGGCCGCGCGAGTTCCGGTCGTCCACCGGCCGTCGAGCCAGCGCGACGTCGCGGGGATGGACTACTACGGCCGCCGCAACGACGTCCTCTACGGCTGGCTCAACGTGCCCGCCGCCGCCCTGCCCGCGTACTGGCTCCGGATGATCGCCAAGGGCCTCGCGATCGGTCTGAGGGTACGCCGGCCGGCGCGAATGGTCCGCGGTCTTGCAGGTGGCGCGAAGGCCTGCTGGCAGCACCGGACAGAGCGCAGCCCGGTGCCCACCGCGGTCTATCGCTTGAGTCGCGAGCTCCGCCGGGGCGGCGCAACGCTCGAGCACGTCGAGCCACGGCTTCCACCGATGAAGGCGGTCACGACGGCGTGACTGGACAGCGTGTTGCCATCGTCCACGACTACCTCACGCAACGAGGCGGTGCGGAGCGCGTCGTGCTCTCGATGCTGCGCGCGTTCCCGGGCGCGCAGGTCCACACGTCGCTCTACGACGACGACTCCACCTTCCCCGAGTTCCGGGCCGCGGACATCCAGACCCTTGCCCTGGACAGGGTCGGACCGTTGCGCCGGGCGCACCGGCTCGCGTTTCCGCTGCTGGCTCCAGCGTTTCAGCGTCATCGAGTCGACGCGGACGTCGCGATCTGCAGTTCCAGCGGCTGGGCGCACGGAGTCCGAGCCGCGGGCAAGAAGATGGTCTACTGCCACGCCCCGGCGCGGTGGCTCTACCAGACAGACCGCTACCTCGCTGGCCATGGCGCGGCGACGCGCGGCGTCACCCACGCTCTGCGACGTCCGCTGCTGCGATGGGATCTCCGGGCCGCGCGCTCGGCCGATCTCTATGTCGTGAACTCGCGGGCGGTTCAGCAGCAGGTGCGAGCCGTCTACGGGTTCGACGCCGAGGTTGTGCCGCCCCCGCCGGCAATCGACCACTCGGGACCACGCAGTTCCATCGGTGGCATCGTCCCCGGGTTCTTCCTCTGCGTTGCTCGTCTTCTTCCCTACAAGAACGTCGGCGCCGTGGTCGCAGCATTCTCCCGGCTACCCGATCTGCGGCTCGTGATCGTCGGCACCGGGCCGCAGGAGCTCGAGCTCCGGCGGCTCGCCGGAGCGAACGTCCACTTCTGCGGCGGCGTCCAGGACGACGAAATTCGCTGGCTCTACGCCAACTGCCGGGCTGCCGTAGCGGCTTCCTACGAGGATTTCGGGCTGACGCCTCTCGAGGCCGCCGTGTTCGGGAAGCCGACGGCGGCTCTCCGCTACGGGGGCTTCCTCGACACGATCGTCGACGGTGAGACCGGCGTCTTCTTCAACCGTCCCGAGCCGAGCGAGATCGCCTCTGCGGTTCGGCGCATCGACTCCGCAGAGTTGAGCCCCGAAGGGCTTCAGACGCATGCTGCTCGGTTCGGCGAGGACCGCTTCGCTCGACGGATCACCGAGCTCGCGGAGGCCCTCGTTGCTTAGACGGGACCCCCTCGCCAACCCGGAGCCTCTGATCCGCAAGGTCTACGCGTACTGTGCGTACCGCCTCGGTGACGGGCCCGACGCTGAGGACGCGGCTGCGGACGCCTTCGAGCGGGCATTGCGCTACCGGTCGAGCTATGACGCGCGCAAGGGGTCGCCGGCCGCCTGGTTGATCGGCATCGCCCGGCGGACGGTCGACGAGACGTTGGCAAATCGGCTGACGCCCGTCGACCAGGTGCCCGAGCAGGCGATGACCGAGCGCGACGCGGCGCTACGCGTCGATCTCGTGCAGGCCCTCGCGACGCTCGATCGGCGCGACCGCGAGCTCATGGCGCTGCGCTACGGCGCGGATCTGACCGCGCGCCAGATCGCCGAGCTGCTCGAGCTGCGGACGAACGCCGTCGAGGTGGCGCTGCACCGTGCACTCGAGCGGCTGCGGGTCGAGCTAGAGACGGGCGAGCAAGGTATCCAGCAGGCGAGACTGCGGCCGGAGCTCGCGCCGTGAGTCACGTGCTCGTCCCGGCGCGCATCGTGCCACGGCGGCTCATCGCCGGAAACGTCGCGACGCCTGTGCTCGCCGGCGCGGCCTGCGTCGCGACGGTGGGCCTGGGCGCGGCGAACGGCGGTTTCTACCCCACCTCGTGGGGCTGGTGCTCGCTTGCGCTGCTCTGGCTGGCGATCGTGGCGATGATCGTCCAGCCCCTGCGCCGCCTCGCTCCGCTCGAGGCCGGCTTCGTGGCAGTTGTCGCCGGGCTCGGGTCGTGGACCTGGTTGTCGGTCGCCTGGTCGGCCGACCGGACGCAGTCGATACTCGAGGGCGAGCGCGTTCTCGTGCCGGTGGCCGTGGTGGCTGCGGTCTTCGCGCTCGTGCGCCGGCACACGGCGGGCCTCATCCTCGGCGGCGTCCAAACGGGGTGCGTGATGCTGTGCGGCTACGCGCTTGCGACCCGACTCTTCCCCGGCCGGATCGTCGCGTATGACCCGCTCGCCGCGTACAGGTTGAGCACGCCGATCGGCTACTGGAACGGGCTCGGCTTGGTCGCCGTGATGGGCACGCTGCTGGCCCTCGGCTTCGTCGCCCGCGAGGGGCGCGGCCTCGGGCGCCCGTTGGCCGCTGCGAGCCTGCTCGTGCTGCTCCCGACGCTCTACTTCACCTACAGTCGCGGCGCCTGGGTCGCGCTTGCCGTAGGGCTTCTGCTCATGCTCGTGCTCGATCCGCGTCGAGTGTGGATCAGCGTCGCGATCATCGTCCTCGGCACGCTTCCCGCCGCCGCGGTCTTCGCAGCCTCTCGCTCGCAGGCGCTCACTCAGCCGCGTCTCGCACTGGCGCAGGTGTCCCACGACGGCCATCGATACGCGCTTCTCTTGGTCGGCCTCGTCCTCGTTCAGGCCGCGCTCGCCTGGGCGATCGCCCGTCTGAGAGCGCGGCTGCGGATCCCGGCGGCGGTTCGGCTCGCCTACGTCGTCGTCCTGCTCGCGGTCGTGGCGGCGTCGCTCGCGGGGACGTTCGGGCGGTTCGGCGGCCCGGTCACGATCGCGCGCCACGTCGGCCATTCGTTTGCCGCGCAGCCGGCCCGCGACGGGGGCGACCTCAACCAGCGGCTCTTCAATCTGTCCGGCACCTGGCGCTGGCCGCTCTGGCAGGCCGCCTGGCGCGAGGCGGAGGCCCATCCGCTGCTCGGTGACGGCGCCGGAGCCTACGGGCAGTACTGGCTGCAGCATCGCGACGTGGGGATCGACGTCGTCGACGCCCACAACCTCTACCTCGAGAGCCTCGCCGAGCTGGGACCGGTCGGGCTCCTTCTCGTCGCCTTGCTGTTCGGGGTTCCGCTCGCCGCTGCCGTGAGGCTCCGTCGGCATCCACTCATGCCTGCCGCCGGCGCTGCCGTCGCCGCGTACGCCGTCCACGCCGCCGGAGACTGGGACTGGGAGCTCGCCGGGGTGACGATCGCCGTGGTGCTCCTCGGCTGCGCGTGTGTGCTCGCCGGGCGGGACGAGCGCCCGGAGGAGGTGCGCACCGTTTCGCCGGCTTGCCGTCGGGCGACCGTCGCGGTGCTTGCGCTGCTGGCTGCGGCTGCGCTGGTAGGTCTGCTCGGCAACCTCGCTGTCGCGAGCAGCCAGGCGCGCGCCCGGCACGGCGACTGGCGGGCGTCGGCCGCCGCCGCGCACCGCGCGATTCGCTGGACGCCCTGGTCGTCGGTCGGCTGGCAGCAGCTCGGCGAGGCGCAGCTCGCCCTCCATCAGCCGGCCGCGGCGCGTCGTAGCCTCGAGCGCGCAATCGCTCGTGACAGCGGGAACTGGGTGCTGTGGCTCGACCTCTCCGCCGCGAGCAGCGGGACGGCGAGTATCGACGCCCTCGCGCGCGCCGTCGAGCTCAACCCTCTGTCCCCCGTTCCAGGGATCTTCAGGTCGGCTTCGTAAGGATCCCGCCGCCTGCGCGGGTAGTGAGAGCATGAAGCCAACAACCGGTGTTAACTCATGAGCGGGTTCTGGAAGCGCGAAGACGGCCTGGAGCGCAGGCTTCGCAACTCTCGGCCCGAGCCGCGGGAGGATTTTGTACGGGCGCTGACGGATCGTGTCTCGGGCACGCCGCAGCGTCGGTCGCGCCCGCTGCGCGTAGGACTGGCTGGTGCGGTCACCGCGATCTTCGTGATCTCGCTGAGCGCGTTCGGCGGAATCGGCTACGCCGCCGCGGCGTGTGGCCACGCGGTGCACTCGGCCGTCTCCGTCGTCAGCTTCTCTCACAACGACTCGCACCCCGGCAAGAACGACGGGGGTCACGGATCGAACTCCGGCAACGACAACCACGGCTCGAACCAGGGCAATGACGGTCACGGCAACAAGGGCGACGACGACCCGAGTTCGGGCGACGGCGAGTACGGCCATAAGGTCGCGGTCTGCCATAACGGCCACACGATCAGGGTCGACAGGCACGCCGTACCGGCGCTCATCGCCCATGGCGACACGCTGGGTCAGTGCCCGTAACGGGCCTTCGGCAGAGCAGCTGAGAGCGCGAAGAGCTCTCTAGGACAGGGCCGGGCGGCACACGGGCCGCCCGGCCCGCCGCTGGACCCGCGGCTGGGCGTGCAAGGGTGTGGGCGATGATCGACCTGCACACGCACATCCTCCCCGGACTCGACGACGGCGTCCGTTCGCTCGAGGAAGCGGTGGAGCTCGCCCGAGAAGCGGTCGCAGGAGGCATCGCCGCGCTCGTGGCGACGCCCCATGTCCGCGACGACTATCCCACCGCGGCCGCGGAGATGGAACGTGTGCTCGCAGCTCTCCGGGCGCGCCTTGTCGACGAGGGCGTGCCGCTGCGCGTCCTGCCGGGCGGTGAGATCGCGCTCGACCGACTCGCCGAGCTTTCGGCGGATGAGCTGCGGCGGTTCGGGCTCGGCGGCAACCCCTCCTACCTTCTCGTCGAGACGCCGTACTTCGGGCTTCCGCTCGATCTGGAGGATCGGCTCTTCCGCCTGCGCGCGAGCGGGATCACGCCCCTCCTCGCCCACCCGGAGCGAAACGAGGACTTCCAGCAAGACATCGACCGTGTTGCGAGGCTCGTCCGGTCCGGCACGCTCGTGCAGGTGACCGCCGCATCGCTCGACGGCCGGGCCGGCAAGCGCGCGCGGGAGACGGCGAAGGAGCTCGTTGCCGCAGGGCTCGCGCATGTCGTGGCGAGCGACGCTCACTCGCCCTCCGTGCGTCGAGGCGGGCTCGCCGGCGTCGCCGCCGAGGTGGGAGACGAGCAACTCGCCCGGTGGCTGACCACCGAGCTACCAGCGGCGATCGTCTCGGGCGATCCCCTTCCGCCACGCCCAGTGCGGCGCCGGCGCTTCTGGCGCTGACCGAGAGGCCCTCAACCGCCCTCCTCGGCGAGGAACCGCCGGAACCAGTAGGCGAAGACGGCGAAGAGCACGAGCGCCTGCTCGGTCGCCATCGTCACCCCGGCGATCTCCTGGTCGGCGATCGGGCTCAGACCCCAGATCCGCCGGGACGCGTGCTCGTAGAACGGGTAGACGGGGTTCGGCAACAGTGCGAGGAGCAGTCCGAGCGGCGCGGCGAGGACGAACGCGGCGAACGTGTACATGGCGCGCGCGCCCGAAGCGAGGTGGCGGGGCGTGCTCTGGAAGACCGGCCACCAGACGAGGATTCCCGTGCCGAAGTAGCAGGCATGCTCGATGTGGATGAGCCAGTCCTGGCGGCGGAGGGCCGCGTCATAGACCGTGGGGACATGCCACGCGAAGTAGTTCACGAGCCAGAGACCGAGCGCCGGTACGGGATGCGTCAGCGCGCGCCAGGCTCGCGAGCGGGCAAAGGCGTGCGCCATGGGCGCCGAGATGCCCAGCACGGCGAGGAGGGGCGCCCACTCGGCGAGGATGACGTTTTGAAGGAGGTGCGCCGTCAGGAGGTAGTGGAGGCCGAGGTGGTGGAGAGGCGACCAGAACGCGGCTGCGAGCAGCACCATCGACCCCGCGTAGGCGATCACGCGGCGCCGTGAAGCCCCGTACCGACCGACGAGGAAGAGGTAGATGAGCGAGAGCGCCGGCACGACGACGGTCGTGTCGACATCGGCCTGCCACGCGTACGGGGAGACCTCCGCGATCGGCATCGGCGGCTACGCTACTCGTCACTTGCGGGTGTAGCTCAATGGTAGAGCTCCAGCCTTCCAAGCTGATTACGCGGGTTCGATTCCCGCCACCCGCTCTCGTCGCGCATCGGCTTGACACGTATCGATGGAGTTCGATAGATTGATATCCGTCGATGCGTTTGGAAGCGCTCACCCGGGAGGCCGTCGCGTGTTGTGCGCCTCTCGCCGCCGCGACCTTGACGGAGGACGAGGCGTCGGCCACGGCCGAGCTGTTCCGCGCGCTGGGGGATCCCGCTCGCGTGCGGATCCTGAACGTGATCGCGACGAGCGGCGAGGCTGTTTGCGGCTGCGAGCTCGAGGAGCCGCTCGGCCTGGCGCAGCCCACCGTCTCCCATCACTTGAAGAAGCTCGTCGAGGTCGGGCTGCTCGAGCGCGAGCAACGCGGGAAGTGGGCGTACTTCACGTTGAAGCCTGACGCCGTCGCGAAGCTCGCGACGGTCGCCGATCTGAAAGGAGCGTGCTGCTGATGTCGACGAGTGCCGACCGGCTACGGGAAGAGGTGCGCCGCCGCTATGCGGAGTCTGCGCTCGCGGTGCTCGAGCGCAAGACCTCCGAGGAGCGCGGCTGCGGCTGCGGCAGCGGTGGCTGCTGCGCAGGCCGGGATGCGGCGAAGGCCGGGAAGGACGTGAGGTTCGGCGAGCATCTCTACGACGCCGAGCAGCGGGAGAGCCTGCCGGAGGCGGCCGTGCTCGCGTCCCTCGGCTGCGGGAACCCGATCGCGGTCGCCGACGTCCGCGAGGGCGAGACCGTGCTCGATCTGGGCTCCGGCGGAGGGATCGACGTGATCCTCTCGGCGCAGCGGGTCGGGCCGACGGGCACCGCGTACGGGCTCGACATGACCGACGAGATGCTGGCCCTCGCTCGGCAAAACGCGCGCGAGGCAGGGGTCGCGAACGTTCACTTCCTCAAAGGCGAGATCGAGCAGATCCCGCTGCCTGCGGAGTCCGTCGACGTCGTGATCTCGAACTGCGTGATCAACCTCTCGATCGACAAGCCTGCGGTGCTGACCGAGATTCAGCGCGTCCTGAGGCCGGGCGGGCGCATCGGCATCAGCGACATCGTCGCCGAGGACAGGCTCTCGCCCGCCGATCGTCTCGCTCGCGGCTCGCACGTCGGCTGCATCGCCGGGGCGCTCTCGCAGGGCGAATACGAAGCAGGGCTCGAGGCGGCCGGCTTCGAGCAGGTCAGCGTCGAGCTCACCCACGAGGTCGCCGACGGCATGCACGGCGCGGTCGTCAGGGCGGTCAAGACGCGCGAGCCTGCGAGCAAGGGGTTGCGCGTGATTCGGGCCGCGAGCGCCTCAGGGTGCTGCTGACTAACGCAGCCGGTCGGCGAACGGCTCGAGTTCGGAGGCGTGCAGCCCGATCGTGCCGGCCTCGATCGCCGACTTCACCTCGCGCGCGAGTGCCTGCGCCTCCGACTCCTGCTCCGGGGCGAGCACCGTGGAGAGCGTGGCGAGGACGTTGCGGCCCTCTACGAGCTGGATGTCGACCGTCGTGAGCTGGCTCTTGTCGTCGATGTAGGGGTCGTCCGGCACGCCGACCCAGACGGTGACGCTGCCGCCGCCGGGAAGGCTCGCATGCTCGACCGCGGGTGCGCTGTGCAAGGTCATGTGCCAAGCATAGTTGCGGGCACCGGCCGATCACGACCGGTCTTCTCCCTATCCTCGGTGCGGTGAACGAGCAGCGGCTGGTCGACTTCCGCGCGCAGACGATCGTGCGCACGCTCCTGATCGTCGTTGCGATCGCGGCTGTGCTCGAGATCCTCTGGATCGCGAGGCAGGTGGTCTCGTGGATGCTCATCGCGCTCTTCCTCGCGCTCGCGCTCGACCCGCTCGTCCGGTTCATCGAGCGCCGGGGGCGCATCCGTCGCGGGCCGGCGATCGGGGTCGCGTATCTCCTCGTGATCGCGGTTGCCGCAGCGATCGGCTGGTCGTTCGTCCCGAAGCTCGTCGACGAGGTCAATGGCTTCGTCCAGGCGCTGCCCGACTACGTCCACCAGCTCACACACGGGCGAGGCCGCCTCGGCTTCCTCGAGACGAAGTACCACATCGTCGAGAAGGTGCGCGAGCAGGTGAACAAGGGGGGTGCGTCGCGGATCTTCGGGCTGTCGGGCGCGGCGGTCTCGATCACGAAGAGCGTGATCTCGATCGTCGCGGCGACGGTGACGATCGTCTTCCTCACGTTCTTCATGCTCCTCGAGGGACGTGCGTGGATGGACAGGCTCTACTCGCTCCTCCCCGAGTCTTCGCGGCCGCGCTGGCGGCGGGTCGGCGACGACATCTACCGCACCGTCGGCGGCTACGTGACCGGAAACATCCTCATCAGCATCATCGCGGGCGTCTCGATCACGATCGTCCTCCTGATCATGGGGGTGCCCTACGCCGTCGCGCTCGGTCTCGTGGTCGCCTTCCTCGATCTCATCCCGCTCGCCGGGGCGACGATCGCCGGGATCATCGTCGCCGTCGTGGCGTTCATCCACTCGGTGCCCGCGGGGATCGTCGTCGTCGTCTTCTTCATCGTGTACCAGCAGCTCGAAAACCACGTGATCCAGCCCGTCGTCTACGGGCGAACCGTCGCGCTCTCGGCGCTCGCGGTGCTCGTGTCGGTGCTCGTCGGCGCCGAGCTGGCGGGGGTTCTCGGCGCGCTCGCGGCGATTCCGATCGCGGGCGCGTTGCAGGTCATTCTCCGCGATCAGCTGGCTCACCGCCGCAGCCCGGCTACGGGAACCGTTCTACCACGATCGTGACGACCGATTTTGGCGCCCGCCGCTGACGGCCCGCGGCGCTACGCTCGCGTCGAGCGCCCGTAGCTCAGGGGATAGAGCAGCGGACTTCTAATCCGCGGGTCGGAGGTTCGAATCCTCCCGGGCGCGCTGGTAGCATTTGACACATGCGTGGCCGCGCTGCCGCTGTGGGTGCCGCGGTGTTGGTGTTGCTTGTTACCGGCTCTGCCGCGGCAGCCCCGACGCAGCCCAGCGTTCTGGCGATCGGCTTCGGTCCCGACCTCGAGATCAATCCTGTGACGCAGGATTACCTCACGAGCAATCTCGCACGCGCAGCATCGGACCATTACGACGCGGCCGTGATCCTGCTCGACACGCCGGGCGGGCTCTCGACATCGATGAAAGCCATCTATACCGCGGAGCTGAACGCGAAGCTGCCGGTGATCGTCTACGTGTCGCCGAACGGCGCGCGGGCGGCTTCGGCGGGCGTCTGGGTCTCCCAGGCAGCGGACGTGCTCGCGATGGCGCCGACGACGAACATCGGCTCCTCGACGCCGATTGAATCGAACGGTCAGAACATCGGTTCCGATCTGCGGCGCAAGGTGGTGAACGACGCGGTCGCGTCGCTCACAGCCCTGGCGCAGGCACACCACCGAAACACGGCGTGGCCGGCGAAGGCGGTGCGGGTGGCCTCGAATCTCACGGCGTCGCAGGCGTTGAAGCTGCACGTCGTCGACCTGATCGCTCCGAGCCTGCCGGCGCTGCTCGACAAGCTGGACAACTACCGCACGAAGGACGCCCAGCGGCCGTTCACGCTCCACCTGGCCGGGGCACACGTCGACAGGGTGTCGCCCGGCTTCTTCACCCGGCTGCTGAATACGGTGATCGACCCGAACCTGATCTCGCTCCTCTTCCTCGCGGGCATCGCCGGGCTGATCTTCGAGGTTCTTCATCCCGGCATCGTCCTGCCCGGCGCGCTCGGCGCCGTCTCGCTCGTGATCGCGCTCTACGGGTTCTCCATCCTGAACCCGAGCTGGAGCGGCGTCGCCCTGGTGCTGCTCGGGGTCGCACTCCTCGTGATCGACCTGCACGCGATGACGCACGGCGCGCTCACGATCGGCGGGCTTGTCGCGCTCGGCTTCGGACTCGCACTGCTGTTCCAGAACGAGCCGGCGCCGTACCGCGTGAACACGTGGCTGATCGTCGGCATCGGCAGCGCCATCGGCGGCTTCTGGGCCTTCGCGCTCGGGAAGGGCTTCGCGGCGAGACGGCAGCCGGTCAAGGTCGGACCACAGACGATCCTCGGCCGGCAGGCCGAGGTGCGCGCATCCGGGCTCGTGTTCGTGAACGGCGAGCTCTGGCAGGCGCACGCCGAGGACGGCTCGGAGCTCGTGCCCGGCGAGCAGGTCGAAGTGGAGGCCGTCGAGGGCCTGCGGCTCACGGTGCGGCGATAGGATCGACCGGCGTCAATTCGCGAGAGGAGCGGACATGCTCGGTTTCGTGAGGGTCATGCGGGAGTACGAGCGCGGCATCATGTTCAGGCTCGGTCGGCTACTCGATCCACCCCGCGGGCCGGGCGTCGTCTTCAAGATCCCGCTCGTCGACCAGATCGTGAAGGTCGATCTGCGCACGATCACGCTCAACATCCCTCCGCAGGAGGTGATCACCAAGGACAACGTGCCCGTGCGCGTGAACGCGGTCGCGTATTTCCGCATCGTCGATCCGAACGCGGCGATCACTCAGATCGAGAACTTCATGGACGCGACCTCTCAGATCGCGCAGACGACGCTCCGGGCGGTGCTCGGCCAGCACGTGCTGGACGAGCTGCTCTCCGAGCGCGAGAAGATCAACGCGATCCTGCAAGAGATCATCGATGGCGCCACGGGACCGTGGGGGATCAAGGTCTCGATCGTCGAAGTGAAGGACGTCGAGATCCCGCAGAGCATGCAGCGGGCGATGGCGCGCCAGGCGGAGGCCGAGCGGGAGCGCCGTGCGAAGGTGATCAACGCAGAGGGCGAGTTTCAGGCCGCGGAACGGCTGAAGGACGCGGCGGTCGTGATCGAGAAGCATCCGATCGCGCTCCAGCTCCGCTACCTCCAGACGATGCTCGAGCTAGGCGCCGGCAATACCTCGACCATCATCTTCCCGGCGCCGATCGACCTGATCCGACCGTTCCTCGAGGCTACAGGGGCGAGCAGAGGCCCGTCGGCTGAGGAATAACCGTCCGGGCGCGTGAGCGCGCGGCGTGGGGCCGCAGCCTCCTGCAAGACTCCGGCCGTGCGCCTGCTGCTGCTTGCCCGCCACGGCCGGTCGGTCTTCAACGTCGACGGCGTCGTGAACGGCGACCCAACCCTCGACCGTGGGTTGAGCCCTGAAGGGACCGCCGAGGCGCTGGAGCTCGGGATACAGCTTGCGGCCCTGCGGATCGACGTGACGGTCGTCTCGCGCTTCGTGCGCGCGCAGGCGACGGCCGAGCTCGCGCTTCGCGGCCGGGACGTCCCGCTCGTCGTCGACCCCGACCTCGACGACATCCGCATCGGCGAGCTCGAGGGCCGCGCGCTCGAGGACTACCGCACCTGGAAGCACGCGCATCGGCGCGACGAGCCGTTCCCCGCGGGCGAGAGCCTCGACGACGCGGCCCGCCGCTACGCGGACGCGTTCGAGCGGCTCGTCGGCCGTCCCGAGCAGACGATCCTCGCCGTGTGCCACGAGATCCCGGTCCGGTATGCGGTGAACGCCGCCGCCTCCTCGGAGCAGCTGGATGCGCCTGTCCACGACGTCGAGAACGCCCGGCCGTATCTCTTCGACGAGTCATCGATGGTGCGCGCGATCGGGCGGATTCGTCAGCTCGCCCGGCCGTCCCTCTAGGATCGCGACATGCCCGCATGGCTCGGGTGGGTGCTCGCGGCGGTCGCTCTGGCGGTTGGTGAGCTCGCCACGCCCGGCCTCTTCTTCCTCGGGCCCGTCTCGCTCGCGGCCGTCGCCGCCGCGATCGTCTCGGCGCTCGGCGCCGGCTGGGTCATCTCGACGCTCGTCTTCGTCGGCGCCGCCGTGGCATCCCTCGCAGTCCTGCGGCCCGTCGCGCGCGCACATCTGCTCATTCCGATCGCGACGCGCACCGGCACCGCCAGGCTCGTCGGCGAGCCCGCCGTCGTGCTCGAGCGCGTCGACGCACGCAGCGGACTCGTGAAGATCCACGGCGAGGTCTGGAGTGCGCGGGCGCTCGAGCCGAATCTCGTGCTGGAGCCCGGTGCCAGCGTCGTCGTCGCCGAGATACAGGGCGCCACCGCGCTCGTCTACGAATAAGGAGAGTCGAATGGTCGCCCTCGTCATCGTGCTGGTCGTCGTCTTCATCGTCCTCGCCGTCCTCTGGCGCACGGTCCGGATCATCCCGCAGGCCCGTGCCGGCGTCGTCGAGCGACTCGGGCGCTACCAGCGGACGCTCAACCCCGGTCTCGCGATCGTCGTGCCGTTCGTCGACCGCCTGCGCCCGATGATCGACCTGCGCGAGCAGGTCGTCTCGTTCGCACCGCAACCGGTGATCACCGAGGACAACCTCGTCGTCTCGATCGACACCGTCATCTACTTTCAGGTGACCGACGCGAAGGCCGCGACGTACGAGATCGCGAACTACATCCAGGCGATCGAGCAACTCACGGTGACGACGCTCCGCAACGTGATCGGCGGCATGGCGCTGGAGAAGACGCTCACGTCCCGAGACGACATCAACAGCCAGCTCCGCGTCGTCCTCGACGAGGCGACGGGCAAGTGGGGGATCCGCGTGAATCGCGTCGAGCTGAAGGCGATCGATCCGCCGATGTCGATCCAGGAGGCGATGGAGAAGCAGATGCGCGCCGACCGTGACAAGCGCGCCGCGGTGCTCACCGCGGAGGGCGTGAAGCAGTCGCAGATCCTCACCGCCGAGGGCGAGAAGCAGGCGGCGATCCTCAAGGCGCAGGGCGCGCGCGAGGCGATGATCCTGCAGGCCGAGGGCCAGGCGAAGGCGATCGACACGGTGTTCAAGGCGATCCACGAAGGGGACCCCGACCCGAAGCTGCTCGCCTACCAGTACCTCCAGATGCTGCCGCAGATCGCGCAGGGCGACGCGAACAAGATGTGGATCATCCCGAGCGAGCTGACCCAGGCTCTCGGCAGGCTGGGTGAGCTCGGCGGCAAGAAGAGCGGCGAGCTCGAGGGCTGAGCACGACTCTGCCTCGCGCGGGCGCCGGTACGATGGCGCGCGCGCGGTGGCGGTAGCTCAGTTGGTAGAGCCCCGGGTTGTGGTCCCGGTGGTCGCGGGTTCGAGTCCCGTCC
>Ga0070667_100002031_pt1 | contig 17925 bp, 12 predicted proteins | sample KBSS33metaG_FD_64659 | JGI IMG/M metagenome (GOLD analysis project Ga0070667, IMG submission 64659) | Switchgrass rhizosphere microbial communities from Kellogg Biological Station, Michigan, USA - KBS S3-3 metaG | ecosystem: Host-associated > Plants > Roots > Rhizosphere > Soil ... | reverse complement strand
TGTTCCCTCTGTCAGCAGGCTGGCCTTCGGTTTCAGGCCCATTGTCATCGGATACCTCCACCTTATTTTACTCGGCATCGTCACATTATTTATTCTTGCCTATTCCTACACCTTCCGCCTGGTACCGGGGCGCAAGGCTCTTAAAAAGGGCATCATCGTATTTCTTGCCGGTATTTTGATAAATGAAATAATACTCATGAGCCAGGGTGTGTTCGATATTCTGAACAGGGGAATTGCTCATGTAGACATCCTGCTTTTTGCAGCTGCCCTTATTCTTTTCGCAGGAACATGTCTTATCGTAGCCAGCCAGTTTTTTAAGAAAGATGATCGGAGTCATAAAATAAATCGGGAGAGCAATCGACATTTGGAAAAAAATGGATATGGAAAATATAGTTCAGCAATCCGTTGCTTCATTGGTATTGAAGAACCACCAGATTGTACCCGTATTGGAAAAATACAATATTGATTTTTGTTGCAAAGGCAAACTGAGTCTGCAGGAAGCCTGCAGGGACAAAGGCATAAACGTATCGGATATACTTACCGAAATAGAGTCCGTTCAAAAAGATGCCGGCGGCAGGTCAATGCCTTTTGTTGAAATGTCGCAAGCCCAGCTGGTGAATCATATTATTGTTCATCATCACTATTATGTAAGGAAGGCGATGCCGGTAATTATGGGCCAGCTGGAAAAAGTTGCCGCAAAACATGGAGAGCACTATCCGTATATGATAAAAGTGAAGGAGTTGTTCGGGATAATACAAAATGAGATGGACCAGCATATGCGAAAGGAAGAAGTTGTTTTATTTCCCAGGATTGTTGAAGTGGAAAGAGAACTGGGAATCGATCCGAATTTGCAAATCCCAAAAGATTATTTATCAGGCCCGATCTCTATGATGGAAAATGAGCATGATCAGGCCGGCGACATAATGTTTCAAATTCGCGCGCTGACGAATAATTATAAAGTGCCGTCAGGTGCATGTACTACGTTTCAGGTTTGCCTGGCCGGACTGAGTGAATTTGAAAATGATTTGCATCAGCATGTGCACCTGGAAAACAATATACTTTTTCCCAGGGTTTTAGAATCGACATTAATAAAATAAAAAGGAGCTTTATGTTTAGAAAGTTTTTAATGTCTGTTGGATTCATCCTTCTTATGGCACCTGGCTTAAAAGCATGTCCGATTTGTGGTTGCGGTCCGGGTAACTTATATATGGGACTGCTGCCCGACTTTAAATATCATTTTATTGGTCTTCGATACCATTATACACGATACCATACCCAGCTTATCAGCGATCCCTCGCAGTTCAGCACCAATTACTACAACAGCATTGAGCTCTGGGGAGGGTTACGGGTGAGTAAGAAATTTCAACTGCTCGCCTTTGTTCCATACTACGAGAATAAGCAGATGGATGACGATGGCACCTCGCGGACACATGGACTCGGCGATATAACGGTCATGGGCCAATACATGGTGTTTCAGTCTTCCAAACTTATCGGGACAAGAAAGAGACTTAACCAGCAATTCTGGCTTGGCGGGGGTGTGAAGCTGCCAACCGGGCCGTTTAACGCGGATATGCTCGACAGCAATACGACCGTAGCGGATATCAATGCACAGATCGGAACGGGTAGTGTTGATTTCATACTAAACGGGATGTATGCGCTGAGTATCCGGAATTTTGGCCTTAACCTGTCTGCCAACTATAAGATAAATACGACAAATGGAGACAATTACAAATTCGGGAACAAGTTTACCGGAAACCTGATTGTTTTTTACAATAAGAATGCGGGCAGGAATATTATTACGCCCAACATCGGATTGGGATATGAAAGTGTGGCGATCAACAGCCTGCACAATAAAGATGTACGTTTTACAGGTAGTCAGATCATGACCGGTATTGTAGGACTGGAACTAAACTTTGGAAAAATCGGCGTCGGGATGAATGGTCAGATTCCGATTGCCCAGAATTTCGCGGAAGGTCAGACAAAAATGGAATTTAACGGAATGATGCATGTAACCTTTCAACTATGAAATATCAGGATCTGCTGAACAAATACAACGTGCCGGTACCAAGGTACACGAGTTACCCAACAGTCCCTTTTTGGACTGATAACATGAATATCTCTCAGTGGAAAAAAGCATTCAGGGATGAATTTCGTCTTTCAAACAGCACGCAGGGATTGAGCCTGTATATACACCTGCCTTTTTGTGAATCCCTTTGCACCTACTGCGGTTGCAATAAGAAGATCACAACCAATCACGGGGTGGAAAGCGAATATATCAGTGCCGTGTTGTCTGAATGGGCCATGTACTCTGAGTTGATGGAGGAAGTGCCCGTCATACGGGAGCTTCACCTGGGCGGTGGCACCCCTACGTTTTTTTCACCTGGTAATTTAGACCGGCTGCTGGATAAAATTTTAGATCATTCTGTCATCCACCCCACCGCCAATTTTAGTTTTGAGGGTCATCCGAATAATACCACCCGCGAACATCTTCAGTTGTTGTACGACCGTGGATTCAGAAGGGTAAGTTACGGCGTCCAGGACAATGATCCTGTCGTTCAAAAAGCCATTAACAGGATTCAGCCTCTTGAACATGTACAGAGGGCCACGGAAATCGCCCGCGAAATCGGCTATCAGTCGGTAAACTACGATTTGATCTATGGTCTGCCTTTCCAGACGCTGGCCAGTATTCAAAAAACACTGGGGGATTGTATTGGGCTGGCGCCTGACCGGTTTGCATTTTACAGCTATGCACATGTTCCCTGGGCAAGCAGGGGTCAGCGTTTGTTTGACGAACATGATTTGCCCGCTGCAGAACAGAAGATGAAATTTTATGAGGAGGGTGTCCGGATATTCGGGGAGAATAACTATCGTCAGATTGGCATGGATCATTTTGTGCTGCCTACAGATGAGTTATTTCAGGCCGGCCAATCCGGGACGCTCCATCGCAATTTTATGGGATACACAACGCAGTTCACCCACCTGCAGCTAGGACTCGGTGTTTCGGCAATCAGCGATACAGGCCATGCTTTTGCCCAGAATAATAAATCCCTGCATGACTACTATCAGACGCTCCGTAGTAGAGAACTGCCCGTCAACAAGGGCTTCTTTTTGAATCGTCAGGACGAAAATTTTAAACGATATATATTGGATATCAGCTGCCGGGGCAGAACCCATTTCAACCGGGAGGACAAAGAGGTTCTTGACCTCTTCTCATTTCCCGTACTTCGGCAATTGGAATCAGACGGCTTAGTGATGCTGGATGACCGTTCTGTTGAAGTAACAGAGTCAGGAAAAAGATTTATTAGAAATATATGCGTAGCCTTCGACCTCCATCTCCTCCAAAAGAACGATGCGGTTGCCAAAACCTATAGCAGGGCCATTTGACCGCTTGTGAAGCTTGCCCCGTAAGGAATAGCCTAAGAGGATATTTTTACTTTCGGCTGTCTTCTGAATAATTTCTCCAGTTCAACCAGCGGAATGATCAGTACAGAAACCGCCAGGCAGATAATAAGCTCAAAACCTGTCAGCGGTTCGGTTTTAAGCAGCCCGTTGAAAAAGGGCATGTAAATGATCATTAGCTGGATGGCCAGGGTTAAACCGACGACAATCAGCATAAGCGGGTTACCAAAAAGATTTAACTTGAAAAAAGAGCTTTTATCCGCCCGCACGGCAATGGCCAGCATCAACTGTCCCACGGACAGTATGGTAAATACCATTGTTTGCCAATGCAATTTATTTGCCACTCCATAGCCTTGTACCGCAAGCGCGATGGCCGTATAAATGCTGCAGACCCAGGCTATCTGAAAAAGAAGTGGCCGCGTGATAAATCCCTGCCTTGTCGAACGTGGCGGCCGGTTCATTGTGTTTTTGTCTGCCGGCTCAGCCACCAGCGCGATGCCGGGCAAACTGTCAGAGACCAGGTTAATCCACAGTATATGGACAGGAAGCAGGGGAACGGGAAGCGACAAAAAAGGCGCGATGAAAATCGTCAAAACTTCAATTCCATTTCCCGTAAGGATATAGCGGATAAATCGCAGGATATTATCGAAAATGCGCCTCCCTTCTTTTACGGCGGCTACGATGCTCGTGAAATTGTCGTTTAATAATATAAGATGGGCCGCCTCCTTTGCCGTGTCGGTGCCTGTGATGCCCATGGCGACTCCGATATCGGCATGGTTTAAAGCAGGGGCATCATTCACGCCGTCGCCGGTCATGGCTACATATTCGCCGTTTTTCTGCAGTGCGCTGATGATATTTAGTTTTTGTTCGGGTGATATCCGGGCATATACGGTCGTGTGCCTGACTGACTGCCTGAGTTCCGCTTCGGTCATATTTCTTATTTGCGAACCGGTTAAAACATGATCGTCTGCCGTTTCGAGCAGGTGGAGACGTCTGGCAATAATCTCTGCAGTTTTCACATGATCACCGGTAATCATGGCTACGCGGATGCCCGCCCTGTGGCATTCTTCAACAGCAGCTTTTACTTCTTTCCGCGGCGGATCGATCAAACCAACAATTCCTGCCAGCTGCATTTGATTTTCAATAGTTGCAGGGCTGATAACCGACGGAAGCTCATCAAATTCGCGGCTGGCAAAGGCCAGCATCCTGTATCCTTCACCCAGCATCATATTGAATTTTTCTTCCAGGCCTGTGCCCAGCGACGAGGACTCCGACATGGGTATGATGATCTCAGGTGCCCCTTTAGTGAAAGCAATGAACCGGTGACCCCGCCTGTGCAGGGTGGTCATGCATTTTCGTTCCGGATCAAATGGTATTTCAGCAATCCGGGGAAATTTGCTTTCCAGATCTGTCTTCTCATAACCTTTCGAACGTGCATATTCAAGCAGACCGACTTCCGTAGGTTCGCCGGCAATCTTGTCGGCCCTCCCGTAGGCATCGTTATTCAGGGTCATGCATTCCATCAGCAGTTTAAACTCATGCAGGTTTCCCAATTCCGGTGAATCCTTCGTCCCGCTCATAAAATGTTTTCCGGCAATTTCTTCCACTGTCATTTTATTCTGCGTGAGTGTTCCGGTTTTATCTGTACAGATATAAGTAACCGAGCCCAGCGTTTCCACTGCCGGCAGCTTTCTGATAAGCGCATTATTTCTGGCCATTTTTTTGGCTCCGGCCGATAAGGCAATCGTAATGACGGCAGGCAGTGTTTCAGGAATAGCGGCTACGGCCAGCGACAGGGCGGTGAGGAAGATAACCACCGGTTGTTCACCACGGAAGTATCCGGAAAAAAATACAATCCCGCAAATGACCAGTATAATAACAGACAGTGTCCTGCTGAGTTGGGCAACCCTGATTTGCAAGGGAGTTTTCACACCGGGTTCCTGAAGAAAGCGGGCGATCTTTCCGAGCTGGGTATTCATGCCGGTTTCAACAACAAAACCGCGGCCTCTGCCCTGCGTAACATGAGTGCCTTTGAAAGCAATATTTGAATATTCATCCAGGCTTTCAACGCCCTTCTCCAATACCTTACTATGCTTTTCGACAGATGCCGATTCACCCGTCAGGGAGGACTCGTTGATGGTGAGCCGGTGGGCCTCAGATAAACGGATATCTGCAGGTATGATATTTCCGGCTTCCAGGATAACGAGATCTCCAGGAACCAGTTCCGGAGACGGTACATGCGTCAGTTTTTGATTGCGCATAACAAGCGTTTGCGGAACAGCCAGTACTTTCAGTGCACTGATTGTTTTTTCAGCTCTGTATTCCTGGAAAAATCCAATTACTGCATTTAAGACGACAATGGCAAGGATGATGATTGTATCTGAAATGTCTCCCACCAGGGCCGAGATGATGGCTGCCCCGATCAGTATCATGATCATGATATCCCTGAACTGGGAAAAAAAAATCTGCAAACCCGTTTTCCTGCGCCCCTCTGTGATCTCATTTCGTCCAAAAGACAAAAGCCTCTTCGAGGCTTCATGACCCGACAATCCTTTTTCTGTCCCATTTAACTTTTGCAGGACAACGGGAATATCTGTCTGATGCCAGTCTTGCATGCGCGATTCCTGCATTTACCGGATTTTAGGATCATCCTTTGTGGAAGGCAAGCAATGGAACATGGCTGTTAAACGACAGGCTTTCAGTTTTACTGGGTGAGAGCAGTTTTTTCAGCATATTCCGCCTCTGCTCTGTAAACATGACAATTAATGAAGGTCTGGGAGTGAATTTTTCCTTTTGAAGAATGTGGATAATGGATCCGGACGAATTTTCACGCCTGAATTTTATATCATAGTTGAAATATCTTTTTATTTCACCCGCAGACTGCATTTCCCCGGACTCTTTTTCGTTGGGCGGACTAAGATGCAGCACATTTATTTTTGCACCCAGCGGACGGGCAAAATCGACTACTTTTTTCAATTCCTCTGAATAATTTTTGAGATCACTGGCATATAACAGGTTTTTCAGAGGGGTTTTACGATAATTTTTTGGCACCGCGATCACAGGGACCATGGATTTGGTTATCAGATTGCCGGTGTTTGTTCCGAATAGTTTTTCTACCACGCCCGCACCCCTTGTTGAAATGCAGATAAAATCAATATCGGTTGCCCTTCGACAGTAGTCCAGGATGTCTACATCCGCAGACAACAATCCCCGAAGCACTACACACTGGTGTTTGCCTGCCTTTACCTTCGATGTCTTATAAAGTTTCTCAACGAAGTTCTCAAGTTTCACTTTCAGCGCTGCCTGTTTCCTGGCAGTATTCAACTCAAATTCCTGCCCGGTCCAGGCCGCATTGCCAATAGGATGATATACATAGATAAAAATGATTTCGGATTTCTGCTGGCTGGCCCATTGCATGGCGAACCGCATGCCTGCCTTGGAATTGTTTGAAAAATCGGTGGGCGCGAGAATCTTGTACATGGCAAAGGTTTTAAAAAATATTTTGTTCTGGTTCCTGAACCGGGAAAAAACTCCCTAATAAAATTACCCATTCACCTGTAAGTACGAAATGATAATATTCATATTCCCGGTTGATTTCCGTTAGGTCTCTGTCAGCCTGGTCTGCATATCTTGTAGAACATTATGTAAACCGCCCGAAACAAATTATAACGATGCCCGTACAAGACCTTAATACCCCGTTAGTTAAGAATTGGACAAGGTACCTGCAGGTGATGCTTATTGTTTTGATTGTCTTGTATGTAGGAAGGAGCTTGTTCATTCCCATCACCTTCGGGCTCCTGCTTGCGTTGATCATGTATCCCATATGCAAAAAACTGGAGGATAGAAAATGGCCACGGAGTATGGCCGTTTTTGTGGCGATCTCCGTAGTAATTATCTTATTTATCGCCCTGCTTTGCCTGCTGGGTTATGAATTGAACATATTCATGCGGGATATTCCCCGCATGACAAAAAAGCTCGTATCCTATTCGCCGGGTATCAGGAACTGGCTGAAAAATAATATCGGTATCAGTGAAAGCGATCAGACCGACTGGCTGAATAAACTCATCGTCAATTTCCAGAACGACCTGGGCGCTTTTCTTAAAACCGTTTTCAGTTTATCGGCTTCCATGCTTTTTATGTTAATTATGATTCCGGTCTATGCCAGTTTGTTTTTATATCACCGCGGAACTTTCGTCCGCTTTCTTCACAGTCTGGTCGGCCCGGCTTACCGGGACAGCGTGCGTAAGGTGTTGAAACAAGCCACTCTCACATATTTCCGGTTCGTGAAGGGAACTTTCTTTGTTTACCTGATCGTTGGTGTGCTGAACAGCGCCGGCCTGATGATGCTGGGCATTGAACACGCCATATTATATGGTATGGTCACTGCCTTCATGACCATCATTCCCTATGTCGGGATTATTATCAGTGCTTCGATGCCATTTGCTGTTGCGCTCATTACGCGCGAATCGCTTTGGTATCCTGCCGGCGTAATAATCATATTTACACTTGTGCAGTACCTGGAAGCCAATGTGATATTTCCGAGGATCGTTGGCGTACAACTAAACCTGAGTACATGGTCTACACTGGTTGCCATGATTGCAGGCACCATCTTATGGGGTGTGGCCGGCATGATTCTGTTTGTTCCCCTGCTGGCAATAGTAAAAATAATCAGTGACCAGGAAGCCCGCCTGAAACCAATCAATATTTTACTTAATCGAAACGAAGGCTATCAGGGTAAATGAAAAAACCAGCATGCCTGCACACACATCCGATATGGCATTATATCCCGGTTTAAAGAAATCAGAAGTCCAATCCCTTTTAAAACAGTTTGGGAAGAACGTTTTGGGGAAAGACAGGAACAACGGATTCCTGCTGGCTGTTTGGAATATTATTAAGGAGCCCATGTTCCTGATGCTGGTATCGGCGTCGGTTCTTTATTTTCTGTTAGGTGAATCAAACGAAGGACTCCTGATGTTGATGGCCATGGGTCTTGTAGTAGCCATTTCCATCTACCAGGAAACCAAAAGCTCCCGCGCGCTCGGGATGCTGAAAGAATTTACGCAGGCCAGGATAGCCGTAATCCGGGATAACCAGGAAGAAATGATCCTCACTGAGGACCTGGTACCCGGTGACGTCATGATATTAAAGGAGGGCGAAAAAGTGCCGGCTGATGCGATTGTTCTGCATGCGAATGACATGACCGTCAATGAATCGGTAATTACCGGAGAATCTTTTCCCGCAGAAAAAAATGATCGTTCCGGATCAAACCAGCTTTTTCAGGGAACCCTGGTTGATTCCGGCAGCTGTTATGCAAGGGTATCCTTAACCGGAAGCCAGACACAGCTGGGAAAAATCGGCAAATCACTGAACAGTTATACAGCCAATAAAACAGCGCTGCAGAAACAGATTGGTCGTTTCGTAAAATGGCTCGCGGCATTTGGCCTTGTAGCCTTTGCGCTGATCTGGCTGATCAATTTCCTGCATAACCGCGATATTTTTCAAAGCCTGCTGCTTGGACTGACGCTCGCCATGTCTGTGGTTCCGGAAGAGATCCCGGTTGCCTTTTCCGCTTTTATGGCGCTGGGTTCTGCAAAGATGGCCAGACTTGGAATCATCACCAGGGAAGCGAAAACGATCGAAAACCTGGGGGCCGTCAACGTGATCTGCCTGGATAAAACAGGAACGATCACAAAGAACCGGATGGAAGTAAAGCAGGTCTATCATTTTGACTCGGATCAGTTGAAAGGACCCGATGATAAGTCCGAAACGGGAATTCACCGGGTCATGCTGATTGCGAGGATGGCCTGTGAAAAAGAACCCTTTGATGCTATGGAAAAAGCAATCAGGGATGCATATCAGAGTCAGGATAAAGAAAAAACCTTTCAGAAGATGCGCCTGGTTCATGAGTACCCCCTGGGTGGAATACCGCCGATGATGACCCATGTGTACGAATCGTCAGAGGGCTCCTGGGTTGCGGGCAAAGGAGCGCCGGAAAGAATACTGAGGATTTGCAGACTGAACCCTGAGACGATGATCAGGCTGGAAGAAATAGTATCATCTATGGCATCCTCCGGTTTTCGTGTGCTGGGCATATGCAGCGCAATGCATCCGGCAACGCCTTATCCGGAAGAGCAGGATGATTTTAAATGGAAGTTTGAAGGTTTCCTGTCGCTCTATGATCCGCCCAAAGAAAACGTGCGGGACACATTTGAAAAATGGTATCAGGCCGGAATTTCCATTAAGCTGATTACCGGCGACTTTCCCGCTACGGCTTTGCATATCGCATCGATGACCGGACTCAGATCCGGGCAGGAATATCTGACCGGTGAACAGGTCATGGTTCTCTCAGATGAAGCATTAAGGAAGCGCGTGGATAATATACATATGTACGTTCGTATGTTCCCGCAGGCCAAACTGAAAGTAGTTGATGCCCTGAAAGCCAATCAGCAGATTGTCGCCATGACAGGCGATGGCGTGAATGATGCCCTGGCTTTGAAATCGGCTGATATCGGCGTAGCCATGGGGAATAAGGGAACCGAAGTTGCAAAAGATGCGGCGGACCTGGTGATCACCGATGATGACCTTGACAAAATCACAGATTCAATTGAAGAGGGCAGAAAAATATACGCCAATTTTAAAAAGGCGGTCCGCTATATTATTTCCATTCACATTCCGATCATACTGACGGCTTCATTGCCTGTGGTACTGGGGTGGAAATATCCGAATGTCTTTATGCCTGTGCACGTCATTTTCCTGGAACTGATCATGGGACCGACCTGTTCCGTATTTTTTGAAAAGGAGCCCGCAGAGCCGGATATCATGAACAGCAGACCCAGGCCCTTTCTTCAAAACATTTTTTCAGGAAAGGAACTTGGTATAAGTATTTTACAGGGCATCCTGATCTCTGTTGGATTGCTGACCCTCTATTTTTATTTTATGCAGGAGGGATATGAATTGAACAACGTGAGAACGATGGTATTCAATACGCTTATCCTGAGTAATATATTCCTGACCTTCGCCAACCGTTCCTTTACAGAGTCCTTTCCAAAGACCCTGCGTTACCCGAACGCCCTGACACCCTGGGTGATTTCTATTTCCGCTGGATTTTTACTGGCAATTAATATAGTTCCTTTTCTGCGCCAGGTATTTCAGCTTCAGCAATTAGCGACTTTCCACTATATCATCTGTGTAATCGTCAGCCTCTTTTCTGTGGGCTGGTTTGAATTGCTCAAAGTATGGCGCAAAACACCAACAGCGCGGATCGGATTGATCAATTAAACCAGCCGGAATGAACAATGAGAATCACCTGACTGAGGAAAGGAGGAAATTGAATGTGCGGGAAAGCTAACTCGATCTGCTCGGGAGTCTGATCGATTCAAATTAAAAAGGTCGCAGCGTACATTTGAAGAATAGTAACTTTATTGGTTCTTGAACAGAATTGAAATTGGCGCGCCCCGGGCGAAGGACCATAAATAAATTATATGGAATACAGTAGCGGATTGGCAGCCAGTGATTTTTCTCTCGCTGAAAGCGGGCGGCTAAACAGTGTTCTCCGCTGGTTTCACCTTGACAAGGATACGCCGGGCCTGTATGTGAAGCGAAGTGTGACCCTTGTGGCGGTCACCTGGGTGCCTTTATTGATTCTTTCTGCAGTACAGCATCTCGCCTGGGGCGACTTTGTGAAAGTGAATTTCCTCTCGGATTTCTCCATTCACTCAAGACTGATCCTCATTCTTCCTATCCTGATTTTTTCAGAGTTTTCAGTTGATGCCAGACTTAGGAAACTGACCAGACAGTTTTTTCGCGCAGGAATTCTGGGTGAAAAAGATCTTCCCGCACTCGACGGCATAAAAAAGAGAATCAAACAATTGTCTGATACGGTCATCGCTGACTGGGTAATGCTGGCTATCGTGATCGTAAACATCGTGGTAAGGTGGACCAGCAATCTGCATAATGTGAGTATCTGGATGTTGTACCCGGATGATCAGGGCGGTCATATGTCCTGGGCTGGGGCCTGGTACGTATTCGTCAGTCTGCCGATACTCCAATACATACTGCTGCGTTGGTTTTGGCGCTGGATTCTCTGGGTCATCTACTTCGCAAAAATAGCCAGGCTGCCCCTCAGGCTGAATTCGGCGCATCCTGACAAGGCCGGAGGAATCGGCTTCCTTGGCCTTCCACCCGCACCCTTTCTCAATGTTACACTCGCATTGTCTCTCCTGTTTTCAACAAGCGTGGCAGTAAGGATTTTCTGGCTTCACCAGACACTGCCACAATATTATCCACTGATGGCGGGTTTCGCTTTTCTCTGTATCCTGATGAATGTTCTGCCCCTTGTTGTATTTGCCCGGCCAATGATCAAACAACGCAGAAAAGGAATTTTTGAATACAGTTCCCTGCTTCAAAAGCATCATCAGCAATTTGATGAAAAATGGCTTGGGAAGAAAGATGTAAATGAACTGTTGGGCAGCCAGGATGCTTCATCCACCACGGACCTGAATACCACCTTCGACGTCGTCCAGAGCATGGGCAAAGTCCCTTTTAATTATAAGACCATGCTGTCCAGCATTGTGATTGCCGTCCTGCCGATGTTGCCACTCCTGGCCTTTGAGTATGACTGGGTGGAACTCCTGAAAAAAGTGGCGGGCATGCTGTTCTGATTCCGTTGCGTTTATTTTTATGACAACCGGTGTCTGTCGCAAAAGGCCCAGAGACCTTATCGCGAGATCAGCACCGTTTTCGTAAACGAATCCGTACCGTCATTCCAGACCAGCTTGAATATCCCGGGCGATACCCTTTCGACATTCACAACAGTCTTAGTTGTGTTCTTCACAACAGGAACATCTATGATGACTCTCCCCATCATATCGATGAGCCGGATGTTTGACGTCGCGCTGGAAGCCGGATGCTCGACCGTTATCTGCCCTCTGGCCGGGTTAGGATATACACCGGGCCTTGGGGCGCCGGTGGGAACAGGATCAATGGTGATCTTTTGTTGATCTGAATACTGCGTACAGGCGCCCAGGACACCCACCACCCTGAAAGTACCGCTCGAATCGGCTGTGTAACTGATGCCATGTGCCGCGGGGATCACATCCTTCCAGTCTGCGGCGGAGTCCAGCATCTGCCATGTGTAAACAGCGTTTGCATTCGGATTGCCAATGGTGATTTTATTTTCCTGTGCCGTTATAACCGGCTGAACAAGCTGGTTGACCGTTATAGAAGCCGTATCGCTATTATTCGGCAGTCCGCAAAGCGTCGCGGCAGGAGGAATGATCCTGAAAAAATATTTTCTTACGGAAGGCGAAGCGAAGGTTACAGGTGTTGTGACAGGATTTCCGTCATAATCAAAGGTCGAGATCATGGTGAAAGAGCTGTTATTGATACTTTCCCAGAGTTCCAGCGTGGAATTTACCGGCACATCACCGGCCCCAGTGAATACGATATCAACAAGACTGTCTGTACAGATCGAAGCGGGCAATTCCGCAGTGCCATGGGGCAGGGCACCCGGACTCACCACCAGGTTGGTCGTGCTGCTGGCATTCCCGTCTACTACACAACGATACTGATAGCCATCAAAGGATAAAGCGACACCAATCCGCAGCGAATCTGTCGTCACATCCTGGTAAGTCGAATCGTTTCCGATGTCAACATACCCGTTTCCTTTATTGACCTGCCACTGATAGGATGAACCCACAATATTGGAACTCACACTTGTAAGACTGTTTTCGCAAACTGAATCAGCGATCTCACCCAGCTCATTTCTGAAGATGGATATTTTCTTCGTTGCCCCGTGCGCCACGGCGATATCTGTCTTGCCGTCTCCGTCCAGATCGCCGATCGCTGCGCAGTCTGTCCAGGAATAGGGGTGTGGAGGGGCAATGACAATGGGCGCACCAAATGAAATGGATCCCGGCGTGCTTTCATTGTGAAAGGCGAATAGTTGTTTATCGCCCACGATAATGACATCAGGCTTTCCATCTCCATCCAGCTGACCGGCTATGATTTTCTCTGTTACATTATTTACGGCGACACTGATTTTGGGATCAAAGGAAATAATATTATTGGCAGTGGTATTGCGTATAAAATGAAAATAGCCTTCAGCGCTGGTCCCGATATCAGGTTTGCCGTCTCCATCGAAATCGGCAATGCAGTAATAAAAATACGTGGTGGAATGAAATGCGTTAAAGCCTTTTTGAGGCGCAAATACGAAATTCCCTGCGTTGCTCAGATTCCTGACGATCGTGATACTATCACCGTTTTTCAAAGCGATATCGGGCCTTCCGTCATTGTCGAAATCGGCGGCTTGTATTTCGATGGGTGAACCGCCGATATCCGTCGTAAAAGAGTGTCCGAAGATAATATCACCCTCAGTCCCCGAATTCGTATAAATAGTTATCGCGCCCATCGTGCCGAGGTAATTGTTGCTGCAAAAAGCAAGATCCACTTTGCCATCCCCGTCAAAATCCTGCAGGGTGACATAAGTCGGATCCTCAGGGATATCAAACATGATTCTTTCGAACGAAGGGTTGCCGGGTGTACTCGTGTTTTTCATTACGATGATTCTTCCTCCCAAACCCACAATCGCAATGTCGGGCCGCCCATCACTGTTTATATCTGCTATGCTGATATGGGCACTGGTTCCGAATCCTCCGGTGACAGTCATACTGGGAGCAAAAGACGGATGCCCTTCTGAGGACGTGTTTCTTAACACGCCAAGCGTTTGGGTTACATCACTCATGGTGACGATATCCGACAGCCCGTCGCCATCGATATCCGCCAGGTAATCATCCCGGGGATCTTCATTCGCACCATAAGCGCTTTTCACGTTAAAAGAGGATGATGATAGTACGGCATTCCAGTCCTGGAATGTTTGGATAAATGGCTGGTTGCTGTAAACTGTATAACCGTTTAGTGTAACCGAAACGGGCTGATAGGTTCCGCCGGCCGGGACGCTTACCGTCAGACTATTGGAACTTGCAGCAAGTACTTGCGCCCGCACAGCGCCAAAAAACACCAGATTGGCAGCCGTGTCGCTGATAAAATTTGTTCCCTGAATAGTAACGAGGGAACCGGGAACACCTGAGGCGGGAATAAGAGAAATGATGCCGGGTTTAGGAAAAGAAAAAATGCCGGAGGAAACCGCCAGACCACCCGGTGTGGTGACCCTGATCCTTCCGGTTATTCCTCCGTTTATAACGGCCGAAATCGTAGTGGATGAAATGAGGTTGAATGATACAACAGGCAATCCTCCGATGGTGACAGCGCTTACTGCACTAAATCCGGTTCCTGTAATGGTTAATGCCGTACCGGCAGGCCCCGCAACAGGAGTGAAGGAAGAAATCGTTGGAGGGGGATAGTAAGTAAATCCAGGCAACGTGTCTGTACCATATGGATTTTCTACGCTGACATTTCCTGTAGATCCCGCGCCAACCACCGCTTTGATAAGGCCCGGTGTGGAAATAATAAATGAAGCCGCCATCGTTCCGCCAAACCGCACAGTATCCACCTCTTCTAAATTCAGGCCGGTAATTGTAATGGTATCTCCTGTTCCGCCGAAAGACGGGCTAAAAGAACTTATCGTCGGTGGTCCCAAAAATTTAAATCCTGATATACGGGCTGAATCAGTGGCTGATTTGATCAGGATCTCCCCCGAAGAACCCGACCCAATCACTGCTACGATCGTCGTTGGATCCGAAACCGAAAAGGATGCAGCCGGTACACCGCCAAAGCTTACAGCGCCTATGCCGGAGAAATTGGCACCGTGGATCGTGATGCTGTCTCCTGTCTTACCGGATGCAGGTGTGAATGAATAGATCTGCGGTGAGGCCGACCTGTTTTTCCAGATGGATACCCTGAACATACCCGTATTAAACGCGAGATCCGGCCTGCCATCGCCGTCAAAATCTGCCGACCTTACATCAGAATTGTATAGCGCAGGTATGGAAACGCCGGCGCTAAATAAAACCTGGCCGCCTGGGTCGCTTGTATTTTTGAAAAGTGAAAAAGATTCCAGTCCGTTGGTCATCGCCAGATCCGGTTTACCGTCTCCATCCAGGTCATTAAGAACCAAACCGGTGGGCGTTTTTCCCCCCGAATAAGAGTTCATATACTGGAACACGATATTCCCCGGCGTGCTGGTATTCCTGAATACAGGTGAGTTGGTATTCACATAATGCCCGATGATCATATCCGGCTTGGCATCTGCATTCAGATCTCCCAGTTCAATTTGAAACGGATCCTGAAAGGCCATGGTGGAAAACGGAGAGGCAAAGGCAAGGTTGCCGGTCGTGCTCAGATTCCTGAAAATAGTTACGAGATTCTGACTGTAATTCGGAATAACGATATCGGTTTTCCCATCTCCGTCAATATCTGCCGCTTTAATATCTTCTATGGATCCGCCGGTAGCCTGCAGATCAATTTTTGTTGCAAAAGAAACTGTTCCGCCGGTGCTGGTATTGCGGAGAACGGAAACATAACCCTCCAGGTTAACCGTATTGATCACAAGATCAGGCCTTCCGTCTTTGTCCAGGTCCGCGATGGCAATAGTCGCAGGCTGGGTGGCGGTAGCGAAATCAATTTTAGGTGCGAAGGAAATCGTTGTTCCTATTGAGGTATTCTTAAAGACAGAAACCGTATTGGCTCCGAAGTTGGTAACGATGATATCCTGTTTCCCATCGCCGTCTATGTCTGCGAAATTTACCGACCTCGGACTCTGGCCGGTGGTAAAGTCAGTTTTTGCGGCGAAGGAAATGATTCCCCCGGCAGAGATATTTCTGTAAACAGAAACTGTATTGTTCAGTCTGTCGATGGTAATCACATCCGGCTTTCCGTCATTATCGATATCGCCGATCGCATACCTGGTTGTTTCAATATTTGAATCAACGGAGTCAATATGCGCGGTATATTCAAAAGACTGTGGAGTGAATTGAGAAGTGCCTCCCGCAAATGTTGTGATGAATGATTGGGCCGACCAGCCGGTAAGCCTGTTTACCGTAACGCTGATTGGCTGAAAACCCGCACCGGCCGGAACCGTTACGGTGAGGGAACCGGCACTGGCGCCGGTAACATTTGCCCTGACGGCGCCAAAGAAAACAATATTGTTAGCGGGCGAAGGATCAAAATTAGAGCCACTGATAGTAATCGTTGATCCAACGGATGCGGATGTTGGTGTAAAAGCAGCGATGTTAGGTTGTGAAAAAACCTGCAGGGAAAGAAAGCTGAGCACAAAAAGAATAAAATGCTTTCTGTGCAGGTTGGTCGGGTAGGGCATCGATTTACACAAGGAATTGGGGGTCAATAACAAATATAGATTCTAAATTCTATATTTCATAGCTTGACAGCCGCAAGGTGTATGCTCCCTAACCTGTTGATCTCTCACTGTTTATGCGGATTCAAATACCTGTTGGGAACGTTAGCGGGAATATAGTTGGTTCCATACCTGGATTTCATCAGAACAGATACCACTTCATAAATCTGTTGTTCGGTTCTTTGAAACTGCCTGAGCAGTCCCATCATGGCATAGCTGATGGGATTAACCGAAGGAATAAATGTCTCCCATTCGTAACCCTTTCCCCAAACTAGTCCTGTCACTGTCAGACTCAGATCAGCTTTATGGGAAACCAGGAAATTCATCATGTCGACGCAGGCATTGGCGTGCTGGTTAACTGTGTGGAAGATCGGGGTTTGTCCTCCGAAGCCGTTCGCATCAATTCCTGCTTTGGCATTAATGTCCGATCCGTGTTCTACCAGTTTTTTTGCACAAGCCAGGTGATTGTATTCCGCACAGATATGCAGAAGGGACGCATCGTAGAGCGGCGTAAACGTGCAGTCGAGAGAATATTTTTTATGTAGTAATTGTTTGTTGTCAGACAGGAGTTTGCCAAGCGCGGCGGCATCATCAAGCAGGACCGCCAACAACAGGTTGTCGTCAAAGATTAAACCATGGTCTGCAAAGGTTTTGATACAGAGTTTGAACCTGGGTCCCCTGAGATACATATTGATCATCTCATAAATCAGGGGTTTTCCCTTATAGATCATGTTGGGGTCGACGCCATGTTCAAAGCATTCTTTGATCCCTTCAACGGAATGGACCTCAAATTCACCAATTATTTTTTTCAAATAGTCCATCAGGAAATGGATAGTGAATAATGAATAAATGTAAAATGAATAATGTCTCCGGGAAATGGCGCCATGGACGATCGCTCGTCTGTATCGCCTGGATCCGATTCAGGAAGTAAATTTCGTATTTATTTCTCAGGCTGTATTCGGTATATCACCTATACAGTGAGCGCACGTGTTGGATAGGGGAGGCGCTTAATTAGAAGACTTAAATTCCCATTTTTCAAGGACTATCGAAATAATGACGTCTGGCCAAATTTCGATGGAGGCAAGTCCGGCCTCAACCGGATAGACGTTTGTATCCACCCATTTCCGGTGGTGTAAAAAGAAGATTTTTGCATTATACAGTAAGCTTTGCTTAAATGGGTTTTGGATTTTAAGCATTGTATTTTCATGAATCTTTTT
>Ga0070667_100002029_pt1 | contig 17932 bp, 13 predicted proteins | sample KBSS33metaG_FD_64659 | JGI IMG/M metagenome (GOLD analysis project Ga0070667, IMG submission 64659) | Switchgrass rhizosphere microbial communities from Kellogg Biological Station, Michigan, USA - KBS S3-3 metaG | ecosystem: Host-associated > Plants > Roots > Rhizosphere > Soil ... | reverse complement strand
ACCAGGAAGTCGGACAGCACCACCAGATCGGCGGCGTCCCGCGTGACGGCCACGTGCCCGAATCGGCTTGTGCGCACCCGGGTTCCGGAACAGCTCAGGGCGCCCGCCAACAGATCGGACAGGGGCCCGCTGCCGTGGATGCGAACCGATACCGGCCGTCGGCTGACATCTGGTGCCGGCTGTAGCAGGCCGGCTGAGCTCAGCGCGCCGAGCAGCCCGGTCCAGCCGTCGACATCCGTGAGACCAGCCGCCAGCGCGAGCGACTGGCTGCTCTCGGCGTCGACGCCGCTCTGCATGCCGCGCAGCAGATCTGCCAGGGCGCCGACGGACAACCCGTCCGGTGGCCGAATGCCGATGGCGCGCCGGGGGTCCCAGCCGAGCTGCACCGTCCCGTCAGGGCGACGCAGAACCGGCATGGCCGGATTCAAGGTCTGACGGGCCGCGGTCATCGCCCAACTGTGCCAACGGCACGCCGATTCGGCGAATTAGTTATCCACAGGCAAGTTCAGCCCTCGGCTTGGTCGTCTCCCGAGTCCCGCTTCAGGTCTTTCTCCAAATCGGCCAGTGCCTGGTCAAGACCCGTGGTGTCGCCGCCGAGCGCCCGGTCGATGAAGGCCGCGGGCTCATCCAGATCGGCAGCACCCGGCAGCAGGTCGGGGTGCTGCCAGACGGCGTCGCGCTTGTCGGCGCCGACGGCCTCGGTCAGCTTCTCCCACAGCGTGGCGGCTTCGCGCATCTTGCGCGGCCGCAGCTCCAGGCCCACGAGGGTCGCGAAGGTCTGCTCGGCCGGACCGCCGGTGGCGCGACGCCGGCGCATTGTCTCGCTCAGCGCCGACGTGCCCGGCAGCCGGTCACCGAGCGCGGCGGTGACAACGGTCTGCACCCAGCCTTCGATGAGCGCCAGCAGCGTCTCCAGGCGTTCGAGCGCCGCGGCCTGCTCGGGGGTGGCCTTCGGCTCGAACATGCCCTGGCTCAGCAGCTTCTCCATGGCGCCCGGGTCGCCCATCAGCGAGGCCGGGTCCAGGCCCGAGGCCATTTCCTCGAACCCGCTCATGTCGATCTTCATGCCCTTGGCGAAGGCTTCGACGGCGCTGAGCAGCTGACTGGCCAGCCACGGCACGTGACTGAACAACCGGTGATGGGCCGCCTCCCGCGCCACGAGGAATGTCAGCACCTCGCTGCGCGGCTGTTCGAGGCCTTCGCCGAACGCCTCGACGGCCTCGGGCATCAGCGCGGCGACGCCCGACGGTCCCAGCGGCAGGCCGATGTCGGTGGAGGTCAGCACCTCCTTGGACAGAGTCCCCAGGGCCTGGCCCAGCTGCGAACCGAAGGCCATGCCGCCCATCTGCGACATCATCGCCATCAGCGGGCCGGCCATCGCCTTGGCCTCTTCGGGCAGTGCGGACACCCACACGCTCGACAGCTGCTCGGCGACGGGGTCGCACAGCCGCTTCCAGGTATTCAGGGTGTTGTCGAGCCAGTCGCTCGGCGTCCAGGCCACCGCGCGGGTGGTGCCGGCCGGCAGGGGAGTGACGCCATCGAGCCAGGTTTCCGCCAGCCGCACCGCATCGGAGATGGCCGTCGCGGTCTGCTCGGGCACCGGCTTGACGAACCCGATCGAGTTCGACGCCAGCTTGCGGGCCAGGTCGTAATTCACCGGGCCGGACTGCGGGTTGTTCATCGACGCACCCGCGCCGCTGAACATCGCACCGAGCTGGGTGAAAATCTGGCCCAGGTCGGGCATGCCGGCACCGCCGGCGCCACCGAACCCGAACGGGTCCGAAGCGCCACCGGAAGAACCCGGCTCAGGGTTCTTCTTGGACTTGTCGCGGTCGGGGTCGTCGCCGCTGGAGAAGCCGAAAGGCAGGTCAGCCATACCGTCAACGGTACTGCCCGCGCGGCCGGCGGGTGCCTTCGCGGGTCATGCTGTCAGCGAACCGAGCCACGAGCTTTACTGTTGGCGGCGTGAACAGGCGGATTTCTACGCTCGTGGTCGCTCTGGTGCCGATCATCGTGTTCGTCGTGCTGGTGTCGGTGGTGACGGTGCCATTCGTCTCGCTGGGTCCCGGCCCGACGTTCGACACGCTCGGTGAGGTCGACGGTAAGAAGGTCGTCGACATCAAGGGCGACGTCAAGGTGCACCCGACGTCCGGGCACCTCAACATGACGACGGTGTCGCAGAGCGACGGGCTGACGCTGGGGCAGGCGCTGGCGCTGTGGATGTCGGGTCGTGAGCAGTTGGTGCCGCGCGATCTGGTGTATCCGCCGGACAAGTCCAAGGACCAGGTTGACAAGGCCAACAACGCCGACTTCAAAAACTCCGAGGAGGACGCCGAGTACGCGGCGCTGAACTACCTGAAGTACCCGAAGGCGGTGACGGTCCAGGCCGTCGCCGATCCCGGGCCCTCGGCCGGTCAGCTGCGCCCCGGTGATGCCATCGACATGGTCAACGGCGTTCCGGTGGCCAATGTCGAAGAGTTCACGTCACTGCTGAAGAAAACCAAGCCGGGTGACCATGTCGTGCTCGACTACCGGCGCAAGAACGCCGGGATCGGCGTCACGACCATCACTTTGGGTTCCAACAAGGACCGTGACTACGGCTACCTCGGCACCACGGTCCTCAACGCGCCGTGGGCGCCGTTCGCCATCGACTTCAACCTGGCCAACATCGGCGGTCCGTCGGCTGGGTTGATGTTCAGTCTGGCCGTGGTGGACAAGCTGACCGACGGAAATCTCAACGGCGGCAAGTTCGTCGCGGGTACCGGCACCATCGCCGACGACGGCAAGGTGGGCCCGATCGGCGGCATCACGCACAAGATGCTGGCCGCGCGTGAGGCCGGCGCGACGGTGTTCATGGTCCCCGCCGAGAACTGCGCCGAAGCGGTCTCGGCCCACCTGGACGGACTCGGGCTGATCAAGGTCGAGAACATCACCGGCGCGGTCGATGCGCTGCACGCCGTGTCCGCTGGTGGCGAACCTCCCCGCTGCTGAGAGTGCGATCACCCCTGAATGCGTAGAGTCGTGAAGCAAGCTGGCCTTTTCGGATTTTCATACGGACTTTCAACAGACTGGAGCTGACGAGTGGGGATGCGGCCTGCGGCGAGGATGCCGAAGCTGACGCGACGAAGCCGAATCCTGGTCGGGATCGCGTTGCTGATCGTCGGTTTGTTGATGGTCGGCCCGCGACTGGTCGACGCATACGTGGACTGGCTCTGGTTCGGTGAGATCGGCTTCCGTTCGGTGTTCAGCACCGTCCTGGTGACGCGCCTGGTGGTCTTCCTGGTGGCCGGTGTGTTCATCGGCGCCGTGGCGTTCGGTGGAATGGCGCTGGCGTACCGGTCGCGGCCGGTGTTCGTGCCGGCCTCCGGACCCAACGACCCGGTGGCCCGCTACCGCGCCACCGTGCTGTCGCGGCTGCGGCTGTTCGCCATCGGTGTACCGGCGTTCATCGGGCTGCTCGCCGGATTCGTGGCGCAGACCTACTGGGTGCGGGTGCAGCTGTTCCTGCACGGGGGCTCGTTCGGCATTAACGACCCTGAATTCGGCAAGGATTTGGGCTTCTACGCGTTCGACCTGCCGTTCTATCGGCTGGTCCTCGGCTATCTGTTCGTCGGGGTCTTCCTGATGCTGGTCGGGAACCTGTTGGGTCACTACGTGTTCGGCGGTATCCGCTTGTCGGGCCGCCAGGGTGCACTCAGCCGTGCGGCGCGCATGCAGCTGGTGGCGCTGGTGGGAATCCTGGTGCTGCTCAAGGCTGTTGCCTACTGGTACGACCGCTACGAGCTGCTCAGCCACACCCGTGCCGGTAAACCGTTCACGGGTGCCGGCTACACGGATATCAACGCGGTGCTGCCGGCGAAGCTGATCCTGCTGGCGATCGCGGTGATCTGCGCCGTCGCGGTGTTCTCGGCGCTGGTGTTGCGGGACTTGCGGATTCCGGCGATCGGTCTGGTGTTGCTGCTCCTGAGCTCTGTGATCATCGGCGCCGGATGGCCCATGCTGGTCGAGCAGTTCAGCGTCAAACCCAATGCGGCGCAGAAGGAACGCGACTACATCAGTCGGAGTATCACCGCGACGCGAGACGCGTACGGGTTGACCGATGATGCGGTGACCTATCGCGACTACAGCGGCAACGCGCCGGCCACCGCCGAGCAGGTCGCCGCTGACCGGGCCACGACGTCGAACATCCGGCTGCTCGACCCGACCATCGTCGGGCCGGCGTTCACCCAGTTCCAGCAGGGCAAGAACTTCTACAGCTTCCCAGACCAGCTGTCCATCGACCGTTACAACGGGCCTGACGGCAAGCTGCGCGACTTCGTCGTGGCGGCACGGGAATTGAACCCCGACCGGCTGATCGACAACCAGCGCGACTGGATCAACAAGCACTCGGTCTACACCCACGGCAACGGTTTCATCGCCTCGCCCGCCAACACCGTGCGCGGCATCGCCAACGACCCCAACCAGAACGGCGGTTACCCGGAGTTCCTGGCCAGCGTGGTCGGCGCCAACGGTGCGCCGGTATCGCCCGGCCCGGCGCCGCTGGATCAGCCGCGCATCTACTTCGGTCCGGTGATCGCCAGCGCGCCATCGGATTACGCGATCGTCGGTAAGAACGGTGTCGACCGCGAGTACGACTACGAGACCAATACCGAGACCAAGAACTATACCTACGGTGGTACCGGCGGTGTCGACATCGGTAACTGGCTGACCCGGTCGGTCTTCGCCGCGAAGTTCGCCGAGCGAAACTTCTTGTTCTCCAGCGTGATCGGGCCGAACAGCAAGATTCTGTTCAACCGCGACCCGGCCCACCGGGTCGAGGCGGTCGCGCCGTGGCTGACCACCGATTCGACGGTCTACCCGGCTATCGTCAACAAGCGCATGGTGTGGATCGTCGACGGCTACACCACCCTCGACAACTACCCGTACTCGGAGCTCACGTCGCTGTCGAGCGCGACCGCCGACTCGAATGAGGTTGCGGTCAACCGGATGTTGCCGGACAAGCAGGTGTCCTATATCCGCAACTCGGTGAAGGCAACGGTCGACGCGTATGACGGCACCGTCACGCTCTACGAGCAGGACGAGCACAACCCGGTCCTGCAGGCGTGGATGAAGGTGTTCCCGGACACGGTGAAGCCGAAGTCGGCCATCTCCAAGGAACTCGCCGAACACCTGCGCTACCCGGAGGACCTGTTCAAGGTCCAGCGCATGTTGCTGGCCAAGTATCACGTCAACGATCCGGTGACGTTCTTCTCTACGTCGGATTTCTGGGATGTGCCGCTGGACCCGAACCCGACGGCCAGCAGCTTCCAGCCGCCGTACTACATCGTCGCGAAAGACCTTGCCACGGGCGGTGAGTCGTCGTCGTTCCAGCTGACCACGGCGATGAACCGGTTCCGGCGGGACTTCCTGGCGGCGTACATCAGCGCCAGCTCCGATCCGGCCACCTACGGCAAGATCACCGTGCTGACCATCCCGGGCCAGGTGAACGGGCCCAAGCTGGCGTTCAACGCGATCAGTACCGACACCGCCGTCAGCCAGGACCTGGGCGTCATCGGACGGGACAACCAGAACCGGATTCGGTGGGGCAACCTCTTGACGCTGCCCGTCGGCCAGGGTGGGTTGCTCTATGTCGCACCGGTTTACGCCTCGCCGGGCGCCAGTGACGCGGCCTCGTCGTACCCACGCCTGATCCGTGTGGCGATGATGTACAACGACAAGGTCGGCTACGGCCCGACGGTCCGTGATGCTCTCAACGGCATCTTCGGGCCGGGTGCGGGTGCCACCGCGACAGGTCCGGCCCCGACCGACGTGCCGGCCGGGACGCCGCCTCCGGCGGCCGTTCCGGGGGCAGTCCAGCCGCCGGCCGCGGGGCCGCAGCCGCCGGCGCCCGCAGCCGTGGCGTCCCCGGGCGTCCCGCTGACCCTGTCGCCCGCGAAAGCCGCTGCGCTACAAGATGTCAATGCGGCCCTCGACGGTCTGCGTGCGGCCCAGCAGAGCGGCAATTTCGGCCAGTACGGCGCCGCGTTGCAGAAGCTCGACGACGCCATGGCGAAGTACCGCGACGCCAAGTAGGCCGGTTGCCCCCGTCAACAATTACAAAACTGCCCAATTCCTCCGGGAATTGGGCAGTTTTCTGTCCGGCGGAGTTCGGCATGCGCGTCCAAAAACCCTGTCTGACCATACGATTTGGCGCATTCGGCAGCGTTGGGTAACGTTGTATTCACCAACGCGGGGTGGAGCAGCTCGGTAGCTCGCTGGGCTCATAACCCAGAGGTCGCAGGTTCGAATCCTGTCCCCGCTACTAGCGAGAAGGCCCCCGGAGAACTCTCCGGGGGCCTTCTTCATTGCTCGCTCGATAGCCTCGAACAGGGGTGTGTGAAGCCGATCTCCTGGACTGTTAACGCTTCCGGCGCATTTGCGTGCTGGTCGGGCTGAGGTAGTCGACGAGCTTTTCGATCGCTGGGTCGAAGGCCAGTGCGCGCGGGCCCGTATCCACCCTCGTTGACCGCAAGCAGGCCTAGGCGCTGTGGGTCTACGTCCGGGCGCGGCCGAGGCCTCGGAGCCGTCACCGGGCCACAGGTAACTCGCCTCCCCGTCGGCACCGTCAACCATCGCCAGCGTCGGCGTCGGCCCCTCATCGGCGGCTGGCAACAACGAGCCGGGCACGTGTGCTGCCGTCGGCGGGGACGTCCTGCGGTGTAGGTGGCGGCGCGCGTCAGCGCATCACGACCGAATGAGCCATCCCGTCGAGGCCCCCGACACGGGCAGCCAGCGCGACGATCTGATCGCCGCGCTTACAGGCATGAACCGGGCCCGTGCCGCGTTCTTCGCCATGGCGTTCGACCTGGGCACGCCATGATCTGCTCGTGGACCTCAAACCCCTTGAGCCCCAGCGAATCGACGAACTATTCCTGTCTCTCGTCCGTCGGGTACTTCCGTTTCTGGGGGATAGGCGCCAGGAACGTAAAATAAAGTGCAACAACCGAATTAGCGGCTGACTGCTAGCTGAGTACTTGGCGGGCGGCCGGCATGTCATCCGCCGCTGGAAGAGGTGAGTGCCTTGATCGCTGCGGTCGACATTGTCTTGATGATGGATTCGTGGTCCAGGCCCTTGTTGAGGGTCGCCACGGAATTGAGCATCGAGAACACCGCGTGTGTGAGTAGCCGAACCTCTGGTTCGGACAGGTCGGGCCTCAACGCTGCGACGATGGAGATCCACTCCTCGGCATAGAGGTTCATCTCGCGCCGGATTCGCCGCCGGTCCTTCTCTGGTAAGGCGTGCTCGTTTTTCATGAAGATGAGAGTCGTCGGAGCCGAGGTCACGACGCTCCTGATGTGGAAGTCGACCAGAATCTCCAGCGCGGCCTGAGGATCGGGCTCGGCCTCCGCAGTTTCCCTGGCGAACCGGTGCAAAGCTGCCAAAGGACTCTCGACCACGGCGATCAAGAGTGCCTGCTTGTTCGCGAAGTGGTTGTAGAGCCCAGGCCCGGAAATTCCGGCCGCTGTGCAGATCATGTCCACAGACACTCCGTCGTAGGAGTTTCTCAGGAACAGGTCGGCGGCCACCTGGAGCAAAACGTCGCGGCGTGAGGTGCCGGCGGACGACTCGTGAGTCGCATCGTCAGTGGTCATGGCAGACAACGATAGCCACCGTCGTAGGCGCCGCCGAGGCTGGGACGTGGCTGGGAGGGGCGGGCCAAGGTGAGTCGACGTTGAACGCTCGCAGGGCCAGTTGGATAGCGCTTCATATTAATGGATATTAACCTCGTCGCGACGGCTGAGTGAGATCGATGACCGGGTGAGTCCAGGTATCAACTGCGAATCGGCTGTGTTTAGCCATGTAAACGGCAGTTTTTGTCGCCGCAAAGCCTAGTTCGAGGCTCGATGGAGTCCTCTTGACAATCCATAAAGGCCGTCCTAGGTTAGTGAACGTTCACCTAGTCGAAAGTGGTGTGAATATGCGGTTCATTTTTATGAGCGAAGGCGAGACGGTCCCGGGGCATACCCATGAGCACCGCTACCGCGAGCTCGTGGACGAGGTCCTACTTGCGGAAGAGGTGGGGTTCGACGCGTTCGGAACGTCCGAGCAGCACGTCGCGATCGGCACGGCGACAACCTCCGCGCCCGAGGTCATCTATCCCTACCTGATGGCGCTGACCGAGCGCATCCGATTCATGCACCTGGTCACCCTCTTGCCCACGCGCATCAACCACGCCCTTCGCGTTGCCGAACGGTTGGCGACCGAGGACATCCTGTCCAGCGGACGAGTGGAACTCGGAGTGGGGCGGGGAAACACGACACTTGCGCTGCGGGCCTTCGAAGTTGAACCAAGCGAGAACAAGGCTCAGCTCATAGAAGGCCTGGAGGTTATTCGCCGGGCCCTGCACAATGACGTGTTCTCCTATGTTGGCGAGCACTACAAGATTCCGCCGCGAAGCCTGGTGCCCATGGCAATTCAACGGCCATATCCCCCCATCTCGATGGCGGCCGGTAGTCCCGAGTCGGTTCGCCAGGCCGCCGAACTCGGCATTGGGGCTATCGTCGGTGGTTTTTACCTGGGCTTCGAGTTCGTCGAGAGCATGTTGCGCATCTACGACGATGCCCTCGACGGAGCTACGCATACCTATCCGCTACAAGCGCAGAAGCTCGTGGCGGTCGGAGGTGGAATGCACTGTGCCGAGACCCGTGCGGAAGCCCTCAAGTGGGCGCGGAACCTCAAAGAGACGGTTGCTCTTTCGACGGACGCGTACGAGCGCCTGTCCAAATTGTCAGCCGACTATCAGTACATGGGTGCGGTGCGGAACATCGACTTCAACGATGAGCGATACATGTTCGAGGACTCATCCGGATTCATCGTGGGTGACCCGGATGACTGTGCGGCACAGGTGCAGCGATTTGCCGACCTTGGCGCAGACGCCATCGTCATGCGAATCGATGGGCTCCCGCACAAAGAGCTGATGAAGTCGATCGAGCTCTTTGGCAAATATGTCATTCCCAGGTTCAAGAACCCACGGGCTGTGGTGCGCCCCGCTGACACGATCCTGGCGGACATCCGCAAGGCCCGGCCCGCTCATTATGCGGAGCTCGAAGCCTTCGAAGAATCGAAATCCCAGTCGAATTCCCACAAGAGTGTTGTCAAGGTAGGAGAGACACGATGAGCAAACTGGCCGCTGACGACATCTTCAGCCGCTACCCCGAGGAGATCCTGATCGAGCGCAGACCCCATGGTGTTCTGCTCATCACGATCAACAGACCTGACCGGCTCAATGCCTTGACGATGCCGATGTTCGATCATCTGTCGGACATCTGGGTGGACGTAGACCGAGACCCGGACACGCGGGTTGCCGTCATCACGGGCGCAGGCCGTGGCTTCTGCACGGGCATGGACGTCCGCCAGCCAGAGCCCACACTGGACGAAGCGGTGGCGCTCATGGAGGGTGAGCGCAAGCGGATTACGGCCATCCTCAACATGGACAAGCCGCTCATCTCGGCGATCAACGGTCCCGCGGTTGGCTGGGGCTTGTCGATGGCGCTGCTGGCTGACATCAGCGTCGTTGCCGAGGATGCACTGCTTCGAGACGGGCACACCCGCGTCGGTGTGGTCGCCGGTGACCATTCCTCGCTCATCTGGCCGTTGCTCGTGGGAATGGCCAAAACGAAGTACTACCAGTTGACTTCCGCGAGCATGACCGGCATCGAGGCCGAACGAATCGGCTTGGTGAGTCTCGCCCTACCGCGGGAGAATGTGCTGGGTCGCGCGCTCGAGATCGCCGACGAACTTGCGCAGGGCTCGCAGCAGGCGATCCGCTGGACAAAGCGGTCTCTGAACACCGGATGGCTCACCAATGCCCTTCCGCAGCACGAGCTTTCCGCGGCATTGGAGGTCATCGGCTTCGCCAGCGCAGACTACTTCGAGGCCAGGCAGGCCTTCCGCGAAGGCCGTCCGCCGGAGTTTCCGTCCGCACGCGGCGAAGGGCGCTCCGTCCTGGGACCGCAACCGGCGACCACAGCCGGGTGACCCATGAGCGAACTCGCGGCGAGCCAAGTCGCCACTCTCGACACTGCTGACCACGATGGCGTCCTGGTGGTCGCGCTGGACAGGCCTCCGGCAAATGCGATGAACCGCCAGCTGATTCACGATCTTGCCAGCCTGTTCGAGCGGTTCCGCGCCGGGCCGGACGCGCCACCGATCGTGCTGACCGGTAACGGGGAGCGGTTCTTCAGCGCCGGAGGCGACATCAAGGAGCTGGAGGGTGCGCTCGTCGGCGAGATCGAGATCCGCATGCGGGAATTCCACGCACTACTCGTGGCGATGGATCGCTACCCTCGTCCGGTGATCAGCGCGATCAACGGGCACTGTGTTGGCGGCGGTATGGAGGTCGCACTCTTTTCGGACAGTGTGCTGGCCGTCAACTCGGCGCGGTTCGGGTTTCCCGAGATCAATCACGGACTGCTGCCGGCGGACAAGGGAATTCAGCGAGCCAAGCAGGTTCTCGGTGTGCGCGTCGCGCGGCGAATCATCTTATCGGGTGAGCTCTTCGACGCGCGGCACGCTCTCGACATCGGCCTCATCGACCAACTCGTCTCCGGTCCCAAGGAGCTGATCCCCGCGGCCGTCGCCACGGCGCGCGCCGCCGGCTCGAAGGCTCCGGTGCTCTATGACGCCTTGAAGGGCAGCGTCAACGCTGCGGACGACGTGCTCGATGAGGCGTCCCTGCGACGCACGCTGAAGGCCGCAGCCGACTATTTCGACGATCCGGCCGCACGAGAGTTGCGGCAAAGGTGGAGTGGCCGAAGGGCTCCCGCAGCCAAGGAACTGCGCTGACTATGAAGATGAAAAACACACGCGCATCGACCTCGTCGTCGACGGGTTGTGCGGAGGTGCCGGTATTGAACACGGTGACGGAGTTCGACGCTGTGAGTCGAACCTTCGCTCAGATGCTCTGCGACCGCGCTGAGCGTGAACCCGACGTGATCGCGTATTGCAGCTGGGCCAACGGGGCAGCCTGCCCGACCACGTGGAGTGAATATCTCCAGCAGGTGCGGGAGGTAACGCTCGGTTTGCACGATCTCGGTGCCGTGCCAGGCGATCGGGTAGCCATCGTGTCGGCTACCCGCCGCGAGTGGGTCGTGGCCGCGCTGGCGATACTCAGTCTGGGCGGTGTCCCCGTGGGTGTGTACCCCACGAGCTCGGTCGCCGAAGTCAAACAGGCACTGGAGAGTTCTGGGGCCACAGTTGTTTTCGCGGAGAACGTGGCAGACGTCGCGAAAGTTGCCGCGGTATCGGACGAGCTGCCACGACTGCGTGCGACGATCGGGTTCGACACCAAACCGCAGGGCCTAGCGGAATCGGTGCGGGTCGTACATTGGGGAGAACTGCGCCATCGCGGCCGATCCCTCGGGATGACCGAACCAGAGCTGTTTACGAGGTTGGTCGAGGCGGGCGATATCGACCAGCCCGCAGCCCTGTTCTACACGTCGGGATCTACCGGTGCGCCGAAAGGTGTGATCCACACGCACCGCACCCTGCAATACTCGGTGCTCGGCTTCGCCATGTCGTACCCAGAGATCGGCAGGATCAGGCACGATCTCGTTGCATTTCTCGGCCTCTCTCATGTTGCACCCGCGCTGATCGGCGTATTCACCCCGATCATGACTCGCCTCGTCGTTACCTACTGCACCATGGATCAACGTCTGGATGCGCTCGTCGGCGTGCGACCGACAGCGGTCCTGTGGCCGCCACGGATGCATGAGAAGCTGGCCGGCGAGGTGTTACAGCAGCTCTCGGAGTCTGGCGCCGTCTTTCGGCTGCGGTACGCGATAGCAATGCCGATCGCTCGCAAAGTATGTGAGATGCGCTGGAAAAACCGCGGTATCCCTTGGCATTTCAACTATCTGTACAACGCCTGCCTCCGTCGGGTGTTCATTCCCTTGCGTGCAAAAGTTGGCATGGACCGCATCAGGGTTGCCTGGACTGCTTCGGGCAGCATGTCCCCCGAGGTAATCGCGTTATGGCAGACGTGGGGACTCGACCTTCGTGAGCTCTTCGGCACGACAGAGACCTGCGGATCGGTTCTTGCCCAGTGGGATCGGGCGTTCCCGCGGCCCGGAACGATCGGGAAGGCCATGCCCGACCCACGGTGGGAGGTGCGCGTATCTCGAGAGGGTGAGCTGGAGCTGCGCAGTCCCTGCCTCTTCGGTGGTTACCTCAACGATCCGGAGGCGACTGGCGCTGCGATGGACCACGGCTGGTATCGCACAGGCGATCTGGTGGAGATGGACCCCGACGGGGAAGTGCGGATCGTCGGCAGGATCAAAGATGTCCTCAAGACCAGCGGCGGAAAAACGGTCAGCCCTCAGCCGATCGAGCTCCAACTCAAGGCCAGTCCACTCATTGACGAGGCGATTGTCGTCGGTGAAGGACGCAAGTATCTGACTGTGCTGGTCGGCGTGAGTGCGGAGGCGCAGGCGATGCGCACGGCTGACCGCGATGCCGCGCTTGCCATATGGATCAACGAAGTCAATTCTGAGCTCTCAAGGCCGTTGCAACTGAAGAAATTCCGTGTGCTGCCACGGCTGCTCTCGGCCGCGGACGGCGAGTTGACTCTCAAGGGCACCATACGGCGCTCGGCGATCCTCGCGTCTTTCCGCGACCTAGTCGATGAAATGTACGACGCCGGTGAGCAGGGGGAGATTGCCCGCCAGGCGCGCCTCGCCGGCGGCGATCTGAAGTAGGTGAATGGATGACCGAGGTTCGGATCGAGTTCATGACAAGCGCCGAGATCAGCGCGGCGATCTCGGAAGGAGCACGCACAGCGGTTCTGCCGTTGGGAGCGGTCGAACAGCACGGTGGGCACCTACCACTGTCGATGGATGCCGATCATGCTGACGAGCTCGCGGTGCGCGTCGCGCGCCAACTCGGGGGCGCATTGGTTCTGCCGACCGTGCGGGTGGGGTACTCACCGCACCACCTCGGATTCACCGGCACCCTGTCGCTTCGCGCGGCCACGCTGGAATCGGTGTGCGAAGACTACTGCCGGCACCTCGCCAAGGATGGCTTCGAACGAATCGTGATGTTCTCCGGGCACATCGGGAACCATCCGGTGATGCGTGACTTCGAGGGGCGACTCTCGGCGGCACTGGCGCCGCTCACAGTCATCGTCTTCTCCGATACCGAGGCGATCTTGACCGCGTGGCAACGGGCGGCGGACAGCCTGGCATCTCTGGGCGCCAATGTGGGAGGGCACGCTGATATCGCGGAAACGTCGGTGATGCTGGCCCTTCACCCACAGAAGGTCCGCCTCGACCGGTTCGCCCGAGGCTACACCGGCAAGGTGGACCAGCAGCTACTCGATCGGGCATTTCAAGACGGAATCGGAGCAGTCTCCGCCAACGGCATTCTGGGCAATCCAGAAGGCGCCTCGGAACGGATCGGGGAGGCGTGCCTCGACGCGGTCACCTCCCTTATTGCCGACTACGCCCGTACCCGCGGTGCGTGACACCCACGAGAACGGAGTGCAAGCGATGACTATCCTCGATCCCGTCTCTACCGGGAACTCTGACCGAGATACGGCAAAACTGCGCAGGCTTTATGGTCGATATCCAACTGGCGTCGCGGCGGTGTGCGCACTGCGTGATGGACAACCGGTCGGGATTGTTGCCACCTCGTTCACCCCGGTATCCATCGATCCGGCGTTGGTGTCGATCTGCGTGCAGCACTCGTCGACGACCTGGCCGCATCTGGCTGACGGACGTCATTTGGGTGTCTCCGTCCTGGCATCGCGGCATGAAGCCGCGTGCCGGCAGATTGCGGCGAAGAATGTGGATCGATTTGCCGGAGTGTCTTGGTTCGCCACTGAATCCGACGCGGTGCTGCTGTCGGACGCGGTGGCCCAACTCGACTGCGAGATTTCAACGACTGTTTCCGCCGGTGACCATGATGTGGTCATTCTCGAAGTCAGGGCCGCTGCGGCCGACCTCAACGCATCGCCGCTTGTCTTCCACGACAGCCGATTTCGAACATTCGTGGTCGGACACGACTCATGAGGGCGCACAGCTGTATGTCTCGCCTGGCGATCGAGCGCGCAGTTGCGGCTCTGCGCGCTGGGACTCCGGTTCTGGTTGTCAACGGTACCGATGACCAGGTCGTCGCCGATGTAGTGATTGCGGCCGCTCATGCCACGCCGAAATGGACGGCATGGTTGGTGAGGTTCACCTCCGGCCTGATTTGCGCTGCGCTGCCCGGACGTCGAGCAGACGAACTGGAGCTGCCGACCATGGCCCGTGACGAAGACTCAAATATGGAAGCGCCCACGTTCGCGGTTGCGGTAGACGCCGCATCCGGGATCGGTACCGGCATCAGCGCGACCGACCGCGCCCGCACTGCGCGTGTTCTGGCGAGCAGGAGATCCCGGCCGAGTGATTTGGTGCGGCCCGGTCATGTTCTCCCCGTGAGGGTTTCAGGATGCGGGGTGCTCAAGCGGCGGGGGAGCGCAGAGGCTACGGTGGATCTTTGTGACATAGCGGGGCTGCCACCTGTAGGACTGACCGCTGCCCTCCTCGGGGAGGACGGCGAACTACTGCGGGGACCCGCAGTCAGCGTGTTCGCTCAGCACCATCGCTTGCCGATGGTGCACATCGACAGCGTCGTACACCACCGCCTTTTCCACGGTGACGGACGTCGCAAACGAGTCATGCTGGTGCAGAATCGGCTGGACCAACTGGGAGGCCGGCCGCTCAGAGCAATCGACTTTGAAGACCAGTTGACGGGCGCTCGGCATACGGTTTCCATCGGCGCCTCCGTGCCTGATATCGAGCCGCCCGTGTATGTCGTCAGGGAGTGTGTCCATGGTGACTCAATTCTCGCCTCTGGCTGCGAATGCAGAGTCGAATTTGAGCGGTGTCACGAGCGTATCGTTGTGCACGGCGGAGTCATCATGTACCTGCGTCCACCTATCACCTCAGCGCCGAGATTCTGGGTGCCGCAGGCAGAGTTGGTTGCAGGTTGCGTCACCGCGATGCTGATCGAGCTGGGTTTCACGGCAGTGACTTTGGCCGACTGCGTACAGAACGCACCTCTGACGTCCGTGTGCGAGTTGGTCGTCGCTCAGCCTCCGACGAGATCGGAGCCGTGCAGACTCTCGGCCACCGTGCACTGATACGGCACTTTTCTTCAGCTACGAGGTCACCAGAGGTGTCGCCTCGGATCGGCGCGCAATCGATCATCAAGTCCGGCAGCGTGATCGGCGCCGCGGAGGTCGCGGCGAAGACGATCGGCGACCTACGCGCGGAGCGGTTCTAGGTTCGACCCCCCGGAGGTTCTGGGGATGTTCCGCGGCAAGAGCGCGGACTCTTCACCAGTCAATCCACCAGAGCCGACGTGGATCTCGCTGTCACGCATGCCCACGACTAGCCGTGATACTGGCGCAGGAGATGGTCGCGGGCATCGCACGGGGCCGACGTTCGCATTCAGATATGTTGGTGTGCAAAGGAATCCGGCCGGTCTTACGCCATATACGGCGAAAACGCGACTGGTCCGGAATAGTCGGACAGTCAATGACGTGCATCACTTCCTATAGGCAGTGTGGCTTCCATCACTTGCAGGCGTCCTTCCGGCGTATCGGTAGGCCGTCACGTTCGATGGGAGAACACTATGGGAGCCAGCACTATTGGACGCGTCAAGGCGCTGTCAGCGGTGATGGGTGTGGTGGCAACGGTAGCGATGGGTGCGACGTGCTTCACCCGTGGAAGTGACGTCGCCGGCATCAGCGTTGCGCGTGCCGACGATCTGCCGTCGGCCACGGTGACTCGATCAACGGCACCGAAGGAGCTGGCAACCTCCTTCGCTCGGCCGACCCACACCGCTAAGCCGTGTGCCGCGAGAGCCACCATGCCATGCTGACAAGCGGTCTCGCGGCCCGGTCAGTCAACTCTGAGGGTTCGATGCGGCGGAACCGCATTCTGGACAAGGCTGCGCGCTGTCCGCCGGGCGATGCGCAGGTACTCTTCCCTACGGCCCAGGAGGCGTTCCGTTGGCGCGCTGATGGATAACGCCGCAATGGCCCGGCGGTCCCGCTGGTGGATGCCTACCGCGATGCATGACTGGTCGAGGATGGTTTCACCGTGCTCTATCGCGACGTCGTCGCGTCGGGCGGAGATGAGCTGCGTATGAAGGATATTCACGTCGACTACCGAGTTCTCTGTGAGCCTTGGCAATCCGGTGTGGTCGACGAGTTCTTCAACCGTCGACCAGGGTAGCTGCGCCATGAGAAATTTCCCGAGTGCCGAAGTGTGAGCGGAAATATGAACTCCGCGAGTAACTATCGGATCTGTCCGATCTGCGGATGCATTGGTGATGCAGACAACGCCTTGGCCGTCCCAAGCGCCTATGGTCACGACAGCTGAGAGGTGGTGGGAGAGCGCTGCCACACGACGATTTGTATTTGCATTGAAACAGCTCGAACTCATGAGTCGACGACTGAAGAGCAGAACACGCCAGCCGAGTCGGTAGCGGTCGCCTGAAGTCTGTTGTAACAGACCAATCGCTGCGAGACTGGACATGATGTCGAAGGTCGTCGACTTCGGCAGCTGCAGCCTGGCGGCCACCGCCGTCACACCCCACTCTGGTGTCTCGGCCGTGAAGAGATCGAGCACCTTGCCGGTGCGGTCAATCGTGTTCAGCACGATGGTGATAGAACGTTGACGGTGCTATGCCGAACTCCGGCGATATGTACTCATGGCCGTGATCGAATGGTCCCCGCCGAGTCGCGAACGAAAGCCTGCGGCCGTGTTCAGAAAGCCTGTGCGAGTTGACTTTTATAGTTCGCGGCAGTGGTTGCCCTGATTTTGGGGGTGCCTTGATCATCGAAGGTCCGCATCGTCGAAGCCGCGTTCCAAGCGCTGGCGCACGGTGCCGAGATAGCGTGCGGCGTCGGCGCCGTCGATGATCCGGTGGTCGTAGGACAGCGACAGGTACGCCATCGAACTGGTCTTCACCACGAGGTTGCCAAGCTCGTCGCGTCTGGGGACCAGTCGTTCGACGACCGTCCCGACACCAAGGATGGCCGACTGGGGTTGATTGATGATCGGGGTGTCGAACAGCGCGCCGCGGCTTCCGGTGTTGGTGATCGTGAATGTTCCTCCCGACAGATCGTCAGGCCGTACCGTGCCCGATCGCACCGCCAGGGCCGATGCCCCGATGGCTGCTGCCAAGTCGGCCAACGTCATTGACTCGGCGTCGCGGATCACCGGCACCATCAGACCTTTGTCACTATCGACTGCAACACCTAGATGGACGGCACTGTGATAGGTGACCTCGGTGCAGTCGGCGTTCAACGAAGAGTTGATCACCGGATGTGTCGCAAGGCCTTCCACCGCAGCGCCGACGACAAACGGCAGGTAAGAAAGCTTCTGGCCGGTCCGGGCCTCGAATTCGGCTTTGTTGCGGTTGCGTACCAGCGCGACATTGGTCAGGTCGACTTCCACCACCGTCGTCAACTGTGCCGATGTCCGCAGTGATGTCAGCATGCGCTGAGCAATTGTGCGCCGGATCCGCGAGAGCTTCTCGACTCGCCCTGTTGCTGGTTCAACCGGTTCACGTTCCGGCTCCCGCTCGGTGACCGTCGGAACACTCTCTGGCTGACGGGCCGTATCCTCGGTCGGCGCTGCGTCGGCGGCGCCGATCACCGCAATGACCGCGCCGATCTCGACCACGGCGTCCTCCGGTTCGATGATCTGCGCCAGGATTCCGGCTGCGGGGGAGCAGACTTCGGTATCGACCTTGTCGGTGGCGACCTCTAGGAGCGGTTCGTCATATTGGACTTCATCGCCTACTGCTTTGAGCCACCGGGTGATGGTGGCCTCGGTGACCGCCTCACCAAGGGCAGGTAGTTCGACGTTGATAATGCTTGTGGCGGAAGTCATTTCACGCTCC
>Ga0070667_100002020_pt1 | contig 17975 bp, 12 predicted proteins | sample KBSS33metaG_FD_64659 | JGI IMG/M metagenome (GOLD analysis project Ga0070667, IMG submission 64659) | Switchgrass rhizosphere microbial communities from Kellogg Biological Station, Michigan, USA - KBS S3-3 metaG | ecosystem: Host-associated > Plants > Roots > Rhizosphere > Soil ... | reverse complement strand
CGCCGTCGATGGACGTGATCGGCCGCCCGTCGCAGGCGATGTCGACTCGATCGATTCCGTGCATCGACACCGTTAGCGCCAGCCGGCCGCCGGCAACGCGGTCCACGGCGACCTCCAGCTTGCGCAACGGTAGCCGCTTGAGCGACCGCGCGGCCGCGGCGATCAGGTCTTGGTTGCCTTGCAAGATGTCCCGCTTGGTCAGTCGGTGCACCGCGTCCGGAACGATTCCGAGATCCTCGATCGGGGTGCCCGCCGCCGAACCCTGGCGGGTCGTCCGCCGGAACGCGACCCGGAAGGCCGACTGCCTAGGCAACGCTCGAAAGCCGAAGGAGTCGCCGAACAAGGACCGGAACAGCTCGTGCGTCCACACGTTGGCCCCGCCGGCGCCGGTGTTGGCTGCGGTCCCCAGAATCGGTCCAAGATCATTGTCGCGAAAGCCGGCCGCGAACATGTCAGTGGCCGAGTAACACAATGCGTCCGTGATCAGGACGACCGGGCCTTGATAGCACTGACCGATTTGATTGAAGTCGGCTTCGGCAACGATGGGCAGACTCTGCGAGTACACCGAACCGGTGAGGCTGGCCTGGATCAGCGAATCGCGCCAGCCTTGCAGGTCGACGGCCGCGGCCCGATCCGAGGCGCACAGGGCCGTCGTAACCTCCGTTGCGATCAGTGACAGCAGCGTGGGTGAGATTCGGTGCGGAGTGAACAGCTGAAGCGCCCCCTCGGCGGCCAGCAGATTGCCACCGCCGTTTCCGCGCACATCGATGATGAGTCCGTTACTGGGCAGCAGGGCCAGAATCCTCACCAGTTCGACGAGAAACGCCTCCGCATCATCCACCATGAACGTCCAGATACGCAGATAGCCAAACACGCCCGAGGACGTAGCGACGTCGCGGAACGCGAAAACGTCCGGCATGGTGCTGCTGGTCGCGTCGGCACTGGCCGTTGCACGACGACGAGTCGCGGTCGCTTCCGCTTTCATGGCCGGTGGATTGAACATGACCTTCTTGGCCCGGCGCCGACGTTCGGTCACGGCGTCGTAGCCGAGTACCCGTGCTGATGCGCGCCCGCCGTCGTCCGGATCAACCGCATTCGGTGACGGATCCGGGGCGAAGACCTGCCAGTCGAGCCGAATTTCTTTCCCAGCTCCGGTCGGGGTGGTGAAGCTGATCGTGACCCACCACTCGGCCGGCGGCGAAGATTGGGTCATATCGCGCAGCGTCATTGCCTCCAGACCGCGAGCGTGCCGGGCGTCGTCGTTACTGCCGGCTTGGCGTTCGGCATTGAGGTCGACTGCACGAGCCATCGGCGTGCCGGACCAGAACGTGATCTCGGACCCGACGACAAAGGTGTCGTCGGTGAACCCGGCGAGCATCTTGGTGACGATGAAGTGAGGCGTGCCGGAACGGTCGTAGTACTCCTCGACCAGGAAGGGCAGAAAAGCAATCTGGCCAGCGAATGGAGCCGGCAGCAGGTAGTTGGTGTGCAGATCGCGCAGATCGGTGAAGATGTCGATGAGCTCGTCGTGAAACGCCCGCTCGGACAGTTGGGCCGCTCGGGCCGAGAGGTTGCGCAGCTGTTGGCCCGGGTCGATCGCATGCATGGCCCGCTTCAACGGCAGATGCACGTAGAGCTCGTTGAGCAACAGCGAGGCTTGCTCTACGAGACGCGAACGTTGGGCCGGCGTCAACTCTCCGGTGGTGGCTAGGAAGTTCGGTAGAGATTGAATGGCCATGTCGTCCTCTTCAGCTGGGTAGCGACACTCGCAGTTCGTTGCGACCGCGGTAGCTATCGATTTGCATAGTGCCGCTGGAGGCGTCGATGCGGTCGGCGACACTACGCAGTCGCGGACCTAGGTGTTCCTGGAACGGGTGCTCGCCGTTGTCGACGACTTCGATCTCTAGCCGCCCGTCGATCTGACGCACACTGAGCTCGACTTCGGTGGCGTGGTTGTAGTCCACAGCATTACTGAGGGCTTCAGCGATCACGAAATACGCCGTTCGCTCGATCGGGGACCCGATCTCGCCGGAGGAGAAGTCCATCGTGAGTTTCGTCGGGACGGGCATCCGATCGATCAGGTCCTCCGTCGCCGAGGCCAGACCGCCACCGGTCAGGGTAAGGGGCATCATCGTACGGGCGAGTTGACGAACGTCGCTGGCCGCGGCGTCGATGCTGGCCCGCAATTTCTCCGCGGCCTGCTGCACGAACCGGGCGTCGTCGGGCTTGGACGCGATCTGCTGGGCGTCGATGCCGAGAACGACCAGCCGTGCTTGCAACCCATCATGCAGGTTGCGAGCGAACTCGATGCGGTCGTTGTCTCCGGCGTCAACGAGGCGCGTTCGCGATGACAGCAGGTCCAGCTCCCGCGCCCGCAGGTCGGCGATCAACTGTTCGGGGTCGAGCACCAGGCCGATCATCTGGGCGGCCGAGCTGACGATGCCCAGACCGGAAAGCAGAGTTGAGTCGTACACGATCGCGCCCACTCGCTGCCCACCGCGCTCGACCGGCATCACGGCGCGCCGGGGATCGTGCAAGGCAAGGGGTACTTCGCGGCCGTTGGAATCGACGTAGGCTCCCCGATGCGACAACCAATACACGACTTGAGCAGAGGCGTCTCCCAGCATGGCAGCCAGGGTTGGCCCCAACGCCTCCCGCGCACCCGCTTGGCTACTGAGGGCGACGGCCAGCTCCTCCAGTGCGCCGGTTCGCGAGAAACCGCCGAGAAAAGTGGCCAGGACGAAGAAGACCGGGACGACCCCGATCGCGACCAGTTGGCCGCCGACCACCAGGTTGGTCGAGACGGGGATGTGTGGGTAAATCACCGTCGCCAGCGGTACTACCAGCAACACCAATGACCCGAACACATACAGCGGTCCGAGGATTCGGCGGTGGTCCGGGTCGGCCTGCCGCCATCTCGGAACGAGTACGGCCACGTTGAGCACCATGACAATCATGCCCACCGTCGCTTGCACGACTAGCCCGGCGTTGACGAGGTCCGGCCGATCGGAGATGGACAAGACGTCCAGCCGGCCCGGCGGTGCGAAAAGGTAGTACGGCATCTGCAGGACAGTTACCTGCACCAGGATGGCAATCATCGCCCAGTTCGACAACTTGCCGTCGAGCCGACCTGACGGAAATGCGTGCAATAAGAACAATACCGCCGCGAAGGCGACCGACTCGAAAATCAATCCAATTGCGATCAGGCCTTTATTTTCGATGTCTTGCAAGCCGGAGGCATACAGCAAATATCCAGCCGCGACCATGACCGGGCCCAGTCGGTTGATGGGCCGACGCCACCAGGCCAGCAGGCCGGCCGCCACATAGACGAGCCCAATGATCGGAAACAGCACCAACGAGGGATATGAGGCCAGGGCCTCACGAGGGAAAAGGATGAATTCGATTCCCCCGCAGGCCAGCGCCAGAGCGCCTAGCTCGGCGAGGGCCAAGTTCAACGAAAGACCAGATGAGCGCCCCCACCCTGAAGCCCCCATAAGCAACAATCTCACGGGAACGGCCATAATGCACAGAGGACGGCGTGCCAATTTCTTGCGGGATCGGCCCACCTGAGAACCGGTTATTCGTAGCACCCCACTACATCCAGGAGAAGACGGGTGGTTCCGGCACTTACTCGGGCACTCAGCCCGCCTTGCTCGAGCAGGACGACGACAAGATTCGAGGTACTGGTTTTGGCCGCGAAACTCAGTTGTTGAGGGCTCGCGCGTCGAGATCTGGACGCGTCATGACGATGTAGGCCCGCGTTAGTCGGTGCCCTTACTTGAGCGTTGAGGATAATCGCTCGGGCCTCCAACGGAATTCCGTAATGTTCAGCGATCGGCACCGTTGTTGCCTTCGTCCCGATTCGGATATCAGTCAGGCGGGCTGGGGTGACCGGCCGCATCAGGGAGCCGCCGCTCTACGGCGAGTGCTCGAGGTATGCCGAATATCGCAGTCGGATTCGCGCCGCGCCCGGCATGACAAGTTCGCGATCCAGTCACGACTCTGGGAGGGTGAAGGTATGCGCAAATACATCATCATGGGCATCCAGGGCAGCGGCAAAGGCACCCAAGGATCACTATTGGCTCGCGACCACGACCTGGTCCAAATCGCCGTGGGCGACATATTCCGGTGGCATGTTCAGAACCACACAAAGTTGGGGGCACAGGTGCGCAGGGTGATGGCGGCCGGCAACCTGGTTGGTGATGACCTGGTGGCAGATGTTGTCCGCAAGCGCCTGGATGATCACGACTGGAACTACGGATTTATCATCGACGGTTTCCCGCGCAACGCACCGCAGGCCGAGTTCTTCCTGGAAAGTTATGACATCGATGGAGTCGTCCATCTTGAGTTGCCCGACGACGAGGTCCGCCGCCGCGTAATGGCCCGGCGTACTTGCTCACATTGCGGCATGGACTACAACCTGATCGCCCAAAGCCCGCGCATCGAAGGACGCTGCGACGTGTGCGGAGCCGAACTCGTGACTCGCGAAGACGACACCCCGCAGGCGCTGGCCAACCGCCTGAAGGACTACCACGAGAAAACCAATCCGGTGCTGGAAATCTTTCGGCGTAAAGAGTTCGTGGTGACCGTAGATGCGCGCGGACCCGTCGATGACGTGCAGAACTCGATTCGTGCTCAGCTGGGCTTGCGGCCCACTGCGGTATAGTCGTCCGTATACCCCCCGGGGGTTGTTCGGGATGGCTGGTGAGAGGACGAGCGCGACGTGGTGGATCGACCGGGCTACGCCGACAACAAGGCGGCCCATCTCAAGCGGCTTCGGCGCATCGAGGGCCAGGTGCGCGGCCTGCAACGCATGGTGGATCAAGACACCTATTGCATCGATGTACTGACCCAGGTCTCGGCGGCGACGCGAGCGCTGGAGTCGGTTGCCCTGCTCCTGCTCGAGGAGCATCTGGGTCATTGCGTCGCCCATGCCATCCAGGCCGGAGGTTCGGAGGCGGACGTCAAGGTCAAAGAGGCGAGCGACGCGATCGCCCGATTGGTGCGTTCCTAGATGAGCGAGACAATGGTCGAACTTGCGATTACCGGCATGACGTGTGCCTCGTGCGCGGCACGGGTCGAACGGAGGTTGAACTCGGTACCCGGTGTGAGCGCGAGCGTGAATCTTGCTACCGAGAAGGCGGCGATCGCCCTCACTGCCCCCGTTGCCGCCGAGGATCTGCTGGCCGCGGTTCAGTCGACGGGATACCGCGCAACCGTACTTTCGGGCTACTCCAGCTCCCCGGAATCGGTAGCACGAGCACCGTTGCGGTTGCTGGTGTCGGCGGCGCTGGCGCTACCGATAGTGATCCTGAGCATGGTTGGTCCGCTGAAGTTCGCGGGGTCGGACTGGCTGGTTCTGCTCCTGGCCGTCCCGGTCGTCACCTGGGGTGCCTGGCCATTCCATCGCGCGACCGTTCTCAACGCGCGTCACGGCGGTACAACCATGGACACTCTGATTTCGCTGGGAGTGCTCACCGCGTTCGCCTGGTCGACCTGGGCGGTCGTCACCGACAGCGGCGATCCGTATCTGGAAGTTGCCGCAGTCGTAACGGTGTTCCTTTTGTGGGGTCGTTTCCTGGAGTCTCGCGCCACGTCCCGGTCCGGGGCCGCTATTCGAGCCTTGCTCACTATGGGCGCCAAGGAGGTCACCGTTCTGCGTGAAGGACGGGAAAGCCTGATTGCGCTGACAGATCTGGCCGTCGGCGAACAATTCATCGTTCGGCCGGGAGAGAAGGTCGCTACCGACGGTGTGATCGTCATGGGCGAGTCGGCGGTGGACTCCTCGATGATGACCGGGGAATCCGTTCCGGTCGAGGTCGGTCCGGGTGACCGGGTCATCGGGGCCACCATCAACGTTGGTGGCCGCATAGTCGTCCGCGCCGAGCAAGTCGGCGCCGATACGCAGCTGGCCCAGCTGGCCCGACTGGTCGAGCAGGCCCAGAACGGCAAGGCCGCCGTGCAACGCCTGGCTGACCGAGTTTCTGGGATCTTCGTCCCAGTCGTAATCGGGTTGGCCCTGCTGACGCTCGTCGTCTGGCTGCTTGCCGGCGGCACCGCGGCCCATTCCATCGCGGCCGCGGTTTCGGTGCTGATCATCGCGTGCCCTTGTGCGCTCGGGTTGGCGACGCCCACCGCGCTCATGGCCGGGACGGGTCGTGGTGCCCAGCTCGGAATAGTCATACGCGGACCACAGGTACTGGAATCAACCCGCCAGGTCGATACCATCGTCCTCGACAAGACCGGAACGCTCACCCACGGCAAGATGGCCGTGGTCGCCGTCCACCCGGTCAAGAACGGGCTGAGCGAGACTGAGCTACTGAATGTGGCCGGATCCGTGGAACAGGCCTCCGAGCACCCCATCGGGCGGGCAATCGCCGCTGCCGCAAGCGAGCGATCACCTCTGGCCGACGTCACCGACTTCGTCAGTACCGGCGGAATGGGAGTGAGCGGGCTCGTCGGTGGACACACAATCGCTGTCGGACGTCGACCCGAGTCCGCCGGCCAGGGTCCGTTGCTCGAACAGGCCCAGTCGGCCGCCGCCATTGGCCAGACCCCGGTGTGGGTGCTGCGCGACGGCGTCACGATCGGTGTGATCGTGCTTGCCGATACGGTGCGGGAAACCTCGGCCGCCGCCATAACAGAACTGAAGCGCTTGGATCTGCACCCCGTATTACTGAGCGGTGATAACCGCGCCGCAGCATTGGCCGTGGCCTCCCGAGTAGGCATCTCAGACGTGATCGCCGAGGTCCTACCCTCGGAGAAGGTTGACGCGATTCGGCGCCTGCAGGCCTCGGGTGCGGTCGTGGCTATGGTCGGTGATGGAGTCAATGACGCACCCGCTCTGGCGGTTGCCGATCTAGGTCTGGCGATGGGGGCGGGCACCGATGTCGCCATCGAGGCCTCGGACCTGACGCTGATCGGCGACGACCTGATGGCCGTGGCCGACGCGATTCGCCTGTCTCGCAGTACCTTGTCGACCATCAAAGCCAATCTCTTCTGGGCGTTCGCCTACAACATCGCTGCCATTCCGCTGGCGGCCTTCGGACTGCTGAATCCCGTCATCGCCGGCGCCGCCATGGGACTCAGCTCGGTCTTCGTCGTGACCAACAGCCTGCGGCTGCGACGATTTCAGCCCTTGACAGCGAATCAATCCGACATCAAGTGATCGATCAGCCCAGCACTTGGCAGCGCACCTCTTATCAGCACAGCATTTGTCAGCAGAGCGCGGCGCGATTGTGAATACGGGCTGGGGTCGGGGTCAAGCAATGCGCGTCCGGATCGGCCAGTGCTGGTTTCTGTAACGGAGCGGTGGGCTTGGTTGCGGTTGGAGGGGTGCCCTGTTCGGTGCAACCGGTGACGGCAACCAGGGAGAACAGTGACATGGCGAGGACACGATGGATGATCTTCATTCCAACGACCGTAGGCGAGGCGCATTGCTCAAAACGGGACTTCTCAAATCTGTGGATAACTTCCTGGTAGTCCACAGAATCCCCCTCTGAGCGAGAAATGTCAGACCACTCATGCATGATCGAGGCAGCCAACAAGCTACGACGGAAAAGGGGGTAGCTAGCCAGTGGTGTATCGCGACGCCGGTCAGCTCGTAGTCAGTCCGACAGACCTCACCAAGTTCTTGGCCTGCACACACCTGACCAGCCTGGACCTCAGCGTGGCCACCGGTCAGCGCTCTGCCCCGACCAACAACGACGGAGAATTTCTCGAGCTGCTCTTTCGCAAGGGTTTAGAGCACGAGCATCGGTACCTGGCATCGTTGCAGGCGCGTTTCGATGTTGTCGAGGTGCAACAGCTGTCGGTGGCCGAGGCCGCAAGAGCTACCGAGAAGGCAATGACCGATGGCGCGTCGGTTATCTACCAGGCGACGTTCCTGCATGGTGGGCATCGTGGTCACGCTGACTTTCTCCTGCGAAACACGGCACCATCGCGTCTCGGCGATTGGTCCTACGATGTCGCTGACACGAAACTGGCCCGTCGGCTCAAAGTTCCGGCTTTGCTTCAGATGGCCGAATACGGCGAGCATCTGAGACGCATTCAGGGCATCGCGCCGAGCTGGCTGACGGTGGTGACCGGTGACAGTGAGTCGCACGCATATCGCTACGCCGACGTCGCGTCTTATTATCGTCGCGTCGCCCAGCGCTTCGAAAGTTTCGTCGCCGGTCACGGCCCCACCATCGCGCAACCGGTACCGCATTGCGATCAGTGTCGTTGGGTGGACGAGTGTTCGGCCCAATGGCGTCGCCTGGATCACCTGAGCCTGATCGCCTTCATGCGCGGTGATCATCGGCAGCAGCTCGAGCAGGCAGGCATCGCCACCGTTGGCGCATTGGCGGGTCAGGATGCGGATCAGCTTCCACGGTCAATCGGACGCGTTTCGCGGGAGCGCCTCGTGAGCCAGGCCCGACTCCAACTCTCCGAACGAACTACCGGGATACCCAGCTACGAACTCCTCGATCCGGTTGCGGGCGCCGGGCTGCAACGTCTGCCCCAACCCCACGAGGGTGATCTGTATCTCGACTTCGAAGGTGATCCGTTCGTGGAACCGGCCGGTCGGGAGTACCTCGCAGGTCTAGGCGATGTCCACGGTGGGTTCGAAGCCTTCTGGGCACACGACAACGACCAAGAGCGATTACTCACCGAGCAGCTGGTCGATCGCCTGCTCGCTCAATGGCAAGCGCGTCCGGGCATGCACGTGTATCACTATGCCCCGTATGAGCGCAGCGCGCTTCAGCGTCTCACGTCCCGACACGGAGTCCGTGAGGCCGAACTCGATGTACTGCTACGGGCTGAGGTTTTCGTTGATCTCTATGCCGTTGTGCGTCAGGGTCTACGGATTAGCAAGGAGTCATACTCGATCAAGAAGTTGGAGGCCTTCTATTGGGGTCAGATCCGCGGTGCCAACGCTGAGGTCGCCGAGGCCCTGTCAAGCGTTCTCGCCTACGAGCAATGGATCGTCAGCGGCGAATCCACGATCCTCGACAAGATCCTCGCCTACAACGCCGACGACGTCCGATCGACGTTCGCGCTCCACCAATGGCTGGAAGATCGCCGTCTCGAACTGGAAGGCATTGTCGGCTACCCGCTGTCTCGACCCGAGGACGACACCGAGGCTGAACAGGCGCACGCCAATGAAGCCGAACTGGCCGAGGCCGAATTGGCCGGTCGACTCCTCGACGACGGACGCCCGCTGCTGGCCGGCCTGGTCGGCTGGCACCGAAGGGAGCAGCGTCCGGCCTGGTGGGACCTTTTCCGGCTGGCCGACCTTGACGAGGACGATCTCGTCGAAGACGGATCCGCGCTCGGTGGCCTGAGCGCACCGGTTCATGTCGGCAACGTCAAGCGATCGCACGTGCACCGATATACGTTTCCCCCGCAGGACACGCGCATTCGTCCCGGGCGGGCGGCGATAGATGTCGATACCCGGACCTCAGCCGGTCGGGTGGTCGACATCGACCCCGAAGCCGGATGGGTCGACCTCAGCATCGGCATCAAGCGCGAGCCGCCCACCCTTCGCGGTCTCGGTCCCGAAGGCCCACTGGACGATCGTGTGTTGCGCTCGGCAATCGCCGGCGTGGCCGAACTGGCCCTCAGCACAGAGGACTGTCTCGGTCTGCGCCTTCTGAGAAAGCAAGTTCCCGACAACCTGGCCGTGCAACCCGGCGAAACACCGACCCAGGCCGTGATCCGCATCGGTACAGCTCTACGAGGTGCTGTACTCGCCGTACAAGGACCGCCCGGCACCGGAAAGTCGACCGCCGGGGGCGAGTTGATCCGCTCGTTGCTCGATGCCGGATTAACCGTGGGCGTGACCGCACTGTCGCATCAGGTCATCGGCAGCCTGCTGGCCAAGGTCGGACGACCGGCCCTGCAACGATGCGACGAGGACAACCACTGTGGTGCCGAGCTCGTTGAATGGGCACCGGACAACGAACGTGTCCTGGGTGCCTTGGCCGCCGGGGAACATCGGCTGATCGGAGGGACCAGCTGGCTCTGGGCTCGGCCCGAGTTGGCCGGCGCCGTGGACGTGATCGTCATCGACGAGGCCGGTCAGTTCTCACTCGCAAACGCGGTCGCTGTGTCTTGCGCCGCGGAATCGATGGTTCTTCTCGGTGACCCTCAACAATTGGCCCAACCGAGCCAAGCCGAACATCCCCATGGAGCGGGGATTTCTGCATTGGAGCACCTGCTCGATCGACACCCCACCATTCCCCCGGACCGAGGCATATTTCTCGACACCACCTGGCGAATGCATCCCGACATCACCGAATTCGTCTCGCAAACCTCCTACGAGGCGCGACTGCAATCGGCGCCTGGCCTGGACAAGCAGGTCATACTCGGCGGTGCCCACTCCGGATCCGGACTTCGGTGGATGCCTATCGTGCACACCGGCAATGAGTCCGCATCCGAGCAAGAGGCAGTTGCCGTCGGCACACTCGTCGATGAATTGCTGAGCGGCTCCTGGATCGACGATCGTGGCATAGAGCAGCCGCTCGAGCCGGACCAAATCCTGGTCGTCGCTCCGTACAACGCGCACGTCGCCCGTCTCAAGCGCCATCTCGATCCCCGGATCCATATCGGATCGGTAGATAAATTCCAAGGCCGTGAAGCCGCGGTTGTCATCTATTCGCTGGCGTCCTCGAGTGCGGCGGACGCCCCGCGTGGGGTCGACTTCCTGCTCGACATCCATCGCCTGAACGTGGCCGTGTCCAGAGCCCGAGCAATGTGCATCCTGGTCGGATCACCTGCCCTGTTGGATGCCGAGGTGCACAATCCGCACCAACTACGCCTTGTCAACGCCCTCTGCCGCTACGTCGAAAGGGCACCACACATCGCGAGCCGGCCTCAGTCGGCGAATGTGGTCAGAGCCCGCAACGACAATGCCGTCAGCAGCACCCCGGTCAGCACGATCGTAAGCAAGCACGCGCCCAACGATCCCCAATGAATATCGTGGTACAACACCAGATCGCGCAGACCCGTGATCACATACGTCACCGGATTACATCGAGCAATGATGCGCAACGGCGGCGCTAGTAGCTCCAGCGGCACGAAGTTTGGCGTCAGAAATAGCAGCGGAAAGAAGATGATGAACGAGGCGTTCGTCGTCTGGACGTTTTTCGTCTTCAGAGCGATGGCAATGGCAATGCCGGCGTACGCCACGCCCCACAGTGCCGACAGCAGGATAAGCAGGATGACTCCGACGACACCGGACTTAACCCGAGCACCAAAGGCAAACCCAACCGCCAGAACGAGAATCGAGACGGCGATCCCGCGGGTCAGGTCAGCGGCCAGCCGTCCCCACACGATCGCAGTGCGGCGAATCGGCGCGGTCAACAGCTTGTCCAGATAGCCGATATCGATGTCGGTGACCATCGCCAAGCCCGACGTTGCCGAGCTGACCGCGAATACCAGCGATACCGGAATCTGAAAAGCCACATAGTGCTGCCCCTGCAGGAACGGTGTCGAAGGCGGGAAGACCTTGTTGACCTGGCCCAGGTTGACCACAAGAAAAAACACCGGAATAAAGAGAGCCGGCAACGTGGCCGCAGGAATTCGCCACACCTCCCGAACAGCCCGCCGGGCCAAGAGGATTGTCTCGTTCATGAGGCAGCCTCCGCAGTGTTGCTTTCTATTCGGCGACCGGTGGAGGCCAAGAACACGTCGTCCAGAGTCGGACGGGCCAATGACACGGTCCTGGGCCGGATGTCGGCCTCGGCCAACAGCCGAACGACATCGGCGACCGAGCCGGCACCATCGTCGACATACACAGCCAAGCCTTCCTCGGCGTCGGTGATGTGCCCCAGATCGGTGAGGTTCTCGAGCGCGATTCGGGCCCGGCCATGCTCCTGCGGGTCGAGGCCTATCGTCAGCACATCACTGCCGAGTTCGGACTTCAGTTCACTCGGAGTGCCCTGATTGACGATCCGGCCGTCGTCGATGATGGCCACCCGATCGCAGAGTTGATCGGCTTCTTCGAGGTACTGAGTGGTGAGGAATACCGTGGTACCGGCCTGATTGATGCGCCGGACCTCTTGCCACACCGTCAGGCGGCTGGCCGGATCGAGGCCGGTCGTTGGTTCGTCCAGAAAGAGAACGTCGGGCTCGTGCACGAGCGCGCTCGCCAGATCGAGGCGACGCTTCATACCGCCGGAGTACGTACTCACCAATCGGTCGGCCGGCTCGGCCAGGCCGACGAGTTCGAGCAGCTCAGCTGCCCGACCAGCGGGATCAGGGATTCGATAGAGACCACATTGCAGTTCGAGCAGTTCGCGGCCACTCTGCCGACCGTCGAGGCCGACGTCTTGCAGGGCAACCCCGATCTTGTTGCGGACCGCCGCGGGATCAGCCGCCACGTCGATGCCGGCAACGGTGGCCTCACCATCACTGATCGGCAGAAGCGTGCACAACATTCGAACGGTTGTCGTCTTGCCCGCACCGTTGGGCCCGAGGAAGCCGAACACTTCCCCACGTCGGACCTCGAGGTCGATGCCACGAACGGCCTCCTGCCCTTCCTGCCCGCGGCTGCCGCGATAGCGCTTGGCCAGTCCGCTGGCACGGATTGCCACGTCGGGTAAGGGCGAATTCGAGGCCGGCTGGGTTGTCACATCTCTCCTCTGTTCGATAGTTGCGACCCTAGGGGGCGGGTCTGACAGCCTGAAGATCGGGCTGGGCGCGCACCGCCTCTGACACCGAGGTCGGCGTGACACAAAAATGACAGTGGCATCAAATTACGACCTATTTGGACGGAAATCTTGTGAGTTGGCCGGCTTGTGGGGCATAGTTCGCCGCGGGCGTCTTTGCGGCTGCCACGAGCGGCTGCCACGAGCAGCCCCGCAGCGTAGGGAAGGGATTACCCATGCCTCATTCACGACGAATGATCATCTCAGTTGCGGTGGCTTTTGCCACCGCAATTTCTGTTTCTGGCCTCACCGGCTTGACCACAGCGACCGCTGCCAGCCCGAGCACGTCCCCGGCGACCGCCTCGACGGCACCCCAGAACGTCATCGTGGTCCTGCGAGATCAACTTGCCTCCACCCCGGCTAACAAGAACGACATGTCCTCTCGTCGTAACCGAGCAACCAGCACCCAGAACGCGGTGCTGCAGCGGCTCGCCGGTTCCGCTCCCAAGAACGTCAAGCACTTCTCGTTGGGTAACGCATTTTCTGCCACCGTCACAGGGGATCAGGCTGCGGCATTGGCCCAGGATCCGAGCGTGGCCTCGGTCGTACCCGATCGCCAGATCGATGTGACACCACCGCCGACCGCCAGCTCCGACACGACGAACAAGCCGACCGCGGCACCGTCGGCAAGCGTCGACGGACCAGACGCCATCTGTCCCTCCGATCCCAGCAAACCGTTGGTCGAACCCGAGGCGTTGCGATCCATCAAGGCCCTCACGACGGACGGAACTCCCAACGCGCAGCAGCTGGCGACCGGGGCCGGGGTGAAGGTCGCGTTCATCGCCGACAGCATGAACCCGAACAACCCCGACTTCATCCGTCCGGATGGAAGCCATGTCTTCATCGACTACCAGGATTTCTCCGGAGCCGGCCCGAGCGCGCCGTCGGACGGTCGTGAGGCCTTCGGTGACGCATCGTCCATCGCCGCACAGGGAACAGTCGTCCACGATCTTTCGCAGTTCGTCAACCAGGCCCACCCACTTCCGACCGGCTGCAACATTCGGGTTGTCGGAGTCGCGCCGGGCGCGAGCCTCGTCGGCCTGGTGTTCGGCAGCAACTCCTCGATTCTGCAAGCCATCGACTACGCGGTCACGACGGACCACGTCGACGTGCTGAACGAATCCTTCGGCCTGAACTCCTACCCCGACGAGAGCAGCCGCAATACGCTCACCCTGTTCAACGACGCCGCGGTCGCCGCTGGTGTTTCGGTGACGGTTTCCTCCGGCGATGCGGGTATCACCAACACCATCGGATCCCCGCCCGACCCGAACGTGATTCAGGTAGCGGGGACGACGGACAACCGGCTGTATGCCCAGACCGCGTACGCGGCCTTCCCGTTCTCCAACGGCAAGTGGGTCAGCGACAACATCTCAGCGCTTTCCTCCTCTGGTATCAGCCAATTCGGCCGCACGGTCGACCTGGCCGCGCCCGGTGAAGGAAACTGGGCCGTATGTGATCCCACGTCGCTGGGCTGCCGAAACTTTCGGTCACCGCCGCAGCCGACCGATCTGCAATCCTTCGGTGGAACCAGCGAATCAGCGCCGTTGACCGCGGGAGTCGCGGCCCTGGTCATCCAGGCTTACCGCTCGACTCACAACGGCACATCGCCGACGCCGACCGTCGTGAAGCAGATCATCACCGGCACGGCGCACGATCTGGGTCTGCCGGCTGATGAGCAGGGCGCCGGGTTGTTGGATGCTCGCGCCGCCACCGAAGCGGCGCTCACCTGGCCCGGCGGCAACGCGGCTCCGGCCGGCGTGAAATCGAACCTGGTAACCAACGACGACCAGCTGACGCTGACTGGCAAGCCCGGAAGCACCCAGTCCGGGATGATCACCGCAACCAACGTCGGCACTAAGCCACTCACGGTCGCGGCCGGGACGCGCACGTTCGTCCCCTTGAGCGGATCGTCGCAGACGGTGCCGTTCGACTCGAGAACATTGCCGAGCTTCACCTACTACGAAGGATCGAACTGGGTGTACAAGAAGGTCACTTTCACCGTCCCAGCCGGTGCTCAGCGCCTGCTCGAACGGTTGGCCTTCCAGGGCAACGGACCCAGCGACATCATCCGGATGACGTTGCTCGATCCGTCTGGCAAGTTCGTGGCCAACAGCCGTCCACAAGGCGGCACGGCCACCGCGAATTACGCCAATGTCGACGTCCGTAACCCGGTCGCCGGCACGTGGACCGCGGTGCTGTACTCGGTTGCCGGACCGACCGGTTACCACGCGGCGCCGGTGATCTTGCGGACCGATACCCAGCGGACGATTCCGGTCGGTCAGGTCAGCCCGGCCACGTTCACGCTGGCTCCCGGCGCCAGCCGCGACGTTCGGGTGTCCTTCACCCTGCCTGCGGCCAGTGGAGACGTCGACTACGCTGTCACGCTCGCCAGCTCGGACGGACACCAGACCTCGGTGTCAGCCATCCTGAGGGCGCTGATCGACACGACGGGCGATGGGGCATACACCGGTGTCATCACCGGCGGCAATGCTCGCGCAGTCTCGCCGGCGCAGACGTTCAGCTACGCCTTCGACGTTCCGAGTAACAAGAAGGATCTGGACGTATCCCTGAAGTTGTCCAACGACCCGAACGAGGTCGTCGACCTCGTGTTGATCGATCCGAACGGCGAATTGGCCGATGTCGGCAGCAACCTGACCCTGGACGCCACCGGGGCTCTGAACCCAGGGCTGAACACGCAGCTGTATGACGCCAACCCGCTGGCCGGTCGCTGGCATCTGGTCGTCGTGGTGCAGAACCCCGTCAGCGGAGCGGAGATTTCCCAGAGCTTCAAGGGGAATATCACGTTCAACCAGCTGCAGACCAGCGCTGGAGGCTTGCCGAACTCGGCCAAGACCGTGCTCAAGCCAGGCAAGCCGGTGACGGTGACGGTGCTGGTGCACAACACCGGTGTCCAGGCCATCGCGGTTGGCGTCGATCCGCGCCTGAACAAGATTCAGACGCTGCAGCCGGTGGCGATTCAGGGCAACGTCGAGCAGAAGCTGCCATCGGACGGCAACACTCCGGTCTACCTCGTCCCGCCGGACACTTCTAGTTTGACGGTCGCGGCGAGCAGTACGTTGCCGGCCCAAGTCGAACTCCAGGGATCGGCAGCTGGTTTCGACGTATTCGGCGATCTGCAGGCAGCGAAGGCCGGCAGTACGGTATCCGTCGCCACCGTGCGCGAGCGGAACGGCTTTATCAGCAAGGGCATCTGGTTCACGTCGATCGATGAGATCGGACCGTTTTCCGATGACGGGGAACCCGCTGGTCACACGTCGTTCACGGCGTCGATGCGAACCGCCGCCTTCGACCCGGCGGTCACGTCGAACACCGACGATCCGTTCCGCATCTCGGTCGATCCCAAGTCTGACGGATTTGGAACGCCGGTCCTGATCCAGCCAGGCCACACGGCTGCGATCAAGGTGACGATCAAGCCGAACGGCAAGAAGGGATCAGTCGTGCAGGGTCACCTCAACCTGGTGACGCCGTCCACATTGCCAGCTGGCGTAACGGGATTACCGCAGGTGACCACCGGCGAGGTTATTCGCACTCTGCCCTACGAATACACCATCGGCTAGGTCGACCCGGGTCGTCCATGCCTCCGAATCGGTGGATGCATGGATGACCTGCGGGGCGATGTCTATTCGTCGTCTTCCTCGCTGGAAATGGTTCCTTCAAGATCGACCAAATCGACGAGGTCGTCAACATCCGGTGCTGAATCATCGTCGTCCTCCTCGATCGTGGGAAGTGGAGCTGCGACGGATGTGCTCCGCGCCGCCGTTGCAATAGCGGAAGCCGTCTCCGGATCCGCGTCGGGCCAGGGACCGCCGGTTGCGTGCCAGATGCCTGCAGATCAACGGTCGTAGTTGGGAACATCTCAGCTAGTTCCCCGGCAAGACCATCACCCAGTCCCTGGCTGTCATCGGCAGACACCGAATCCTTCACCATGTCGCCTCGTCTGACCCGACTCAACGGATCGGACTCGGGCTGGCGGGGTTGGGGCTGGCTCATGATGCAATCCACCTTCTTGCTGGACAGTGCACACCACGGGCTGGGAGTGCGGCCTCACCGTAGCCGCCCGACGCAGATCAGATACCTTCCGAATGACGCGGAATCTGCTACTGAATCGCGCACCCGGGTCGCGAAGTCCACGACATGACTAGGTCGACCGCCTTTCGACGGTCTCCCATATCCGAGCAACGTCAACAACTGTATCCAGAACGGCTCCGGGTGGTAGGCCGTCATCCGGTAATGGATCGCCAGCTGGCGACGAATCGTCATCTGCTGATGAATCGCCATCGTCTGAGGACGATGAGTCCGAATCTGGCCAGTCACGCCCTAAGGCTTCCCGCAGGATCGCCGCATCAGCGGCTAAACCACGGAGATTTTTCCGGTACGCGTCGTACCTGGCCAGCAAGTCGACGAGATCTTTCCTGCCGTACCGCCTCGCTGCCGCACTCAACTCAGGCACCACCGACGGGTAGTCCGGGTCCAGCGTGTGAACACGTACCAGAACACCGTCCAATGTCAGGTCCTGGTCCTTCGGCTTTCTGAGGCCCAACACACGACCCACGGTCGCGTTCCATGCCCGCGCGGGATCTGCTGGCGAGGCAGGATCAAGGTCAAAATCTGGAGCCTCGCGAATCTCGTGCATCGGCACGTTCAAACGATCCCGGCTGAATATCTGGTATTTACGGAGTTGTTTCCAGATTACTTCAGGAGGAACGTCTGGATTCGTGAAGTGTCTCTTGTACTGGTCATAGATCGTCACAAGATCTGCAATGTCCTTCTGGCCCAATCTTTCTGCCATGGCAATGAGAATCTGTGGCGCCTCAGGATCCACATGCGTAAGTTGGTTCACCTCAGCCACGATCTGTGGCTGAGTCATCTCCCGAAGCGTCGAAACTACGTACCGCCAATGGCGATCAGCATCAGCATCAGCATCAGCATCAGCTTGCTCTCCGCCGGTCAACGCTGCCGCATCGGGCTCACGGGCCAGAGTTGCTTGTCCAGTTGCTATCTCATCCTGCCCGCCCGATGGCATCTCTGGGCTGGCCTCTTTCAGAAAGTCGCTAAAAACGTCGGCCAGGTCAGACAGCGCTGCGCGAATCGCGCCTTCCCTTAGGCGTTCAACTCGCTCAATATCGTCAAGATCACCGAGGACGGTCGGAATCTCAACCAGGTTTCGAGCAGACAGCCATTCGAGTAGCTGGTCATCAGTCAGCCGCGCGGCGGCGGCAAAATCCATCTCACCATCGAAGTAGGTCACGAACGTTCCTCAGT
>Ga0070667_100002017_pt1 | contig 17988 bp, 15 predicted proteins | sample KBSS33metaG_FD_64659 | JGI IMG/M metagenome (GOLD analysis project Ga0070667, IMG submission 64659) | Switchgrass rhizosphere microbial communities from Kellogg Biological Station, Michigan, USA - KBS S3-3 metaG | ecosystem: Host-associated > Plants > Roots > Rhizosphere > Soil ... | reverse complement strand
GGGGGTATAGACCGCTGTCCAGTAGTACGTGCCGGGGATCGTCGGCGCGAAGCCGGGATCCGGGTACGTGCCGTCGCCGCTCGTTGGGACCGTGTGGGAGTACACGGCCGGCGTCGAGCACCCAGCGTCGGCGTACGCCTTGAAGGCGATCGTCCCGCTGCCGGTCGTGTTCGTCAGCGTGGCGGAGTCGGCGATCGTCGCGCCGACCACCACCGAGGTGGTCGCGACCGTCGAGATCGTCGTGGGCGGTTGCGTGACCTCACTCGAGGCGACGCAGCTCTCACTCGCGACGGGGCTACCGCCGCCGTCGGGCGTGTACGACACCTTCCAGTAGTACGTGCCCGCGGGCGGCGTGAAGCCCGCGTCCGTGTACGAGTCGCTGCCGTGGGTCGAGACCGAGTCGGAGTAGGCGGTGGCCCCCGAGCAGCCCCCGTCCTCGACACCGGTGTAAAGCCGGAAGGCGATCGTCCCGTTGCCCGTGGCACCCGAGAGCGCCACCGTGTCGGTGATCGGCAAGCCGCCAACCACCGAATCGGTCGCGGCAGTCGTCGCGATCGTGACGAGGGGTGCAACAGGGACGTTGACCGTGCTCGTCTCGTTCGCTCCGAGGCAGCCCTCGTTCGCGCCGAGTGTGTGCGTCGCCCCGTCGCCCGAGTAGCTCACGGTCCAGTAGTACGACCCGGTCGCGGTCGGGACGAAGCCCGGATCCGTGTACGTCCCGTCGCCGGTCACCGCCACGTTCAAGGCATGGACCGGCGACGTTGCGCAATGGTTGTCCGCGTAGGTCCGGAACGTGATCGATCCAGTCGCTCCCAAGGTGGTTCCGCTGAGCACCGCCGAGTCACCGATCGTGCCGCCGAGGTCGACCGAGGACGTCGCGGTTGTAGAGATGGTCGGGCCGACGCTGAGCGTGCCGTGAAGGGTCGGGCTGCTGTCCCAGTTGTTGCCGCTGATCGTAAACCCGTACGTATCACCCACCGTGACATTGAGCGTCTCCGTCCCGGAGTACGAAAAGCCGCCCGACGGGGCGGTGCAGCAGTTGGACGGACCGGCGTCGACGAGGGTGTCGGACGTCGTCGTCGACTCCCCGTTGGAGACGAATGCGGTCAGCTTCGCCGTCACCTCGAAGAATGAGTGCGAGCCCGTGAACTGCCAGGGGAGCTTCACCGTGCCGCTTGCGTCGGCCGTCGTCTGGAACGTCCAGCTCTCGACCGGATATGGGTGAAACGCGAAATCGCCGCCGGTGTACGTGAAGTCATACGAGAAGACGGCCGGCGCGCCCACACCGGTGCTCAGGACGGTCGTCGTCCCGGGGCCACTGCCCACCCACGTATTCGGCGAGGCGTTCGCCAAGGACCCGGACAGGCCGGCAATCAGGGCGAACGCAAGAATCGCGGCGGCGAGGCCCCGGTTCAGTGCGAACCGCCTACGAGGACCTCGTTGCCACCGCAAGGAACGGCGAACATATCGATAGTTATCTAAACCACTACCTAACCGTACGGGGGGACAATGCCCCCTCGACGGTCCTGAGTGCCGCGGCGGGGTCGAGCCCGGCGCCGCGGGCGCGCGCGGCAGCGGCCGCGGCGTCGCCGAGCGCGTCGCGGGCGGACTGGAGGCTCCGCTCGAGCTCTGCCTCGAGCGCCTCGCCGCGCGGACTGCCGCTCGCCTCGCGAAGCGCGTCGGCTGCGCCCAGGAGCTCGAGCGCGCTTTCCGGCCGGTCCTCGAGCGCCTCGAGCACCGCCACGTCCTCGAACAGGAAGGCGAGGGCCCAGCGGTCGTCGTAGTCGCGATAGGCCCGCAGGCTGTCCCCGTAATGGGTCCGCGCCACGGCGAAGTCGCCGAGCCCGCGGTTCGCGTTGCCGAGGTTGTTGTGGCTGATCGCCACCATCCAGCTGTCGCCGACGGAGCGGTTGAGGCGCATCGCCTCCTCGAAGCGGTCGCGCGCCTCCTCGAAGCGTTCCTGAAGCAGGGCGATCATCCCGAGGTTCGTCATCGAGACGGCGATCGCCCAGCGGTCGCCGAGTTCGCTGCGGAGCTCGAGCGCCTGCAGGTGGTACGCGCGCGCCGGCTCGTAGTCGCCGTCGTACTCGGCGACCACCCCGAGGTTGCTGAGCACGCTCGCCATCATCTTGCGATCGCCGAGACGGCGCCGGATCTCGAGGCTCTCGTCGTACCTCGCCCGCGCCTCGGCGTTCCGGCCGCACTGGGCGGCAACCGTCCCGCCGAGGTGGAGCACCTGACCGAGACCGTGCTCCTCGCCCAGCGCCGAGAACCCGGCGCGCGCGCGCTCGAGACGCTCCGTCGCCTCGCCGAACGCACCCTGCTTGCGCGCGACCTCGGCGAGCGCGGTCTCGCACCAGGCGCGCGCGCGGACATCGCCCGCCGACTCGGCGAGCTCGAGCGCCTGCGCCGCGACCGCGCGGGCGTCGTCCCAGCGACCGACGAGCTCGAGCACCTTCCCCAGCTCGAGGAGCACGGCCGATCGCTCCGGGTCGGGGAGGAGCGGGGCGAGCCGCTCGAAGTAGTCGATCGCGGTCGCGTTCGCGTATGCCGCCTGCGCCGCGTCCGCGGCCCGGCGCAGGTAGCTCCGTTTCCGTGGCTCGTCGTCGCTGTGCCAGAAATGGTGGGCGAGCAGGTCGAGATTGCGGTCGATCGCGTCGGGCTCGTGCTCCTCGATGTAGCGGCCGACATGACGGTGGAGCGTCGCGCGGAGCGCATAGGGCAGGCTCTCGTACGCGGCCTCCTGCGTGAGCGCGTGCTTGAAGAGATGGGACTCGTCCTCCTCCCGGTCGGGCGTGACGAGATCGACCTGGCGGAGCGTGAGCAGATGCGCACGCACGTCGTCGAGCGTCCCCAGCTCGGGATAGGAGCCGGGCAGGAGCGGCGCCCTGAAGACGCGCCCGACGACACTCGCGACCTTGAGGGTGCGCCGAGGAGCCTCGGTGAGCGTGTCGATGCGGCTGAGGACGAGGCTGTGCAGGCTCCCGGGAAGCTCGAGCGAGCGAAGGGCCCGCTCGTCCCCGAGGTCGAGCTCGAGCTCGTCGACGTAGTTCAGGAGCTCCTCGGCATAGAACGGGTTGCCCTGTGCGCGGCCCACGACGAGGTCGACGAGGAGGCGGGACGCCTCCGTGTCGGCGCCGAGCAGCTGGGACGACTTCGCGCGGACGACCTCGGCCATCTCCGCGTCCGCGAGCGCGTCCAGCGCGAGCTCGTCGAGCCCCGGTAGCTGCGCGAGGCGCAGGCCCGTGGGTGCCGCAGCCTCCGGCCGGTACGCGAGCACGAGCAGGATGGACGCCGAGCCGAGGGCGCGGGCTACCACGTCGAGGAGGTCGCGCGAGAGCGGATCGAGCCAGTGGCAGTCCTCGAGCACAAGCACGATCGGCTCGCTCCGCGCACGCGCCTGGAGGTAGTCGGCCAGGAGGTTCTCGAGCGACGTCTTGCGGAGCTTCGCGTCGAACGCGCGCGTCAGCTCCGTGTCGGGGATCGGCACGCCGAGCAGCGCGTCGAGGAGCGGGGCGCGCTCGACGAACGCCGGGTCGACCGTGCCGAGCGCCCGTTCGAGCGCCTGAGCCTGCTCCGGCGCGGGCAGGCTCTCGGGAATCCCGAGCAGCGTGCGCCAGATCTCGCGCCAGACGGCGTAGCTCGTGTTCGCGCCGAACGACTGGCACTCGCCGAACGCGACCAGCCGGCCACGGCGACGCGCGCTCCGGACGAACTCGGCGATGAGGCGCGACTTGCCCATCCCCGCCTCGGCAGAGATGCCCACGATCCTGCCCTGACCGGCCGCGGCGTCGGCGAGCCGCGATTCGATCTCCGCGAGCTCGGCCGAACGGCCGACGATCGGCAGCCTGTAGCGGGTCACGCGCCTCGAGCGTTGTCCGGAGGTGCCGACGAGCCCGTACGCCGAGACTCGGTTCGCTTTGCCCTTGAGCGTCAGGGGCTTCAGCTTCTTCCACGTGAAGCCCGTCCTCGCCAGCCGGCGGACGAGCTCCGAGACGTAGACCTCCCCCGGCGGCGCCTTCGACATCAACCGCGCCGAGAGGTTCACGGCGTCGCCGAGGCAGACGAAGGTCCGGCGCTCGGGGTGGCCGTACGTCCCGCTCCGCAGGCGCCCGTGCGTGATCCCGACCCGGATGTCCCGTGCCGCCGTCGTGGCGTCGAGCGCGCGCACCTCGAGCGCGGCGGCGCACGCACGCGCAGCGTCGTCCTCGTGCGCGAGCGGGGTGCCGAAGACGCCGTAGAGATATGCCCCCTTGTCCCCCAGCGTGAGCTGGAGCACGTTGCCGCCGTAGGCCGAGAAGATCCCCTGTGCGCGACGCACGAACTCGTCGAGCTTGTCGATTGCGGACGGGTCGTCGTCGTGGTCGATCCCGCCGAAGTTCACGAACACGGGAAACGCAGGCCGCAGCTCGGCGAGGAACTCGCCGCGCCCTGTCGACAGGCGCTCGTAGACCGCCGGCAGGAGCCACGGGCGCGAGAGCTCGTCGGGGAGCCGCCCCGAGCCGGGCGCGGCCGGAGCCTCGCGAACGTCGGCGAGCAGGCGCTCGAGCACCGCGACGGGACCTCCGCCGGATTCGCTCGGCCGCACTTCCCGGATCTCGACGCGACCAGCGAGCGACGAGGCGGCGGCGGCGTCGAGGACGACCTCGCCCGTGGCGGCGAGCTGCTCGGCCTCGGCGAGCCGGTCGATGAGGCTTCCCGCGAGCACGTCGACGAGCTGGATCTCGGGGTCGCCGACCACGAACCGCCGCGCGGACCCCACGGCGATCGCGACCTTGAGGCCGAGGTGGACCCCGAGCCCCGCCGGCGTCACGATCTCGCCCTCGCGGGCGATCGCCTCGTGCATCGCGAGGCCGCTCGCCACGGCGCGCGAGCCGTCGTCGGCGTCGAGCCAGCACGTGATCGCGTCTCCGCTGAAGTAGATGACGTCCCCGCCGAAGCGGTCGAGCTCGGCGATGACGGCGTGGAAGACGCGGTTGAGATGGCCGGTCAGGACCTCGGACGCACGCTGCGAGCCGAGCTCGTCTGCGAGCGCCTCGGTGAGCGCCGTGAAGCCCGAGATGTCGGCGAAGAGTCCCGCACCGCCGACATGCGTGGGCAGCGTCGTGCCCGCCGCGAGCGCGCGCCTGCGGTCGCCCGGGATGTACGCCCAGGGTGGATCGCTGCCGAGGGTCTGCTGCGGCGGAGCCTCCTGGTCGGTTCGTGTCATCTCGCGCGCTTCTCCCGCGTAGGGGGTTCGCCATTGTGACGGAAGCCCGCAACCCCGGCTCGCCGCGCACGGGCCGGCGTGGGACGGTCACAAAACCGACACGCGATGTTCGCCGGAACGACACGCGAGGCCCGGAGAGGCGCTCTACGCTCACCTCCATGCCGGTGCCCGAGTCGCATGACCGCTACACCGCGCTTTTGGCGAGCTCTGGCTCGTCCGAGGCATTCGTCGCGGGCACGACGATCTTCGCCGAGGGAGACCCGGGCGACCGGATGTTCGTCGTCAAGAGCGGCCGCGTCGCGCTCACCGCGAACGGCCGGGAGCTCACCACGCTCGGAACAGGCGATCTGCTCGGCGAGATGGCGGTGATCGACCGCGAGCCCCGGTCAGCGACTGCCGTCGCCTCGAGCGACTGCGAGCTCGTCGCGATCGACAAGCGACGCTTCTGGTTTCTCGTCCAGGAGACGCCCTACTTCGCCGAGCTCGTCATGCGTGTGATGGTCGACCGGCTTCGCCGCCAGAGCAGCTAAGAGCTCGTTTCACAATGACGGCTTGCGCCGTCCGGGTAAGGTCATTATGAAACGAGCTCTAAGAAGCGCACCTGCCGCACGAGAGCCGCGTCTCAGGTATTGCTGAGGCCGTGAAGCTGACCGTCGTCGGATGTTCCCCTGCCTGGCCTAACGCGGGAAGCGCTCAATCGGGCTACCTCGTCGAGCATGACGGCGGCTCGCTGCTGCTCGAGTGCGGGCCCGGCGTGCTCGCACGATTGCGTTGCGACAGATCGTGGCCCGAGCCCCACGCGATAGTGATCACGCACTTCCACCTCGACCACTGGGGCGACCTCGTGCCCTGGGTCTGGGGTGCTCTCCACTTTGCGGATCTCGGGCAACCTCCGCGCCGGCCGGCGCTATGGGTGCCTCCGGGAGGAATCGCCCGGCTCGAGCACTTCGGCGAGCTACTTGGCTTCCCCGACATGTTCGAGCGCGTGTTCGCACTCCACGAGTACACGCCGGACGCCCCTTTCACCGCAGGGGGCTGTGAGCTGACAGCGACCGCCGTGCCGCACTACCGTGTCGAGGCCTACGGGTTACGCGTGTCCGACGGAAACCGGACACTTGCCTACTCTGGCGACTCCGGCCCGGCTCCGGCGCTTGCAACGATCGCTCGCGACGCCGACCTTTTTCTCTGCGAGGCGACGCTCGAACGCGGCGAGCTCGACGGAGAGCCACGCGGGCATCTTTCGCTCGACGAAGCACGGGCGGCATTCGACGAATCAGGCGCGCACGCCCTCGTCGTCACCCACCGACCTAGCGAGCTGGAAAGTCCGGACGAGTACGAGCTCGCCCACGACGGAATGGTGCTCGAGGTCTGAGCGCCGAACCGAGTACCGGCTAGGTCAGGCCGGCGGTGGCGGCCGTTCACACCCGTGCCCTCGGGGTGGCGTACGCCGTGCACACGGCCGCCCGGAACAGCCACCTCCGGAACGTCGGGATCGCACGCCTTGCCTCGGTCACCGGTCGCTGGGCGGGCACGGTCGCGCTCTCCGTCTACGCGTACCAGGCAGGCGGCGCGACGCTCGTAGGCGTCATGGGCGCCTCGCGTTCGCTCCCGGCGGTTGCGGCAGGCCCGATCGCCTCGTGGCTGCTCAAGCGCCTGCGAGGCGACCAGGTGCTCCTCGCCGGCGACCTAGCCCGCGTGTTCGTCGTCGGCGGCGCGGCCGCCATCGTGCTGAGCAATGCCTCGACAGAAGCGGTCTTCGTCCTCGCGGGCCTCGAGACGTTGCTCTCGACGATCGTCCGCCCACTCCAGAACGCCTCGCTACCTGCGCTCGCCCGCACTCCACTCGAGCTGACGGCGACACATCTCGGACTCACGACGATCGAGAGCATCGGCATGCTCCTCGGGCCGGTGGTGAGCGGCGCGATGCTCGCAGTGCTCGCGGCGCCGGGCCGCGTCCTGCTCGTGACCGCCGGGACGTACCTCGTCTCGGCGCTGATGCTCGCCCAACTGCCACGGTGGGAGCCTGTCGCCGCCGAGTTGGAGCGGGACGACAAGGCGACGCCGACCACGCTCTCCCTCCTGGCGGACGTGCGTCTTCGATTCCTCTTTACCGTCACCCTCGCTCAGAGCGCCTTGTCGGGACTCATAGGCGTTCTGATCGTCGTGTCGGCCCTGCGGCTCCTCGACCTCGGGGAGTCAGGCGTCGGCACCCTCAACGCCGCCGTCGGAGTCGGCGGACTCCTCGGGACGGTCGTCGCGGTGGCACTACTCGGACGAAAACGCGTGGCTTCCGACTTCGGCCTCGGCGTCGTTCTCTGCAGCCTCCCGATCGCGGTCATCGGCCTTGCTCCACACCTCGCGGTCGCACTCGTCTTCCTCGCGATCCTCGGAATCGGCATCGCGCTCGTCGACTTCACCGGGCTCACGCTCTTTCAGCGCGCGACTCCACACGAACGGCTCCCGCAGATGTTCAGCGTTCTCCAGGGCACGTCGGTGAGCGCGCTCGGCGCCGGCGAGCTGGTCGCCCCACTGCTCATCGACGCGATCGGGCTTCGCGGCGCCTTGATCGCGTGCGGCGCGCTGCTGCCGATCCTCATCGGACTGTTCTGGCGCCGCCTCGTGTTGCTCGACGAGCTTCAGGATGTCGACGACGAGACGATCGACCTGCTGCGTGCCGTGGAGATCTTCGCGCCCCTGCGTCTCCCGTCCCTGGAGCGCCTCGGCAGCAGCCTCGTCCCGGTCGAGGCGCCCGCCGGCGTCGAGGTGGTACGCCAGGGTGATCCCGGTGACAGCTACTTCATCGTCCGGAGCGGCACCCTGGACGTGGCGATCGACGGCGTCCAGGTGAATACGCTCGGGCCCGGCGACGGGTTCGGGGAGATCGCGCTACTTCGAGACGTCCCTCGTACCGCGACCATCACGACGACGTCGCCGGTTGAGCTATTCGCTCTCGACCGGGAGCCGTTCCTCGCCGTCGTCACAGGCAACACGACCAGCCACGGCGCGGCGGACGTGGTGATCGACCGGCATCTGGGCGCAACGGCGCCCTGACCGGGCGCCTCGTCACAACCTGTCCTGATCAGGCGAGGCCGCGAGCCGTCCACGCGCGTGCGGTGAGCAGGAACGGCGGCTCGGGAAGCCGCAGCCGGCATCGCTCACGCAGCTGCGTCGTCCGCTCGTCGTCGAGCCGGGCGACGTACGCGCCCGCGGGGCCGACGCCGAGCGTGAACGGCTGCCACCACTCCTCGAACGTCGGGTGCTCGACGCCGGCCCACAACGCGGTCTCCTCGACCTCGCTCAGACCCGCCGCCTCGAACAGCCGCGCCAGCTCGCCTTCGGTCGAGCCGGCGAGCCGAGACTCGTCCGTGGCCGACTCGTCCAGGTCGTGGACCGCGTCCCAGAACGCGCTGAGCGGCCCCTGCCCGCCGGCGTGATCCCACACACAGGCCGCGACGACGCCGCCCGGCCGGGTGACGCGTCTCATCTCTGTCAGTCCCGCGACAGGGTCGGACATGAAGTGGACGACGAGCTGCGCGAGCGCGGCGTCGAAGCTCCCGTCCGGAAACGGCAGCCGCTCCGCGGCCGCCTGCCGAACGTCGACGCCCGGATTGCGCGATCGAGCCGCCTCGACAAACGACTCCGAGGGGTCGACAGCCGAGGCGGCCGCAGGCTCCACACGTTTGACCAACTCCGCGGTGAGCGCACCAGGACCGCAACCGACGTCGAGCACCCGCTGGCCTGCGCGCACGCCCGCCAGGTCGGCCAGCTGCGGCGAGAGCAGCACCGAATACCTGCCCATGAACCGGTCGTACGCGTCGGCGGGAACCGCGAAGCTCACGCTCGCAATCTACGCAGACCGGTCCGCCTATGCTGCTGTGCGAGGGCGGCCCGAAGAGCGGACCGCCGCGAGACGGAGGAGGCGAGCGCCGATGGACACGCGGCAGCTTGGAGCGACGGGGCCGGTGGTGTCGTCGATCGGCCTCGGCTGCATGCCGATGTCGGGCATCTACGGCCGCGCCGCGGACGAGGAGGGCATCGACACCATTCGCCGTGCGCTCGACCTCGGCGTCACCCTCCTCGACACGGCCGACGTGTACGGGGTCGGCCACAACGAGCGGCTCGTCGGCGCGGCGATCCGCGGTCGTCGCGACGAGGTCGTCCTCGCGACGAAGTTCGGCAACGTGTTCGAGCCCGGCGGAGCCCGCACCGGGAAGATCGACGGATCGCCCGACTACGTGCGCAAGGCGTGCGAGGCGAGCCTTCAGCGCCTGGGCGTCGACCACGTCGACCTCTACCAGCAGCACCGTGTCGATCCCGACACGCCGATCGAGGAAACGGTCGGCGCGCTCGCCGAGCTCGTCGAGGAGGGGAAGGTCCGCCACATCGGGCTCTCGGAGGCGCGCCCTCCCGACATCCGGCGGGCGGCGGCGGTGCATCCGATTGCAAGCCTGCAGAGCGAGTACTCCCTGCTCGAGCGTGGCGTCGAGGGCGAGGTGCTGGACACGTGCGACGAGTTCGGAATCGGCTTCCTCGCCTTCTCGCCACTCGTGCGCGGGCTCCTCGGGGGTAGCCTCACCCCCGACCGCGAGCTCGACGAATCGGACGTCCGGGCGACCGACGGCATGTTCCCGCGCGTCGGGCCGGGGAACCTCTCCGCGAACGCCGAGCTGGCTGCGACCGTGCGCGAGATCGCCGCGCGCAGCGGCGCGTCGATGGCGCAGGTCGCGCTCGCCTGGCTGCTCTCACGCCGTCCCTGGATCGTCCCGATCCCCGGGACGAAGCGCACGGCCTACCTCGAGGACAACGCAGGCGCCGCCGGGCTCGCGCTCACCGCGGAGGACGAGGCACGCCTCGACGGGCTCTCGGCCGCGGTCTCGGGCCCGCGCTACGGCGGCTCCGGCAACAACCCCGACTGGATCTCGCCTCCGTTGCGCATTTAGCGCAACTGCGTCTTGACGACCTTGCCCATCGCGTTGCGGGGAAGCTCGTCGACGACGTGAATCTGGCGCGGGCACTTGTGCTTGGCCAGGAGCGTCGCCGTATGCGCGATCACCCTCTCGGGATCGACGGTCGCGCCCGGCCGGGGGACGATCCAGGCGGCGACACGCTCGCCGAGGTCGTCGTCGGCGACGCCCTTGACGGCAGCCTCGGCTACGTCCGGGTGCTCGAGCAGCGCGCTCTCGATCTCGCCGGCCCCGATCTTGTAGCCGCCGCTCTTGATCAGGTCGGTGGAACGGCGGCCGACGATGCGGACGTAGCCGTCTGCAGCGCGGGTGGCGAGGTCGCCGGTGAGAAACCAGCCGTCGTGGTGGGCCTCGGCGGTGGCATCCGGGCGGTTGAGGTAGCCGGTGAAGAGGTTGGTGCCGCGAAGCGCGATCTCGCCGATCGTCTCGTCGTCCCAGGGCTCGATCGGGCTGTGGTCGTCAGCGAGCAGCCTGAGCTCGACCCCCGGGAGCGGCGGCCCGACGTAGCCGGGGCGACGCTCGCCGTCGGCGCGGACAGCGGTGTTCATGAGCGTCTCGGTCATCCCGTACCGCTCGGCAACCTCCTGGCCCGTCAGGCGGCTGATGCGGCGGTGCTCGCTGGCGGGCAGCGCCGCCGAGCCGGAGACGAGGAGCCGGAGGCCGGCGAGCGCCCGGGCGACTTCCGGATCCTCCTCTGCCGCGTCGGCGAGACGCCGGTACATCGTGGGCACGCCGAAGAGCATCGTGGCGCCACGCCGCAGGCCCTCGACGACGGCGTCGGGAGCGAAGCGGCCCACGTGGTCGAGCCGGCCGCCGAGGCGCAGCGGCCCGAGCGTGCCGAGGACGAGGCCGTGGACATGGAACAGCGGCAGCGCGTGCGTGAGGCGGTCGTCGGCCGTCCACGCCCAGGCGTCGGCGAGCGCGTCCAGGTTGCCGGCGATCGCGCGCCGCGGGATCTGGACGCCCTTGGGAGGGCCGGTCGTCCCCGAGGTGTAGACGACGAGCGCCGTGAGCTCGGGGTCGAGGTAATGCTCGTCGTATCCGGCAGGCGCCCCGCGGGCTGCGACACGTGGCAGCGACGCGAGACGTTCGTGCAGCTCGGCGCGCTCGTCGGCGACGACGACGTCGGGGTCGCTGTCGGCGACGATGTGCTCGAGCTCGAGGCTGCCCGAGCCCGGGTTGATCGGCACGACCGCGACGCCGGCTGCGAGCGCTCCGACGACCGCGAGGGCGGTGTCGAGGCTGGACGTCGCGACGACGGCGGCGCGTCTCGCTCCTCGCAGGCGCAGGGCCAGGCCCCCGGCAGCCTGCGCGAGCTCCCGGTAGGAGATCGCCTCGCCTGCGATGCGCAGCGCTTCGCCGTCGGGAGGGTCGGCGAGGGGCGGAAAGAGCGTCACTCGTGCTCCTCGTGAGCGAGCCGGGTCACAGCGGAAGATGCTGCGACCGCGCCTTCGCGGGCATAGGCCTCGTGGTTCGACTCGATGCGGTCGAGGCGGTACAGGTAGTTGACCATCAGGCCCAGCGAGGCCTCGACGCCCGCCGGCGACGGATTGGCGAGCCAGTTGAGCCGCTCGACGAGCGCCCCGTTGGCAAGGTGGAAGTTCGCAACGGGGTCGAGCGCCCGGACGCCGTCGCGCCGAGCCTGCAGCAGATACCGCGCGCCGAGTCGAAGCACCGGCAGCCGGAGCCGCTCGAGCTCGTCCGGGTCGGTAGGAAGCCGGCCGCGCGCGACAGCCTCCACGAGCGCCTCGCCGTGGAGATCGCCGGCCGCCTTCCGCTCGGCGAGCCAGGCTCGGAAGCCGGGCATCGGGGAGAGCGTCGCGAAGGTGCGCAGACCCGGGAGCTCGCGGCGCAGCTCGTAGACCACGTCCTTGATCAGGAAGCCGCCGAAGCTGATGCCGGCGAGTCCCGGCTGGGCGTTCGAGATCGAGTAGAAGATCGCCGTATTCGCATGACTGACATCTGCGAGGGGGGCCTCGGGATCGAGCAGCGGCGCGATCGAGTCGGCAAGACCACGCACGAGCGCGACCTGGATGAAGACGAGCGGCTCGTCGCGTAGCCGCGGATGGAAGAAGGCGAAGAAGCGGCGGTCGGGATCCAACCGGTTCTTGAGGTCGTCCCACCCCGCGACGGCGTGAACCGCCTCGGATCGTGCGAGCCGTTCGAGCAGCGACGCCGGCGCATCCCACGTGATCCGGCGCAGCTCGAGCAGCCCGGCATCGAACTGGGATGCGAGCAACGCTCGCAAGTCGTCTTCGAGCAGGCGCAACGCCGGCTCCTCGACCATGAAGCGGCGAATGTCGGTTCGCAGCTCCACGAGGAACGCGGCGCCTTCGGGCAGGGATGCGAACTGCTCGAGCAGCGCCTGCCACGGTGCGGCGAGCTCCAGCCGCGCTGCATGCGCCGCCGCGGCGAGCGACTCGGGCGTGTCGGCACGCAGCACGCGACGGGCGGCCTCGGTCGCCACCTCGCGCTTCACGCCGAAGTCCGAGGCGATCACGCGCACGAAGGTCAGCCGGTCGTCGGCGGAGCGCTGCAGATACGCGGCGGCGAGCGCGGCGGCCCGCTCGCGGGCGCGGTCGGTCGAGCCGCGGTCGAGGCACGCCGCCAGCTCCCGGCGCAGCCGCTCGTCCCCGCCCGCGCGGCGTCCCGCGAATCCGTGGGCGAGCCGGCCGGTGAGCCCCCGGCGACCAGGCCGGCCTGCGAAGAGCCATCGCGGGCGTCGGCGCGGCCGCATCTCCGGAGCCGTCACGCCGTTCTTGCCGGTGTTCCCCCGGCCACGCCGAGATTCGACCGCAGGACCATCCTCATCTCCTTACATCGGCGTGCGAGCGTCTCGAGGCCGACGCCTGCCAGGGATTCTTGCAAGAAGGGGCCGGTTGCGCCCACGCGTAACCCGCCGGCTTCGCCGGGCGTTGCTAACGAGATGCAAGCGCAGTGGCGGTCGGAACGGGAGGGCGTTCTGCAGGCGCCTCGTCGATGTCCGGACTGACCGCGGCGCGGCGTCGGCCCGCTGTGGGTCGCGGCAAGGAGGGCGATACCACCGAGCGCACGCGCCGGGAGTCGATCCGCGGCTATCTGCGTGCGCTGGGCCCCGGGCTGGTGACGGGTGCCTCGGACGACGACCCCTCGGGGATCGCCACCTACGCGCAGGCAGGGTCGAGCTTCGGGTTCGGGCTTCTCTGGACGACCCTGCTGACGTTTCCCCTCATGACCGGCGTGCAGGAGATCTGCGACCGCACGGCGCTTGCGACCGGGAAGGGCCTCGGGGAGCTCGCGACCGAACGCTTGACCGGCCGGGGGCGCAGAGTCGTGCTGGTTCTCGTCGGCCTGCTGATCGTGGCGAACGCGCTCAACATCGCGGCCGACCTCGTCGCGATCGGCTCGGGGATGCAGCTGCTCCACGCCGGCCCTGCTGCCGTCTGGGCCGTGGTGGCCGGCGTGACGATCAGTGTGCTGGTCGTCACGGGATCGTTCGAGCTCGTCGCGCGCGTCTTCAAGCTGTTCTGCCTCGCGCTCTTCAGCTACATCGCGATGCTGCTCGTCGTCAAGCTGGACTGGGGCGGCGTCGCCCGCTCGACGTTCGTGCCCCACCTTTCGCTGAGCAGCGCCTACGTCGCGCTCCTCGTTGCGGTGCTCGGCACGACGATCTCGCCGTATCTGTTCTTCTGGCAGAGCCTGCACCGGGTCGAGGAGATGCGCGAGGAGGACGAGGGCGGCAGCCGGCCACAACCGCTCCCGCAACGCGAACGTCGCAGCGCTCTGCAGAAGCAGCGGAGAAGCCGCTTCGACGTCCTCAGCGGCATGGCCTTCTCGAACGTCGTGATGTTCGCGATCATCGTCACGACGGCCGCCACGATCGGCAAGCACGGCAGGCACGACATCCAAAGCGCCGCCGACGCCGCGAGCGCCCTGCAGCCGATCGCAGGACGGTTCGCCACGATCCTCTTCGCTCTCGGCTTCATCGGCTCGGGCATGCTCGCGGTCCCGGTGCTCGCCGGCGCCGGCTCGGCGGGCATGGCAGGCCTCCTGGGCAAGTCCGTCGGGTTCTCGCGCTCACCGCGAAAGGCCCCGATCTTCTACGGGCTCGTCCTCCTCGGCATGCTAGGCGGAACCGCGCTCAGCCTCCTCGGCGTCAACCCGATTCAACTGCTCGTCGTCGTCGCGGTCATCAACGGCGTGGCCGCGGCCCCCTTCCTCCTCATCGTGATGCTGATCTCGAACGACAGGCGTCTGATGGGCGACTACGTCAACGGCCGGCTCGCCCGGGCTGTCGGCTGGAGCACGACCGCCGTCATGGCCGTCGCCGCCTTCGTCCTCTTCGCCTTCGCGCACGGCGGCGGGCTCTATTAGCCGCTAGCGCTGCGTGCCGCTCGCGGCCTCAGCCGCTTCGGGGTCGCCGCCGGGTCCGTGTAGAAGCCGGGCGACCCCGACCGCGATCGCGGCTCCCGCCGCAGGACCGACGACGTAGACCCAGAGCTGATCGAAGCGCCACAGCACGAGCGCGGGTCCGAACGAGCGGGCCGGATTCATCGAAGCGCCGGTGAGCGGGCTCGACCAGAGGCCGGCGAGGACGATGTAACCGCCGACCGCGACGGCCGAGAGCGGACCGACGTTTTGCGCACGCGAAGCGGTGCCGAGAATCGTGCTCGCGAGGCCCGCCGTGAGCACGAGCTCCGTCGACGTCGCCTGCCAATCCCCGATGCCCGCGCCCGGCCTGGTCGCACCCAGCAGACCGGCCTTGCCGTAGACACCCCAGAGAAAGAGGCAGGCAAGGGTTGCACCGGCGAGCTGGGCGACGACGTAGCCGGGGACGCGGCCCCAGGGGAAGTCCCTCCGGAGTCCAAATGCGAACGTGACGGCGGGGTTCAGGTGGGCTCCGGAGAGATCTCCCATGGAGAGGATGATCGCCATCACCATCAACCCCGGCGCCGTCGCGGCGGCAGAACGGCCGATCGCACCGTGACTGATCGCGTCGACGACCTCCGCCCCTGCCGCCACGAGCACCAGCAGAAAGGTCCCGACGACCTCCGCAAGCAGACGGCGCGCTTCGGCAACCGGATCGTCGCGATCCGGGACCTCGGGCCCGGGTCCTGGGCGGCGTCTAGCCACGTGAGTCCGCTCGCCGGCCGAACGCGGCGGCCCGGCTATGCGTGCTTGCGCGCCGTCGCGCGCCCGCCCTTCCGGCCGGCAGCTTTCTTCTGGGCCGTCGTGCCGCCCTGAGCTGCCGTGGAACGGGACGATCCCGAGTGGGATTTCTTGCCTCCCCGGCTCGACGCGCCGGGCGAGTTGGCGATCTTCGCCGCGCGCTCCTTCGACATCCCTTTCTCCTTGAGGGCTTCGTACTGCTTCTCGTTCTTGACGTGCGCGCTCTTGCCGGGCATGGCTCGACCTCCAGTTGGCAGTGTGGTTGTGCGTGTTAACGAGCAGCCGCCGCAACTGGATACGTCGTCGGAGCCCCGATGTGTAGGGTCGGCTCCGTGGGTCGGCTCGACGGCAAGGTCGCGTTCATCACACTCGTCACCCGCTGACGGGACGAGCCATGAGCCCTCGGGCAACCCACCCCGATGTCGCCCCGGAGGTCACGACCTGGCGGATCTGCGGCAGCTACTTCGAGTCGTGCAACTGCGACGCGATCTGCCCGTGCCGGCGGGTCGACGAGGTGGCCGGCGGCCGCTCGACCCACGGGATCTGCATGGGGGTGCTCTCGTGGCTGATCGAGGAGGGCTTCGCCGGCGGCGTCGACCTCTCCGGCCTGCCGGTCGTGATGGCGATCCGCTACAGCGACGACGAGCCGGGCTCGCCCTGGACGTGGATCCTCTACCTCGACGCCCGCGCGACGGAGGCGCAACGCGCCGCGCTCGAGGGGATCTTCACGGGGCAATTCGGCGGGGACGCCGAGCGCCACTTCCCATGGGTCTGGAAGGCGAGCGAGCTCGTCGCCGTCCGGGCCGTCGAGATCGAGGTCGACCACACCCGGCGCCGCCAGTGGGTGCGAATCCGCGACCGCGTCAGCGTCCGCATCCGCGATCGCTTCGGTGGCGACGAGCGCGTCACCTGCGTCATCTCCGGGCACGAGCGGACAGGAGAGGAGCTGGTCGCGGACGAGCTCGTGGTCGAGGACGGCCCCCTTCAGCTCCACTATCGCGGCATCTGCGGCTACGGCTCGACCTTCGACTACGCGGGAGGGCGCTGACAGGCCGCGCCCGAGGTGGATCGCAGACGCCGAGGCGTCTACGATTCGGGACTCGATGGAGGCGACGGTTCGCGCAGGCCAGGCTCCGGCGGTGATCGTCTCGCTGCAGCCAGGCGAGCGCCTCACCTCGGAGGCGGGCGCGATGATGTTCATCTCCGGCGACATCTCGATGGAGGTCGAGCTGCCGGGAGGGCTCGCAGGCGGCCTGAAGCGCAAGCTGCTCGCGGGCGAGAGCCTGTTCGTCACGCGTTACGAGGCGCGCGGCGCCGGCGCGGTCGGCATCACCGGCCCCTTCCCCGGCTCGATCCGCCAGCACGAGCTCGACGGAGAGATCATCTGCGAGCGGCACGCGTACCTCGGTCATCACGGCGAGATCGAGATCGAGAGCGCGCTCGCCCAGAGGCTCGGAATGGGTCTGCGGGGCGGCGGCGAGGGCTTCTTCCTGCAGCGGCTGCGGGGCAAGGGAACCGTGTGGCTCCACGGCGGCGGGGACTTCCTCGACTTCGACCTCGCGGCCGGACAGCGACTCGTCGTCGACACCGGCTGCATGGTGATGGTCGAGCCCACGGTGAGCTACGAGGTCAAGCTGCAGGGAGGCGTCGCGAAGACGTTGTTCGGTGGCGAAGGCCTCTTCCTCGTGCACATGACCGGCCCCGGCCACGTCACCCTTCAGACCCTGCCCTTCTCGCGGACCGCCCGCCGCGTGCTCGCGGCTGCGGAGGGGGGCCGCGACGAAGCCGGGGTCGGTGGCATCCTCGGATCAATCCTCGAATAGGAGCGTGAGCGATGGGACTTCTCGACAAGGCGAAGCAGGCGGCGGAGCAGGCGGCGACCAAGGCGCGGGAAGGCGTGGAGGACGTCCAGGCCAAGCGCGAGCTCAGCCAGGGCTACAACGAGCTCGGTAAGACGGCATTCGAGCTGATCGAGAGCGGCGAGATCACCCACCCGCGCCTCGCCGCCGGCGCCGAAACGATCCGCGCGGTCAAGCGCAAGATCGCGGACGACGGCGGCGCCGAGGCGCCCCCGTACGACGCGAGCCAGCCGCCGGCGATGCCGACGTAACGAGCTCGACGATCGGTCGCATCTGCGACGATCGGCGCGGAGAACCCCGGCAGCCGCCTCTACCGAAAGGACCCACCGTGAGCGTGTCTGTCAGGACCGTTGCCTTCGACGACCTCCCCGGCCTGGCCGGCGAGGACCTCGGCGTGTCTGCGTGGCACGAGGTGACGCAGGAGCAGGTGCAGCTCTTCGCGGACGCGACGGGCGACCACCAGTGGATCCACGTCGACGTCGAGCGGGCGCGCGGCGGACCGTTCGGCGCCCCGATCGCCCACGGCTTCCTGACGCTCTCGCTCTACCCGGTGCTCATCGACGAGATCGTCGCGATCGAGGGCTGCGGCCTGATCGTGAACTACGGTCTCAACAAGGTGCGCTTCCCGGCGCCGGTGCCCGTGGGAAGCATGCTGCGACTGCAGCTGACGCTGACGGCCGCCGAGGGGCGGCCCGACGGCAGCGTCGAGGCGATCTTCGCGCTGACGTTCGAGGTGCAGGGTGGCTCGAAGCCCGTATGCGTGGCCGAGAGCGTCCTCCGCTACCTGCCGCCCTCGGGGGACTGACCG